>Ga0187818_10000790_pt1 | contig 12001 bp, 5 predicted proteins | sample NC_wetland_sal_i_14_FD_130581 | JGI IMG/M metagenome (GOLD analysis project Ga0187818, IMG submission 130581) | Wetland sediment microbial communities from Neuse River Estuary, North Carolina, USA - SO4_3 | ecosystem: Environmental > Aquatic > Freshwater > Wetlands > Sediment | place: USA: North...
ATTGCCCGTTATGCGACATCCTGTATGCGCTCGGCATCATGCCTTCACAGCTTGGCGGACCCTGGCCATTCCATCCCACCCCACCCTGGCCTACCGGACCTCTTGCCAACGTGTATCCCATCAATCCCGGCGATATGCTCAAGAGCTGGTATGGCGGCCTGTGTCGCGGCGCTTGTGGGCTCGATTGCACGAAATGCAAGGACATCGGCGACGTCTTCGTCTGTGAGCAGGTGGGGGATTGCCACCGTATTTGGAAGTACCCGCACTTCAATATTTGTCCTACGGCAGATGGTTGTCGCGATCATGACGCTTGCTATGACTGGTGCGCCAACAAAATCTATGAACGCGGTCCGCTGGGTGTGATCTTTGGACCGTGCCACCGAATGTGCGATTTCGAGTGTATTTGCGACCATAGCCTTCCCACCTGCGTGGACTGGATCTTTGGTAAGGGCGGAACCGATATTATGGAATTCTCCGACCGTCCCACCGAAGTCGGCGGCTGCCAGGGACCGTGTCCTAAAGCGACTAAGAGCGCGGCGGGAACCACGTCGCTCAAGACCTGCTTGCCGGACATTACTATCATTGGCCGCCGCAGCTTACTGCATCAGGGCTGGAGGCACAGCACTGGCGAGATTGTGCTTTTCTCTGTGCCATTGGACATTCCGTATATTCCACCGCCTATTTTGGATGTCTTCGTTCGGGGTGAACTTGGGGCGTCCGTGGACGCCGGCATCGGGCCGCTGACGCTTGAACATCTATGTCTGATCTTCAATCCCACATCAAATGACTATTCCGGAACCGGATCGTTGCATCTGAAGGGCGATCTCGGCGGGATGTTGAAACTTACGGGCATCGTGGGAGCAAAAGCCGGTTGGGGATGTTTACTGGATGCGATCGACCTGGAATTGATTCGCGGAGAAGCCGGTCTTTCGGCAACGGGTTCGGCTAACGTACCGCTGGATCTCTCCGTCACGGCTACCGTTTCCTGCAAGCATGGCAAGCTCATGCTCGATCTGGATGCTTGGTTCAAAGCGTGTCTGGAACCTCTTAAGTTCACCCTTGATGCAATGCTGAAGGTAATGCTGTTCAAACGCTGGACGATCTTTAGTGATAAGTGGGAGCTGGTGAACCGCCAATGGACCCACTGCTGGGACATTCCGCTTGGAGTTACAAAGGGAGAAATTGGATCATCGGCTTGCGGCGGCGGTACGGCCGCCGGCGCGTTAGGTTTGGGAACTGCGGCCAGCCCGCCTCCAGCGTTGACGACCGCGCCTACTGCCGGCGCCGGTTCCGCTGGGTCGTCCACCCCGGGCGCCGCGGGTCCTGCTGGCTTGGCTCACGCTCTACTCGGCAGCACCGACACTCTCAGCGTGAAATCGTTGATAAGTGATCTGTTCACGATGGCGACCCAGCACGAGGTCATTCACGATAAGTCTAAAGGCGGCCTGCCGGCCGATCCCGCAAAAGAAGCGGGTAAAGAGAATCCATGCGGCGATGTAAAACCAGATGAGGAATGTGGCAGCAAGAGGCTCCCGCTGACCCATGTTTCATTCTTCCCAGGTCCTTTAGGTCAAGGCGGAAGAGTAAAAGCTAGTCCCCTCTCGAAGTGCGAGGGGAATACCCATGGTTCGCAGCCCGATCAGAGCATTTATGCGCAACAGTTTGAGTGCATCCGGAAGGCGGGACAAGGTGGGAGGTGGGTACGCGCACACCTTCTCCATGGGGAAACAACGAGATCGGGCCCGCGCAATCTCCACGGTCCGGGGGATGATATGCGCAATCTCATCATCACAGACGGCGGATTCGGCAGCCTGAACTCAGACATGTATTTTGGAGCAGAAAAATTTGCTCTCGACCGAGTCTATGGCGCCGGTTCGGAAGTCCTCTGGTACGACTCCAGAGTGGACTCCTATGTTTCCGGCCTGGACTTCTTTGCCCAGTCCATCACAGTTGACTTTGGCTCGTTCGATACGGCTGCCGGAACCGAAGGCCCACGGCTGGGTGGCGGGACCTTTACTCTAAGGAAGACGCCACCGAATTGCCCCGCAACACTTTCCGCAGGTGGTGGAGGTACGCCCTTGGTCGTGCCTCCCGGCGCTCTTGGTGCTGCGAACGACTGCCAAGATCCATTAAGCATTCCAGACTTTACTACAACGGTAGACGGCCGAACACGCACGGTGAAAACGAAGGATTCTAAGCACACCCGCATGGCCAAGAAAACTCTGCATCGAATACTGTTCGTATCACAACAATCGCCCTGCAACGATCCTGTGCTTTCGTCATGCGAGCAAGACTTCTGTCAAGCTGTGGCGCGAAGCGATAAGAAATCGTGGGGTGGCCAAATCGATTCTGCCACTCGCGTCGATGATGTTTACAAGCAACTTCTTGAAGACGCGTGGCGGGGGAAAAAGGCTCCAGCGCGCGGAGAGTGGACTGAATTCGGCTCTGCCGGAGGCGACGTCGGGTTCGACATGGACAGCAAGGCCGCGACGACTGAATACACGGTCCATACGAACGTCACAACTGGTGGAAAATTATTTACCGCTACTCACTTGTTCCCCGGCGAAGGCGAGTCGTAATAATGCCTCGCGAGGTTTAAATGATCTATCGGTAGAACCTCCGCGTTCGTTTCTTGGCCACATTTGAAGATCGCAGATTTACGTTTGCTGTTTCGCAACTCTGAAGTAAGAATGGGTTTGCGCTTCTAAAGTATCCAGCTACAATCCTCGGAGAGGGACGCGGTGGAACACCAGTTTTCGTGCTATCAGCCGTCGGAGCCGATGCAACGCTTCGCGCCCGTAGCAGGACAGCCTCCGGTTTTTGATCGTCTCGCTGCCGCCGGAAACATGGCAGTGCAACGGAGCGCCCTCGGCAACCGAAGTGATGCGCCTTCAAGTCTTGTTGCGCCTCCCATCGTGCATGACACTCTCCGCTCCTCCGGCGCACCTCTTGATCATTCGACGCGTTCTTTAATGGAATCGCGTTTAGGGCAGGATTTCAGCCATGTGCGTGTGCACAGTGATGATCGGGCGGCCGCCTCGGCGAACGCAGTGGAGGCCAGCGCCTACACAGTGGGTCGGGACGTGGTGTTTGGGGCAGGACAATACCACCCGGAAACGGAACGCGGCCAGCAACTTCTGGCGCATGAGTTGACTCACGTAGTGCAGCAAGGTGGAAGCCGGACTCCAGCGGACGGTCTGCAGGTGGGGCCGGCGGATGATCAACACGAGCGCGAAGCCAGGCAGTCTGCGAAGACATTCGGTGCGAATCAGCAGGGCGCACCGTCTGCGGCCACTCCGGCGCAAGAAGCGCAGGTACAGCGCTTCGGCATCGGAGACGTTCTCGATGTGGTCAGCCCTGGGGCGGGAGAAGCCTGGAAGAACGCAAGTACGGGCCAGCTCGCAGCGGCTGGGGTTACCGCCGGGCTCATGGTGGCCTCTCCTGTTGCAGCTACGAACTGGGTAGCGTGGATTTCGAATCCTCGGAACCAGCAGTTTCTCGATGATCTTAAGACCTCGGTGGCGGAATCGCCGCAGCACGTGAAGGAGTTCTTTGTCGACGAAGTCTGGGCCGCAATTAAGGAACGCTGGCCTCAAATTCTGGCGGTCACGGTCGCACTACTCGTGGCCGAGGCAACCATTGGAGCGCTGGCGGCGGCTCCCGAGCCGACGTTCCTCACCAAGCTGATCGCTGTCATTCTTCAAATTGTGGTGATCGCACTCCTGGTCTATTTCGCCGGGTCGGAGATCACAAGCGCCTATGACGAAGGCCGTAACTGGTTTTCGATCGCTTATCAAGCCGATGGGGCGCCGGCGCTTGTCAGCGATGCCTCCCGCTCTTTCGTGCGAATGGTATGGCACATCGTCATGACTGTGTTGGCAGTTGCCGGCGTGCGGGCCCGAATCAGCGGTTTTGGAATACCTGCTGGAGCTGCCAGTGTTGAGAGCGGAGTTGGAGGAGGCCTGGAAGAAGGCAGCAATGTCACAGATATTTCCAGTCACCCGAAATACGTTTCGCACTTTGATCAACCCTCCGGACCGGTAGCGAGTGGCGGAACTCAGACTTACTTTGGTCCGCGGGGGGAAGCACTCAAAGTGGACCCGCTGCTGGAACCGCCGCCTGCGGTGACCGAGGCGGCTCCTACGCCGGCCACCGCATCGGCGACGACACCATCCGCCGGACCGGGAGTCCAGCCACTACCCGCAGTGGGAGCGGCTGTTTCACTTGCGCAAAAGCAGCAGAAAAAGCAGAAACCTCAGTGCGGAGACCCCGAATTACCGTGGACGTCCTTTCGCTTGGCGGGCAGCGACCGCGGGGAACACATGGTGGCGAATCCACTGACTAAATGCGGTCCTTCTGGCAGTCGCCCCTCTATCCGCTTGCCTGGTTGGAGCTGCATTCAAGCCGCCCTGGGCAATGAAACAGCATACTGGGTCCACGCACACCTTCTACATGGACTGGGAGGAGGGAATATGGATTTGCACGGGCCGGGCGACGATCCGCGCAACTTGATTATCACGGATAAGAGCCTGAACTACTGGATGTGGAGGGATGTGGAAGCAGTCGCGATCAGCCTTGCGCACATCCATGACCGCACGCTTTCCTACGAAGTTACGCCGGCCCACGTGTCCAACTCGAATGATCGCCGCTATTTTTCCGACCGTATGAATATCACCCTGAAAGAAATCGATCCGCTGACCCGAGCTGCCCTCAGAGTCCTTTACAACGGTCCAGTCACTTCGAGCAATCAGCGTCCGGTTCCTCCCAATTGCCAATAATCCGCTCAGTCTCCCTGTCGACCTGATGTGATGGCAATCGATGCAAACGGAGATTCGATTTATCTGATCACGAATGCAGGTTTAACATAGGTACAGCTAGGAATCGCTCCCAAAATCCATCAACTTCGCGCCCGCTTTCGGCAGCATGATGTTGCCCGGCTTTAGGTCGCGGTGAATGACCCCGGTCTTGTGCGCCTTCTCCAGCCCTTCGCAGATTTCAATTCCGTACTTGAGCAGCTCTTATCGCAAACCCCTTCATTTGCATCAACATACGAGAAATCGCTTAAGCAGAATCCCACTCTGTCCGCCAGACCTTGGGTTGTTGAGACATCTCCTCCTCTCGGAATTGACCAAGGTATACTGGCGGAGCCGCCTCAAGGCCACGCTGTGGAATGCTGTCTACAGCACGCGATGGAATATCGGGCCTCTCAGTGAAATGACCGTCGAGAAGTATGGCACTCATCACCGGCCACCATGAATCAGAACGGGTCCTAGCCATGTACGACGAAAAATTGCTCCACGGGCGTGGGATAAATTGACCTGGTTAATGACGCCGGTGAGTGGCTTTGGCTGGCTGGTAGCGGAGGATTTTCTGGACAAGTTCATTACGCGACGGGTGGAGGCCGCCACACGAGACCGCTTCCTGATTGACGTCACCCGGTGCGGTCTGGATCCCATCCGCGGCGGGACCAACATTCTCCACGGAAAGCGACCGCGGTACCGCGCCTCGCGGGACTCAAGCGAAGTTTGTTTCACCAATCAGCGCAAGAAACTCGAGCCAGCGATCAGCCATGGCTCCGCCGCTGGCAAGAGCCATTGATCGTGCGATCGACAGCCATTGCCCGATTCAGTTCAGCAGCTTCATTGCTCTTGTGGTTACTTCTTGTCCGTGCAGTATATGCGCAAGCCGGCCTTCCCGAAGCACCGCATCGCAATTGGGATGTCGGCGTCTGGGTGGCTGGGGCGACCGGTGAAGAGAACCTCAACTCTTTTTCCGAAGCGCAGATTGTGACCGCGGGAGTTTTCGTAGGCAAAGTGTTGACTGGCGAAATCGGCAGCGGTTGGAGGCGCGGCCGCTTCGAATACGCATTCGACCTGGTCCCAGTGTTTCGGCAACTGCAACCACAGGCAATATACGGCGGCGGTTTTGAACCGCTCATTTTGCGGTGGAACTCCAGCCTGCATGCGGGACGCGCCGCGCCATACATCGAATTGGCGGGTGGCGCCGTACGCACCAACTCCAACCTCCCCGCGGGAGACACCTCGAACTTCAACTTCACGGCGCGGGGTGGCGGCGGAATTCAGATACTCAGAAAACGGCGGCAGTTTGTTGAGATTGGCTGCCGATGGTGGCACATCTCCAACGCCAATTTGGGCGTGAGGAATCCAGAGTTCAACGGAATCCAGGTGAGCCTGGGCTACCACTGGTTCAGATAGGTTCGGGCTGAGACGAGCATGGAAACTGGCCCGCAGGCTAGGTTTGGATTATCGCGGAACTGATTTGGTCATTAGCTGGTGGATACCCTTCGCGTGCCCGAATACGGGCGGACTGCATACATGGCTCTCCGACTCTACCTCCGCAGTCCGCGAACCGGTTCGCGAATTTGCCCTGACCTCTGCAAGAACGGACGGCGGGCGGGGCACAAGGGATTAGGAGATTGATGGTAGTTTGGCCGTCGCGAACCTGATTACTTGAATTGCAGCTTCCCGGCTGCATGAGCGTTGACTAACTCAAATAAGCTCTTGAACTCAGGGGACTCATGTGCGAGTTCTTCTTCCAACCAGAACTTTCCCTGCTTCTCGATTAGGATCTGCGCCCCTCCCGGCTGTTTCTCAGAAATGAGGGCGTGCTCCGAGCCGATCCTCAACTCATAGATGTAGCGGTCCCCATCAAAGAGCTGTGAAATTTCTTTGGAGAACTCGGCGTCGCCGACTCTGGCTTTGTATGCCTCGTACATTTTTACCTGCGAGTCAGGATCGTCAGTCACTGCCGCAGCTCCCTTGACATCTCCTTGTTGCAACCTCGACAAAAACAAGAGCGTGCAATTGATGGCGCTGTCCTGGTTCAGTCTGGCGGGGTCAGGTTGAACTGGGACGGGCGGGTTGAACACGGTCAGGTTGTAGGTGATCGTCTTCCCATCCGCCGAATAAGTCCGAGACACGTTTTGCTGTGCGCTGACCGTACCGTACATCGACAGCGCACATGCTCCGACAATCAGGCTTCGACGCATTGCATCCTCCTCAAGGTGCCCAATAGTCGCTATTCTGACAAGCTTCCGAAGGTCTGCAAAGTTACTAGCGGATTGGGACCCAAGACGTATGCGTAGTCGCGCCGATTTGCGGTCCCGTAGCCGACTTAGGGCAAGCGAAAGGGCTGGTTCTGGATGGATTGTCGGCCACTCTTCTCGGCATCCATCCCTCACGATTCCTACCGGAGGTCTAATCAGGAGGAGCGTTCAGCCTGTTTGTGAAATATCGCGGTGAAAAGCACCTTCACTACGAGCACTGGCCAATCCGCATATTTGTTCAAAACGGACCAACCCGCGTGGCACATCCGTTAAAAGTGTCTGCTCGTCATCTCCTGGTTGTTGCTCTGGGCCCGCTACTTCAATCCCTCGACCACATAAAGATCGGTGAGCAAGCGGCGATAGCCATAGACGTAGGTTTTTGCGTCGGCCGTCATCAAGATGGGGCCGATGAACTCGACTCCTGCCGGATCAGCTGGCCGCAGTTCTTTCCAGAGCGTTGCTGACCGGTTGCGAGGTCGATCCGATCAACTTTCGTGGGCAGCTCCGCCGGGCGGTAGACAAAGATGGAACGGCCGTCGCCGCTCCAAGCGACAGGTAACTCCCCCACTGCAAGACTTGGAATCGGACGTGGGTCTCCGCCCGCGACAGGGTAAAGATAGCCCTTCTGGTCAGGACCCACGGCCGCGACCTCTTGGCCGTCGGGCGAAATGAAATAGGCCAGTCCATAGGTTCCCTCGGGAGAAATGGCCACCGGCTTTCCTCCCACTAAATCCTGCACATAAAGGCGCACCCCGTGGTCGGGTTCGTTGCCCGAGAAAAGAAAGTGTTTGCCATCGGGGAACCAGCGCGCGTCGACGTAATTGATCGGCTCTCCGGACAGCATTTTGGGCTCTCCCGCCCTGGCCGGAAGCACTACTAGCTTACCGGCGGCGTCACTCGCGGTGGAAAGCACCCATCGGCCATCGGGTGACAACGCAAATGCCCTGCCCTCGGCCAGGCGTACTGCCGGCGATCCGTCGGTTTGGCGAAGGTAGCCTGTATATCGAAGTCCTCCCCCTTCTCCTTCTTCCCGAAAAAGAAGCGTTTTCCCATCGGGCGAGAGGTCCGCCGGATAAGACCAGTCCAGCCAGGACAGATCGCGTTCTGAGGTTTCGCCGGCGGCCAGCCCGATCAGTCCCCGCCGTGTATTGTCACGCGCCAGCAGGACACGTCCATCGCGCCAAATGTCCATCAGTCTCAAATCACCGGGTACTCGCGCCACCAGACGCTGGTGCCCAGAGAGATCCACCGCATAGAGGACACGATCGATTCCTGTGACGGTTGCGGTGAACCAGAGTTCCTTGCCGCTCGGAGACCAGACGAGACCCTGGGCAGTGTAGAAGCCGCTGGACAGAGTTTTCTTCTGGCCCGCAAGATCCACCACCGCAATCGAGCCCGCATCGTCACCGGTCAGAGGATGGTCAATGAAAGCGACCCAGTCCCCCGCGGGCGAGACACGAGGGTGACTGATCCAACCACCCGTCTGGTACAGAACCTTGTCGACCGGGAACTCCAGGCGGCTTTGGCCACCGGCATCCCGCACCACGGCGAGGGCATTTCCATCGGGAGACCAATCGGCCCACTGCACATCGTCCAGAATTTCGCGGGGAGCGCCCCCGGCCAGCGGCATTCGCGCCAGCGTACCGGTGTGGATGTAGGAACGGACCTGCTGGCTGCGGAGCAGGACCGCCAGCTCTCCAGTGGAAGAAATCGCCAAAATCTCGGCGCCGGGCAGCTCCAGCGAACGCGATTGCAGGCTTTCCGGGCGGGCAACCAGAACCTCCAACGGGCCGCCCTCCCAGCTCGCACTGTACACGACACTCTGTCCATCCGGAGCAAAGCGCGCCATGCGAACCGTGCCCCTGCGAAAGGTGATCTGGCGATACGTGGCAGGAGGCGCGGCCGGGCGGTGCCCTCCCAAGTACAGACCACCGCCGAATGCCGCTCCCAGAATCAGAAGAGCGGCAGAGCCCCAGGCAGCAACGCGCCCACGCTGGCGAGGGCGAGCGGCGACCTCTGCCTGACGCTCCACGCCAGTCCTAACTTCCTCGGAAACTACAGCTGTACGTTTCGAATCGGTATCCCGTTTGAGGCGCTTCAGGTCAGCCCGCAGCTCAGCGGCCGATTGGTAGCGTAGTTCGCGGTCCTTCTCCAGAGACTTGGTGATGATGCGCTCCAGCTCGGCTGGGATCCCAGGATTCAGGCGCAGTGGCGCGGGAGGCTCTTTGTTCAGGAGCTCACTGAAGATGACGGCGGAAGTCGTGCCCTTGAATGGCAGCGTACCCGTAGTCATCTCGTACAGCACCACTCCCAGAGAGAACAGGTCGGTGCGGGCATCCAGTTCTTCGCCCTGGGCCTGTTCGGGCGACATATAGGCAATCGTGCCTAGCGCGGTTCCCGGACTGGTCAAATGCTCCTCAATGTCGGCCGGCATCGCTGTGTCGATGGTCTCGGCGGTGACCTGCCTTGCGACACCTTGTTTCGCCAATCCAAAATCCAGCACTTTGGCCTGACCGCGGGCGGTGACAAAGATGTTGGCCGGCTTGATGTCGCGATGCACAATGTGCGCGGAGTGCGCCGCGTCCAATGCGTCGGCGATCTGAATGCCTAAGTCCAGGACTTGTTCCGTTCTTAGTGCTTTATCCTCGATCCGGTGCTTCAGCGTCTTGCCTTCGAGCAGCTCCATCACGATGAACTGCTGCCCCTGGTCATCGCCGATATCGTAAACGGTGCAGATGTGGGGGTGATTCAGCGCGGAAGCGGTGCGGGCTTCGCGCCGGAAGCGTTCAAGCGTCTGGGGATCCCGCGACAGTTGTTCGGGCAAGAACTTGAGAGCGACGGAGCGGCCGAGCCGGGTGTCCTCGGCCTTGTAAACCACACCCATGCCGCCGCCGCCGAGTTTCTCGATGATGCGGTAGTGCGAGATGGTTCGACCGATCATGTAAGGGCGCGGGTCATCGTATGTTAGATGGCACGACGGATGAAGTCAAAAGCTCTCTAGAGTCGGTAGTGTCCGAATTAGCCAACGAAGGAAGCCCTTCGACTTCGCTCAGGGCAGGCTCCGGAGCACAAAGGAACCACCTCAGCATTCACACCCTTGTGTAACTTCGTGTCCTTTGTGGTTGATGAATTTGGGACCTTACCCTGCTCTCCTCCGGTTTGACTGTCGCAGTTACCTCGATTGTCTTCTCAGAGGTCCTGGATAGTCCGTTCATGAGGACAGGGTAGAATCTGGGACGAGGCCGAGGTCTAGAGTCTCTTACTTATTGCTCAACGAGACTTCTGCTGTGGTGGGTATTGGGCGTTTGTCAACCGTGTGCATCATGTTCCGTATCATTCCAACGACGGACGGTATGGCCGCACGGACAGCAGGATCAATTTCTCCGCCCAGCGTCGAGCAATCAGCCGCTTCAACTGCCAGGAAGATTACATCCTCTGCGACCGGGAGACCCAACATTCGCGCCAACGCGAGAGTCTCGTGCAGCCCAACATAGTGCGGCGATGCTCCCGGAACTGCTTTCAGTTCGTGCTCGTGAAGTGTATAGATGGTTCCCGGTGGGGCGGTCCCCGTCATGACGGTATCGACGACTATAAGGCGGTTGACGTTCAAGACGTAATCCAGTAAATGGAAGCCGGCCTCGGGCGTACTGAGGACTTCCACGTCTGGCGGGGCGAACTGCCGAATGCGCTCCGCGACTAAGCTGCCAAGGGAATCGTCAGCCAACAGCTCATTGCCCAGGCACAACACCCGCATAGTGACCGCTCGCGTTACTGGCGGCTCCGGGCTCGCAATGCTACTCACGGTGCACGCTCCCGTTAAAGTCGCGCCGCAGCGTCGCCAGGGTGTTGCCGCTCTGGTCGCGGACTCGAATCAACAGCGGCATACTTCCTGGCAGAGAATGGGTAGCGCAGCCGTGGCACGGATCGTAGGCGCGGAAGGCCATCTCCACTTTGTTGAGCACACCTTCAGGGACGTTCGCTCCTGAGATGAGACCTTTCGCCGCTTTCTCCACACTCATGGCGATGCGCGCAGCGTTACCTTGGGTCGCGACAATCAGATTGGCCTTCTCAATAATCCCCTGGTCATTTGTCCAGTAATGGTGGATCAGAGTGCCGCGGGGCGCCTCGACGATCCCGACTCCTTCTGTGGGTTTCTCTGTAGGCAAGGTGCGGACCGTGGAATCGGTGATTTGCGGATCGTCCGCCAATTCTTTCATTCGTTCAGCGGCGTAGAGCAACTCCACGACGCGAGCCCAGTGGTTGGCGAGAGTATGGTGTACCGGCTTGCCTCCAAGGATCGAGCAGAATTTCGCATATGCCTGTTGCGCCAACGGCGTTGCCATCCCGTCCGCGACGTTGAGCCGTGCCAGCGGGGCCACGCTGTAGATGCCACTGTCCGCGCCCTCGGTGAAGCCCTTCCAGCCCACCGGCTTCAGGTAGCAGAACTTAACGTAGCTCCAGGGCTCGACGTGCTCGGCAATGTTGTCGAGGTATTCCCGAGGTCGAAACTTTTTCCACTCGCCGCCTTCTGGAGTGACCACGCGAATCGAGCCATCGTAAAAGTTCACGTGATTGTTGTCGTCCACCATGCCCATGTAATAGGTGCGGTGGGTGTAGATGTCGGAGAGGATCAAGCTCACATAGTCCGAGTTCTTGAGCACCACGTCCTCGAAAAGCTGCAGAGTGAACTGGGCGAAGTCCACGGCCTCGGCAGCGACCTCCTGGAATTGCTTCTGCATATCAGCGGTAAAGTGCTTGGCTACACCGCCGGGCAGGCCAAGTACCGGGTGTATGACCTTGCCGCCAGCAAGAGTGATCAACTCGCGCAGACGACGGCGCATGGCGATGACTCTCTTCCCCACGTCCACGCCGACTTTGGCGATCACGCCTAGAACATTGCGCTCCCCGGCTGGAGCTTCGGGTCCGACTACGAAA
>Ga0187818_10000791_pt1 | contig 11996 bp, 10 predicted proteins | sample NC_wetland_sal_i_14_FD_130581 | JGI IMG/M metagenome (GOLD analysis project Ga0187818, IMG submission 130581) | Wetland sediment microbial communities from Neuse River Estuary, North Carolina, USA - SO4_3 | ecosystem: Environmental > Aquatic > Freshwater > Wetlands > Sediment | place: USA...
ACGCCGATATCGGCTGGCTGATGGCAGGGCTCGCGGTCGCGCTCGTCGTGGGGCTGCGGATGTCCGGCGCACCGCCGCGCGCGGTGCGGGCGAGCTGGGTCATGATCGGCTCGCTCGGGCTGCAGGGCGTGATCGGGTACGTCCAGTACTTCACCCACCTGCCGGCCGGGCTGGTCTGGGTCCACGTGACCGGCTCGGTGCTGGTCTGGATCGCGGTGCTGCGGCTGTTCTTCGCCATGCGGGATCGCGGCCCCCTGACGCGGCCGTCACCGGAGCCGGTGCAGGCCGCACCCTACCGACAGCCGGAACCGCTCGACCGATAGGCTCGTAGGCGTGAGCAATCAGCCTCAGCTTGACTGGACGGCGACCGACGAGCGCGCCGTCGATCTCATCCGAGTCCTCGCGATGGATTCAGTCCAGAAGGTAGGTAACGGCCACCCGGGCACGGCGATGAGCCTGGCCCCGGCGGCCTACTTGCTCTTCCAGCGTTTGCTCAGGCACGACCCCTCAGATCCGAAGTGGCCGGGCCGTGACCGCTTCGTGCTGTCATGCGGGCATTCCAGCCTCACCCTGTACATCCAGCTGTACCTGTCGGGGTACGCACTGACCCTGGATGACCTGAAGGCCTACCGCACCTGGGGCAGCATCACGCCCGGGCACCCCGAGCACGGCCTGACGCCGGGCGTGGAGACCACCACCGGACCGTTGGGCCAGGGCCTCGGTAACGCGGTCGGCATGGCCATGGCCGCGCGGCGCGAGCGTGGCCTGTACGACCCGGACGCCGAGCCCGGACTCAGCCCGTTCGACCACCACGTCTACTGCTTCGTCTCCGACGGGGACATCGAGGAAGGCATCAGCCACGAGGTGTCCTCGCTGGCCGCGCACCACCGGCTCGGCAACCTCGTCGTCTTGTACGACGACAATTACATCTCCATCGAGGACGACACCCACATCGCCAAGTCCGAGGACGTCGCCGCCCGCTATGAAGCCTACGGCTGGCACGTGCAGCGCCTGAGCTGGCGCACCCCGAACGGGTACCACGAGGATGTGCAGGCGCTCTACCAGGCGCTGCAGGCGGCCAGGGACAATACGGAGGCGCCGTCGTTCATCGCGCTCACCACGATCATCGGCTGGCCGGCGCCGCACAAGCAGAACACCGGCGCCGCTCACGGGTCCGCGCTCGGCGCGGACGAGGTAGCGGCGACCAAGGAGGTCCTCGGCTTCGATCCCGCGGTCGATTTCCCGGTCGAGGACGAGGCGCTCACCCGGGCGCGCCAGGTCGCGGAGCGCGGCAAGCACCTGCACTCGGAGTGGGAGCAGTCCTTCGCCGCGTGGAGCGAGACCAATCCGGACCGGCGGGCGCTGTTCGACCGGCTGTCCGCGCGCCGGCTTCCCGACAACTGGGCCGCGGTCCTGCCCTCGTTCCCGGCTGGCACCAAGCCGATGGCCACCCGCAAGGCCTCCGGCACGGTCCTGTCCGCGCTGGCGCCGGTGCTGCCCGAGCTGTGGGGCGGCTCGGCCGACCTGGCCGAGAGCAACCTGACCACGATGGAGGGCGAGCCCTCGTTCATCCCGGTGGACCACCAGACCGAGATGTGGCCGGGCAACCTGTACGGCCGGACGATGCACTTCGGCATCCGCGAGCACGGGATGGGCGCCATCTTGAACGGCATCGCGCTGCACGGCGGCACCCGCCCCTACGGCGGGACGTTCCTCGTGTTCAGCGACTACATGCGGCCCTCGGTCCGGCTCGCGTCGCTGATGGAACTGCCGGTCACTTACGTGTGGACGCACGACTCCGTCGGCCTCGGCGAGGACGGGCCCACCCACCAGCCGATCGAGCACCTGTGGGCGCTACGGGCCATCCCGCATCTGGAGGTTGTCCGGCCGGCCGACGCGAACGAGACCGTCGTGGCCTGGCGCACCGCCCTGGAGCGGGCCCGGCCGACGGCGATGTGCCTGACCAGGCAGACCCTGCCGGTGCTCGACCGTTCCACCGGGTCGGGCCTGGCCAGCGCCGAGGGCGTGGCCCGCGGCGCGTACGTACTCGCGGACGGCGGCGACGTCATCCTGATCGGCACGGGCAGTGAGGTCTCGATCGCACTCGAGGCTCGCGACCAGCTAGCGGCCGAAGGCGTTTCGGCGCGGGTGGTGTCCATGCCGTGCGTGGAATGGTTCAGCGCGCAGGACGAGTCCTACCAGCGCGAGGTACTGCCGCCGGCCATCCGCGCCCGGGTGTCGGTGGAGGCGGGCATTACCGGTCCCTGGCGGTTGTACGTCGGGGACGCGGGCGCTTCAATCGGAGTAGACCATTTCGGCGCTTCGGCCGCTTACCAGAAGATCTACCAGGAGTTTGGTCTCACGGCGGAGCACGTAGCCGCCGCCGCACGCGACAGTCTGGCCCGGGCCGGGGACTAAACCCGGCCCGCGGCACGCAGGGAAGGGAAAGTAACGGTGTCAGTTGACGTTCTCGGGCAGCTATCCGAGGCCGGAGTGTCGGTGTGGCTGGATGACATCAGCCGCGACCGCCTGCGCACCGGCAACCTGCAGGCGCTGATCGACGACTTGCACGTCGTCGGCGTGACCTCTAACCCCACGATCTTCGCCAAGTCGCTCTCGGCCGGGACCGCGTACGACGACCAGATCGAAGACCTCAAGATCCGCGGCGTGAGCGTGGATGAAGCCTCGCGCGCGATCACCACCTTTGACATCCGCTGGGCGTGCGACGTGTTCCGCCCGGTCTACGAGCGCACGGGCGGCCTCGACGGCCGGGTGTCGCTCGAGGTCGACCCCAGGCTGGCCGGGGACACGGCCAAGACCATCGCCGAGGCGCGCGCGCTGTGGTGGATGGTGAACCGGCCGAACCTGCTCATCAAGATCCCCGCCACCCCGGCCGGGCTCCCCGCGATCACGCAGTGCCTGTCGGAAGGGATCAGCGTCAACGTCACGCTGATCTTCGCGCTCGAGCGGTACGGCCAGGTCATCGACGCGTTCATGGCGGGCCTCGAGGGGGCCGCCGCGGCCGGGCACGACCTGTCCTCCCTCCGCTCGGTGGCGTCCTTCTTCGTGAGCCGGGTGGACACCGAGGTCGACGCCCGGCTGGACAAGCTGGGCACGCCACAGGCCCACGAACTGCGCGGCAAGGCGGCCCTGGCCAACGCGCGCCTGGCCTACGAGCTGTTCGAGCAGCGGTTCGCCACCGAGCGCTGGGAGGCGCTGCGGGCGGCCGGCGCGAACACTCAGCGGCCGCTGTGGGCCTCCACGTCCGTCAAGGACCCGTCGTTCGGCGACACCATGTACGTCGTCGAGCTAGTCGTGGCCGACACGGTGAACACCATGCCCGAGGGCACGATCCGCGCCACCGCGGACCACGGCAAGCTGCTCGGCGACACCGTGCACGGCACCTACGACGCCTCGCGGCAGGTCTTCGCCGACCTGGAAGAACTCGGGATCGGCTACGACGACGTGGTGCAGGTCCTTGAGAGCGAGGGCGTCGCGAAGTTCGAGGCCTCGTGGAACGAGCTGCTCGACACGATCAGGACCAAGATGGGGCTCTGAACGCAGATGACCGCAGGGGTTACCGAGCCGACTGGGGGTACGGCGTGACGGTGGAGCTGGATGGGCTGGCCCCGGCCAGCCCCGGCGCGATCGCGGACCTGGCCGAGGCGGCCGGCCGGCGCAATCCGCTGCGTGACCCGCGCGACCGGCGCATCCCCCGGGTCGCCGGGCCGTGCGTGCTCGTCATGTTCGGCGTCACGGGGGACCTGGCCAGGAAGAAGCTGATGCCGGCCGTCTACGACCTGGCCAACCGCGGCCTGCTGCCGCCGGGCTTCTCGTTCGTCGGCTTCGCCCGCCGGGACTGGCAAGACGAGGACTTCGCGCAGGTCACCTACCAGGCGGTGAAGGAGTACGCGCGGACCCCGTTCCGCGATTCGGTGTGGGAGCAGCTCAGCGAGGGGGTCAGGTTCGTCCCTGGCGAATTCGATGACGACGAGGCGTTCGACCGCCTGGCCGCGACGGTCAGGGACCTCGACGCCGAGCGCGGCACCGGCGGCAATTACGCCTTCTACCTGTCGATCCCGCCGAAGGCCTTCCCCACCGTGGTGCAGCAGCTCAAGCGCTCCGGGCTGTCAGATTCCGGCGGCCACGGATGGCGGCGGGTGGTGATCGAGAAGCCGTTCGGCCACGACCTCGCCAGCGCGAGGGAACTGAACGCGATCGTGGACGAGGTCTTCCCGCCGGGATCGGTGTTCCGCATCGATCACTATCTCGGCAAGGAGACGGTGCAGAACATCCTCGCGCTGCGGTTCGCCAACGAGATGTGGGAGCCGATCTGGAACCGCGGCTACGTGGACCACGTCCAGATCACGATGGCCGAGGACATCGGCATCGGCGGGCGCGCCGGCTACTACGACGGCATCGGGGCCGCGCGCGACGTGATCCAGAACCACCTGCTCCAGTTGCTGGCGCTGACCGCGATGGAAGAGCCCGTGGCGTTCGACGCGGACTCGCTGCGCATGGAGAAGGAGAAGGTGCTGTCGGCGGTCACGCTGCCCGCGGACCTGGCGACGGGTACCGCGCGGGGGCAGTACGCGGCGGGCTGGCAGGGCGGACGTCAGGTCGGCGGGTTCCTCCAGGAGGACGGCATCGCCCCGGATTCCATGACCGAGACGTACGCGGCGCTGCGGCTCGGCGTCGACACCAGGCGCTGGGCCGGGGTGCCGTTCTACCTGCGGGCGGGCAAGCGGCTGCCACGCCGGATGACCGAGATCGCGCTGATCTTCCAGCGCGCGCCGCACCTGCCCTTCTCCGTCACCGACACCGAGGAGCTCGGCCAGAACGCCCTGGTGATACGGATCCAGCCGGACGAGGGCATCACCGTCAGGTTCGGCTCGAAGGTGCCCGGTACGGCCATGGAGGTCCGTGACGTGAACATGGACTTCGCGTATGGCGCGTCCTTCACGGAATCGAGCCCCGAGGCCTACGAGCGGCTGCTCCTCGACGTCCTGATCGGCGATCCGCCGCTGTTCCCCAGGCAGCAGGAGGTGGAGGCCGGCTGGCGGATCCTCGACCCGGTGGAGGATTTCTGGGCCGTTCACATGAAGCCGGAACAGTATCCGGCGGGTTCGGCGGGCCCGGCTTCCGCCGACGCGCTGATGGCCAGGGACGGGCGCGCATGGCGCCGCCTGTAGTAACAGGGGGGAGGCCACGATGACGATCGACCTGACCGACACGACCACCAGCGCGATCCACGAGGCGCTGACCCAGGCGCGTCGGCGCATGGGCGGCCCTACCTCCGGCATGGTGCTGACGCTGATCATCGTCACCGATGAGTCCGAGCAGTACGACGCCGTCCGCGCGGCCAACCAGGCGGGGCGGGAGCATCCCAGCCGCGTGCTGGCCGTCATCACCCGAAAGCCCAGGGCGGAATCCCGGCTCGATGCCGAGATCCGGGTGGGCGAGACGGGGCCCGGCGAGACCATCGTGCTGCGGATGTACGGCGCGCTCGGCCAGCACGCCGACTCGGTGGTCGCGCCGCTGCTCGCCCCCGACGTGCCCGTGGTCACCTGGTGGCCAGACGAAGCACCGCCCGCGCCGGGCAGCGACCCGCTCGGCGCGGTCGCGCAGCGCCGAGTGACGGACGCGGCCTCGAGCGACACGCCCAGGGACATGCTGGTAACCCTGGCCAAGGCCTACCAGCCGGGTGACACCGACCTGAGCTGGACCCGGTCGACGCCCTGGCGTTCCCTGCTCGCCGCCACCCTCGACCAGCCCCACCCCGAACTGCTCAGCGGTGAGGTCCTGGCCGAACGCGCCAACCCCACCGCGGACCTGATCGCGGCCTGGCTCGGGCTGCGCCTGGGCATCGGGGTGCAGCGCGGCGAGTCCGCCGGCCCCGGGATCACCGACGTCAGCTTCGAGACACCGGACGGGAGGGTCATGATCTCCCGGCCGGACGGCCGGATGGCGACCCTGTCCTGGCCGGGCCACCCGGAACGGCGGGTGGCGCTGCACCGGCGCGAGACCGCCGACCTGATCGCCGAGGAGCTGCGCAGGCTTGAACCCGACGAGGTCTACGCGGAGACGCTCCGCGCCCTCGCCGCAGGCCCCGGCCGGTGACCGTCCCGGAGGTGCTCGTGCACCGGGACGCGGGGCTGCTGGCCAAGGCCGTGGCCGCGCGCCTGGTCACCCGGCTGGTCGACTCGGTGGCCGCGCGCGGGACCGCCTCGGTGGTGCTCACCGGGGGCGGCATCGGCACCGCGGTGCTCGCCGAACTGGGCGCCGCGCCGGCGCGGGACGCCGTCGACTGGCGGCACCTGGACATCTGGTGGGGGGATGAGCGGTTCGTCCCCGTGGGCGACCCGGACCGGAACGAGACGGGCGCGCGCTCGGCGCTGCTCGACCACGTGGACACCGACCCGGCCAGGGTGCACCCGATGCCGGGACCCGACGGGCCGGACGGCGATGATCCCGAGGCGGCCGCCGCCAGGTACGCGTCATGGCTGGCCGCCGCGACCAGGCCAGAGGATCACGGACCGGTCCCCGCCTTCGACGTGCTGATGCTCGGCATCGGCCCCGAGGCGCACGTCGCGTCCCTGTTCCCCGGCATGCCCGCGCTCTACGACGACCGGCCGGTCGTCGCGGTCCGCGGCTCGCCCAAGCCGCCGCCCACCCGGCTGACCCTCACGTTGCCGTCGATCCAGGCCGCGCGGGAAGTCTGGATCATCGCGTCGGGACCGGACAAGGCGCACGCCATCGCGCTGGCGTTGTCGGATGCGGGCCCGGTGCAGGTGCCTGCCGCCGGGGCCCGCGGCAGGCAGCGGACGCTATTCCTGCTCGACTCCGCTGCCGCCGCCAAAGTGCCGGCGCAGATCGGCCGCCAGGGCGCCCACTGACTTCTCCCCCGGCACGCGGGCGAAGGCCAGCCCGGCGGCCAGGCAGACGGCGGGCACCGCGGCCAGCACGTACCGGTAGCTGAACCCGGCGGTCATCGGCGGCAGCACGATCAGCGCCGCCCCGACCAGCCAGGGCAGCAGGCCGATGCCGCCCCAGCGGCGCCACCGGGCCACGATCCCCGCCGCGCCGATCAGCACGATGATCCCGAGCAGCGTGCCACGCAGGTATATGTACCGCTGGTAGATCTGCAGGAGCCGGGCCAGCGGCCGCTCCACCCTGGAGACTCCGAGGCCGGTGCCCCCGAAGTCCTTTCGCGCCTGGTCCATCTGCCTGGCCTGGGCGTCAAAGCCGTACTTGCTCTCCCACTGTGATGCCTGCGGCGCGCTGGGCGGCCCGGCCCACCACGGCGCCTGCGGCGCGCTGGTGTCGAACTCGAAATCCCGGCCGTTGCCGTAGTAGTCGTTCGGGTCGGGCTGCCGGTTCCAGCCGAACGTGTGCAGCGTGTCGTCTATGACCACGCGCAGGTAGTCGGTCGGCTGGGCCAGGATGGCGTCCTTGGCGAACTGCTCGGTCTCGGCGCTGATGGCCGGCTTGAACCGGAGCGAGACGTCCTGGGAGTTCTTGTACCGGTACAACGGGGTGGTCTTGCCCGCATCGCGCCCCAGTTCCTTGTCCGCCCATACGTACTCCCCGGCGACGGGCCGCAGGCTCGGCGGCGTGGTGTCGCAGAGGAAATCCAGGCGGGCGGGCGGGTCCATCCGCGAGCACAGGGCGAACGAGCTGACCCGGCTGTACAGGAAGGCGCCCGAATCGGATAGCGCGTACTGGCCGTACCAGGTATGGAACCAGATCAGGTACCCCGCGATCGGCAGGGCTCCGGCCACCACCAGGGACCCCAGCCGGAGCCAGCCCACGCGCCTGGCCAGCATGACCAAGAACACGACCACGAGCAGCGGCTCGCCGACCGACCTGGTGATGCTCGCATACCCGATCATCAGGCCGGCGACGACCGTGGCCAGGACCGAGGGCCGGTCGCTCCAGCACAGGAAGACCACGGCCAGCGTCACCAGGAAGATGAACAGCGGATCGGCGGTGATCATGTGCTCGAGGTGCAGCCCGTAGGAGTCGAACAGGACGGGCAGCGCGGGCAGGATCGCACCCCACCAGGGCAGGCCGCGGTGGCGGAGCAGCGCGTAGATGGCCACCCCCATGCCGACGCCCATGGCCGCCTGCAGCACCGCGATCGGAGACACGCTGTGCAGCGGCAGCAGGAGGTCGAGGAAGAGCGGGTAGCCGTTCGGCCGGACCTGGTCCGGTATGTGGTAAACGGCGTCGTAGAGGTAGTTGTAGGAGTCGTTGAACCACAGGATCGGCGGGTAGGCGGCCATCACCAGGATCCGCACCGCGATCGCGGCGATCGCCACGATCGTGAACTGCCAGTGCGCCACGGCCGGGCGGGTGAGCCGCACGAGCAGCGGGCGCCGCGTCTGCTCGGCCGGTTCCTGACCGGGAACGATGCGCTCGCTACCGGTGGTCGCGTTGGTCAACGACCGCCTCCCGACTCGCTCGAGCCTGCCGGATACCTCTCCGACCCCTTCGCTGATTCCGCAGGCCCCGGATGATCCAGCGCGCCGGCCGTTCTTCGTCCGCGCCGGGTGACTAATGGTAGCTGCGGCTGGCGGGTGACGTGAGCGTAACGGGCTAATGACACGTTCCGACCCGCAGGCCATCACTCACGGTTATCAGCGGCCCCCGTAGCCCACCCGGCAGGCCAGCAGGCAGATGAACACCACCGAAAGCGCGGCGGCCGTGTCCGGAGAGCCCGCCCCGGCCGCGAACAGGATCAAGATGAACACGACGGGCAGCAACCGGCCGAGGGGACGGCCGGGCCTGGCGCGGGTCGGCGCGGCTGCTGGTGTCATCACCTGCGGCTGGGAGGCCTGCGGACGGAGGATGAGGTCCGCGCCTAGGAGCGGCTCGACCGGCAGGTCGCCCGTCAGCTGGCGCAGGTCGGTCCAGGTCTTCGCGGCGTACGCCGCCGCCATGCGCTCTTCGAATTCATCCAGGGTCAGCCGTCCGTCCGTGAACGCGTCGCGCAGGACATCCACGACGCTTTGCCGCTCCTGGTCGGAGGCGCGGATCGGCCGGTCGATCATGTGCAGAACCTTCCCTGTGCTCTCCTCGATCTTACCCAGCACGCGCCTGATCCCACGGGGCTCCGTGGCCCGGATCTTTGTGGCTTACCACAGCTTTACCGAACCGCCGCTTGGCCCCGAAGACCGAAGCGGGCAGGCAGCGCTGCCCAACACGCGGATACCGGTGATACCAGCCGATCGAGTGCAGGTCGGGAGCTTCTCATCAAATTCCCAGACGTCATCTCCGGCATGCTCGAGTTCGCGTTCCCGTGGATGGCCATCGACTTGGTGGATTGGTACGCATTCCCGCTGGCAGGATCGGTAGCAAAAGCGCTGACCTGCGCCGACATCTGCCGGCTCACTGAGTTCCCGGGGAGCGGCGCCGTCAATTAGCGGTGGCTCATGCGAGCGCCGCCGAAGAGCTAAACCAGGTTTTGCCGGGTTGTCGCGGGGGTGCTTCCAGATGGTTACGAAAAGTGAGGTGTTTTGGGTCTCGCACCGCAACTCCTGCAGCGTTACGCTGTTGGCGAATCTTTCATCTGGTCAATCTGAGTCAGGAGTGACCTGGGGAAGGTTCGGCGGGATAGACGAAAGTCTTTCGCGCCAGCCACGCAGTCAACGCCGGGCATCCCGCCCTCTCGGCTGCAGCAACGGCAGGCCGGGAGCCGGACGAGCCATTCCTCACTAGGAGGGATCGATTTGAGCGTCAGCCAAGAACGCGAAGTCCAGCCCAGCCCCACCCCCCCTGCCCCCCCTTCGGGCATCGCCGACCCCGCCCCGCTCGGGCTGGCCGCCTTTGCCCTGACCACCTTCCTGCTGTCCGCCGCCAACGCTGGCTGGATGACCAAGGCCACGGGCAGCGCGTGGCTCGGCTACGCCTTCGCCTACGGCGGCCTCGCGCAGTTGCTCGCCGGCATGTGGGAGTTCCGCAACAGGAACACCTTCGGTGCCGTCGCGTTCTCCACCTATGGCGGCTTCTGGATTGGCCTGGCCCTGTGGGTCGAGCTCGTCGCGGCTCACGCCACCTCGGCCGCGGCGGCCCAGCACGACGTGGCCTGGATCCTGCTGGCGTTCGCGATCTTCAACACCTACATGCTGATCCTCAGCAGCCAGCTGAACATGGCGGTGTTCCTGGTGTTCCTTACCCTGGAAATCACCGAGATCATCTTGTTCATCGGTAACTTCGCGGGCAGTTCGGGGACGGTCAAGTTCGGCGGCTACGTCGGCCTCGTCACCGCCCTGACCGCCTGGTACGCATCGGCGGCCCTCGTCTCGGCGGGCATCGCCAACGGCAAGCTCAAGTTCCCCGTGGGCAAGGCGCTCATCAGCTGACCCGCGACTGCGAGCGAAGCGGGGGACCGGGCCGCGGCGGCCCGGTCCCCTGCTTGCTGTCTCCTCCAGGTGTGTCATCGGCCCCTACCCGGGTAGGCACCCGCAGCGTTCGCTTCCCGCCGGATAGCGTTAGGCCGGATGGGGCCGGAAAGAGGAGCCGGGAGTGCAGGAGATACACGCCGACCTGTCGGCGCAGGTACAGCGCGTCAAGCGCAAGACACGCCCGTGGAAGTCGATCATCGCCCTGATCCTGGCGATCGCGGCCGCGGTCATCTCGCATCAGGCCAACCGCAACCCACCCACGTTCCCCACTACGAGCCAGCTGACCGACCATATCGTCGCGTACGGCACGGCCGTGCTGTTCGGCGTGTTGGGGGCCATGGCCACCTACGGGCTGGCCGGGCAGTCGAGACAGATCCTCGAGCCGAGGGCGGGCACCGCGCACTCCGCCGTGGTCGGGTACGCCTTCTTGATCGTCGGAGCGTTCGCTACGCTCGCGATCACCCTGGACCTGTTCGACGTACCGGTCGGCCAGCTCGTCCTGGGCGGCGCGCTGACCAGCGTGTTCGTCGGAATCGCGGCGCAGCAGGCCCTGGGCAACGTGTTCGCGGGCCTGGTGCTGATGTTCGCCAGGCCGTTCCGGGTGGGCGATGCGATCCGGCTCAGGGCCGGGGCGCTCGGCGGGACGATTGACGGCACCGTGATCGACATCGGGATCACGTACGTCCGCGTCGACGCCGACGGCACCGTGATGTCCGTCCCGAACGGGCAGGTGCTCAACGCGGTGGTGAGTCCCATCCCGCCGGGAAACGGGAGCGCAGCACAGCCTCCGGTCACCGCTGATGGCAAGTCAGGCACTCCGGGCGGCCCGGAGCAACCAAGCCCTGCCCCGCCCGGACCGGCCTGACCCCGGTTCCGGGCTGGGCACACGGCAGCCGGAAACAACAAAGGCCGGCCGCGCAGGTAGGTGATTCACCCGCGCGCCCGGCCCTTGTCACGTCCACCGGTGCGGAGGTCGCCTCTCGGCGAAAGGCACAACGCGGCTCCAGCCGTACGGTAGTCCGCGAAGGCAATAGGTGCGGCCCGGGGACACAGCCGCACCGGCGAGGTAAGTAACGGACCCGGCGGCGCCGGTATTCCCGGCCCGGTGGGGGCCCCCCGTCGTAGGGGAAGGTCGACGTCGGCTGGCTGGGGGTGATGTCCGGGTCTTCGTACTGCGCCCGCTCCCGAGGGCCGCGGCCCGCGGGCATCTGGCGGTACCCGCCCGAACGGCCGGAACCGTCGTCGTACCCGGCACCTTCGTAACCGCGGCGATCGTAGCCGCCGCTGTCGTAGGGAGCGCCGTCGTACGCAGGCCCGTAGTGAGCACCCTCGTATTGAGCCCCAGCCTGATGAGCACCAGCCTGGTGAGCCCCGGCGTAGTACGCGCCGTCCTGGTAGGCCCCGTCGTGGCCACCGCCGGGGTAGCCGCCGCCGTCGTAGCCGGGCGCGCCGTACCGTCCGTCGTTGTAGCCGGCCCCGCCGTATCCGGCCCCGCCGTAGCCAGCGTTGCCGTAGCCAGCAGCGCCGTACGCGCTGGCGTCGTGGCCCGCGTTGCTCTGGCCGGCGTTGGCGTAGCCGACAGCGCCGTAC
>Ga0187818_10000792_pt1 | contig 11993 bp, 11 predicted proteins | sample NC_wetland_sal_i_14_FD_130581 | JGI IMG/M metagenome (GOLD analysis project Ga0187818, IMG submission 130581) | Wetland sediment microbial communities from Neuse River Estuary, North Carolina, USA - SO4_3 | ecosystem: Environmental > Aquatic > Freshwater > Wetlands > Sediment | place: USA...
CTGAGAGCTGCTCTCTAATCGTTCCCTGCCGCTGGCGAAGGCGCCAGCTCTGCTGCCGCCAGATCGCGTACCAGCGCCGGCTTTGGCGGCAGGTTGTCGAGTCTGACTTTGTAGACGTGCCGCGCCAGGCCTAGCTTCTTCAGCAACCAAATCCCATACCAGTTCGTGTCAATCTCATACCACGCCATGCCGTGGCGCGCCGATACCGGATGCGCGTGATGATTGTTGTGCCAGCCTTCGCCGAAGGTGAGCAGCGCGATCAGCCAGTTGTTGGTGGAGAGGTCCTTGGTCGCAAAGCGGCGCGATCCCCACATGTGGGTAATCGAGTTCACCGCCCAGGTCGAGTGCAGTCCGACCACCACGCGCGCGAACACTCCCCAAAGCAGCCAGGGCAGGCCGCCGATTGCGTAAAGAATGACGCCGACAATGATGTTGCTGGTCCAGTGGTACTTGGTCAGCCAGACGTGGACTTTATCTTTGGTGAGATCGGGGGCGTAGCGGGCGAGCGTGGTCGTGTCGTGGTGCATAGACTGGCCGGTGAGAATCCAGCCCATGTGCGACCACCATTTGCCGTCAATCGGCGAGTGCGGATCGCCCTCCACGTCGGAAAACTTATGATGAATGCGGTGCGTCGCCACCCAGAAAATCGGTCCGCCTTCGAGCGCCAGGGTGGCGCACCAGGTCAAGAAGTATTCCACCCACTTGGGCGTTTTATATCCGCGATGGGTCAGGAGCCGGTGATAGCCCATGCCGATTCCGAGGCTGCCGGAAATCCACCAGAGAAAAGCGGCGACAAAGAGTGCTTTCCAGGTAAAGAAAAATAGCGCCGCCACGGCACCCGCGTGAAACAGAAACATGGCCGTCGCCGTACCCCAGTTGAAATCGTCTGCTTGGGCGCCATTCTTGCCCAAGTGGACTCCGCGGCCATTCGCGCGCAGTGCTTCGGTGGTTGTCTCGCTCATCTCTTGTTCCCCACAGTGGTTTATTAGGAGCCTGAAAAGGACAATAGCAAGAGTGCGGGTTCCCTTCTGTAATACTTGTGTAATCCTCACGGAGAGAAGGGGTTACCGGGCCGCGAGCAATGAAAACCGCAGAGGACGCCGAGGACGCGGAGTTTGATATTTCCAAAGCCTGATATTCCAAGTCCCTCTGCGTCCTCCGCGTCCTCTGCGGTTTTCATTTAGTTCTGCCGAGGCGACCCAGTTGCCCGGACAACCGTGACCAGCGTGATTCTCCATACCTGGGTCGGTGACGTGTAACCTTTGCGCCTGGATGCGACAGTCGTAGAATGTAGCCTGCAAGAGCAGCGTGCTCCCGCAATCCGCCCCATGATGCGAAACCCACGCGCGATGGGGAACCGAGGAGGTCGCCGTGTTGAGAAAGTCCTGGTTGAAGAGAGTTCTCCTGTTCGTTCCCGCCCTGCTGGTTTTTGCTTATGTCGTTGGAGCGCAGCAGAGTCAGCCGCCACAGAGCGAGCCGCCACAAACCCCGCCCGCCGCCCAAGCGCCCGAGGAGAAGGCGCCGCCCCAAGCCGCGCAGAAACAGAATCCCGTCAAACCGACTCCCGAGTCGCTCGCCAAGGGCAAAAAGATGTACGCCATTGATTGCGCCATGTGCCATGGCGAGAAGGGCGACGGCAAAGGTGACATGGAGATGAAGAACGCCACCAACTTCACCAATCCGGATGTGCAAAAGGCTCACACCGACGGCGAATGGTTCCAGATCATCCGCAAGGGCAAAGGTGAAATGCCCCCAGAAGGCGACCGCGCCAAGGACAACGACATCTGGAACATGGTGAACTACATCCGGGAGTTTGCGAAGAAGTAGGCTGTGTGGCGCGGACACTCCTGTCCGCGCGAAAGTGTCCAGGGTGGGGACGGGGCTTTGCCCCGTCCAAGCCGAGCGCAGCTCGGCAACTGCAACCCCAAAACGTCGTTTCGCCAAGAATTACGAGGAGCCCGGCCAGCCTCGGTGAAAAGCTGTCGCTGTTCTTGAGATACACTACCTGCGGAATCAGCCATGCCTAGCGAGATATCAGATCGAAACGTATTCATTCTTGGAGCAGGTTTTTCTGTTGCAGCAGGCGCCCCGGTTATCCGGGACTTCCTCGACATCTCCCGCGAACTCTTTGATGACCCCGAATCCGGCCTCGACCCCGAAGAGAGGCAGCTTTTTCAGAAGGTTTTCGAGTTCAAAAAAAAGGTCGCCCAAGCCCGTGAGAAGTTCGAAATCGACCTAGACAACATCGAAGAACTTTTCGGTCTTGTTGAGATGTCTCACCGTCTGAACCCCGACGCAGCGGATACGCGGGACGCCACCGTCTACCTGATCGCCAAGACCCTCGAACTGGCAACGGCGAGGTGTAAGCACAGACCCTCAATAGTATTCGACGGCGCCCGGGGTTACAGCACTGCCAATCGGTGGGTAGAGTGGGTTGATCGTCAATCTGGAACCGAGGATTTCGAATGTGACATCTACAGGCACTTTGCATTGCTGCTTGCCGGCAGGTACGACGACCCTAAGAAGGTTCAGTCCCGTTCCAATGCAGTTATCACGTTCAACTATGACATCGTCCTAGATGATGCACTCAAAAAGGCGGGGATTCTGCCCGCCTATGGCCTCGCGAATGATCCGAACGAGAAGGGTGTTCCCCTCCTGAAGCTCCACGGCTCTACCAACTGGGTCGTGTGCAAAAGTTGTTTGAAGCCATCGGTATGGCAGGAGGGGGCGACGAGCCTTTTCCCATTCGGATCAATTCAGTGCAGACATTGCGGAAAATCCCATTGGCGGCTTCTCCTCGTTCCCCCGTCGTGGGACAAGAGCGAGTATCAAGATATCATGAGGCCTGTGTGGGCCAGGGCTGTCAAGGAGCTACAGACTGCGACGAGAATTTGCATCATCGGTTACTCCATGCCGGCAAGCGACTCGTTCTTTAGGTACCTTCTCACCTTAGGTTTGGCCGAGAATCATCAACTCTACAAGCTGATCGTTGTGGACTATAAAGGCGCGCCCTCCATCTTGGATTACGTGGCCAGTTCCTCACAACAAGACGAGCACCTGGCGGAAGAAACGGTCGAGGAGAAGTACCGCAGGATGCTCGCCCGCCTCTTCGCGAAAAGGCGGTTCGACTTCGATGGCCAAGGCTTTGAAATGTTCTTGCGACGAGGCGCCAACACTTTGCTCAACCGCGGGGAAACCATAGCTCTGCAGTAGGCTACCCGCCCTGAGTTGAGTCCAAGCCTGACGCAGCTCCCGATCAGGCCCACCCCATTCGCGACCACACTCCACTATCTACTTGGATGCGGCTCTCACCTCGACTCCCGCCCATTTTTCGAGCAGAGTTAGCGTGGCGGCGTAATCCAAGTCGCTGTGGCCTTCTTCGGCGGCCAGGTCGTAGACCTCCTCCACCGCCTCCAGACCCGGCAGGCGCACGCGCGCCTCGCGCGCCGCTTCGAGCGCCAGATGAATATCCTTGAGCATGAGCCGCAGCGGGAAATTGGGCGAGAAATCGCGCTTCATGATGAACGGCGCCTTGTACTCCACCACTCCCGAACGCACCATGGACGCCTGCACCAACGGCACCAGTTTCTCGATGTCTACGCCAAGTTTGGTCGCCAGCGTGAGCGCCTCGGCAAAACCTTCGTAGATGAGCGCAATTTGCAGGTTCATGACCAGCTTGGTGGCCTGCCCCTTGCCCGTCTTGCCCATGTGGAACACTTGTTTGCCCATGGCTTGGAAAAGCGGCTCCAGGCGGGCGAGCACGGCCTCATCGCCTCCCACCATGAAAATCAGGCTGCCGCTGGCAGCGGCAATTTTTGAGCCGGTCATGGGAGCGTCCACATAGTCCACGCCGCGCGCTTTCACGCGCTCGGCAAAACGCTCGGTCGCCGAAGGAGAAATGGTGCTGGAGTCGGCAATGATCATGCCCGGGGTAAGCACAGTTTCCGCGCCATCGGCGCCGAACAGCACGCTCTCGACCGCCTTGGTGTCGGAGACGCACAGCCACACGACTTCGGCGCCCTGCGCCGCATCGGCGGGAGAGGCCGCGCTGCGCGCGCCTTCCACATCTTTGCCCGGCGTCCGGTTCCACACCGCAACCTCGTGTCCGGCCTTTACCAGATTCGCGGCCATGGACCGACCCATAATTCCCAATCCGAAAAAAGCAACCCGCATCGGAGTATCCCTCCCATAATGAATTCTCCAAACCTTGTCACCGAATTTCGATTAGATATGACCACGAAAGTAACGGTCAAGGAGAACCGAATTGTCATACACTGAAAGCAATGCACGTGCAACGTGACCGGAAGCTGCCGCAAACCGCGTGCGTCCGCCACTGCGTTTGCCGCATCTATATTTTGATATCGGGAACCATGAGCCGGGGAAAGGCGTTTGGAGCCGTCCGGCCGAAGTATGATTAAGTCCTCGCTAGAGAATCCTGCATTACGCAAGCGAGCGCGCCAGTTTACCCGCCTGGTGCGCCATTCCGCGGTCACGCCGCGCACCGGCCATACCCACAAACCACACCTGGTCACGAATGGCGAGATGGGCGTTACTTTCATTGGACATGCCAGCTTTTTTCTGCAGATGGGCGGGATGAACATTGTCATTGATCCCAACTTCGCGCGCTGGCTGTTTGTGCTCAAGCGCCTGCGGCAGCCGGGACTGCACCTGCGCGATCTGCCTCCGCTGGATGTGGTGCTGGTAACCCACGCTCACTTCGATCACCTGCACCGCGAGTCGTTGCGCGCCATTGCGCGCCAAACGCGGCGGCAGACGGGAAGCGCGCCTGCCCTGATCGTCCCCCACCACGTCTTCGACCTGGTGTCCGATCTCGGGTTTGAGCGGATCGTCGAACTGGAATGGTGGAATACGCACCGCGAGGGCGCTCTGGAAATCACGCACGTTCCTTCGCGGCACTGGGGAGCCCGCATCCTGAAGGATTCGCACCGGGGCTACGGCGGCTATGTGCTGCGTGCTGGAAAGCACTCGGTCTATCACGCCGGCGACACCGCCTACTTCAACGGCTTCCGCGAAATCGGCCGCCGCCTCTCACCGGAGCTGGCGCTGCTGCCCATCGGCGCCTACGATCCTCCGCAGTTCCGCAACGTGCACGCCAGTCCGGCCGACGCCACTCGCGCCTTCCTCGACCTGAAAGCGCGCTGGATGGTGCCCATGCACTATGGAACCTTTCGCCTGTCGCACGAACCGATCGAAGAGCCGCTCGAATTGTTGGCGCGCGAAGCCGCCGCCGCGGGAGTAGAAGACAAGGTCGTTGTGCTCGAAGAAGGGGTCACCCGCCTGTTCTGAACTGTGCTCGTGCGCGGGCTCAACCCTGCCCAACTCTCCCAGGAGCCTCCATTTGAAAGTAACCCCTGTCGCTCATTTGCATCAAAATAAGGAGCGCAGACCCATGCTATACTGCGCTCATAGCGGTAGGTCGATCCCTCCACGCGCCTGCCTAGAGGATTTTGGAAAATGGCTAGCAGTTCTCGTCGTTCCCTTGTCGCAGTAGTTTTCGTCCTTGGCTTGTTCGGTCTGCTGGGCATGCTGTTCGCCCAGAAGATCAATCCAGCGGCAACGCCCAGTTCCGATTCGGAGGTGCGCGACAGCCTGAAGCAGTTCACGCAAGTTTATGAGACGGTCGAGGAAAACTACGCCGACCCGGTAAGTGCCGACAAGGCCATTTACGACGGGGCCATCCCGAGCATGCTGCATCAGCTCGACCCGCACTCCAATTTCTTCGATCCGAAATCGTATTCGCAGCTTCGCGAAGAGCAGCGCGGCAAATACTACGGCGTGGGCATGACCGTGGGCCCGCGCAATAATAAGGTTATCGTGATCGCCCCGTTCGTGGGCACGCCCGCCTACCGCGCCGGCATCCGGCCGGGCGACATTATCGCGGCCATTGATGGCAAGTCCACCGACAACATGAGCACCACCGACGTGGCCGACCTGCTCAAGGGGCCGAAAGGTACCACTGTCCGCATCACCATGCTGCGAGAAGGCGCCGATCATCCCCTTGAGTTCAGTGTGGTCCGCGACGAGATTCCGCGCTACAGCGTGGATCTTCATTTCATGATCAAGCCCGGCATCGGCTACATGCATATCTCCGGCTTTCAGGAAACCACCGAGCATGAGGTTGCCGAAGCGCTGGATCAGTTGGGCGACCTCAAAGGCCTGGTGCTCGATCTTCGTCAAAATCCCGGCGGCCTCCTCAGCGAAGGCGTGGGCGTAGCCGACAAGTTTTTGAAGAAAGGTCAGCTGATTGTCTCGCACCACGGGCGTTCGTCCGCGGAAAAACGTTACACCGCAGCGCGCGGCAACGGCGGCAAAGAGTATCCCTTAGTCGTGCTGGTCAACCGCGGTACCGCTTCGGCCGCCGAGATTGTTGCCGGAGCGATTCAGGATCACGACCGCGGCCTCATCGTGGGTGAAACCACATTTGGCAAGGGCCTGGTGCAGACCGTATATCCGCTCGCCGAAAACACCGGTCTTGCCCTCACCACCGCCAAGTACTACACGCCCAGCGGACGCCTGATCCAGCGCGATTACAGCAATCTTTCGCTCTACGACTATTACTACAACCGCGAAAACGAAGACAACAACGCCAACAAAGAAGTGAAGCTCACCGACGGCGGACGCACGGTCTATGGCGGCGGCGGCATCACTCCCGACGTGAAGCTGCCTCCTTTCAAGTCCAACCGGTTCCAGGACACGCTGCTGCAGCACTATGCTATGTTCAACTTTGCCAAGCGCTACTCGAACAGCCACAAGGTCTCGCAAAGCTTCGAGGTGGACGAGGCAATCCTGCAGGATTTCCGCAAATTCCTCGACGAAGAGAAGATCCCGTTCACCGAGGCCGACCTGCTCGAGAACAACGACTGGTTGCGCGCGAACCTCAAGAGCGAAATTTTCATTGACTCCTTCGGCCAGGAGGAAGGCCTGAAGGTGCGCGCTGAGACCGACCCGGACGTGATCAAGGCCCTGGAGCTGATGCCGCAGGCTCGCGCCCTCGCCGACAATGCGCGCAAAGTAATCGCCGAGAGGAACGCAGCTTCTCCGGTTCCACGTTAGCGAGGCAAAATCCAGTTTCCGCGAAGGGCCCGGTCCGCCTGGCCTTTTGTTTTTCCGCCCGAAAAGCTTCGCCATTTGAGCGGGCAGCAGCATCCTATTACCAGAGCTTGTTTACCATCCTGAAACTTCGCCGTTTTTTGGTCCTCCCTGTCCTGCTGTTGCTGTCGGCCACAATCGCCCAAGCCGAGGGACCGCAGGGCCAAGCCAGTGTCTCGACTCCTCATACCGGTCCCGTTTTCGGCGAGAAGCGCACGGTCAGAGGAATTAACAATTTCGGCGAAGTGACGCCCACCCTTTTTCGCGGCGCGCAGCCAACCCAAAAAGGATTCGAAGGGCTGGCAAAAATGGGCGTCGACATTGTGGTGGACGCGCGCGGAGATCGCACCCATAGCGAGGGAAAACAGGTGCGCCGCCTGGGTATGAAGTATGTTGCGATTCCCTGGCGTTGCCCCTTCCCGTATGACGACGTCTTCGTTCGATTCTTGAAACTGCTCGAGGAAAACCCCGGCAAGAAAGTATTTGTGCACTGCCGCCTGGGCGATGACCGTACCGGCATGATGATCGCCTCCTACCGCATGGCCGTGGAAGGCTGGAGCGCAAGTGACGCCATGCTGGAAATGCAGCAGTTTGGATTCACTTTCCCACATCATTTGATCTGCCCCCGGCTGACGCATTACGAGCAGAGCTTTCCGAATCGTCTGAAGAGCAACCCGGCATTCAAAGAGCTCCACTTTCCCCAAAGTTCAGCGACGAATGTCTCGCAATAGCTCCCGGGCCCATATCTCTTCTGGGAACTGAGAACCGGGAGCTGAGAACTCCCCCTTGAGTCCGCGTCCCGAAAGCCCTAAAGTACATCCTGTAGAAGGCCGAGGAGGCCGTGCTCTGCCCGCATTGAACATGCTCCAATCCGGGCCTTGGATTCCAGCAGTGCTGGTGGCGGTCGGTGCGGGAGTTCTCGACTGGCGCTACCGCAAGATACCGAACTGGCTGACGGTTTCAGGGGCCGCGCTTGGCATTGTTGTGAACACGCTTCTGTACCGATGGCTGGGACTGAGATCGGCATTGCTGGGAATGGCGCTGGGCCTCGCTTTGCTGTTGCCGTTTGTGCTGGTGCGCAGCCTCGGCGCGGGTGACTGGAAACTAGCCGGCTCTCTGGGAGCCTGCCTGGGGCCCCGGCCGCTCGTCGCCGTGCTGGTGGGCGCGATTCTGGTGGCGGGCGCGATGGCGTTGGCCGTCATAGTCTGGAAGGGGCGGCTGAAACAAACGCTCGCCAACATCGCGCATATTGTGGCGGCGCTGTTCAGCCTGCGATTGCCGGGGCCCCAAGTATCGCTCGACAATCCGGGGGCGACGAAGATTCCCTTCGGCGTAGCCCTGGCCCTGGCGGTAGTCTTGTACGTGCTTGGAGTGACCGCTCAAGTCTTGTAGATTTGATTCTTGTAGACTTAGTCTTGGAGGTTCGGTGATCGGGTGATTTGAACATCCGATGACCCGAAAGCCCGATCACCCGATGCCCCGATGAATAAGCTCGTCCATAAGCTGAGAAACACCGCCGGAGCCGAGATCGCCGAAGCGGCCCTCGTGATGCCGGTGGTGTTCGTCTTTCTCCTGGGGATTATCTGGTTCGGCCGCGCCTTCAACATTTATTCCACCATCACGCAAGCCGCCCAGCAGGGAGCGATTGTCGCCGCGCGCCCGGTGTGCGCGACCTGTGGCGCTCCGGGGTGCAAGTGGGGCAGTACGGATTTCCCCTGCGATGCCGCCGTGACCAACGCGATTTCCGCGGTGTTGACAGCCTCCAGTCTCAACCCGTCGCAGATTCCGCCCAACAAGCAAACGCCTCCTTCGGCATTCTGCACATTGCCGCCGCAGGGGGCGTGTACGCCTGCCTCCACCACCGGTAATATTACGATCTGCCGCGAAGTGTGGCTCAATTCGCCTAGCCAGCCCCAAATCTGCGGCACGCTCGTGAGCTTTCAGTACCCGTTCACGTTCTACCTTCCCTTTACTTCGCTCAATCTGAGCCAAGTGACTATGAATGCGCAGGCGCAGAGCAGGATGGAGAACTAATGGCCCGTTTGACCATCCCTCGCCTGCGCAGACAGAGTCTTCCGATAGAACGCCTGCTGCGGCAAACGGACGGCTCGGCAATTCTCGAGTTTGCCCTCACTCTGCCGCTGCTGGTGGTTTTCGTTGTGGGTATCTACGATTTCAGCGGCGCGTTCAACCAGAAGCAGAAAATCGAACAGGCCGCGCAGGAAGGAGCTATTGTCGCCGCCGCCCAACCCACCAGCGATATTGACCCGAGCAAAGGAAATCCGGACTCTTTGCAACAGGTAGTGACCGCAGTTTTCAACTCGTTGGCCGGCAGCGGTGTGATACCCACGGGAACCTGCAGCCCGCCGGGAAAGGTATCCCAAGTCTCCCCTCTGACATGGACTTACACTATCTCCGGATGTTCCAGCGCCAACCCCGGCGACAATCTGGTCATCACCATCAACCGGGGATGGACAGCGGCCTCCGGCGGGACGCCTGTAACGTACGCGGTCGGCTCCGTCGTCACCGTCAGCTATCCGTATCACTGGCGCTTTAACAGCGCGATTCAGCTCTTAATCCCCGGCGCGTCTTACGCGGCCATCACAAACGTGACCGAGTCCGCCACGGTTCACAACCAGATGTGAGGATTTCTTGCGACGCCATCGAATCCATCCCGCCGGCAAGAACCGTGGACGCCAGAAGCCCAGACCCAACAACGAAGAAGGCGTCATCATCATCCTGGTCGCGATCTTCTTGCTCTTCGTCGTAGGCGCAATGGCCGCGCTCTCCATTGACATAACAACTTTCTACACCGCCCGCAGCGAGGCCCAGCTCGCCGCCGACGGAGCCGCCCTCGCCGCCGCCCGCGTCCTGGCCAACTCCGGCATGACCTCCGATCCAAATGCCGCCTCCGACAATTTGCTGACAAACGCTGCGGCGCTGGCCAAGAACGTGGCCCTCCAGGTCGCGCAACAGAATCAAATCGGAGGAGGAGCCGCCACCAGCATCACCGTGAGCGACCCATTCAACTGCGGGCTAGCTCCAAGCATTCAGACGAATCCATGCGTCAAGGTAACGGTGACCAGATCCGACCTGCCGACTTTTTTCGCGCGCATCTGGGGAAGCAAGCAGATCACCGTGTCCGCCTCAGCCACCGCCGAAGCCTACAATCCTTCCGGCTTGGCGGGTACCGCCGCCAGCCCAGCCGCCCCGGTCGCGCCCACCTGCGTTAAACCCTGGTTGTTGCCGAACCAAGCCGCAACGGGCGGTCCTACCATTTTCACCTTGGCCACCGGACAGGCTGCTTCCGGGCTGCTCGGCACTCCCGTATCCCCTTTGATCGTTGATTGCGGCGGCAACGGCGATTGTAACGGGTCGCTCCAGTCTGCGGTGCTGTGGCGGTATTACCCGGGGAGTTCCGACAGCTTTCCTCCTCCCGCAGCCTCGTCGGTTGCGTGCAGCGGCACGCCCTATCAGCTCAGCATCGCCGGTTGTGTGCAGACGCCCATCGCCTGCAACGCGAGCGTCAACCTTGACCTCAGCGACTATCCTGGCCGCGATTCTGAAACCTTCTCTGCGGTGAACTGCCTCACTCACTCGACGGCAGACGCAGGTGACAAAATTGACCAGACCACATTCCCTGCGGGTCCGTTTGAATTTCTCACTGGCGCTGATAATCCAGTTGTTCAGGCCGGCGCCATCAAATCTGGGACTGACGTGCTGGTCAGCGATTCGCTGGTCACGGTTCCGGTTTATGGCAGCATCACTGCCACAAACTCCGCGAACATCGTCGGCTTTGTGCAGTTGTTTCTCGACTCGAACGGGACCGCAGCGCCCAACGGGGGTGGGGGCATCGACAGCGTCATCGTCAACCTGGTCGGCTGTAGCGCTGGAGTGACCGGAACGCCCGTTTACGGCAACGGCCCCTCTGCCGTCGCCGTGCGTTTGCTCACACCTCCGTAAAGATTGCTATAAGGTAAAAGCTAGAGCATTTTCAGAAACCACCCTAACTCCTTATTCCGAAATACTTTACGAGGGAATCCCCTTTCCCCGCAGGCTAATCATGAAGATAAGTCGTTATTTATCATAGACATGGCCAGAATCTCCACCCCCGCGCTGAATTGTCACTATATTATTCAATGACCATGAAAAGCCGCGCCAAAACTCTGCTAACCCATTGATTCTGAAATACCTTACATCTAAGTCCTTATTCCTCAAAGACCTGGCTGGGAATTCCAGCTAAGTCTTTGATTCCAAAAGACCGCGTAGAGGGGGATCTCATGACGAACTGGTTACTATGCAGCGTTTCGGCAAGAAGGGCGACAGCAGACACAGCAATCCCGGAATCGCTCTACTAATTGCCTGGGTCGCGCCGCGTCAGGATGACGCGCTCAAGAGAGAGTTCCTCGCCAACAAAAACAAAGTTGTACGCAGACCCATTCAGCAGCGCGCCGAGCACGTCGCGCGCCGGAGCCGGTCCCAAGTCGGCGACCACCTGCTCCTGCTCGGCGCCCGCCGGAATGGCAATCTCAGCCTGCGTCCGCTGCTGCACTTCGAACAGCACCTGCGCCAGCGTGGCCTTCTCGGCGAGAATGCGCAGCATGCCATTTTCGTAGGTCACCGTGACCGACGGCTTCGGAGGCTCAGGCGTAGCGGCGACCGGCGCTGGAGCGTCAGGTGCAGGAGCGAGCGGCTGCGGAGTCGCGTCCGCCTGGTTTGACATGGAAACGTTTGCATTCGAAATGTGTGCGCTTGAAATGCCGTGACGCGGAATGCTCGGAGTGAGTACCGCACGATTCGGATTGTGAACGTTCGCGCCTGAGAAGCTGACCGGCGAGAGCAGCGCCGAAGGAGCATTCGCGCCCGAGGCCAATGTGTCCTGC
>Ga0187818_10000794_pt1 | contig 11976 bp, 9 predicted proteins | sample NC_wetland_sal_i_14_FD_130581 | JGI IMG/M metagenome (GOLD analysis project Ga0187818, IMG submission 130581) | Wetland sediment microbial communities from Neuse River Estuary, North Carolina, USA - SO4_3 | ecosystem: Environmental > Aquatic > Freshwater > Wetlands > Sediment | place: USA: North...
AAGCGCCTCAAACGGTTTCAAGGGATAGGTGTAGAACTGGCCGCGGTAGTAGATTCGCGAGGAGCGTGGGCGCTCGAGCATATCGCGGCCGGCGATCTCGGTCCAGAGTTCCTCAACCTCGCGCGCTTTGGAGAAGAACCGGTGCCCGCCAATATCGAAACGAAAATCCTTGTAGTTGACGGTTCTGGAGATTCCGCCGACATATTGCGGGTCGCTCTCGAGAACGACGACGGGCGCTCCTTGCTTAGACAGTTCATAGGCAGCGGTCAGTCCCGCCGGGCCAGCGCCCACGATAACGGCTTTGAAAGCAGTTGTTGGCATGAGTACGGGGAATCTTGTGCGTGGGCCTGGATCGTTCTTGATCATACCCTTGCGCACTCGGCGATGCCAAGCCTCACAGACTCCACGGAGGCAATTGTCATGCCAGGGCATCATGGCGCCTAAGTGCTTGATGAATAAACTGTTGTGTGCAGGTAGCGGCTCGGCTCAGGACCGCCAAAAGGGTTAAATGCCACGCTAATGTGGGCAGAAATGCCCGGTTTTCGTGCGCCGGGGGCAACCTCGAATGCGGAACATCGACGATATCGCCTGTCCGTTGAGCTGTAGAACCAGCTAGTGTCGTGTCCCCAAGAATCGCGGCATAAGTCCGGCCTGGATCTTGAGACAAAGCGAAGAGTCTTGTGGTGCAAACAAAATACATAAGTTTGCGAGTCATCCTGACCCTGAGCGGAGCGAAGGGGAAGGATCTATGTTGCGAACTTGCGGGCACACTTCCACCAAGCTCGTAAAAGTAGGGCCGTCCAAAGGTTTCCAGCATGTTCTGCCGATAGTGTTTTGGAGGCGTTCCACTCCGGAGGTCATCTTCTGCTTTGGAGCCGCACTGCACTTTCGTAACCCGCTTCCGCCACCGGAGTGTTAATTCTTCCTGCTGATTGTGGTTTCCTTCCTATATAGGCGAATTCGGCTCGGAGAATGGCATGAAGGTGGTGCTGTTGTGTGGCGGACTCGGTACGCGCTTGCGCGAGGAGACCGAATTCCGCCCCAAACCAATGGTCGAGATTGGTGGTCGCCCCATCCTCTGGCACATCATGAAACTTTACGCCCACAGTGGGTTCCGGGAGTTTGTTCTCTGCCTGGGATATCGCGGCAACATGATCAAAGAGTATTTCCTGAACTACGAGGCGATGAACAACGACTTCACCATCTGCCTGGGGCGGAAGTCGCAGATCCAATTCAACGACGTGCACAGCGAACAGGGCTTCCAGGTCACGTTGGCTGATACCGGGCAGTCCACCATGACGGGTGGGCGTGTCAAACGAATCCAGAAGTATATCCACGACGACACTTTCCTGTTGACCTACGGCGATGGCGTTGCCGATCTGGACATTGCCCGGCTCGTAGAGTTCCACCACAGTCACGGGAAATTGGCCACCGTGACTGCGGTCACTCCCAGTTCCCGTTTCGGCGTTCTGGAGATGAATAAGAACCGCGTCATGAGTTTCTTGGAAAAGCCGCATACCGATGGGGTGGCCAGCGCGGGATTTTTCGTGCTCAACCGGAAAGTGTTCGACTATCTCGGCGGCGACGACTGCACCTTCGAACGCGAACCCTTGGAGCGTTTGGCGCGGGACGGAGAACTCATGGCCTACAAGCACGAGGGATTCTTCTTCGCGATGGACACCTACCGCGAATACGAGTACCTGAATCAGCTCTGGAACAAGGGCGAGGCTCCTTGGAAGGTATGGTGACGAAAAACAACTTCTGGCGGGACCGGCCGGTTTTGGTCACCGGCGCTACCGGCCTGCTTGGCGGCTGGCTTACGCGCAGCCTGCTCGACCGTGGCGCGAGCCTGGTCTGCCTGGTGCGCGACTGGGTTCCACAATGCGAACTGGTCCGCACGGGCCAGTTGGAACACGTCAGCGTGGTGCGCGGCGATGTCACCGACCGCGGCGTGATCGAGCGCACTCTGGGCGAGTATGAAGTGCAGACGGTGTTTCATCTCGCCGCCCAGACCATTGTTGGAATTGCCAACCGCAATCCTGTCTCCACGTTTGAGAGCAACGTTCAAGGCACTTGGAATCTGCTGGAAGCCTGCCGCCGCTCGCCGCTGGTCGGCGCCATTGTCGTGGCCTCCTCAGACAAGGCCTACGGAACGCACACTGTGCTTCCGTACGGCGAAGACATGGCGTTGCAGGGCCGGCATCCTTATGACGTCAGCAAGTCCTGCGCTGACCTGATCGCGCAAGCATATGCGGCCACTTACAACTTGCCGGTCGGGATCACCCGCTGCGGCAATTTCTATGGCGGAGGCGATCTGAACTGGAACCGCGTCGTGCCGGGGACGATCCGCTCGATCTTACGTCAGGAGCGTCCGGTCATCCGCTCGGACGGCCAATACATCCGCGATTACTTCTATGTCGAGGATGGAGCTGCGGCTTATATGTTGCTGGCCGAGCATCTCAGCGGCAATCGCGCCCTTCACGGCATGGCATTTAACTTCTCAAATGAGATTCAGATCACGGTTCTGGAACTGGTCGAGAAGATTCTTGCCAAGATGGGATCCAAACTCGAGCCGGAGGTGCAGAACCAGGCCTCGCATGAGGTTCGCCACCAATATCTAAGCGCGGAACGCGCCCGCAAGCTGCTGAACTGGGCGCCCGAGTTCACTTTGGATGAGGGCTTGGAGCGCACGATTGCGTGGTATCGCGAATTCTTCGGCCATCGACGCGCTCGATCGGCAGCTACTTCATGACCAATTTATGACCAGAACTGCGCAATTGCGTGAACGCGTACGGGGTCCACTGCGGGAATATTTCGAGCAGGCTTTTCCCACGCGTCGATTCATGCCCGGAGAATCGCCGGTCCCGGTTTCCGGCAAGGTCTTCGATGCGGAGGAACTTGAGTTGTTGGTCGACGCGGCCTTGGATTTCTGGCTTACGGCCGGACGCTATGCCGCACAGTTCGAGAGCGAGTTCGCGCGTTTCGTGGGCGTGCGGTCGGCCTCCCTGGTCAACTCCGGGTCTTCGGCGAACCTGATTGCGTTGTCGGCGCTGACTTCGCCGAAACTGGGCGAGCGCCGGCTGCGGCCCGGCGATGAAGTCATCACCGTGGCTGCCGGGTTCCCCACCACTTTAAACCCCATTCTCCAGTGCGGCTTGGCGCCGGTTTTCGTTGACGTCGAAATTCCGACCTACAACATCGATGTGGCTCAGTTAGAGGCGGCACTTTCACCACGCACTCGCGCCGTCATGCTGGCACACACGCTGGGAAACCCATTCGATGTCGCCGCGGTCATGGAGTTGGTGCGGGCTCGGGATCTATGGCTGATTGAAGACTGCTGCGACGCCGTCGGTTCTAGCTACGCGGGACGCAGTGTGGGAACGTTCGGTCACATAGCAACGGCCAGTTTTTATCCCGCGCACCACATCACTATGGGTGAAGGTGGCTGTGTTCTGACCGACACGCCGATGCTGAAGACGCTGGTCGAGTCATTCCGTGATTGGGGACGCGACTGCTGGTGCGATCCTGGCGCAGATAACACCTGCGGCAAGCGCTTTAATTGGGCGTTGGGTTCCCTGCCTCCGGGGTACGACCACAAGTACACCTACTCGCATATTGGCTACAACCTGAAAGCGACAGACTTGCAGGCCGCAGTAGGCGTGGCGCAGTTGAAAAAACTGCCCGCATTTATCGAGACCCGGAAGCGCAATTTTGTCCGCCTGCGAGACGGATTGAAAGGACTGCAGGACTTCTTCGTCCTTCCCGAGGCTACGGCGAACAGCGATCCCAGTTGGTTCGGGTTCCCGCTCTTGGTTCGCGACGATGCGCCGTTCACTCGTGGTGAACTGGTGTCCTTCCTCGAAAATCGCAAGATCGCGACGCGCCCGCTGTTTGGCGGAAATCTGGTGCGCCAGCCCGCTTATGAACACGTTGCCCATCGCACGGTTGGCGATTTGGCCAACAGCGACCGCGTGATGAACCAGCTGTTTTGGATCGGAGTGTACCCAGGACTGACGGGGAAGATGCTCGACTACGTGGTGGAGACGTTCCACTCGTTCTCTCGTGCGCTGACGCGGAAGGCTGGCGCTGCGAGCCATTGCTGAAGCAAATGTCGAATGTTCTCAAAGACGATCTCGATCGCGTGCTGGACGGCACCCGGGAATTGTGGGAAGAACTGCGCGAGGAGCGGATTTTCATCACCGGGGGAACCGGCTTCTTTGGGTGCTGGCTTCTGGAGACGCTGCTTTGGGCGAATGACCGGCTGGGGCTGAAGGCGCGGGCAACCGTTCTCACGCGCAGCCCGCGGGCATTTGAGAATAAGGAGCCGCGCCTGGCGCGGCATCCTGCCGTCAGCATGCTGGCAGGCGACGTGCGCAGCTTCTCCTTCCCGGAAGGCCGCTTCTCGCATGTGATTCACGCGGCAACTCAGTCGAGCGCGGCGCTCAACCGCGAACAGCCGGAGCTGATGTTTGACACCATCGTCGAAGGCGCGCGGCGTTGTCTTGAATTCGCGGCTGCCAGCGGCGTCCGCAAGCTTCTGCTGACCAGTTCGGGTGCCGTCTATGGCGGGCAGCCGCCACAGGTGACTCACCTGCCGGAAAGCTTCACGGGCGGCCCCGATCCGCTTGACCCGAATTCCGCTTATGGGGAGGGCAAACGCGCGGCGGAGATGCTTTGTGTGCTTGCCTCGAGAGGCTCGGCGTTAGAAACAATGATTGCGCGGTGCTTTGCCTTTGTGGGGCCCTACATGGAACTGGACGCGCACTTCGCCATCGGCAATTTCATTCGCGATCAGCTCAATGGCGGGCCGATTCGCGTTCATGGCGATGGCACGCCCTACCGTTCCTATATGTACGCGAGCGACCTGATGACGTGGCTGTGGACCATTTTGTTCCGCGGGACGTCCGGACGCGCTTACAACGTGGGCGCGGAAGAAGCGGTCAGCATTCGGGAACTGGCGCATGCAGTTGCAGACGCGCTCACGCCGCGCGCGGAAGTAGTAATTCTCGGAACACCCACTCCCGGCGCTCCGGCCCAACGCTACGTTCCATCGACCGCGAGAGCGCGGCAGGAACTTGGGCTCACTGCACAGGTCTCACTACAGCACGCGATTCGGCGTACTCAGAGCTGGTTCCAACAGACGCACGGAGCCGGAGTGCGAGCCGCGGCTCAAGGGGCGGCACGATGATCAAGCTCTCCGACTATGTCATTCAGAGCGTCGCCGACTGGGGCGTGCGCCACATCTTCATGGTGTCCGGCGGCGGCGCGATGCACCTGAATGACAGTATCGGGAAAGAGGGGCGCATTCGCTATATCTGCAACCATCACGAGCAGGCATCGGCGATGGCCGCTGAGTGCTACGCCCGCATCGCGCAGGTTCCGGGCGTGCTGAATGTAACTACGGGGCCCGGCGGCATCAACGCGCTGAACGGCGTGTTTGGCGCCTGGACCGATTCCATTCCGATGCTCGTGCTCTCAGGCCAGGTGAAACGCGAAACCTGTATGGCCACTGCGGGTACGCGCGGGCTGCGCCAGTTAGGCGATCAGGAAGCCGACATCATCTCGATGGCCAAAGGGATCACGAAATATGCCGTACTGGTGGATGATCCAGCCTCGATCCGCTACCACCTGGAACGCGCATGGCGCCTGGCGCAGTCCGGCCGGCCCGGCCCTTGCTGGCTCGATATTCCAATCGATGTGCAGTCGGCAATGATCGAAGAATCAAAACTGCGCGCGTACGATCCCGCCGAAGACGAGGTTCCGTGCGACCGATCCCAGCTTCGGCAGCGGTGCCGCGATGTGGCAGAGCGCATTGCCCGGGCGAAGCGTCCGGTCATTCTGGCGGGCACGGGTGTGAGGCTGGCCGGCGCTCTCGATGAATTCGAAACGCTCACCCGCAAGCTGCGGATTCCCGTCGCCACCGCGTGGACGCACGACCTGATCGCCAGTGACGACGAGTTGTTTTGCGGCCGGCCGGGCACCATCGGCGATCGCGCCGGCAACTTTGCGGTGCAGAACGCCGACCTGGTGCTAGTGCTCGGCTCGCGGTTGAACGTCCGCCAGGTGAGCTACAACTGGAAGACCTTCGCGCCGAAAGCGTTCAAGATCCAGGTCGACGCCGATGCGGCAGAACTCGACAAGCCGCTGGTTAAGCCCGACCTGGGCATCGCGTGCGACTTAAAGGTCTTTCTCGCGGAGCTGCTGGCCCAGTTGGAGGGCGTGCAGCTTCGCGGCGCTGGGCAGGAGGGACGCCCGTCCCCACACGGACGCCCGTCCCCACACGAGTCGTCCCTACACGAGTCGTGGCTGGCATGGTGCCGTGAGCGCGTCGCGGGCTATCCGGTGGTGCAAGACCGCCAGCGGACGCCGGGCCCTCCGCTGAACCCATATCACTTCATGGAAGAGCTGTCAGCCATGCTGGCCGACGACGATGCCGTAATCTGCGGCAACGCCAGCGCGTGCATCCTGCCGTTCCAGGTCATGAAAATCCGGAAAGGCCAGCGATTGATTTCGAACTCCGGCTCGGCCTCGATGGGGTATGACCTGCCGGCGGCGATCGGCGCGGCGGTCGCGCGCGGCGGCCAGCGCGTCATCTGCCTGGCAGGCGACGGCAGCCTGCAAATGAACGTACAAGAGTTGCAAACGGTTGTTCACCACAGGCTCCCGATCAAGATATTCGTCTTGAACAACAGTGGATATTTATCCATTCGCAGCACGCAGAAAAATTTCTTTGGCCGGATGACCGGTGCAAACGCCGCGAGCGGCGTTTCGTTCCCCGATTTTGTGAAAGTCGCGTGCGCCTATGGGATTCCCGCTGTGCGGGTAGACCGCATCTCCGCTTTGGCGCGCGTGCACGAGGCCCTGGAACAGCCGGGGCCGGCGCTGGTGGACGTCGTTCTCGACCCCGAGCAGGAGTTCGAGCCCCGCTCCCGCGCCAAGCAGTTGCCGGACGGGAAGATTGTTTCTCCGCCGCTCGAGGACATGTATCCCTTCCTGGGAGCTGAGGAACTCGCGGCCAACACGATCGAAGACGTGCAACGGGTTGAGCGGCGGGAGACGAGCTTTAAGCACGAGGTTAGATGTTTCGAGTGAAAGATCGCTGGTTGATTTTAATCAGGACGGAAAGCTTATGACGGGTGCAGATATATTTCACGAGCTGTTTGTTCTGGAGATAGCGAACAACCATCTGGGCAGCCTGGAACGCGGCTTGAAGATTGTCGCCGCCTATGGCCAGGTGGTGCGCTTCAACAATGTCCGGGCGGCCATGAAGCTGCAAATCCGGGATGTCGGAAACTTCATACACAAGGACTTTCGCGGGCGGACCGACATCCGCTACATCAAGAAGACCCTCGACACCGAGCTCGACCTCGACGAGTACGGCGCGCTGGTGAAAGCCATCCGCGAAGCCAATTGCATCACCATGGCCACTCCTTTCGACGAGCGCTCGGTTGACGTCTGCTGTGAACTCGGCATCCAGATCCTCAAGATTGCCAGTTCCGACCTGAACGACTGGTTGCTGATCGAAAAAATCGCCAAAGCCAAAAAGCCGGTCATCGTTTCGACGGGCGGGTCGTCGCTCAAGGATATTGACGACCTGGTGCGGTTTTTCGACAACCGCCACATTCCGCTGGCGATCAATCATTGCGTTTCGCTGTACCCCACCGAAGATCACGACCTGGAGATGAACCAGATCGACTTCCTGCACAACCGCTATCCCGAGCACGTGATCGGATTCTCCACGCACGAGCATAGCGACTGGACGTCCTCGATGCTGATCGCCTACGCCAAGGGCGCGCGGACCTTCGAGCGCCACGTCGATATCGACAGCGATGGGGTGAAGGTCTCGCCCTATTGCTCGTTGCCAGCACAGATTGATGAGTGGTTCAGGGCCTTCCATCATGCTAAGGCCATGTGCGGGGCGCCTGGGACGCAGAGGCGTCTGCTGCCCCGACAAGAGGTCGAGTACCTTGACGGGCTGGTGCGCGGCGTTTATGCGCGGCGCAACCTACCGGTGGGACATATCTTGGGGGATGACGATGTGTACCTAGCCATCCCGCTGCTGAAGGGCCAGATCTCATGCCGCGAACTGATGCGCGGTGAGGTGCTGCTCAAGCCGGTCGAGCAGGATCATGCGATCCGAATTGACGACATTGATAGCCCGTACGCCAGCATTCCGTCGCTCAAAGCGACGATTTACGCGCGCGGCATCGAGAACGAGGAGCCGGAAAAGGCGACGACGAAGAGCGCCAGCCGAGGTGCGGCAGCGGGCCAGTAGCGCCGTGAAGCAGAGCAACCAAGTCAGGTACAGGGAACGAGTCATGCAAACCATCAGCGTAGTGACACCGTGCTACAACGAAGAGGCCAACGTGCGCGAGGTGTACGAGCGCGTGCGCTCGACGATGGCGCGTCTGGGGAATTACCGCTACGAGCACATCTTCATTGACAATGCGTCCCGCGACAACACGTTCGTCATCCTCGAACAGATCGCTACCGCCGACCGGAATGTCAAGGTAATCCGTAATACGCGGAATTTCGGTCATTTGCGCTCGCCGTTTCACGCTCTGCTGCAGGCGCGCGGCGACGCGGTTATCTGTCTGATGTCCGACTTGCAGGACCCGCCAGAGCTGCTGGCCGACATGATTGCCGAATGGGAGAAAGGCGCACCCATCGTAATTGCGGTGAAAACCAGCAGCCAGGAAAGCGGGCTGATGTACTGGATCCGCACGCAGTATTACAAAGCGGTGAACCGGCTCTCGGAGATCGAAACCTACGAGCACTTTACCGGCTTCGGGCTTTATGACCGCAAGGTCGTGGACATGGTGCGGCAGTTTCGCGATCCCTATCCGTACTTCCGAGGCATGATTGCGGAAATCGGTCTGCCTCACGTCGAGCTGCCTTACGAGCAGCAGCGCCGCAAACGCGGCAAAACCAAGAACAATTTCTATACCCTGTGGGACCTCGCCATGCTGGGCGTCACCACGCTCTCCAAGGTGCCGCTGCGCGCCGTGACCTTTTGTGGATTTGCGGGTGCGGCTCTATCGGTCCTTTTCGGGTCCGCTTATCTCGCTTATAAGGTGCTGTTCTGGCAGCGGTTCTCAGTTGGCGTTGCACCGCTGGTCATCGGCTTCTTCTTTCTCGGCTCGGTGCAACTGCTGTTCATGGGAATCATCGGCGAGTATATCGGCAACATCCAGACCCAAGTGCAGAACCGCCCGCTGGTTTTCGAGCGCGACCGGATCAACTTTCAGTACGAACCGGGAGAGCCGTTGCGGCCAGAAGCAGCCCGCAAGGGGGCCAGTTCCGGGCTATGACCTCGGCCGCGAATCCGCCGCAAGCTTCCCCGGGCGAGGGCGCCGTCTTGGCCGCCCTGGCAAAGCAGTTCCCCGCCGGCCAATTCGGGCGGTATTTGCTGGTGGGCATGGCGAACACGCTGTTCGGCTATGGCGCCTTCGCGCTCCTGGTCGCGATTCTGGACCGCGTTGTGCCGCACGGCTATATCTTCGCCAGCCTGATCTCGAGTGTCGTAGGCATCACGGTGTCGTACCTGAACTACAAGTGGTTCGTATTCAAGACAAAGGGCAAATACCTGCGCGAATGGGCGCGGTGTGTGGCGGTGTACAGCAGCGCGATCGTCATCAACGTGCTGCTGTTGCCCGTGTTTGTGTTCGCAATACGACGCTGGACGAACTTTTTCGCTGCGGCCCCGTACATCGCCGGCGCGGTATTGATCGGCTGCACAACGATCTATAGCTTTGTTGGCCACAAGCGATTTTCCTTTCGAACCTAGCAACGCTTTTGCCGCGGGTTCGATGTGAGTTGAATCGCCCCAATCCCGATAGCGATCCAAAGGGACGGAGATGCCATCATCCACAATCACGGCGCCGTTGTCAGCAGCCGCGGATGAGCCGCACACTGAGCGCGGCGGGCAGCGCCATCTCAGCCGATTTCTGCCTGGGCTGACAACCACCGCTTGCATCGCATTTGGCATCGCCTTGATAGCCAACACGCAATTGGCCAACGACGGCGGCTGGTACTGGTACGCCGTTCTGCACCACGGCGGCCAGCGTTTGTATCGGGACTTGCATCTCGTTTTACAGCCTTTGGCCGTTTTGGAGACCGAATGGTGGATGTCGTTGGTGGGCAAGGGATGGATCGTTTCTAAGGTTCCCGCAGTTCTCCACCTTCTTGCATTCGCGGCCGGGATCGCGCTGGTTACTGCCAAAAGTAAGTTGGCGGCCTTTCCAAAGGCGGTAGTAATTGCCTTCGCATTTTTCGCGGCAATCCAGTTCGAGAACTATCGGTTTGACGACTACCACGTGATCGTCGATGCCATTTGTCTTTTTTCCATACTTTTCCTTCTCAAGTTGAACGAGGCGCCAAGCGGACGGCTGAATCTCAGGTTAGCCGCGGCGTTGGGTGTCTTATCCGGCCTCGCGATCGTGACCAGATTGACGGACGGAGTTGCACTGTGCCTGTCAACGGCGCTCGCGGTTGCGTATCAGACAAAGACGAGAAAAGCCCCGTCGCTGCTTGCGTTCTTTTGTTTCACATCTCTTGTAGTCTTTGGGATCGTCCTTTTGACGGGGGACTCTCTGAGGGACTATGCGACGTATACGATACTCGGGGCAGCTGGACCTAAAGGCGGACTCGCGAACGTGCTGATTCGCCCTTTGTTACTGTTGTGGAACGCTCTCGTTTTCCTGACTGCGCCACAACAACTGAGGATTGTGTTGTGTTGCGGGGCAGCTGCTGCCAGCTGGACGTGGCTCATCGCGCCGTTTTCCAAAGGGGATGCGCGAAGTTCGACGATTCGAGCAATTGTCGGGTTGGCGCTACTGGCCGCTGCGATTTTCCTGCTGCTGCCGGTTCTTGAGAACGGCGGCGTCATTGTTGTCCTCTCGGCGATGTGGGTAATAGCGGATTACGGCATCGTATTCTTTCTCGCGTTGCAGGTCGCGCTCGACTCGTTGCGCGCTGGCGGCGCATCTATCGCGAATCCAGAACGAGTTATCTTACTCCTGCCTTTTGCATTGCTTCTGACGGGCGCCATGTCAAGTGGCGGCTATCATGTGGGTCTTTACGCACCGATTGCATTTTTCATCTTGACAGGTGCGGTTGTATTTCCAGCCCTGCTAGAAACGAGATGGCTGAAATCCTGTTTCCTGGTCATGGCCGCACTTATGGCGATTTCGGGCGCCTGCTCGAAGACGCTAAGCCCGGCTTCCTGGCAGAGCTATCGAACCTTCCCGATGTTTTCACACCGTCTTCTGGTCCACCACCCAACCTATGGGTCCATGGTGGTTGACGACAATCTGTACAGTTTCTTCGAAGGAATCTGTTCAGTTGTGAAGAGCGATGGGAGATCGGAATTGCTTTCGATTCCGTACCCCTATGCCAATTACTACTGTGACATACCGCCGTGGCAAGGATTCGTGCAGACGTTTTTCGACACTTCGGGTAAGGAGGTGATCGATGACATGATGGCGAAACTACAGCATTCCCCGCCCAAGTGGATTCTGTACGAACGGCAACTACGAAACCTCGAACTGCATGAGAAGACATTCAACGAGGGGAGGAGACTTCCGCACCGGGACCTGGACGAGATGATTGTCGGGAACATTGTTAGCGGGCGGTGGCAACTGGTAATGCGTGGAACCTACGGAGCGGGGAATGACTGGTTGCTTGTAAGAACGGAGTAGATACCTCCGGGACCATTCTCCACGGCTCGAAGATGACCGCGGTTCACCTTGTCTGCAACCCTTCCTTCTTTCAGAAATTCAAATACAACTGGTTTCATAAGTGTTTTTGCGGTGCTGGGAGCATGGCCCTCAGGGGCTAAAGCCCGCATTCTTGGCGGCCTTAGATGGCACGGCTAAAAGCCGTGCCCTTCCCAAAACCTATTTATGAAACCAGTTGTAGTCATAATTTCTAACGGCTACTAGTGGGCATCCACCATAACCGCTCCCTCCAGATGGT
>Ga0187818_10000795_pt1 | contig 11963 bp, 8 predicted proteins | sample NC_wetland_sal_i_14_FD_130581 | JGI IMG/M metagenome (GOLD analysis project Ga0187818, IMG submission 130581) | Wetland sediment microbial communities from Neuse River Estuary, North Carolina, USA - SO4_3 | ecosystem: Environmental > Aquatic > Freshwater > Wetlands > Sediment | place: USA: North...
GACGACCGCGCGACCTTCGAGCTCCTCTCCCGCGGCGACACGGTCGGGGTGTTCCAGGTCGAGGGCGCCGGGGTGCGCGACATGCTCAAAAAGCTGCGGCCCGACCGCTTCGAGGACATCATCGCGGTGGTTTCGCTCTACCGCCCCGGGCCGATGGAGAACATCCCGCGCTACATCGCGGTCAAGCATGGCGAGGAGGCGCCCGACTACCTGCACCCGGCGCTCGAGGGGATCCTCAAGGAAACCCACGGCATCATGATCTACCAGGAGCAGGTCATGCAGATCGCCCAGGTGCTGGCCGGTTATACGCTGGGCGGCGCCGATCTCTTACGCCGCGCGATGGGCAAGAAGATCCAGTCCGAAATGAATGCGCAGCGCCAGCTCTTTGTCGAAGGCGCGGCGGCGCGCGGGGTCGGGCGGGCCCGCGCCGAGCTGATCTTCGACCAGATGGCGAAATTCGCCGGCTACGGCTTCAATAAATCGCATGCCGCGGCCTATGCGCTGGTCGCCTACCAGACCGCCTTTCTGAAGGCCAATCACCCCGTCGAGTTCATGGCCGCGTCGATGACCTTAGATCTCGGCAACACCGACAAGCTCAACCATTTCCGCCAGGAGCTGGGCCGGCTCGGCATCGCACTCTTGCCGCCCGACATCAATCGCTCCGATGTCGCCTTCGCGGTGGAAGAGGACCCCAAGACCGGCCAGCCGGCGATCCGCTACGCGCTTGCCGCGGTCAAGGGGGTCGGCGAGCAGGCGATGCGCGACCTGGTTGCCGAGCGCACGGCGAAAGGCCCGTTCAAGGATCTGTTCGATTTCGCGCTGCGCCTCGACGCCAAAAGCTTCAACCGCCGCCAGTTCGAGAATTTGGTCAAGGCCGGCGCTTTCGAGTGTCTCAACCCGAACCGGGCGCAGAGCTTTGCCGCGGCCGAACTGTTGCTGCGCCAGGCGAGCCGCGCCGCCGAGGAGCGCCAGGACGGGCAGGAGAGCCTCTTCGCCGGGCTCGCGGGTCTGGGGAGTGGCGGGTTTGCCGCGCGGCCCTCGCTGCCGGTGGTACCGGATTGGCCGGCGGTCGAGCGCCTGCAGAACGAATTCGAAGCGATCGGCTTCTACCTGTCGAGCCACCCGCTCGATCCCTATGGCAAGAGCCTCGAACGCGCCGGCATCCTGCGCTGGGTCGACCTGCCGGCGGCGCTGGCGGCAGGTGGCGCCACCCGCTTCCGCCTCGCCGGCATCGTCATCGGCAGGAAGGAGCGCACCTCGGCGCGCGGCAGCCGCTTTGCCTTTGTCCAGTTGTCGGACACCTCGGGCGTGTTTGAGGTTACGCTGTTCTCCGAGGTCCTGGGGCAGGCCCGCGCGCTGCTCGAGAGCGGCCAGCCGCTGGTCGTCACCCTCGATGTCCGCCGCGAGGAGGAGAACCTTAGGCTGACCGCGCAGAAGATCGAGCCGCTCGATGGCGTCGTCGCCCACGCCGCCGCGGGCCTGCGCGTCTTTGTCAGCGAGATCGACGCCCTGCCGAGGCTCAAGAGCCTGATCGGTCGCGAGGTGGGCGGCCGTGGGCGGGTCACCGTCGTCCTCGACCTGCCGAGAAACGAGGTCGAGCTCGCGCTCCCCGGCGGCTTCCGCGTCGACCCCAGGATCCGCGCCGCCGTCAAATCGCTGCCCGGCATCGTCGACGTGCACGATATTTGAAAGGCCCTGACCTGGCCGAATTGCTGCCTAAACAGCCCGGAAGGCTGAGAGCGAGAGTAAGCCTCGCTCGAGTTGCGCGCCCCTTTTTATCCGTCGTGGCCGGGCTTGTCTCGTGGGCCTTCAGCCCACGGACTTGATCCATGGGCATCCACGTAGATCCACGGGACAAGCCCGGGGATGACGAGCTGAGAGCGCGGTCAACGTGACCGCATTCCGCTCAAGGCTCTGGCTCGGGCTGTTGGTTCCGCTGCTGCTCGCGGTGGCGGCCTACGGTGCGCTGTGCCTGTGGTTTGTCGCCCATCAGCAGGAATTCCAGTTCGGCGACAATCGGCGGCCTCGGGTCAGCCCGCAATCGGTCGGGCTCACCGGCTTTGCCGCGGTCGACGTCAGGACCGAGGACGGCGAAGTGCTTGACGCCTGGTGGGCGCCGCCGCCCGAGCCCGGGCGCGGCGTCGTACTATTTCTGCACGGGACGCCGTCGACGCTGGCCGACACGGTGTGGCGGCTGCCCGATCTGCAGAAAAGCGGGTTTGGCGCCATGGCGATCGATTACCGCGGCTATGGCGCCTCGACCGGGGCGCCGAGCGAAGTTGGGCTGCGCGCCGACGCGCGCGCCGCCTTCGATTGGATCTGCCGCGCCGCGCCGAGATCGAAGATCGCGGTGTTCGGCGAGAGCCTCGGCACCGGCCCCGCCGTCGCGCTGGCGCGCGACCGGCCGGTTGCCGGCGTCTTGCCCAACGCGCCGTACGCCTCGGTGCGCCGCCTCTTCGAGCTGAGCGCGCTGCCGCTCCCCTATCGCTGGCTGATGCGCGATCCGTTCGATTCCGAGGCGCTGATCGGCGCCATCGGCGTGCCCTTGATGATCCTCCACGGCACCGCCGACCAGAACATCCCGATCGCCGAGGCGCGGCGTCTGTTCGCCGCGGCCCGCGAGCCCAAGACGATGATCGAGGTCGAAGGCGTCGGCCACCTCGCCGCCTATGACAACGGCGGCGCCGAACGCGCCCTCGCCGCGCTCGCCAGCTGGACCGCCCCGACGGCCACCGCACATTGAACCGCCATCCCGGCGAAGGCCGGGACCCATTCTTCCGACGCTGAGACGCCCAAAGTTGGATCCCGGCCTGCGCCGGGAAAGCGATATCTTGTAGGGGGGGCGCCTACTGCGCGGTCGACCTCGCTGTCGGGACGATGCGCGTCACCACCATCTTGTCGCGGTCGAGCAGGTCGGGAATCCGCGGCGCGATCTCCTTTTTCCAATGGTCGCTCTGGTAGACCGCGTTGTAGAGCGCCTCGCGCTGCGCTTCGCTCTCGAAGCGGCGCATCCAAACGTAAACCGACTCGTCGCTCTCGCCCTTATAGCTGCCGGTGATGACCATCCCCTTCGCGACCTGGAAGGGGATGATCTCCTCTTCCATCACCTTCAGCCATTGCGCCATCTTGCCCGGCCGCACGTGGTATTGCCGCAATTCGTAGAAAGCCATGCCGCTAACTCCTCTCGGGTGTGACGCGGCGCACTATACCGATTGGTCAGCGGCACGTAACGGGCTCCGGTGAGCGGCGGGCGCGCCCGGGGAGATCACAAGCACCTCGGGGCGAACGAAGTGCCCTACACCTTCACGACGCTGGCGCAATTGGTAACGGATTTCTGGAACGAGGTTGAGGCATGGCAGCGGTGACGATTGGAATTGCGCAATTGGACGACACAAAATCGCGAATGCTGCGTGCGTTCGATGGACGCGAAGAGGGCGCCTTCATCAGTTTTGCTACCGTCGAACTTCTGTGGAAAGTGGTGACCCCGAAGCGATGGGAGCTGCTTCGGGCGATGACCGGCGCCGGCCCCGTGTCGATCCGCGAACTCGCGCGCCGGGTCGGGCGCGATGTGAAATCAGTTCATGGCGACGTGTCGGCGCTCCTCAAGGCCGGCGTGATTGAGCGTACCGAGGACGGCCGGATCCTGTTTCCATATGACGAAATCCACGTCGACTTCGTACTGCGCGCCGCGTGATGGCTACCCGCCCGGCGCCGGAACCGCGTCGCTGCTGCCCGCGTCTTTCTATACCGAAAAATACTTGGCTTGCGGGTGGTGGAGGACGATCGCCGAAGTTGATTGCTCGGGGTCGAGCTGGTCTTCCTCGCTGAGGGTGACGCCGATCTCCGCCGCGCCCAACAAATCCAAGAGCTGGCGCTGGTCGGCGAGGTTGGGGCAGGCCGGGTAGCCGAACGAATAGCGGCTGCCGCGGTAGCCCTGGTTCAGCATCTCGTCGTGGTCGCGCGCCTCCTCGGCAGCAAAGCCCAGTTCGCCGCGGATCCGCTTGTGGACGTATTCGGCGAACGCCTCGGCCATCTCGACCGAGAGCCCGTGCAGGTAGAGATAATCCTGGTAGCGGTTGTCGGCGAACCATTCGCGCGCCGCCTCCGAGGCGCGGGCGCCCATCGTCACCACCTGAAGGCCGATGACGTCGCGCTCGGGATCATCGACGTCGCGCAGGAAATCGGCGATGCAGAGGCCGCCCTCCTTGTTCTGGCGCGGAAATCCGAAACGCGCGACCTCGCGCCGCCCGCTCTCGTCGAAGAGGATCACGTCATTGCCTTCGGCGGCGCAGCGCCAATAGCCATAGGCCGCCTGCGGCACGAGGATGTTCTCGCGGATCGCGATCTCGAGCATGCGATAGAGCACCGGGCGCAGCTCGGTGCGCGCCCACGCCTTGTATTCGGCGAGCGAGCGGCCGTCCTTGCGGTAGCCCCATTGGAATTGATAGAGCATCCGCTCGTTGAGGTAGGGCACGATCGCCTTCGCGGGCACCCGGGCGATGGTTTGCGCGCCCCAGAACGGCGGCACCGGCACCGGTACGCCTCTTGTCAGCTCGGCGCGGCGCAGGCGGATCTCCTCGAAATCAACCGGCCGCATCGGCCGCGCGTCGGCGGCACGGCCGAGCTTGCGCGTCTGGTTGACCGGCCGGCCGGCGCTCTTCCGGCGCAGCTCGGCGAGGTGGCCGTCGAAATCGTTGCCGACGATGCGGTCCATCAGCGCGAGGCCATCGAAGGCATCGCGGGCATAGGCGACCCGGCCGCAGGCATAGGATTTGACGCAATCCTCCTCGACATAGCGCCGTGTCAGCGCCGCGCCGCCGAGCATCACCGGCAAGTCGAGCCCCTGGCGGCTCATCTCTTCGAGGTTCTCGCGCATCACGACGGTCGATTTGACGAGCAGCCCCGACATGCCGATCGCATGCGCGCGGTGCGCTTGGGCGGCGTCGAGGATCGCGCCGATCGGCTGCTTGATGCCGAGATTGACGACGCGGTAGCCGTTGTTGGTCAGGATGATGTCGACGAGGTTCTTGCCGATGTCGTGGACGTCGCCGCGCACCGTGGCGAGCACGACCGTGCCCTTCTCCTGGCCCTCGATCCGGTCCATGAACGGTTCGAGATAGCCAACCGCGGCCTTCATCGTCTCGGCCGATTGCAGGACGAAGGGCAATTGCATCTTGCCGGCGCCGAACAGGTCGCCAACCGTCTTCATCCCCGACAGGAGGATGTCGTTGATGATATCGAGCGGCTTGTAGCTCTGCATCGCCAGTTCGAGATCGGCTTCGAGATCGAGCCGGTCGCCGTCGACGATGCGTTGCGCCAGCCGGTCTTCGAGCTTTTCCGGCCGGCCTTTCTTCTCCGCCTTCTCGATGGCGCGGTCCTGGAACAGGGCCATGAAGGCTTGCAGCGGGTCATAGCCGTCATGGCGGCGGTCGAAGATCAGATCCTCGGCGACCCGCACCTCCTCTTCCGGGATCCGGTGCAAGGGCAGGATTTTCGAGAAATGCACGATCGCGCCGGTCAGCCCGCGGCGCAGCGCGTGATCGAGAAAGACCGAATTCAGCACCTGCCGCGCCGGCGGGTTGAGGCCGAAGGAAATGTTGGAGAGGCCGAGGATGATCTGGCATTGCGGCATCCGCTCGGCGATGGCTGCGATCGCATCCAGGGTGTTGAGGCCCAGCTTGCGATCGTCGGCGTTGCCGGTGCAGATCGTGAAGGTCAGCGGATCGAACAACAGATCGCTCGGCGGCAGCCCGTGCTTGGTACAGGCAAAGTCATAGAGCCGCTCGGCGAGGCGCAGCTTGTGGTCGGCCTCCTTGGCCATGCCGGATTCATCGATCGTCAGCGCGATGACCGCGGCGCCGAAGCGGCGCGCCAGAATGAGGCGCTTCTCGGCGGCCTCCTCGCCGTCCTCGAAGTTGATCGAGTTGATGATCGGCTTGCCGCCATAAAGCTTGAGCGCGGCCTCGAGCACCGGGTATTCGGTCGAATCGATGACCAGAGGGGCATTGATCGCGCCGCGCATGCGGCTGACGATCTCGCTCATCTCGGCGACCTCGTCGCGCCCGACAAAAGCTGTGCAGAGATCGAGGGTGTGCGAGCCTTCCTTGACCTGCTCGCGCCCCATCTCGACGCAGCCGTCCCAGTCGCCGGCTTCCTGCAAGCGGCGGAAGGCGCGCGAGCCGTTGGCGTTGCAGCGCTCGCCGATCGACAGATAGGCGTTCTCCTGGCGCAGCGGCACCTGGCTGTAGAGCGAGGCGACCGAGGGCACCCAGACCGGGGTGCGAGCCTTGGGCACCGGGCGGTCGCGGTCGCGGCCGATGCGGCGCAGCATCTGATCGAGCGCAGCGATGTGCGCGGCCTCGCTGCCGCAGCAGCCGCCGATCATGCTGATCCCGTCCTCGATGACGAAGCGCTCGAGCCACTGCGCCATTTCCCGCGGCGTCAGCGGGTAATGGGTGCGCCCGCCGATCAGCTCGGGCAGTCCGGCATTGGGCTGGATCGAGATGTGCCCCGGCCAGTTCTCGCCGAGCCATTTGACGTGCTCGGCCATCTCGCGCGGGCCGGTCGCGCAATTGAGCCCGATGATCGGCACGTCGAGCGCATGAATGATCGTCGCCGCCGCCGCGATGTCGGCCCCGACCAGCAGCGTCCCGGTGGTCTCGACCGTCACCCGGACGATGATCGGAATGTCCTTCCCCGCCGCCGCGCGCGCCCGTTTCGCGCCATTGACGGCGGCCTTGATCTGCAGTGGATCCTGGCAGGTCTCGATGACGATCGCGTCGACCTCGCCGGCGACGAGCCCTGCGCATTGGATCGCGAGGGCGTCTTCGAGATCCTGATAGGCGACATGCCCGAGCGAGGGCAGCCGCGTCCCCGGCCCGACCGAGCCGAACACAAAGCGGGTGCGCCCGTCATGCGCGAATTCGCCGACCGCCTCGCGCGCCAGCTCGCCGGCGCGGCGATTGAGCGCGAAGGCCTTGTCGGCGATGCCGAACTCGCCCAGCGTGATCGGCGAGGCGCCAAAGCTGTTGGTCTGCACGGCATCGCAGCCGGCGCGCAGATAGTCGAGATGGATCTCGCGCACCAGATCGGGGCGGCTTTCGCACAGGATATCGGTGCAGTTCTCGTGGCCGTGAAAATCGCGCTCGGTATCGAGGCTGCGGGCCTGCACCTGGGTCCCGACCGGGCCATCGGCCAAGAGGACGCGGTCGGCGAGGTAGTCGAGCAAGTGGGTCATCGAACCCGACCCCACATACGATCGTCACCCCCGCGCAAGCGGGGGTCCAGGGCAACCGGTCCGGCTCTTGGGGCTCTGGATTCCCGCTTTCGCGGGAATGACGGACGGGCTGTTCGGATCATGCGGTGGCAGACGCGGGCTTCGGCGCGCGCACGCCCAGAAGGTGGCAGATCGCGACCAAGAGATCGGCGCGGTTCAGGGTGTAGAAATGGAATTCGTTGACGCCGTTGGCCTGCAACCGGCGGCATTGCTCGGCGGCGAGCGAGGCGGCGACGAGCCGGCGGGTATCGGGGTCGTCATCGAGCCCGTCGAAATGCGCTCCCATCCAGGCCGGGATCGAGGCGCCGCAAGCGCCGGCCATGCGCTTCAGCTGGGCGAAATTGGTGACCGGCAGGATGCCGGGAACGATCGGAACCGTGAGGCCGGCGGCGGCCGCCCGGTCGCGAAAGCGCAGGAACACATCGGCATCGAAAAAGAACTGGGTGATCGCCCGGCTGGCGCCGGCGTCGAGCTTGGCCTTCAGATTGTCGAGGTCGTGGCCGGGGCTGCGCGCGGCGGGATGGGTTTCGGGATAGGCGGCGACGCTGATCTCGAAATCGGCGATCCGCTTCAACCCGGCGACCAGATCGGCGGCAAAGGCATAGCCGCCGGGGTGCGGCACATAGCCGCCGGATGCGGGTCCATTGGGCGGGTCGCCGCGCAAGGCGACGATGTGCCGGATCCCGGCTTCCCAATAGTCGCGGGCGACCGCGTCGATCTCCTCGCGGGTCGCCGCGACGCAGGTCAGGTGCGCGGCCGGCTCCAGCGCCGTTTCGTGGCGGATGCGCCGCACCGTCGCGTGGGTGCGCTCGCGGGTTGATCCGCCAGCACCATAGGTGACCGAGACAAAGCGCGGCCGCAGCGGCTCCAGCCGCTTGATCGCCGCCCACAGCCGCTCCTCCATCTCCGGCGTCTTCGGCGGGAAGAACTCGAAGGAAATGCGCGGCGGCCCGGCGTCGAAATCGCTGACCGGGTCGGCGCCCAGGAGGCCGCGCGCCGCCGGCCCCGGAGTGTTGGGCGGCAGCGGGCTCATCCCTGGAGGACCCGCTCGGCGCGCGCCGCCGCGGGGACGGAACGCCGTGTCGTTGCTAACAATGGGTTGGGAACGATATGGCGCCGCGCCGTCCAGATCACCACGGTCAGTGGATCGCCCGGCAGGCGGCGCGCCGGGTCCGGGTCCAGGTCGGCGGCACGGCACCACTCGTTAACATCGGCATCGGCAAAGCCAAGGCGGCGATGGGCATGCTCGTCACGCAGGAATTCGAGCGCATGCGGCGCGAAATCGACGACGACGAGGATGCCGTTCGGGCGCAGCACCCGCGCCGCCTCGGCGATCGCCGCGCCCGGCCGGTCGGCATAATGCAAGACCTGATGGATCACGACCGCATCGAAGGAGGCATCGGCGAGCGGCAGCTGATACATGTCGGCGAGCCGCACGATGCTGTTGGTAAGCCCGGCCCGTTCGAGATTGACGCGGGCCACCGCGAGCATCTCGCGCGACTGGTCGATGCCCAGGGCATGGCCGACGCGGGGCCCCAGAACCTCGATCATGCGGCCGGTGCCGGTGCCGATATCGAGCAGATCCTGCGGCGCGGCGGCGGCGATGGTCTCGCTCAACGCCGCCTCGACCTCGCGCTCGTCGACGTAGAGCGAGCGGATGCGATGCCATTGCGCGGCATTTTCGCTGAAATAAGCGGCGGCGGCCTCGGCGCGCTGGCGTTTGATCGCGGCAAGCCGCTGCAAATCGAGCGCGATCGTCTCGTCGGCCTTGCCGCAGGCGGCGACGAGATGCTGGCTCAAGGCGCTCGCCGCGCTCCCCGAACTCAGGCGATAGAACACCCAGCTGCCCTCGCGGAACCGGTCAAGGAGCCCGGCCTCGCAGAGCAGCTTCAAGTGGCGCGAGACGCGGGGCTGGCTTTGCCCGAGGATTTGCGCCATCTCGCTGACCGTCAGCTCGCCGCCGGCGCACAGCACCAGAAGGCGCAGTCGCGTCGTTTCAGCTACCGCGCGCAACGCGGCGAGCAGCTCGCCCATCGATGCGCCCATCTCGGGATCGTCAGCCATAACTAAACATATAAACATATCTTTATATCGTCAATGATTGTTGACTCCGAGGGCAATGCATCTCATTCGCCTCTTCCCGATCGAGCCGGAGGTACCATGTGCGCAATCCGAGCCAAGTCACGCGACGGAGCGCTTGCCGTGATTGCGCGTTCTTCGTCATTATCTCGCCGCGCCATCGCGTGGTCGGTCATCAGCCTCGAGGGTCGTTGATGCGTGTTCGCCGGTTGCCGCTGATCCTTTTCGGCCTTCTTGCCGCCGGGCTCGCCGTTTCCGGCTGCGCCGCCCCGGGTGCTTCCAGCGCTCCGGGGGAGGCACAGGGCGCGAGCGCCGCGGATGATTTCAACGATCCGTTCGAGGAGGCCAATCGCGGGATTTTCGGCTTCAATCACGCGGTCGATGCGTCCGTCTTTGTGCCGGTGGCAAAAACCTACCGCACCGTGATCCCGCCACCAGTGCGCCAATCGGTGCACGATTTCCTGCAGAACCTGAATGGGCCGGTGATTTTCGCCAATGACATGCTGCAGGGCGAGATCAAGCTCGCCGGCGACACGCTCGCGCGGCTCCTCCTCAATACCACCGTCGGCATCGGCGGTGTATTCGATGTCGGGACGATGGTCGGGGTCCCCTATCACTCCAACGATCTCGGCATCACTTTCGCTGTTTGGGGGTTTGCCGCCGGCCCCTATATCGTGGTCCCGGTGCTGGGTCCCTCGAACCCGCGCGATCTGGCTGGCCGGGTCGGCGACGGGTTTGGCGATCCCGGGAATTACTTTGCCAGCGCGCACAATCTACTGTGGGCGGTGATAGCGCGGACCGCTACCTCCGGCATCGACGAGCGCTCGCGCAACATCGAAAGCCTTGCCGATATCGAGCGGACGGCGCTTGATAATTATGCGACGATTCGCTCACTATACCGTCAGCGGCGCGAGGCGCAGATCCGTCACGAGAAATCCAACCTCCCCAACCCCTCGCCGGTGCAGGGAGGCGATGGCGCGGCCGATCCCTCGCTCTCGTATTCGATTGCCAAATGACCCAAACCCCTCAAGGTTTCGTCACATGATCAGACGTTGCGCCGCGGTCGGCGCATTCCTCGTGATGGCCCTGGTGCTCGCGACGCCGCGCGAGGCGAGCGCGCAGGATGCCAGCAGCTTCATTGCCACGCTCGGCCAGCAGGCCATCCAGGTGTTGGGCCCGGGCATCCCCGAGGTGCAGCGCCAGGCTCGCTTCCGCGTATTGTTCCATGACGATTTCGACTTGCCCGGCATCGGCCAGTTTGTTCTCGGCCGCTATTGGCGCATCGCCACCCCGCAGGAGCAGCAGGATTTTCTGGGGCTGTTCCAGGAATATCTCGTGCGCGCCTATAGCGCCCGGCTTGGCCAATATGGCGGTGAGCCGTTCCGCGTTACCGGCATGCGCCCGAACGGCGCGGAGACGATCGTCACCAGCGAGATCGTTCGCCGCAATGGCACCCCGATCGAGGTCGATTGGTATCTGATCGGGCACAGCCCCTTTAAGATCACCGATGTCTACGTTGCCGGCGTCAGCATGAAGGTGACCCAGCGCGACGAGTTCGCCTCGGTGATCCAGCGCAACGGCGGACGCGTCCAGGCGCTCATCGCGCAACTGCGCCAGAAACTCGCCGCGGGGTAGCACCCCACCCGTCACCCCCGCGGAAGCGGGGGTCCAGGGGCAACGGCACGTCGCTTCCCCTAGATTCCCGCTTGCGCGGGAATGACGAGGTTCGACACGATCGGCCGGGTCAGCTGGCCAGCGGGTGCGGTTGGGGGTTGGAGCCGTCGGTGAAGCGGGAGAGGCGGAACGGAGTCGGATCGACGATCGCCGCCGATCCGGTCACCATATCGGCGATGAGCCTGCCAGCCCCCGGCCCGATGCCGAAACCGTGGCCCGAAAAGCCGGTGGCGATAAAGAACCCGGGTAGGCTGTCCACCGCCGAGATGACGGGGATCGCATCGGGCATCACATCGATCATGCCGCCCCAGCTTTCCGCCACGGCGACATCGCGGAACGCCGGAAACGCCTCGCCGATGCTGGCGCGGGCGCGCCGCAGGACATAGGGGTCGGCGGCGGGATCGAGCACCCGCACCGCCTCGAACGGCGAAGGCTCATCGAGCGCCCAGCGCCGCTTCCGGAGCCACTCCTCGGCAAAGCGCCTTCCGACCCGGAAGCGCAGCTTCTTCCAATGCAGCCGCACGCTCGGCAGGTAATCCGGCAACAGGCGAAAGCTGTCCGGCACGATGTCGATGGTCCGCACCCCGAGCGTCGCCACGGTGTAGCCGCCATCCATTCGTTTCCGATAGCCGAAAAGGCCGCCCGAAGCGGAGATTTCCGGGCCGCCGTCGAGCTTCTCGGTGCGCATCACCGAGCCCAGCACCTTCAGCTGCGGCAGCTCGATGCCAAGGTTGCCGCAAAATAGGCGCGACCACGCGCCGCCGGCGAGCACGACGCTATTGCAAGCGATCCGGCCTTTTTCGGTGACGACGCCGGCGACGCGCCCGCCGGCGGTCTCGATGCCGCGTACCGCGCATTGGGTCATGATCGCCGCACCCTTCCGCCGCGCCGCTTCGGCGATCGCGGGTGCGGCCCGCTGCGGCTCGGCCTTGCC
>Ga0187818_10000796_pt1 | contig 11959 bp, 9 predicted proteins | sample NC_wetland_sal_i_14_FD_130581 | JGI IMG/M metagenome (GOLD analysis project Ga0187818, IMG submission 130581) | Wetland sediment microbial communities from Neuse River Estuary, North Carolina, USA - SO4_3 | ecosystem: Environmental > Aquatic > Freshwater > Wetlands > Sediment | place: USA: North...
CTGGCTTCGCTCGGCCAGTTGGTGGGCGGAGCGGCCCATGAGATCAACAACCCGCTCACCGCCATGCTGGGATACTCCGACCTGCTCAGCGCGTCCAACTTGCCGCCCGCGGAACAACTCCAGGCCGCGCAAATCGGCGAGCAGGTCCGTCGCACAACCACGCTGGTGGCGAGCCTGCTCACTTTTGCGGGTCAGGCTCCCGCCCAGCTTGCCGCCGTCGACATCAACTCCGTGCTGCAAACCGCCGCGCGTCTGCTGGCTCCCCAACTGGAAGCGGCAGCCAGTTCCATCCGCCTCGAACTCGCTCCTTCGCTTCCGTTCGCGCTCGCCGACTCCAACCAGATTCTCCACGTCTGCATGCACCTTGCCCGGCAGATCGGCGCCCATTTCCATCGCGACGCACACTGCACCTTGTTCGTTCGCACGCACCGCGAGGGCAACTGCGTCCTGGTTGACTTCTCCTCTTATGATCCTTCGTCGCAGCCCCCCTCGTACCCATCGCCGCTCAACTCCAAAGGCGGGAACAAACCTTCTACCCTGTCGCTGAGCGCCTGCTGCCGCATCGTCGAAGAACATGGCGGCCGTCTCTTGCAGCCTTCGACTCCCGGCCACCCCGCTTTCCGGATGGAACTGCGGGTCGCGACAGATTCTGCCAGCCGCTCCGCGCTCGCCATGCCCAACCGGACCGCGGCCCGCAGCGGTTCGTAAAGTTCAAGGTTTCAAAGTTTGAGAGTTTCAAGGTTTCAAAGTTGACCCTCAACGACACTCGCCTTTTCCTTGAAACTTTGAAACCTTCCTACTTGCATGTTATAGTATAAATTGTATAATTGCATCACCGTGAGGGACGTTCGGCGTACACCGGCAGAGATTCACTGGGAGGGAGATTCGAAGGAAGTCCTAAGCGGATTCCCGAGAGACGTGAAACTGAGCCTTGGCTACTCTTTACGCAGGCTACAAAACGGTGAGTTCCCGGCGTGCGAGACACGATCAATGGCGTCAATCGGAAAAGGTGTCTGGGAACTCAAAGAATCGGATGAGCGGGCTTGGTACCGGGTAATTTATTTGACGAAGATTGGCGGCGTGATTCACGTGCTGCACTGCTTCCAAAAGGAGAGCCGAAAGACAGACAAGCGAGATGTCGCGACCGCGCGAGCCCGGCTGAAACAGGTTCTAAAGCGTATTCAAGAGGAGAAAAACAGGTGAAGTCCGAAAATAGGCCAAGCCACATCACCAAGGGAGATGTGTTCGACGATCTCGGATTGTCGCGTTCTGAAGCGTCCGCGCTGAAGATCAAAGCGACGCTGCTCGATGCTATTCTCCGGGAGATCGAGAACCGGGGCTACACGCAGAGCCAACTGGTTGAGATTCTCGACGAATATCAGCCATCGGTCAGTAACCTGACGCGAGGAAAGATAGCCAAAGTGAGCGTGGAGAAGCTGCTGACCTATTCCGATCGACTGAAGATAAAGACCACGCTCACGGTGCGCGCCAGCTCCGGAGTACAGCGCAGGAAGGTTTCAAAGTTTCAAGGTTTCAGAGTTTCAAGGAAAAGGCCGGTGTCGTTGAAGGTTAACCTTGAAACCCTGAAACTTTGAAACCTTGCTACTCCACCGTCCTCTTCAACTGTCCGCACGCCGCAAAAATGTCGCGCCCTCGGGGCCGCCGCACGAAAGTCGGAATTCCCGCCGCCACCAGAATCCGCTGGAACCGAAACACCCGCTCTTGCTCCGGCGTCCGGTAGGGCAACTCCGTCCCCGGATTCAGCGCAATCAAATTAATTTTTGCTCGTATGCCCCGCACCAACTCCACCACCTCGCGCGCCTGCTCCGGAGCATCATTCACGCCCGCCAGCAGCACATACTCAAACGTGAGCCGCTCCCGCGCCCGCAGTGGAAACTCCCGCGCCGCTTTCATCAGTTCCCCCAGGTTCCACTTCCGGTTCAGCGGCATCACTTCGCTGCGCAATGCGTCGTTCGATCCATTCAGCGAAATCGCCAGCTTCGGCCGCAGCGCCTCCTGTCCGAAATCGCGAATCCGCGGCACGATTCCCGCCGTTGACACCGTCATCCGCGACTCTGGAATCCCCACGCCCTCCACCAGCAATCGCACCGACTTCATGAAGTTGTCATAGTTCAAGAAGGGTTCGCCCATGCCCATGAATACGATGTTGACGCGCTGCAGCGGCGGCTCCACTCCCTGCTCCCGCAGCACCGCCGCGATCTGCCCGACGATTTCTCCCGCCTCCAGATTCCGCTTGACCCCAAGCAGCGCCGTGAAACAGAACTTGCAATTCACCGCGCATCCTACCTGGCTCGATACGCAAATCGTCGACCGGCACGAACTCATGTGTGGTGACGGGGCGGTGCCTGCCCTGAGCGGAGCCGAAGGGCCCCGTCCAGCGGGGCGAAGCCCCGCCACCACACGTTCCGCATCGGTGCCCGCCTCGATCTCGTCACCCGCTTCGCTGCCGTCGCCGCTCTCGCCGCCATCTCCCTCCGGCATCCAGACCGTCTCCACCGTCTCCCCGTCGGCCAGTTCCACCAGATACCGCACTGTGCCGTCGCTCGAAACAAACTTGCGCGCAATCCCCGGAAATCCCACCCTCCAGCCTTCCTCCGTCAGACGAGCGCGATACTCGAGCGGCAGCGTCGAAACCTGATCCAGCCGGTCGATTTTTTGCCGATATATCGCATCAAACAGTTGCTGGCCCCGGTAGGCAGGCTGCCCCGACCCAATCGCAAGATCTGTGAGTTCCTGCAAGTTAAGTCCTAAGAGCGAATTGGATGGCTGGCTTTGCATTTAGCCGCGCACTCGGGGTGCTGGTGGAGTGACGCGCGTCCCTTCGGCAAGCTCAGGGCAGGCTCTCGCCCGTCTTTGAGTGTAATCGGCAAAATACAGGAATCGAGCTGGAGAGGCTCCGACCGCTCAACTTTCCATCGGAGAAGGTTAACCAAGCGTGTCCTTAGCTTTCCATGTTTTTCGGGGCGGGAGCGAACCGACGCAAAAGCGTAATGGAAAATACCAAAATGAGGATGAGCAGTCCCAGCAAGCCAAGCTCAGTCATGCTAGCTCGAAATATGCTCGCACCCTCGGCCGACCACGTTCCACCTTTTGTGAGGGTAGCCGCTTCCAAGGTAATCACCAGGACCCGCCGAATCGAGGCAATCAGCCCCACGACGAGGAATGGTTCGGTAACCAGAAAATGCGAGCGGATGGAGATGCGCACCGTATGCAGAATCTCCACCAGCATCAGCACAACCAGCAGTTGGTCCAACACCACCAGGGTTTGTGCGGCAATCGTCCAGTGACCGAGGCCCTCCCAGAGCATTTTGCCGGCGTTTGCAATCGTCGCGAGCGCCGTTATGAAAAGCAACACGGCAAGGACGGAATAGATAACCACTTCAGCTTTGCCCAGATAGTCGCCAAAGTGGGCGCGGAGCTTCTCTTCGGCCATTTGGGGTCACTCGTAGAATCGCTTTGGATCGCGCCTCTTCGCAGGCACAGTATACCGATAAGGCGCTTATCGAAAAGTGAGAACGTGGATACGCTGCCGATTGCGGGCGAAAAATCCCCGTTCCCACAGCGTCATCGAAGGCGGCAGAATCGCCGTAAGCTGAACAAAAACAAGGCTGAACTTCGGCCGCCGTCGCCTTGACTCAGATTGTGGGACAATAATAGAAGCGCCATCGGATTTTGGATCAGAAGCATCACGTTAGCAACACCACGTAGAGACGGGGCCTGCCGCGTCTCCACCGGAAATCAAACGCCCTGTTAGGGGCTGGGAAACTAATAAGAAACTAAATGGCAAAAGAATCCCGCAGCATTCGTCGTCAGATCCTGCCTAACGGCCTGACCGTCATCACCGAGCAGATGCCCCACATCCGCTCGGTCGCGATCGGCGTCTGGCTCAAGTCCGGCTCGCGCGACGAAGATTCCGAATGGAACGGCATCTCTCACTTCATCGAGCACATGGTGTTTAAGGGCACGGAAACCCGCTCCGCCGAAGCCATCGCCCGGCAGGTCGATTCGATCGGCGGCAATATGGATGCGTTTACGGCGAAGGAATGTATCTGTTTCAACATCAAAGTCCTCGATGAGCACCTGCCGCTCGCCCTGGATGTCCTCACCGATCTCGTCCTTCATCCCGTCTTCGATGCCGGCGATATCGCGCGCGAGCGCGGCGTCATCCTCGAAGAAATAAAAATGGATCAGGACAATCCCGACTATCTCGTCCATGAAATCTTCACCCAAAGTTTCTGGAAGGATCACGCCCTAGGCTTGCCGATCCTCGGCACGCGCGACACCGTGAGAAAATTCGACCGCCCCGTAGTCTCCCGCTTCTACGGTCACCACTTCGCTCCCGGCAATCTCATCGTCAGCGCCGCCGGCAACCTCGACCACAAGCACTTTGTCGAACTCGTAGCAAAACACTTTGAGCACGTGAAGCCGGCGAAAAACGGATTGCATTCGCCCCAGCCCAAGACTTTTTCGCGCATCAACCTGCGCAACAAGAAATCGCTCGAGCAAGTGCAGATCTGCATCGGCGTGCCGTCGCATCCCATGGCCCACGAACGCCGTTACGCTTCCTACATCCTGAACACGCTGCTCGGAGGAGGCATGAGCTCGCGCCTGTTCCAGAACATCCGCGAGCGCCAGGGGCTCGCCTACTCCATTTACAGCGACCTGAACCCCTACCGCGACACTGGCTCCATGTGCGTGTATGCGGGCACTTCGCGCGAGTCGGCGATCAAGGTTGTCGAATGTGTGATCGCGGAATTCCGCGACCTGAAAACCACGCCTGTGCCCGAAGAAGAATTGCGCCGGTCCAAGGACCAGCTCAAAGGCAGCCTCATGCTCTCGCTCGAATCCTCGACCGCGCGCATGTCGAACCTGGCCCGCCAGGAAATGTACTACGACCATTTCTACGGCCTCGACGAGCTCATCGAACGCATCGAAGCTGTCACCATCGGCGACCTTCAGCAAACCGCCGAAGAATTTTTCCGCACCGAGCACATCGCCGTAACCATCCTCGGCAACCTGACCGGCCTGAAGCTTACCCGTGATCAATTAGCCTGCTAGCTGTGCTCGTGTGGGGACGGGACTTCGCCCCATTTAAGACATTGCGAGGAACGGAGGGCGGAAAGAGCAGCATGAATAACGACTTGCGAAATTGGTACTTGGCCCTGAGAGATTCCGACAAGCAGGTTTTTCTTGCTCTCGTTTCCAACCATCTCACGATTCATGGCCGTGACTTTTACCGTTGTTTACCCAGAACAGAACCGAAAGCAAAAGCCTTCCAAGCCTTCCAAGGCTTGAACGAGCTTCAGCATCAGATAAGCGATCACATCGCTGCAATTGGATTGAGGCACGACAGATACCCAGATGACGTTCTCTGGAAGATACTCGATGAAAAGGCTGTCGCCTATGGTCTAACTGCTCACCTCGGACAGTCGCTTGATTTTGCACGATCCAGAATTTTTTGGGATAAATCAAAGAAGCCCACGACTCCCGTCTCTTAGCCGCCCGCTCATCCCCGCGTGTTATTCTGTTCCGCTCTTTTCATAAGGGATTCCCAAAATGTTTTTGCGCATCCTGGGCTTCATTCTGGCCGCCGTGCTCCTGGTCGGCTACCGCCTCATCAAGCCACGTACTCAGGCCTCCGACCTGTCCGGCCGCTGGAATCTCTCCACCCTGTTTCTGGCCAGCGCGCTCACCCTCTTCGCGGAACTCGCACTCATCCGCTGGGTCGCCACCGAAGTCCGCGTCTTTGCCTATGTAAAAAACCTGGCGCTGCTGCTCTGTTTTCTCGGCTTCGGACTAGGCTGCGCTCTGGCTCGCCAACGTCCCCGCTGGCAAACCGCCGCCACCGCTCTCGTCGGATTGATCGTCATCGTTCGTCTGCCCTGGCGCGGCCCGCAGATCATGGAGAGCCTCTCGCAATACCTCGGTGCCGCGCAGGACGTCGAGATATGGGCCACCGGCACCATGCACGACACCACTGGCTTTCTCCTCGCCGTGGCTGTCACCACCATCCTGCTCTTTTTCATCACTTACATTTTCATCCCCATCGGGCAAACCGTAAGCCGCCAGATCGAACTAGCCCCGCGCACGCTTTACGGCTACTCCTGGAATCTGGCCGGCAGTCTGGCCGGCATCCTCGCATTCTTTGCCGTATCCTGGCTGGCTCTGCCCCCCGCGGTATGGTTCATCGTCGTTCTGGCGGGCATGGCGCTGCTGCAATACAACCGCAGCGATGCCGTGCGGATCGCCGCCGCCGTGTTGCCCGTAGCGTTCCTGCTCGTCGATCCTTCCACTCCGCACCACTTCAATCTCTGGACTCCCTACCAGCAGATCGAACTCGAGGATGGAAATTATCCCGACGGCGAACTTTTCCGCACCTATATTCGCGTCAACCACGCCGGCTACCAGGTAATCGTGAATCTCTCCCCCGATTTCCTGGCGCGTCATCCCAATTTGTTGCGGGAGGCGCCGGATGAGAATCCCTACAACCTACCCTTCCGTTTCACGTCCCCGAACCCGAGCGTGCTGATCGTCGGCTCGGGCACCGGCAACGACGTTGCCGCCGCTCTGCGTCATCAGAGCCGCGCCGTCGATGCTGTTGAGATCGACCCGAAAATTCTCGACCTCGGCCGCAGCCGCCACCCCGAGCATCCCTACGACGATCCGCGCGTGTCCGCCCACCTCACCGATGCGCGCGCCTTCATGAAGCGCGCCACTGCCCGTTACGACCTCATCCTTTTCGGATTGCTCGATTCCCACACCCAGCTCTCCGACTATTCCAACATGAGGCTCGATAACTTCGTCTACACCGAAGAGTCCTTCCGCGAAGCGCGCGCGCTGCTCGCGCCCAACGGCATCGTGTTTATAAAATTCCAGGTCAATCATTTTTTTGTGGGAAAACGCCTGGCCGAAATGCTGACCCGCACCTTCGGGAAACCTCCCGTGGTTTTCTTCGCTCCTTCCAGTTACTCGACCGACGCAACCTGCTTCGTCATCTCGCCCTCGGCGCAGGTGGAAACCAGCCTGGGCGCCGATCCTCGCTTGCGCCAGCTTGGCGATGGCCGGCCTCGGGCGTTTCTCGCCTCGCCCGAAGTCGCCGTCACCACCGACGATTGGCCCTATCTCTACCACCAGGGACACTGGATTCCCGGCATCTTCTACCTGCTCAGCGCCCTCGTCATTTTGCTCGCGGCCGTCTTCTATTTCCAGATTCCCGAAGCTCGCAGCCGCGTTCCTTCGCTGTTCTTCTTCAGCATGGGCGCGGGATTCCTGCTGCTCGAAACGCAAGTTGTCAGCCGGCTGGCTTTGTATTTTGGGACGACATGGCAAGTCAACGGAATCGTGATCGCCGCCATTCTCTCGGCGCTTCTCGTCGCCAACTTCGTCATTGAAAGACAACAACGCCCGTGGCCGCGCGCCTGGACTCTCGTCGGCATCCTCGTCGGCATCGCCTGCGCCTACTTCGTACCCTTCCACCGCATTCCCGGCTCGGCAGCTTTGGTCGGCTCCTCCGCCGCTATCATCTTCGCCATCCCGGTTTTCTTCGCCGGCTTATTGTTCGCCTCTGAATTTCGCTCCGCCGACTCTCCCGCCGCAGCCCTCGGCGCCAACATGCTCGGAGCCGTCGTCGGTGGCCTCCTGGAAAACCTGTCGCTGATTATCGGCATGAAAGCGCTCCTGCTGGTAGCCGCCCTCCTGTATTCTCTGGCCGCCCTGGGCTTCCTCGGACTCCCATCGCCCCGGCCCGCCGCTTCAACCCGACCCGAAAACCAACCGTAGAGACGCGGCTTGCCGCGCCTGAGACGGGGCAAGCCTCGTCTCTACGGGAGAGTGATCCGAGGAGAAAACAGAAAACAATGCCAGCGCGATCGAAAACCTAGCGGCAAGCGACAGGAATAGCGAGCAGCAGAAAAGTGAGAGGCGAAGGGGTTGTTTGCCAAGAGCTAAGAGCCAGGAGCCGAGAGCTGGGAGCTCAAAGCCAGCCCGCCAGCTCTCGGTCGCTAAGAAAGGCCGGAATTTTTCACCAGCGCAACCCAATCGTGATTGGCATAACGATGGTCTGGCCGTCGCTGTGATAAGCGCGATGGTAGCGGCCTTCGATGTAGAGCCTGGCATTATGAAGATGGTTCAGACGATAAGTGAGTCCGCCGCCGTAGTTGAAACCGCCGGCAACCTTGGAATTCGAGGACATATATTCTCCGTACGGCGGCCCGGGCGGCCCGGGCTGCTGAATCACCGGGCCGATGGCGGGGTTGTAGTCAACCCAGTTCAGATCCCACCATCTCCACGCGGGCTGCATGGGCGCGTCATTTGGGAGCAAATTTTTGGGCACTGAAACGGTGCGCCGATAGAAACCTAAGCCAAAAATTCCGTAGGCTCCCAATTTGCCAATATGACGCGGCACGTTGACGATGCCGTCCAGACTTATCGACTGCATATTTCCGCTTTGGTCCGCCAGGGCCTGACTGAATTTCACGCTGGGTCTGAAGCCGAGGTCGTAGTACATATATTCGGCATCCACGCCGAACAGGTGGCTGAAGTTCCTGCCGCCTCCGACCACCATATAAGAAGAGTTCCCGACATAACTGGCGACATCGTCGCGCCCGATGCCCAGTCCGCTGCCGACGTTAAAGGTATAACGATTGAAATTCGATTGTGCCGAAGCCGATGCGATGAGCCCGCAAAAGGCAAGTAAGAAGAGTATCCGATTCCTCAATCTCGATTCTCCTGTTTCGTAGAGCCGGTTCGTAGAGCCATTGTTGTGCCACGATCGCTTTTCGTATTTAGATGCGCGTACAGAAAAGGGAAGCCAGCCTTTTTCTCTGGCAGGCTGCGGAAAAATTCGATTTTCGATGCCCAGCTCCTAAAAGGGCGTCTGAATTCCCGTAGAGACGCGGCTTGCCGTGTTTCCGGAGACGGGGCAAGCCCCGTCTCCATAGGGTCAGTTACGCCCGGCGGTCGGCCGGGACGCGTGGTGGACCTTCCCGGAAAACACCGGCCAGTACTCGCGGAGCATGTTTCCACCCGCTCGGGTTGCCAAATCCAGTCCATAGCGCAGGAAGGTGTCTCCGACGGTGCGGTTCCGATCCGGCCAGTAGACGTTGGCCAGTCCCTCGGCCAGCGCTGACCCTGCCAGCCCTGACACGTTGGCAACGTCGTTTCCGTCATCGTTGCGCGTGACGAAGACCCGCTGCAAGGAATACTTCACGGCGTGGAAAAATCCTGGATTGACCTCGGGATAGAACCGCGGATCCTGGTGCAGCGCGGATGCCAGCAGAAACGTCCCGAAGAAATTGCTGGACGCCTGGCGCGCCATGGAGGACCCCAATCGCTTGCCATATCCACCCCACTCTTTTCCGAAGCCGGTGGGCGAACCATCCGCCTGGCCGACCGATGAAGTCAGGGCCACCCACGTCATTGTGTGCACCGCGATGCTGTTGTCCACAAACACTTGAAATTTTTGCTCCGTCGAAAGCGGCTCCGTACTCAAAGCGATGTCGGGGAAAACGATGGACTTCTCCTGCAGCAGATTGTAGAAGGCTGCGCCAGGCACTTTCGACGCAGCGCTCGGAGCTCGATCGGCAGGTGGAGTGCCGGTCTGCGTCTGAGTCTGCGGCTTCGGCGCTTCCTGACCAAATGCTCCCGTTGTCGAGCCGAACGCGATCACTGCGAAGAAAATCAACGCGCACACCGGCATGTGCAGGAAGAACGCCGGGTTGGACTGCGTAACGGGCATCGTTCCATGGGGGCTGATTTCCTCATGAATTGGCATCGCTAGAGATTACTCAATCCCAAGCCCGGCGGCAAACGCTTAAGAATCAGGTTTCAAGGTTTCAAGGTTTCAAGGTTTCAAGGTTTCAAGGTTTCAGAGTCTCCAGGTCTGAACCAACATCTGACATTGTCGGAACGTTTAAAGCTTGAAACTTTGAAACCTGATTCACGCAACTTCTCCGGATCGAGCCACCAGATACTCCAGCAGCTCGCCGACGGTCAGGCCCGACTCCAGCAACTGAATCATCTGATCTGCACTGACTCCTACTTGTGCTCCCAACGCGACAATCTTGGCGACCGCGCGCTGCAGCGCTTCTTTCCGGGCGAGGGTGAGCGGCTCGGCTAAATTACGGCTTAAGGCTGCGGTCAGATCTCGTTCGGTGGCCATTCAAAGACTCCACCTGTGGCGCCGGTATCCGGCGCCGACTTGTGGCTATGATCCGCCAACCCAGCCGGTCTGTGCTGTGATGCAGCTTACTTATATTTGTGATGGAATGGACGGGCTGGCTCCCCGCTGGACGGGACCAGTCGTCGCGTTCTCCGGCTTGCTCACCAAAGGCCGGAGACGCGGCTAGCCGCGGCTCTACACCACGCTAGGGCTTGCGCATCAATTCCAGAATCGCCGCCATCTCGACTTCGATCCCGGTCTTGAGGCTGGGTTCGCGATCGGGCGCGAAGTAGGGCGAATGCGGGCCGGGAAGCTTCTCGCCACTCTTCATTGCCTCCACATATTTCGCCGGGTTGACCGCGCCCAATTCGAGCATGACGCTCGGAACTCCCGCGAAGCGGTATTCGGCAAAATCATCGCTCGCCATAATCGGACGTCCGAGTACGACGTTCGAATCTCCCATGACCTGCTTCAGCCGTTCCGCGAGACGGTTGGTGGTTGGAGGATCGTTGTACACGGCTCCGACGCCTTCCTCGATTTCGACCAGCGGCTTTTTCGGCGCGCCCGCTGCCGCGGCTTCCGCCACCGCGATCCGCTCGATGGCTGCCAGCAGGTGCTTGCGAACCTCATCTTTATAGGATCGTACGGTCAACTGCATCAGGACTTCGTCGGGAATGATGTTGTTCTTGGTGCCGCCGTGGATCGCACCCACGGTAATCACGGCCGGATCTTGCGGATCAATCTCGCGAGACACGATGGTTTGCCAGCTTACGATGGTTCGCGCGGCGATCACGATCGGATCGACGGTCTGCTGCGGGGCCGAGCCGTGGCCGCCGACACCGTACACCGTGACGTTCACAGAATCGGCATTCGACGCGCTGAAGCCGGGCGTGTAGCCGACTTTGCCGGCGGGAAGTCCGTTGCTGTCATGCACGGCGAAAGCGAAGTCGGGCTTGGGGAAGCGAGTGAACAAGCCATCCTTGATCATGGCCGTGGCGCCGCCGATGCGCTCCTCGGCGGGCTGGCCGACATAGATAAAGGTTCCGTGCCAGCGGTCTTTATTCTGCACCAGCAGCGCGGCGGTTCCAATTCCAATCGCCATGTGCAGATCGTGGCCGCAGGCATGCATCACCGGCACTTCGAGGCCGCGGTCGTCATGCGTCGTGACATGGCTGGCGTAAGCGAGACCCGTTTTCTCCGCGACTGGCAAGGCATCGAGTTCGGCGCGCAACATGACCACCGGGCCGGAGCCGTTCTTGAAAACGCCGACCACGCCGCTGCCGCCGACTCCGGTGGTGACGTCGTAGCCAAGCTGGCGAAGCTGGCCGGCAATCTTGGCCGCGGTCTTCTCCTCGTGATAGGAAAGCTCGGGATTGCGGTGCAGGTCGAGATAGAGCGCTTCGACCTGGGGATAGACCGCATCGATCTGCGTGGCTGGAGCGCGCCAGGGCTCGGCGGCCCACGACGCAACGGAGAGCGAGAGGAGAAGAAGCAGGAGACGTTTCATAGTTTTTCTCGTGGAGGAGTCCTGTGAACGGTATTAGATCAGAAACGGCCGGAGGATCACAGCCGGGCGGGAGCGCCCGTCGCTCCATTCGCTGCAGCGCTTCGGACCGTAGCTCCGTTCTCAATATGCCTATGCAGGCAGACATGAGATGCTCAATTCAATATAGAACGAAATAAGCTAGATGACGATTCAGGAAAACGTTCCGCTGGCGCCGCTAACCACCTTGCAGGTGGGCGGGGCGGCGCGCTACTTCGCGGAACTGAGGCGAGAAG
>Ga0187818_10000798_pt1 | contig 11948 bp, 2 predicted proteins | sample NC_wetland_sal_i_14_FD_130581 | JGI IMG/M metagenome (GOLD analysis project Ga0187818, IMG submission 130581) | Wetland sediment microbial communities from Neuse River Estuary, North Carolina, USA - SO4_3 | ecosystem: Environmental > Aquatic > Freshwater > Wetlands > Sediment | place: USA: North...
CGGGCGCCGCGGCGATGTACGCGAACCTGGGAAAACGGCAAGAGGCGGAAAAATATTATGGATTGGCGCTGGCGCATATCGATCGCATGACCGACCGCGAAAAATACCGTACTCGCAGCGGATATTACCTGTTGATGCGGAATCAAGCGAAAGCCATCGAGGAACTGACAGCGCTCGTCAGCCAGTATCCCGCGGACACGGCAGGCCACGCCAATCTGGCCCTGGCTTATTTTTACGGCCGCAACATGAACAAAGCGTTGGAAGAACAGAAGCGCGCGCTCGAGATTACGCCGCACAGCCTGCTGCAACGCGTGAACTATGCGATGTACGCGCTGTACGCGGGAGATTTTGACACCTCGGCCAAGGAGGCCCAGGCCATCCTGAGCGACAATCCCAAGTTTGACCAGGCGCTGCGAACGCTGGCGCTGGCGGATTTGGGGCTCGGCCACAACGAGGAAGCGCAGCAGAATTATCAGAAGCTGCAGGGAGTCGGTACTTATGGAGCATCGATCGCCGCGACAGGCTTGGCGGACCTGGAACTCTACGAAGGCCGGCTTGAGGAAGCGGCGGCGATATTGGAGAGGGCCATCGCGGACGATCTGATGGCAAAAGATGTGGAATCCGCCGCCGACAGGTCAGCCACGCTGGCTTTGACCGACTTGGCCCGCGGGAAAACTGCCGAGGCGCTATCTGCCGCCGCGAAAGCAGCCGCAGGGAGCAATGAGGTCGGAGTGACTTATCGCGCGGCGCAGGTTTACATTGCGGCGGGGCAGGAATCGAAAGCTCTGCAACTGGTTGCGCCGCTTTCCCAGCGGCTCGAAAACGAACCCCAGGTTTACGCAAAACTGATTGCAGGTGAAGCGCAGCTCAAAAAGGGCAATGCTCGCGACGCCCTGAACAGCTTCCAGGAAGCGCAGAAGCTCGCGGACACCTGGCTAGGCCACTTTGACATGGGCCTGGCGTATCTCTCTGCGTCCGCATTTACCGAAGCTTCTTCTGAATTTGATGTGTGCTTAAAGAGGCGCGGGGAAGCCACTTCTGTTTTTCTTGACGACGTTCCCAGCTATCACCTGCTTCCCGCGGTTTACTATTATCAGGGACGGGCGAGAGAAGGACTGCATAGTTCGGGTGCGGAGGAATCGTACAAGACGTTTCTGGCCATCAAAGAAAGAGGCGCCGGGGATCCGCTGGTCGCGGATGCCCAGCGCCGCCTTGCGGGCCGTTAGCCCCGTCCAAGTCTATCCTGGAACAGTGACAGACACCTCGTTCGAATTCACACTCTCCGTATTACCGGGACCGACGGCGGTCACCACGTAGTAGTACGTAATGCCGGCCTGTGCGTTCGGATCCGCGAAAGTAGTGGCGCCCGCGTTCAACGAAGCTATCTTAGTGTACGGTCCGCCTGACGTGGTTGCCCGATACACGTTGTAGCCGACGACGTCACTGGGAGAGTTGGCCACCCAGAAAATTTGCGGTTGGTTCGACGAATTAACCCCGAACCCGTCAATAGTGGGAGGCTGAGGAGCCACCGTCAGGATCAGGGACCCGCTGCTGACACTCTTCGGCGGAGTGCTGCTGTCAGTAAGGTTGACCGTAAAGGTGTAGACACCGCCGGCCGTCGGGGTGCCCTGCAAAAAGCCGCTCGCGGTTAGGCTGATGCCAGGCGGCAACGTGCCGCTGGCCAAAGTCCAGGTGAGCGGACCGACTCCACCTTGCTCGAGGAGAATCTGCGTGTAGGCTGTCCCCTCAGTGGCGCTTGGCAAAGTGACGTTGGCGGCGGCGATTTGCAGGTTCAGCAACACCCAATCGTCGCTGCTGACCGTGTAAGTAAGAGAAGTGATTTGGGTTCCGGAGACGAATCCCGCAAATTGGATTTGTCCAACCGTGGGCAAGCTGCTCAACGGCAGGACGAAACCGTTCGAGAGCGTAATGTTTCCGCTGCTTGCGCCTCGGAAGCCCAGAGCTCCGAAGTTCAATCCCACGGCAAACGTCGGACTTGGCAGGGAAATGACGAGCTGATTGGTAGGATTTCCATTGCTGGAATCGACGATGAAATCGCCACTGTAGTTGTTGGGCGTGTAGAAAGTTGAGGTTGTCACGTTCACATCGGTGCTGGGCTGAGGAGTCGAGAAACTTGCGCCAGAAACGATGAGCGGGTTGAAATCTAGATTAGGGGTTCCCGCGGGAAGTATGCCATTGAATCCAATGGTGGTGATGCCAGTCGCCGCGCCGTTAAAGGACGTGGGGTTCGAATATTCAGTGGTCCCCGTCTGCCCGGGCGTCGTGGTGGTTACCAGCATCGGAGCGAGCGGCGCGGTGCTGAAGTAGCGCTCGGAAGTCGCGAGGAAATTGCCCCCGAATCCGCCACTGATCAGGACAGTGCCGTCGTTCAAAATCGTGACGGCGTCCTGCCAACGGCCGTTGATCAGGCTGCCGGTGTTCGTGAATGTGAACGTAGCCGGATTGTAGATCTCCGCAGTGCCCACGATCGGGTTGCCGGCGCAGCCGCTAAAGGAGCAGTTGAATCCGCCTGCCACCAAGACGGTTCCGTCGGTCAGCAGCGTCGCCGTTTGCGCGCCGCGCGCCGTGTTCAAGCTCCCCGTGAGCGTGAAAGTTCCTGCCACTGGATCGTAGAGTTCCGCCGTGCTGATGCTGCCCAGCCCTCCTGCGATTAGCACTTGCCCGTTCGGCAGCAGGGTCCCGCTGGGGTTTAGCCGCGCGGTACTCAGGTTTCCGGTCAACGTGAACGTCTGCGCCACAGGGTCGTAGAGTTCGGCGCTGTTGTCCGATGTAGATCCACCAGCAATCAGCACCTTGCCGTTGGCCAGCAGCGTCGCCGTGTGCTGATAACGTGCATGGTTTAGCGGCCCCACGACCGTGAAGGTCTGATTCGCGGGGCTATAGATCTCCGCCGACTGCAAGATGTTTCCTCCGCTGCCAACACCACCGGCGATCAACACGGTTCCGTCGGCAAGCAGCGTTGCCGTGTGACCGCCAGTACGCGCGACATTCGGTGCATTCGTCGTATTGGCGAATGTTCCCGTCCCAGGAAGGTATAGCTCCGCAGTGGTGGCCAAGGCGGGGTTACCGCTATTGTCGAGCTGGCCTCCCACAATCAACACCGTTCCATTATTTAACGTTGTAGCAGTGTGCTTAAAGCGGGCAGTGTTCATCGTCGCGAAGCCTGTGACCGTTCCCGTGCCGGGGTCGTAGATGTCTGCTGCGTTGCTTGCTCCCGCCGAGGTTTGCCCTCCGGCAATTAGAACTTGTCCTCCTTTGATCAAAGCCGCTGTGGGGTAAGCGCGGGCGGTACTCAAGCTGCCCGTACCGCAGAATCCGTTCACCGTGAACGCGTTCGAGACTCCCGACGCAGGCGAGACACTCGCCCGCAGCGTATAGCCCAGCTGGCCGCGATCCACGCTTAGGTCGGGGAAGGTTGCAACCCCATTCGCCGCCGTCATCTGGGACAACGTCCCGCCCAGATTTGCGGTCCCGCAGGGTGGCGTTCCGTTGAACGACATGGTCACTGTAACGCCGGCAACGGGCGCGCTGCTTGCGTCCGTCACCAACACCGTAATCGGGCTGCCGCTCAGCAACTGCCCGCCGACGGAATTCTGCGGCTGCGCGGTAAACGTCACATTTCCCACCGCGGGAGCTGCAAACAGGATGGTGTAGTTGGCGTTCTGGAATTGATTTGGATTGGCCTGGTCGTGCACGGAAACGCTGAAACTGATGGTGGACAGTAATGGGTTCTGTATCGTGAGCAACCCGCTGCTCGAGAGCAACACACCCGTCGCGGGAGAAGGAGGACCAAACACATAGGAGCCAATGCCGCCGGTCGCCGTAAGTTGCACAGAATAAGGAATGCCAATGACGCCGCCTGGCAAGGTCGACGGTGCGATCTGAATCACTGCGCCGACGCGAATGGTTATCGTCGCAGGCAGCACCACGGGCGGCAGGGCGGAGTCCGTTACTGTAACTTGAACTGTAGAACCCGTCGGGTTAGCTACCGTTGGAATGCCGCTGATCTGGCCACTGCTCGGGTTGATGGACAATCCCGGCGGCAGACCGGTCGCAGCCCAAGTAAGCGGTGAAGTTCCACCGGTCGTCGTGAATGGGATCGCCACGTAAGCTTGGCCGACCACACCGTCGTTGATGATGCCGATGACATTCTTTTGAAAGACGCCGTTGACAGGAATAGAGAAAGTCTTTGAGAAGGTGTTCGGGGGAATGGCGCTGTCCGCAACCTGAATGGTCGCGGAATTGGGGCCCAGGGCCGTGGTTTGGCCGGTAATCAATCCGGAGGGGCTCAGGCTCATGCCGTTTGGCAAGGCGCCTCCGATGATGGTCCAGGTATCTGTTCCGGGCTTGCCGCCGCTGGACTGTAACTGGAAGGAATAGACACCCGGGTCAGCTTGATCCGTAGCGGGCAAGGTGGCGGGCGAGAGAATTGTGATCGGGGGATAAACGGCTGGCGCTGTGAGGGTCGTATTTCCGGGATTCGAAAGCACGGTTATCGTATTCACAGCCTGCGGAACCGTTACGGGAGTGATCACCGTAAGCGGATTAAAAGGCGTTGTCGCCGGAGTGGGATTCACAACACGGATGGTGATGAACGCCGTTTCACCCGGTGCCAGCGTGACCGACGCCTCATTCGGAGCGGAGTTTGTGATGTCCGGATTACCGACATTTGGATCCGTCGGCGAGAACAGCTTCGGATTCACGATATTGGCGACCGTGACCCAATGCGTTTGCACCCCCAGAACGCAATTCTCGGCCACAGGTGTCTGATACAGCTTGTTGAGGAGGAGCTGCAAGACGATTCCGTTGGGCGGCAATATCGACGACGCGGTCTTCACCGTATAAGACGACGTCGTATTTCCGTTATTGGTGATGGGATAGGTGACGTCTTGAATCGAACCGTTGGTGATGTCCGGATTCGTGATATTAGGATTGGTTATGTTAGGATTTGTGATATTAGGATTGGTAATATTAGGATTGGTAATATTGGGATTCGCCGCGCTTATATTGGTAACGTTCAAATTCGTGATGTTCGGATTCGTGATGTTCGGATTCAGATAGGATATGTTCGTGATGTTCGGGTTGGTGATGTTCGGATTTTCTGTGCTGCTGTTCGTGATATTCGGATTCGTGATGTTCGGGTTGGTGATATTGGGGTTGGTGACTTCCGCATTGGTGACATTGGGATTTGTAATGTTTGAATTCGTAATATTAGGATTGGTAATATTTGGATTAGTGATGTCCGGATTGAGCACGGCTGTCCCTGAAAGCCCGTTGGTCACCACGGATCCGCCAATGGCCGTTATCTGACTGACGTTAACGGTAATCGTCGCCTCAGGATTCGTCGAGGTGACAAACACGCTGCGTGAAACCGAGGAGTACGCGGGAACCGTGACGTCCAGCGTGGTCAACAGCGAGAACTGCAGAAATGACGCGCTTCCTCCCGGGGGTTGATTGGCGATCGAAAATCGCACAAAGATCTGCTGTCCGCTAACGTTCTGCGCTTCCACGGGAAACGCGCGCTGGAACGGCACAACCGAGACGACCCCAGTCGTGGGGTTGGTGAAGGTCGTGGTTCCGAGCGGCTTGGCGTTCCCCGGCGCCCCTACCACCAGCCCGCCCGTAATCTGCGCCGTATAAATATTCTGATTGCGCATCCCTTCCTGGCCAGGCACGCAGGCGGGAAGCGGGGCGCCGTTTTCGACGCTGATAGCTCCCGCCACAACCGGCGCGGTGTAGTTTTGCCAGCTGCCGCCCGGCGGCGGGGGCACCACGTCTCGATTGTCCGTCCAGGTCGCGTGGAAAAGCGGGTTCACGCTCGGCATGAAGTTGTAGTTCCAGGTGTTGCCATGGGCAACAAAAAGCGGCGACGGGACGATGTCAATGTAATCGCCCATGAAGGGTTCTTCACCAAGGGCGAAGAGCGGCAGGTTAGGCACATTGAATTTAAACTGCTCTATGTCAGGAGTTGCCGGGTTGACGCAGCATCCATACTCGTACTGCGACACGAGCACCGAAGGCCCCAGGACCACCGTCGGGAAGATGCCCAACTCCAGCACACGCAAGTCCAGCGTGTGGCGTCGCAGCGTGAGTCCAGCGTCATCAATGAAGGTCGTGAACACCTCGTTTGGCATTGGGCTTGGCGGGGCCAACTCTCCTTCAGGCTCCAACGTTTCCACATAGTTTCCAGGATTTCCCGCCACGGGATTGTAGAATCCGGCGTAATGATCGAGGCGCAGATCATAGTAGAGCAGCGTGAGCCTCCCATTGGCGAAGGTTATCGCAGGCATGATCTGGTGGCCGCGTCCTGAGGGATTGGTCTGCGCATCTTGCGAGGGGTTGTCCACCATGATCGCCGGGGTCCAGTGCTTGCCGTCAATGGAGCCGGCGGCAACGATGCGGGCATCTCCACTGGGCCCGAGACCGCGCGCCGAAAACGCTACGTAAACGAACCCAAACATGTCCGTTGTCAGAGCCGGGTACGCATTGGTGCGGAATGAAGTTCCCGTTGTTCCCTGATCGAACGGCTGAAACGTGGAAATCTGCACGGGCGTTCCGAAGCTTTTTCCTGCATTCGTAGATTGCGCGATCATGATCGCGTCGGAAATTCCTGACGAAGCAAACTGCCGCCAGGCTACGTAAACATTGCCGTTGAGTGGGTTGACAGCGATCGCGCTCCCCTGGCTCGTCGTGGTTCCCGTGTTGATCTGCACCGGGGTGCTCCACGTCACGCCGCAATCCGTCGAGCGCGTGAACATCAGGTGCGTCGGCGTGCCATTGTCTTTCGTCGCCGCCAGAAAATCGGTGTACGCGAGATAGACATTCCCGGCGGGAAACGATTGATGCACGGTGAGCGTTCCCCCGTTCGGCCCCGCGCCCGGCTCGTTGGCGTTGAACGAGCAGGTGGCGGCGCCGGCGCGCGGAATGTCCACCGCCATGGACGGCTTATCGAGGAACTGTGAGCTGTTGCCCGAGGCAACGACATGTGTATCAATGTACGCGATGGGGTCGAGATTCTCGTTGTTATTCAGGTCGTTGTAGCGCGCGACAAAGATGGAACTGACCGAACTTGCTTGCCCAGGGCCCGTCGCCCGATCGAACGCCAGACCAGCGTAGTAAAACATTCCGTTGGTGCCCGCCCGCACAACCGGGTCGGATGCAGCTTGATATTGATTGTTCAGAGCCCCGTTATCCAAGCATTGCGGCACGGCATAGGAACAGCCAGGCAACAGAGTGCTCTGCCAGGTGAGTCCTCCATCGAACGATTTGAACAAACCCAGCCACGCGTCGCCGGTCTCTGCCCCGCCACTCAGCACCGTCTCGAGGTCCACGGTTCGATAGTCGTTTGCGCCGGCGACGATGTGCATGGGATTGCGCGTCGAGACCGCCATGGACGGCTCGTTCTGTCGTTGCAGGAAGGGATCGCCATTGGGCCACTGCGTCCCAGAGACCATGTTGACGTTGGTGCCGGCGACTTGGGCCAGCGCAGAGGGCGTGGCGCAGAGTCCGGCCGCGAGAGCCAGGAGAATTGCAGTTTTATACGAGCGAAGCAACGCTTGCATGGCTGGGCTCCAGAATACGATTAGAGTTTTTGGAACGAAACAGGCTCCCGGCGCTCTGCCATCTTGGACTGGATGGCATATTCAAAGACGGGGGAACCGAACCTCGACGACCTTTGACAGTGGAGGGGGACAATCAACCATCTGAACGACCGTGGCGAAAGTCTGTCTTCCACGTAGCGCAAAGTCAAGAAAAAGATTCTCGGCCAGCCGGCGGAGTGGAGTGCCTTCCTAGAAAAGTGAATTCTCTCCCTCTGAAAGCAAAGTCCCTTCCTAAGAATATTCTGCGGAACGACTTGGAGCTTGTTTTGAAGTCAAACAGACAAGGGCATTTTGGCGCGAGCGCGCCAGACGGAGTCTATTTCGTCAGCCCGATCTGACCCAGGAGCGCCTGGAAACTCGGATTCGCGCGGAGTGCGTCGGCCATGGGATCCACGTTCAGGAAAATCAAATAATCGGAATGTTCCTTGTAAGCCTTTTCGAGAAAGCTGATTCCATTCTTTGAATCACCAAGACTCGCATAGAGGGCTGCGAAGTAGAGCGCGGGAACGTAGCGGCTTCTAGACTCCTCTTTCAATTGTTCAAGAGCCTTTCGCGCCGACACAGGATGGCCCGCTTTGGCCTCCGCATAGCCGATGGCCATGACCATCGCGGGAGTTTCTCCGAGTGACGCCTCTGCTTTTCGATACTCCTCGATCGCATCTGTATACATGTTCTTGGCCAGGTAGGCGCGTCCGAGATGGAAATGCGCGAGCGCGTAATTGGGATCAAGCTCTAGCGTTTGGCGACATTGCGCAATGACCTCGTCGTAGTGTCGGGAATAATAGAGCGTCTCAGCCACCGCCGTGTGCATGAGTACCAGCAAGGGATCCGCATCGCGAGCGTGCTTCATCTCCTCCAAAGCCTCGCTCTGGCGTCCCCTTGCGGCCAGCAATTCCGCGTACCATTCATGAGCGGTGGCGTAGTTGGGATTGAGATCGATGGCGCGGTGAAATTCCCTCTCGGCCGCAGCCCAATCCCAGTCGTAAACCATGCTGACGTAGGCGAGCGAAGCGTGCGCTTCGGCCAGGCCGTCGTCCAGTTGCAGCGCTTTCTGGACTGCAGTTTTAGCTTTGGGCATGGCTTCATTCGGCGGCAGCGCATCGTTCGGGGAAGAGCCAAGCAGCGCATAAGCATCGGCAAGGCCGGCGTAAGCGGGCGCGTAGTCAGGGTCCTTGGAGATAGCTTGTTCGTAATACTGAATACTTTTGTGGAAATCTTCGATGGTGCGCTTATACCAGTAGAAGCGTCCGTGCAGGTAGGCGCCGTAAGCTTCCGGATTGACCTTTCCAGGACTATTCAGCCGCAACTGATCTCCCGGGGTGAGATTCAGCTTCAGTTTTTCCGCGATGGTCCGCGCCAGCTCGTGTTCCAGAGCAATAACGTCGCTGGAGTTGCGCTCGTAACTCTCGCCCCACAGGTGCTGGTCGCGCACGCCATCCAGCAATTGCACGGTCACGCCCACGCGGCCGCCTGAACGCATCACCGACCCTTCAACAAGAGCATCGACGTTGAGCTCTCGGGCGATCTGCTGTAGCGGTTTTTTCTCGCGTTTGTAGAGCATGACGGAAGTCCGCGAAGGAACGCGCAAGCCGTGAATTTTCCCCATTTCGGCCGTTAGTGCTTCGGTCATGCCGTCGGTGAAGTATTGCTGCTCCGGGTCGCCGGAAAAGTTGTCGAACGGCAGGATGGCGATTGAGCGGATGGGGCCGGCCGTGCGGCGAGCTGAGATCCAGCGCCGGGCAGCGCCGAAATACAATGCAAGCAAGAGGGCGCCGGCAACCGCAAATAGAATTAGCGCCTTCCTGGTTCCGCTCGCTTTCGCGGCGCGCTCTCGTGAAGTCACGCTTGCCAGGGGCACCGTTGCCCGGTCAGCCCCCTGCGCATCCTTGCTCAGAGAAACCGCGGGGCCATGGGCCTCCACACGCTCGACATACGCGAGAAAACGGTAACCGCGTTTCGGCAGCGTTTCAAGGAAGCGAGGTGCCTCGGGATCGTCCCCGAGGGCGGCGCGAATCTGCTGGACGCAAACATTCAGGCCGCGATCGAAATCCACGAACGTATCGCTACCCCAAACCTGTTGCTGGATCTCTTCACGGGTGACAGCTTCCCCGGCGCGACTGGCAAGTATGGATAGCACCTTGAAAGGCTGGGGTTGCAGTTTGATGCGGTGGCCGGCCTTGCGCAGTTCGCCTGCTTTGGAGTCGAGAAGGAAATCCCCGAAGCGCAAGGATGAAGGCGCAGGCGATTCCACGCGGTTAGCTCCTTCGTTCGTCTCACGGATTATACTCGATTGACCCGCTCTATCACTCTCGGATGGTCTCCGCTAACCTCTGTCCTGTCAAGCAGTTAGATATTAACAAGAAGAAGACAAAATCTTGGTCGGCCATGCATTGTCGCGTGCAGGGATCGGCCCTATGGTGGCCGCGAGGTCAGCGGCATGGCATCACAGCTTCTCGAAAACGAATCAGGTCCTCGAACTGGCGAAGCGATTGCTTTCCCACTTCAGTTCTGGCGCGGCTTGGCGGACATAGTCGCGATGAAACCTTTGCTGGCCACAATTTTTTCTTTTGGACACAGCGCGGCAAAAAGTCGCGGGGCCACTCGATGGTAAAGAGCTATATTCACGGCAACCTCAATGGTGTAGAGAGCACTAGCCTGGAGACAATCGCGAGTCAAGGCGCAGTCGCTTCCCTGAAGCCGCTGCACGCCTCCCGGCGGATCCTCCCCACTTGGAAAGACCCAAGAATTGCCTTCGCCGCCCTGCTTACCTTTTACGCCGTCCTCGGGTGCACCGTTCTTGGATTTAATCGCAGCCCGGGCCAAATCCTGTTGACCATCGTGGCCGGCTGCTCGCTGGATATGTTCCTGCATTGGCTGTTTTTCCGGCGCGAATGGATCGTTCCTCTCAGTGCCTACATCAGCAGCGTCTCCATCGCGTTGCTGCTGAACTATTCGCACAACCTGTACCTGCTTTTCTTGCCCGTTTTTTTCTGCATCGCTTCCAAATACATCTTCACGTTTCACGGACAGCACATTTTTAACCCCTCGCTTGTGGGAGTCGTGGCCGCGTTGTCGCTGGGCGGGGGGCTGTTTTCCTCGGCGCCCGCTTACCAGTGGGGCGGCAACCTTGCGATGGCGGCCTTTCTGGTGACCGCGGCGCTCGCGCTTTTTGTTTTCAAAGTCGGGCGCACCCCGCTCATCCTCAGCTTTCTAGGTTTCTACGCGCTGGCCACGCTCCTTCGCGCTTACCTCATTCGCTGGCATCTGCCTCCCGAAGTGCTCATCCTCGGGGCGCTCACCTCGCCGCGCTTCTATCTCTTCACTTTTTATATGATCACCGACCCAAAAACTTCTCCGAAGGGACGTGGCGCGCAAATCGCGTGGGGCCTGGCGATCGTGGTGGTTGATCTTTGGCTGCACACGCGGCAATCGCTGAACACCATCTTCCTCGCACTCTTCCTCGTCAGCGCCGCCCGCCTCCTCTGGTTGCATGGCCGGGAATTCTTTCGTGCCGGGTTGGACCACTGCCGTGTTTCGTTGTCGGGATGGTTTTTCGCACGCGTTGCGGTGGTTCTGCTCTTGGGAACGGCTGGATACGTAGCCTACGCGAGAGTCATTCATCCGCGATTCCATGCAAGTCCGGGCTTCCAATTTGTGGCCGTGCCGCGTTCCGTTTCGGGGATTGACTCGCGCATGAGCAACGTGATGGAGCAAGTTGATCCGCGCGTGCGGCACATCGCGAAGTGGGTGCTTTCGGTGGGAGACGCGATTGCCGTCGGCGATTATGACAACGACGGGCTGGTAGACATTTTTTTGACCAATCCGCTGAAGCGGCCGGAGGACCGCAACGCGCTGTATCGCAATCTCGGCGGATTTCGTTTCCAGCGCGTCGAAATCCCTGCCCTGAAGGAGATCTCCGCGCATCCGGAAAAGTACGGGCTGGTCGGCGGCGCGCTCTTTGTGGACTACGACAACAGCGGGGCGCAATCACTGTTCTTGATGATGGCCTACGGCAAAAGCAGGTTGTTGAAGAACATGCTGCCGGTGACCGGCAAGCCGGAATTTGTGGATGTTACCGAACAAGCGGGAATCAACGAGTACACGACTTCGATCTCTGCGACTTTCTTCGACTATGACCGCGATGGCAAACTGGACTTGTTGATCGGCAACAGCATTGCCCCCTATCTGCCGGATTACGACCGCCCCACTCCGCTCAACATTTTCAAGCTTCCCGCTCCGGAATATCCCGGTGATCGACGGATGTTCCATTTCATGCACCACACTTGGAACAACGCGGAGAACGGTGGCCCCAACACCCTTTACCAC
>Ga0187818_10000801_pt1 | contig 11933 bp, 10 predicted proteins | sample NC_wetland_sal_i_14_FD_130581 | JGI IMG/M metagenome (GOLD analysis project Ga0187818, IMG submission 130581) | Wetland sediment microbial communities from Neuse River Estuary, North Carolina, USA - SO4_3 | ecosystem: Environmental > Aquatic > Freshwater > Wetlands > Sediment | place: USA...
CAGATCAATGTCAGACATGCCTATCAGCAGCTGCCCGAGCGAGTCCCGCACGCTTACCCCAGCTGCCGCGTGCAGCAACCTGAAGACTTGCTTCCGCAGCGCTAACCTTTGCGGACGACGGAGCGACATCAATTCGTTCAACGAATCTGCCCGGCACGCCTGGATGGTGGGGTGGTCGACCTGGGTGAGGAAGCCATTCTCCACACATTCATTCAGATCGAGTACCGAGTCGCCGATCGCGACCCCAATGTGCACTTCACTTCGATCGCGCTGTCGAAACGCTCCGAAGGGAAGATTCTGAATGGGAAAATCGGTCGCCCTGTCATTCGCGGATTCCACCCAGGAAAGGGCACTCGGATCGTGAGTCTCGTCTTGGGTGGTAATCATAGGAGTCGAAGAGCCCGGAGATCTTCGATCGGTTCCTCAAATGAACAAGAGCCGAATGATATGGCGAATCGTTCGCGCATGATTCGAATTTGATCGGTCGGGATTGTCACCTCTGCGAACTGTGCCTCACCGTCGCCAAAGTGCAGCTGATCCGCCCGGTCCGAATCCAGTATAGCGGCGACTTTCGCCGATGTGCCTTGATAGGCTAGCGCAGCCGCGAGAAAAACGTTGAGGAATCCGTGCATTGTCGCGGCGGGAGCGTTGGGCTCATAGGTTAGTGGTTTGAAGCAGCGCAAGGGATGATGCAAACCTGCTGTCGCTTTAAATGCTACACGCACGCTCGCAAACTTCAGCAGCGCGCTGGCCACGGCGTGATCGGGAGGAATGGACTCCGGGACCAATCCACCGGTACGAATTTTGACGCGGGCGCCGCGTTTCTGAATGGCCGAGATCAGTTCGAACGGACAACCCGACGGCACTTCAAAGTACACTTGCATGCTTTCCGGCACTCTGGCCATCATGCGGCTGACCTGTTCGATGGTTTCCGCCTTCGTCTCTATTGAGTCGACTACGGCATCATCCCGGTCATTGAACTGGCGAATCGCGGAGAAGTCAGAGTCCATCTCCGATCCCAGAAGGCAGCTCAATCCCCACCGTGTACTCGGCTGAATTGCTGACTGTGCCTGCGCAAACTCGGAGAGACGACTTGCAGGCAGAACAAACCGCCCAAGAACCCATGCGTACTCGCCTTTCAGGTAGTCAGCGTACTTAGAGACCGCATTGGGCATGCTCAATCCAGCAGGAGGAAAGAGCCCTGCATAGTCAATCAGATTTGCTAGCAGGGCTCGCAGAGATGCGGCGGGAAGAGTCAAGTTCGGAGGTTCAACAATTGCAGGCTTCGTAGGCATGGACGGATTTCTTGCGTTCTCACGGCTTCGGCGGTCTAAAGTTCTTTTTCAGGCCCTGCCAGCACTCGTAATACTCGTGTTGCAGTTGCGCCGTTTTTAAGGCAAATTCCGTGGGACGCGAGACGAAACGGGTTTCGAACATGAAGGCTAGGGTATCGCTGAGCCGCTGCGGCTTCAGCTCCGCCGAAATTGCCTTTTCGTAGCTTTCCGCATCGGGACCGTGCCCACTCATGCAATTGTGAAGGCTGGCACCGCCCGGCCAAAAGCCTTCCGCTTTCGCGTCATACTCGCCGAAGACCAGTCCCATAAACTCGCTCATGAAATTGCGATGGAACCAGGGTGGCCGGAGCGTATGGTCCGCCACTAGCCAACGCGGGGGGAAGATGGCGAAATCGCAGTTTGCGGTTCCCGGGATTTCGGAGGGCGACGTCAGAACGGTGTAGATCGACGGATCGGGATGATCAAAAGAGACTGTATTGATACAGTTAAACCGCGCCAGGTCGTATTTGTAGGGAGCGAGGTTGCCGTGCCATGCCACCACATCCAAGGGCGAATGATCATATTTCGTTTCCCATAGATCGCCGCAAAACTTGGCCACCACTCGGAAATCGCCTTCGCGATCTTCGAAGGCGGCACAAGGAGTTTCGAAATCCCTGGGGTTCGCCAAGCCATTCGCCCCGATTGGGCCAAGCTCGGGAAGCCTGAACATCGCACCATAATTTTCGCAAACGTAACCTCTGGCTTCAGGACCTGTCAGATCAACGCGGAACTTCACACCCCGCGGAATGACGCAAATCTCGCCCGGTTTGACGCCAAGTTGTCCCAGTTCGGTATGCAGGAGTAACGCTCCTAGCTGAGGAACAATCAACAACTCCCCGTCTGCATCATAAAAAAAACGGCTCCCCATGGAGCGATTTGCCACGTACACATGAATCGCTACACCGGAATGCGCGTCGCTGTTGCCGTTGCCCGCCAGAGTGATAAGGCCCGATACAAAGTCAGTGGCTTCTTTGGGAATGGGAATCGGATCCCAACGCAGTTGATTAGGGGATGTCGGAGCCTCCTGAAACGGACTGCTTCGAATGAGCCCTCGCTCCATTGGCTTGAACGGCTCGTGCATTACCGACGGACGAATTCGGTAGAGCCACGACCGCCGATTTGAGCTGCGCGGCGCCGTGAAGGGCGAACCGCTCATCTGTTCAGCGTAAAGCCCAAAGGGAACCTGTTGAGGGGAATTCTGCCCGACCGGCAGCGCGCCCTTGATTGCTTCGGTCGCGAATTCATTGCCGAAGCCGCTGTTGTAGCGCAACCTCTCAGCATCCACGCTGCGCTTTGGGCTTGCCATGTTCGACGAAGACCCTCCGTCCACTGAGATCAGTCTAGCTCTGAAGTGCTTCCCACATTTCCCGGTCCCGCTGCGCGGTCCAGATTCGCGGGTGCTTAAGGCCGCTGGCTTCGTCATACGCGCGAGAGACGTCAAACGGCAAGCAATGCTCGTAAATGAACATGCGGCCGAATTTCGGGTCCATCTTTGATCGCGTGTATTGGAATGTTTCCTTCAACGTTCTCTTCGCGGCGACGGATTCCTTGGCACAGGCAAACAGAGTTGTCACGAAATCCTGGGTGTAGTCGAACCCAAGTTTGACCTGATCTTCTGTTTCGAGCGCCGGTCCGCGGCCAGGAACCAGCTTCTCCGGTTTTAGCGAGCGCAACTCGTTCAGCGTAGTGGGCCACTCCTGAAGGTGTGCGTCTCCGGTGTAGGCTGCTGCCTGATACTCTACCAAGTCCCCGGAGAACAGGATGTGCTGTTGTGGCAGGAACACAACGGTGTCGCCCCTGGTATGGCCAGGACCTAGGTGCATGATGTTCACTTCCAGTTTCCCCAGGTACAGTGTAATTTCGCCTTCGAAAACTAGATTGGGCCAAGTCAGTCCGGGTATGGACTCCACTGCCTGGAAAAGGCGCGGGAAGCGTTCAATCTCAGATTTCATGTCCTGTGCGCCACGCTCCGCAATGAGGTCGTAAGTGCCGGAACTCGCGACAATGTGTTCACAGCCTTCGCTCTTATACGCCGATGCTCCCAGGACGCGAACCGCGTGGTAATGCGACAACACGACATGTCGGATGGGTTTGTCCGTAACTTGGCGGATCCTTGCGATCAGCTCTCGCGCCATCACCGGCGTAGCTGTCGTATCGACGACCAGAACGCTGTCATCGCCAATCACCACGCCGGAATTCGGATCGCCCTCTGCCGTGTAGGCGAAGGCATTCGCAGACAGCCTGGTAAAGCTGACCTTCTTCGGGCTCAGGTCCCCCTTGGACGCAAACTGGGTCATGTTCGTTTTGTCTCCATCACCGTTCTACCCCGGGTCTCTCGCTCCAAGTGTAAGTAGTGGCCCTCGTGATACAAGAGCGGGCGGTCGCATTCTTCAGGACCCAGCATGTCAATCACTCGGCCCAGGATGATGCGATGATCGCCGCCCGGATAGGCGGCCTCGACCTCACAACGAAACACAGCGTTGGATCCAGCCAGCCAAACGAATCCTTCTCCTCGGACCCAGTTGAATCTGATTTCCCTGGGCCGCGTACCCGAGAAGTGCCGGGCCACATCCTCCTGGTGCGCCGCCAAAACATTCACCGAAAATCGGCCTGAACGAAGGAATGCTTGGGCAGATTGGCTCTGGTTGTGGGCACAGAACAACAGCAGAAGCGGATCCAGGCTGGCCGAGGTCAGCGAATTGACGGTCAGCCCGACTACCTTGTCGGCATCCTCCGCCAAGACCACAGCCACTCCGGTCGTGAACCGGCCAAACAAACGCCGGTAAAACCGTACCCTGTCCATTATCCTTTACGGTCTCCGCTAGAATCCCCACAACCAGTTGGTGAGAGATTACTGCCCGACGGACAGGCAACGTCTGTATCAGGGGATACAGCAGGAACGCTCAACGCCTGGACCTTCACTCCGCGCGCACGGTCTTCACCAGAATGTGGCCCTCGACGATATCGATCTGGTTGGCTTCCCGCAAGGTTCGCATAGCGCGGGTCACGGTTACGCGCGAGGTACCGGTCATGGCGCCGATCTGCTCGTGCGTAAGCCGCGTAATCAGGAGTTTTCCGCCGGGATGATCAATCGCAAACATCTCCTGTAACCGGTGAAACAAGTCCATGATCCTGCCTTCCGGTTCACGCGAGGCAAGATGTTCAAGACGTACCGCCAGCACTCGCTGCTTCAGACTGGTCACACGGAGCAGCGCGGAGGCAAACTGCGGATGCTGGGCGAACACCTTCTCCATGCGCGCAGCGTCGAACTCAATGGTGTCTGTCTCCTCGACAGCTACTGCCCGGGAAAATCGGGGCAGCCGGTCAAACGCCGCCCCCTCCCCGCAGATCGTCTCCGGGCCCATATACTCGAGTACCACCTCCACGCCATCCACTCGCACGATCGAGACCTGGACAAGCCCAGAAAGCACAAAATAAAACTTGGTCGACGTAGTTCCCTGCTCGTAAATCGCCTGGTTCTTACGAAATCGACGGGGCTGACCAGAACTGGCGTGGCCCATGATCTGGCGGGCGAGTTCCGGGTCGATTCGCCAAGTCCCCAGCATCTTCCGAGCTTTGGTTCGTTTGTGCACGGTTCAAGGCCGTACCTGCGGCTTTGCCCTCCTGACGGCTGCTGATCAGATTAGCAGGGCGTATCTGGCGATACAAAACTCCACACCCCTCGGGGTCTACATTGCCTAAACTAGAGCGCCTGAAATGCCCCCCGAGACTTTTTGCCAGGAGACCGGATACAAATCATGATGCTGGTGCAACCCAACTTGAAGCGCAGGGGAGAAGAAATCGGTCCGGTGGCGCAAAGGGCTCGAGCTTTGTGCAGCTGGTTGCAGAGCAAGGCGGAGGAAATCGACGCCGCGAAGCGGATTCCCGATGACGTGGTGGAGCGTTTGGCCAGTGCAGATCTCTGGCGCATGACCCAGCCAACGCGCTTCGGTGGACTGGGACGTGGACCGCGCGAAGCGTGGGAAGCCGTCTTCGAAATCGCGAAGGGTTGCGGTTCGTGTGCCTGGATTGCTGGCCTCAACAGCGCCAACGTTCTGATGTTGGGCAAGTTTTCCGAGCAGGCGCAGAGTGACGTCTTCCTGTCCGGAAGGCCCGCCATTATTTCATTTCTCACCGGCGGAGTCGGTTCCAATCTCACCGCGGAACGGGTCTCTGGTGGTGTGTTGCTTGGCGGACGCTGGCGATACGCATCCGGCATCGACGTGGCTTCCTGGACCGGAGTGCTGGTGTCGATACCGCATGGGAACGGTGGTGAGCCCGAACCGCATGTGGTGCTGGTGCCGCAAGACGCCTTTTCGATCGATCATTCCAGCTGGAATGTTCTCGGCATGCGTGGCACCGGGAGTAAAGACATCTCCCTAAAGCCAACGTTCATTCCGGAACACCGGTGGATGAGTTGGAACCAGCTGCAGGCTGGAGAGAAGCATCCCGACTGCCCCAACGATGAGCTGATCTACGAATACCCGTTGAATTCAGTCTTCGCCATGTCAGTATTGGCGCCAACGCTGGGGGTTGCATCTGCCGTGGCGGAGGAGTTTCGCGACCTGGTGAAGACACGGATCAACTCCGGCACCCAGCAGCGTCAGCGTGACGACAAGGTGGCGCAGATCGATGTTGCTTCCGGGGAAGCTACCATGGCGATGATGCGACAGAGTCTGCTCGACGACGCAGATCTGGTGCTCCAAATCATGCAGACTGGGCGTCCCCTCACGCCGGAAGAGCGCGGAGCGATTAGAATGCGACTGGCAGTTGCCGCCCGGCTCGCGCTCGCCGCAGCCCAGAAAATGTTCTCGGCACTGGGAGGGAGCTTGCTGCCCACTGGGTCCCGCGCCGAACGTCTGTTCCGCGATCTGCATGCCATGAGTTCCCACTTTCTGCTGCAGCCGGATGCGATCGGTGAAGCCTACGGCCGGCTTTTGCTGGGACTCGATCTTCCTCCGGGCGCACGCTTGTGAAACAATTTTTGAAGGAGCTTCGATGACGAAGAAAGAGGCGGTTAACCCGTCGAGTCCGATCTTTGCTACCAAGGATGGCTCGACGATCTTCGAAAAGTTTGGTTACTCAGCGACCGTGCGGGCGGGCGATTTCGTCTATGTAGCCGGCCAGATCGGTCTAAATCCCGACGGATCCCTACCCGCAGATGACGAGACACAAATCGTGAATGCGTTTGACCGCCTCAAGATCGTTCTCGAGGCTGCGGGTTGCTCGCTCGATGACATTGTCGAATTGGTCAGCTACCACGTCGGACTGCAGAAACATCTGGCGCGTTTTGTCGAGATCAAGAGCCGCTACATCCGCGCGCCTTACCCGACCTGGACGATCCTTGAGATCGCGGGCCTGGCGCGTCCCGGGCTGGTAATCGAGATCAAAGCGGTCGCTTACTCACGTCGATAGCGCTTTCCCCAAGATGAAGTTGGGGGCGAGGAGGAAATATGGCAACGGCTACCACAGCAGTTTCAGAGTGGACATTTGGCTTTACTCAGAAGCCACGGCGGATGCTCATCGGCGGACGTTGGGTGGAGGCGAAGTCTGGAAAGACCTTGCGCGTAATCAACCCCGCCACGGGAGAGGAGATTTGCACGGTCCCGGCGGGACAGGCGGAAGACATCGATGCAGCGGTCGCGGCGGCGCGAGCCGCCTTGGAAGGAGACTCCTGGAAGCGCTTTCGGCCTGCCGACCGTGAACGGCTTCTTTTCCGGCTTGCGGACGCGGTGGAAGCAGATCGGGAGCATCTCGCGGAACTGGAATCTCTGGACAACGGCAAAACCAAAGTGATGGCTGCAGCCGTCGACATACCCTGTACAGTGGAGTTCCTGCGCTATATGGCAGGCTGGGCGACGAAAATCGAGGGCAGGACCCTTGATCTCTCATTCCCCGCGCCGCCGGGAAAGCGGATCACCGCGTACACCCGGCGTGAACCAGTCGGAGTCGTGGGAGCGATTATTCCCTGGAACTTCCCCCTGCTGATGGCAGCCTGGAAGATTGGACCCGCACTCACCACAGGATGCACTATCGTCCTGAAGCCTGCCGAAGAGACACCGCTTACCGCCTTACGTCTCGCGGAACTCGCCGAACAAGTCGGTTATCCCGCCGGAGTCCTCAACGTGGTTACGGGCGAAGGAGCAGAAGCTGGCGCACCACTCGCCGCACACAAAGGAATTGACAAACTCGCGTTTACCGGATCGACAGAGGTCGGAAAGCTGGTCGGTCACGCCGCAGTCGCGAACATGACGCGTTTTTCGCTCGAACTGGGTGGCAAGTCGCCAGTGATCGTGCTTGATGGCTTCGATCCGGAGGTTGCCGCCGAAGGCGCATCGCAGGCCATATTCTTCAATCATGGCCAGGTTTGCACGGCCGGCTCACGGCTATTCGTGCATCGCAAGGCTTTTGACAGCGTAGTGGAACGTGTAGCCGCGAGAGCCAAGCAGATCAAACTCGGCCCGGGGCTTGATCCAGCAACCCAGATGGGACCGCTGGTCTCGGAACGGCAACGTGATCGGGTGCGCAAATACATTTACCGCGGGCTGGAGGAAGGCGCTCGCGCGGTTGCCGGAGGCGCCGATTATCAAGGGCCCGGCTTCTTCGTGAAACCGACGGTGCTGGTTGGCGCTGGCGCACACGCCACTGTGAACCAGGAAGAGATTTTTGGTCCGGTGCTGGTAGCCGCGCCCTATGACGACTTGGGCGAAGTGGCAGCCATGGCCAATGATTCGCAATACGGGCTTGGCGCCAGCGTCTGGTCCAACAATCTTTCTAAAGTGAACGAGTTGGTACCGCAACTGAAGGCCGGCACTGTCTGGGTTAATTGTCACAACATAATTGACCCGGCAATGCCCTTTGGAGGCTACAAGCAGTCTGGCATTGGCCGCGAGATGGGCCAGGTGGTGATCGACTACTATACTGAACTCAAGTCTGTTTGCATGCTTACATAGCGAGCGCATAAACCCTCGCCACATCCGCAACCACTCGGCCCGCAGTTCCTTACTTCGTTAGTCGTTGTCGGGTCCCTCGATGGGACGGTCAGGATTGAGGAAGAACTCTTCCTTGAGCGGCGCTTGAATGCTTTGGAAACTCCGCGGTGGCTTGCTGAACTTGAAAAACCCTCCCAGATCGCCTTTCGTGTAGAAATCGGCGTAATCGCCGGGGGGAATGTTGCCCAGGTTGAAAATGCCTTCGATGAACTTGAGTATGGAGCCGAAGTCAAGCCCCTCGGTGTTGTTGTTGACTGTCCCCGCCGGAGTATAGGCAGACACAACGAGCAAGGGGACGCGGAAACCGTAGGCATAGGAAGAAGCAATCGCGGGGGCTTTGGAAGAAAGCGCTGGCGGCACGACGTGGTCGTACCAGCCTCCCCAATCGTCCCAGGTGATAAGGATCACGGTGTCCTGCCAATAGGTGAGAGTCTGGCCATTGACCACGTCGGTGCACAGGCTGGTGCCAATCTTATTAACGATCGAAGCTACCCAAGAGGGGCCAGAACCATCGGTCAATCCGGCATGGTCGGACTCGAGGGCAGTGGGAATAACCCAGTTCACTTGTTGGAGGGAGCAATTGCCAATGTTGGTCAACACATGGGCCGGGTTGGTGTCGATGTATCCATTCGATCTTGGGTGGTTGGTCCAGTACGGCCCCGTGCATTCATTTCCCTCTGCGTTGGGTGTACAGATTGCCTGAATCGCGTCGGGTGCCGACCACAAGGAACCTTGGCCGGGTGTGTAATACGTCCACGTGATTCGAGGGGTGTGAGCGGCGAACACGTCGGCCAGCGTATCGTGATTGAAGCAGGGGAACATGGTGGTGTTCTCATCATGCGTTGCCGGATTGACGAGTCGAACGGTTGAGCCAGCGCCGGCTATGCACCCATTGTTGGCGTCCGCGGTTTGGGCATTTTCGGAAACGAACCAAGTCGGTTCTGAACCATTCCCGGGCTGCGAGGTACCGCCGAAAGTAAACTGATGCGAGGGGAAGCTGGGTCCCTGGTTGGTCTGGAACATGTAGTTGGCGTAGCCGTACTGGGCGGCGATTTGGAAGTAGGGGGCGACGTCCTTGTACTGAACATAGGCGTACGTGGGATAGGTAGGTCCCGGGCAGCCGGTGGCTCCTTGATTGCAGCTGACCTTAACCTGGTTAAATCCGTCCATGGCACAATCGTTGCTTGGGTCTGTAATGACCGGCGCGTCGCACGCGGCGATCCACGCCGTGTGGCTGTGGTTAGGATCGTAGTCGTCTGCTTCTATGCTGTCTCCAGTGCCGATGGATGCCAGCGGGATGGAGACGGCCTGCACGGTGAATACGTTTTTCCGCCCGGTCACGATGCTGTATGCCTCACCGGTAGTGGAGAAGACCAGGCCGGGCAGGTAGAACTGGTTGCTCGGCGAATTGCTGCCGAGCAAGTTGTCGGTAGTGCGGTTCTCCTGGTCAATCACGATCACGTGGTTGATCGGATTGGGATAGGGGATTTGAGCATAGGCTGCCGTCGCCGTAAGCGCGAAGATAAGAAGCAAACAGAATCTGAAAGTGAGTCCTACTTGAGTCTTCCGTAGCTGAGTTGTGCTCCAAGCAGTGAACCGCAAGTTCCTTTTTGGCCTCAAAATCGCTAGAGATTGTATCCCCATCTCGCTGCTCCTGCGTAGCTGAGACGATGCTCTTCATGGCTGCCGCAAGTGTAAGGCAGTTTACTCCGGGGACCCATACCGAGCAATCTCCTGCTCCGAGCGGGCGTGGGGGCGGTGGCTGTGCATGGGGCGGGACGGATCATGAATGGCAAGAATGCGGTGGCAAGTTCAAAGCAGCCGGTCTACGATTTCCTTCTGACTGGGAAGCAAACGCGGCCGGAGGTCGGTAAACGGCAACCAGCGCGGAGACCCCTCCCAGGAATCTTTCAACTCGCCTTCGGCTTCCACTGCGAACACTGCAATTACCAGCGGAACCTCGGTTGAGCTGCGATACTCGAAGAGTTGGGCGGCGTGTTTCACTCGCAAACCTGTCTCTTCCGAGACTTCCCTCTTCATGGCCTGCTCAGCCGTCTCCCAGGGCATAGCGAGACCACCAGGAAATGACACTCCTCGCTCGTCGCTGCGATCAATCACCAGGACCAGTTCGCCTTTTCGAATCACTGCTACAGAACCGTGCAGCCAGCCGAAGAGAGGAATCCGGGAATAGGTGGCGATGGCACTACGGGACAACACCCAGAAAAGGCGACGCTTGATTTGCTGGAACGCTGTAGTCAGTCGGTTTCCTTTAGCGAGCAAGTGTGGAGCGTCGAAGCGCTAGGCGGATAGTAACATTGCCCGGCGCACGCTGCCCGCCGCTGCCTGCTGGATCCCTATACGCGGCTGGTCACGCATCCCTACGCATGAAGTTTTGCTGCCGCGACCAACGCTTGTCCCAAGCTCAAACCGCCATCCCCAGAGGGCACTTCTTTCTGTGTGAAAACCTCAAATCCAGCTTCGGACAGCCCCGCTTCGAGCCGTTGCGACAGGTAGACATTGTGAAAGGTTCCACCGCTCAGGCACACGCGGTGGAGAGCAGTCTTCTTTCGTAGGAGCGTTGCGAGTTGGACGAATCCGCCAACCAATCCGTTGTGAAAACGCCGGCTGATGGCTGCGACAGGAAGATTCCGGCCGAGATCATCGAGCAGCGCCTCAAATAAAGGCCGCGTGCCGATGATCCAGCGATCACCCTCCGGCACTAATTCCAGAGGGTATGCAGTTTCGTCCTCCGATGCCGAGATGGTCATTTCCAGTTCAATCGCCGCTTGGGCTTCGTAATTGATCTTCTGTCGAATTCCCATGAGCGCAGCCACTCCGTCGAACAGACGCCCACAACTGGAAGTCAGCGGCGAATTCACTTTGTGCTCGGTCATTCGCAGCAGCAACTCCGTCTTTGCCAGGTCCAGCTGCCTCACAAACGGAATCGCTAAACCCAGAAACTCTCTCCCGAAGTGATGTGCCAGATAGCTCACTGCCATGCGCCACGGCTCTCGGATCGCTGCTTCTCCCCCGGGCAGTGGAACATACTCAAAGTGAGCGACGCGTTCGAAGTCTTCGTAGCCGGCGACGAGCACTTCCCCGCCCCAAATATGTCCGTCGGTGCCGTAGCCAGTCCCGTCCAACGCAAAGCCGATCATACGACCTTCGAGGTGATTCTCCGCCATACAACTTGCAACGTGCGCGTGGTGGTGCTGCACGCCAACCAGCGGAACTCCACTTTGCTGCAACGCCCACTTGGTTGAAAAGTAGTTGGGGTGCAAATCGTAGGCGATGATCTCCGGCCGGATTTCAAGAATCCGTTCAAGATGCCGGACCGCTTCGTGGAAAAAACTATAACTTTCGACATTCTCCAAATCTCCAATGTGCTGGCTGAGAAAAGCGTGCTTGCCCTTGGTCAGGCAAACAGTGTTCTTCAGTTCGCCTCCCACGGCCAGCACCGAGGGCTGCTCGTTCTTCAGGAAAACTGGCACCGGCACAAAGCCGCGGGAGCGGCGCAACTGTCGCGTGACGCCTCGGGCAACTCGGACTACGGAATCATCGCAGCGCAGCAGGATGTCCCGGTTGTGGACCAAGAAGTAATCGGCCA
>Ga0187818_10000804_pt1 | contig 11901 bp, 11 predicted proteins | sample NC_wetland_sal_i_14_FD_130581 | JGI IMG/M metagenome (GOLD analysis project Ga0187818, IMG submission 130581) | Wetland sediment microbial communities from Neuse River Estuary, North Carolina, USA - SO4_3 | ecosystem: Environmental > Aquatic > Freshwater > Wetlands > Sediment | place: USA...
CAGCTTTCAGTAACGGCCGGCGACGACTACACCGGAAGCTTCCAGAACATCCAGTGCTATGACGCAATCAAGGTCCAGGCGATCCTCAACGAGATCGACGGCAAGACCCACAACGCTTCCGCTGCCGCGCCGGTACCTACCCTGTTCGGGATGAATTTCCAGTCCGTCAGCGTCGGGCAGAAGCTGGTCTATCAGGACGGCGCGGTTGCACCGGGCTACAGTGTCACTGGCGGATATAAGGATGCGATTGGGACTCCTAGTGACAGCTTGGCGCAGGAAATCGCGTTCGTCGACAAGTCCGTCGGGCTTATGGTGTCCGAGCTGAGCAAGCAACGTCTGCTCGACTCGACGTTGATCGTGATTACGGCGAAACACGGACAGTCCCCAATCGATCCGAATCGCGTCCTGCGCATCAACGGCGACGTGCCTGCGGACAAGCCGCCGTCGGCGATTCTCGGCAGCACCTACCTGCCCGACTCCGAGTTGAACCAGATCGGCCCCACCGAAGACGACGTTTCGCTGCTCTGGCTCAAGGACTCCACCAAAACGGCGGCGGCGGTCGCGCAGCTGCAAACGGACTCTCCGGTGCTCCCCCAGGCTGACAACATCGCGGGCATCGGGCAGATCTTCTGGGGCCCGGCGATCGCGCCGATGTTCAACCTGCCCGGCCTCCCGCCAGGCGATCCTCGTACCCCGGACATCGTCATCACTCCCAACGTGGGCGTCATCTACACGGGCAAGCAAAAGAAGGTTGCCGAACACGGCGGATTCGCGAATGACGACACCAACGTGATCATGCTTCTGTCGAACCCGAAGTTCGACGCGACGACGATCACCAGTCCGGTCGAGACCACCCAGGTTGCGCCGACAATCCTCCAGGCGCTGCGACTCGATCCTAATAAGTTACAGGCCGTCCAGATCGAGCATACCCAGGTATTGCCCGGACTCGACCTCGATTGAGCGAAGTCCTCTGCTACGGAACGCATGGATAACGGGCGGGTGCCGCGAACCATCGCGGCGCTCCGCCCCTTTTCACGTTTGCGTCACAAACAATTAATTCTCGCCTAACATCGATCAGATTGAACCACGGCATCGGCCCGAGGTTCATAAACTTATCGAACCATTAGTGACAACTCGCCCGCCGCGGGTTACGCTCGATCTCATGCGGCTCGCCGCGATCGACGTAGGTTCCAACTCCGTTCACATGATCATTGCCGATGTCAGCCCCGAGGGTCATATCGAGGTGGTTGACCGGGTCAAGGAGATGGTGCGGCTGGGCCGCCGCTCTTTCACCACCGGCCGTTTGACCGAAGAATCGATGTCGATGACCGTGCGGGCGCTCGCGCATTTCCGCCGCTTGATGCTCGTGCGGCGGGTCGACCGGATGCGCGCGGTTGCCACCAGCGCCGTCCGCGAGGCCCGCAACCGCGCCGACTTTATCCGCCGCATCCGCCGCGAAACCGGAATCGCGGTCGAGGTCATCTCCGGCAACGAGGAGGCCCGCCTGATTTACCTCGCCGCCCGCCATGCCCTCGGCCTCGAAGGCGGCCCCTACCTCCTGGTCGATATCGGTGGCGGCAGCGTCGAACTGGTGCTGGTCAAGGACGCGCGTCCGCTCTGGATGCGCAGCGTCAAGCTCGGAGCGGCGCGCCTGATGGAGAGTTTCCTGACCGACGACCCGCCGACCATCGCTCAACGCCGCCGCCTCGAAAAGCATCTCGATGAGCAAATCGGCGACCTGATGCGCGCGGCGCGGCGCGCCAAGGTCGTGCGGGCCATCGGAACCTCCGGCACGATCAATACGCTGGTCGCGATGGCGCGGGCCGCGCGCGGCGAGGAACTCGGCCGCCTCCACGGCGCGACCGCATCCGCCGCCGAAATCGCAAATTTGAGCCGCGAACTGCTCGAGGCCAACGCCGCGATGAGGGCGGAACTCCCCGGCATGGACGCAAAACGCTCCGACCAGATGGCCGCCGCCGCGATGCTCACGGATTTCGTCCTGCGCCGCTCGGGCGCTCCGGAACTTGCCGCCTGTACCTGGGCGATGCGCGAGGGCCTGCTGCTCGGCCTCGCGCGCGCGGCTAACGGCCGTAGCTCGCAGGAAACCCGGCGCCGTTCAGTCAACGCGCTCGCGGCACGCTTTTCAGGTCGCAATAAGCATGGCCATCAGGTCGCGAAGCTCGCGCTTAGTCTCTTTGACGCAACCGCACTTGTGCTTGGAGTGCCCGAAAGTGGCAGGGAATTGCTCGAATATGCCGCCTTGCTGCACGATATCGGGCACGCAATTGACCACGACCGCCACAACCGGCATTCTTACTACCTTATAAAGAATGCCGAGTTGCTCGGCTTCGACCCGGTCGAAATCGAAGTGATAGCCTTGGCCGCACGCGGCCATCGCAAGCAGGCCGGACAGATCGACACGCCGGAGTTGCAGACGCTCAGCGCCGGCAAGCGGCGCCTCGTGCGGGCCCTGGCCGCCATCTTGCGCGTTGCCGACGCACTGGATCGAAGCCATTTCGGTGTGGTTAAAAAGGTTGATGTGAGCTATTCTCCTGGCCGTCTGGTGATCGAGGTCGGCTCTGACCGGGAGAAGGCGGACCTCGAATTATGGACATGCGAGAGAAGGACGGATCTGTTGGCGAAGTTGCTGGACCGGCGGGTGATCCTGCAACAGTAGAACCGTCGCAACCCAATGGCGTGCCGCCGGCGGCCTCACCAGACGGGGCGCCGTCTCCCTTCTCGCGCAGCCAACTCTACGCACCCCATCCGTTTCCCGGCCGGCTGATCGCGGTCGAGGGTATCGACGGCTCCGGCAAATCGACCCAATTGCTGCTGCTCGAGCGCTGGCTCCGTGCCCGCGGCTACCCCGTACATTTCACCGAGTGGAACTCGTCGCGGCTGGTGCGGCACTCGATGAGCCGCGGCAAGAAGAAGAACCTGCTGACACCGACCACCTTCAGCCTGTTGCATGCGGTCGATTTTGCCGACCGTATGACTTATCAGGTCCTGCCGCCGCTCAAGGCCGGAATGATCGTCCTGGCCGATCGCTACGTTTACACCGCGTTTGCCCGCGACGTTGCTCGCGGCGTGCATCCCGACTGGGTGCGCGCGGTCTACAATTTCGCGCTGCGGCCGGATCTCACGCTCTATTTCCGCGTCCCGATCGAGACCTCGCTCGAACGCCTGCTGGCCGGGCGCGCCAAGCTCAAATACCATGAGGCCGGAATGGACGTGACCCGCTCGGTCGACCCGATCGAAAGCTTCCGCCTGTTCCAGAGCCGCGTGCTCGACACCTACGACAAGCTCACGCGCGAATTCGGTTTGCATCCGATCGATGCGGCCACGGAAATTCCCCTCCAGCAGAAGCTGGTGCGGCGCATGGTGCAGGAGATTCTGCGCGACTACGACCGCCACCGGGCGAAAGGAAATCATGGCGCCTCGCACCAATCGCGCTAAAACCTGGTACGGCCATGGGATGCCCTACGTTGCCGAGAAGCGGCTGCCGGGCCACTTGATTGCGATCGAAGGCACCGACGGAGTCGGCCGCTCGACCCAGATCGAACTGCTGCGCCCGTGGCTCGAACTCGAAGGCTATGCCGTCAGCAACACCGGATGGACCCGTTCACCGCTGCTGCACGAGACCATCGAAGAGGCCAAGGCGGGCCATCAGTTGACCGTGACGACCTTCAGCCTGCTCTACGCGGCCGACTTCGCCGATCGGCTCGAGCATGAGATTCTGCCCGCGCTGCAAGCCGGCTTTATCGTGATCGCCGACCGCTACATGTACACCGCCTTTGCGCGCAACAGTGTGATGGGCGCCGACCCCGCATGGACCCGCGACCTGTTCGGGATGGCGCTGGTGCCCGACCTCGTGCTTTACCTCGAGATTGACGTCGACACCCTGGCGCCGCGCGTGGTCCAGGGCAAGGGGATGGACTACTGGGAATCCGGAATGCATCTGGCGCTGGGCACCGACCTGTTCGATTCGTTCGTGCGCTACCAACGCCGCTTGCTCATCGAGTATCAGCGGCTCGCCGAGGAATTCGGTTTCGTCACGGTCGACGCGCGGCGTCCGGTCGATCACGTGCAGCAAGAGCTGCGCGCTCACATATCAGAGCTTTTGCGCAAGGGTGAAACCCGCCACGTTGCCGATTTGGGACCCCCCCCGGCGCCGCCCGCGGACGAGGATTGAGCTGTGGAAGACGCGGCGCCGGCCGCCGTGGCGCCCCCAATCGCGGCGCGGCCCCCGAAGATCGTGCTCGCGCCGGACCAACCGGTGGTCGCCGCGGCCCAAAACGCGCTGCGCCAGGGCCTTGAGGGGTTGCGGTTTTACGAGACGGCGGCTTTGGCCGGCGAGGTTGAGGCGATTCATCAATTGCGGGTCGCGACCCGCCGCCTGCGCGCGCTGGTCGAGCTCCTGTCAGGCGTGCTGCACGGTTCGCGCGTGCAGGTCTTCAGACGCGATCTCCCATGGGTCGGACAGACCGCCGGTGCGACGCGCGAATGCGACATTATCGAGCAGTTGATCAGGAAGCGTTCGGCCCGGCTGGATTCGTCGTTGTGCGAGTCGCTCGCGCCGGTTTACGAAGCGCTCTCGGCTCGGCGGCGCAACGAACACGGCAACGTCGCCGCGATGCTCGCCTCCAGGCGCTACCAGACCATCGTGGGCCGGGTGGCGACCGCGCCGGTCAGAAAGATTCCGCCCACTGTCACCGTGCGCGATCTCGCACCCGCGATGCTGCGCCCGATCGCACGCGGAGCGAAGCGCGCCGGTGCGATGCTCAGGCCGGGCTGCCCGCCCGAGCGCCTGCATCGCTTGCGTAAACGACTCAAGCGGCTGCGCTATGCGCTCGAAATGATGGAGGAACTCGCGGGCAGGCACACCCGCAAGGCCGTGAACGGATTGGCCGACCTGCAGGATCTGCTCGGGCTCTACAACGACGTGGTAGTGGCGATCGCGTGGATGCACGAATATGCGGCTGATTCTGCCGCACCGCCACATGCGCTGCTGGCGGTGGGCGCACTGATCCACTCCCTGCACAAGCGCCAGCGCAAGCTTGCCGATCAAAGTCTCAAAGGCTGGAAAAGGGTCGACCGCGACGGCATCATTCAGGAGGCACTGGCCGAGGTGGCGCGCAATGCGGGCGCGCGTTCGCAGGACCAGGCGCTGGCGGTTGGTGCGGCATGATGCTCTATATTTTGCGCCACGCGGAGGCGGAGGACCGGGACGATCAGGGCGGAGACGAAGGCCGCCGCCTGACCCAACGAGGCCGCGAGCGGACCCGCGATGCGGCGGCCGGGATGCGCGCGATGGGCCTCAAGTTCAACGTAATTCTGACCAGCCCGCTTGCGCGTGCGGCTGAAACCGCTGACGCGATCGCCGCGGCCTATGCCAACGACCCGCCGCCACAGGTGGTGCCTGCGCTGTCGGGCGGAGTCGCGCCGGCCGAGGCGGTGGCGGCGCTGGCGCCGTTTGCGCGTTATGAAAATGTGCTGATCGTTGGCCATGAGCCCCAGTTGAGCGGCCTCGTGTCGATGTTGCTCACGGGCTCGAGCGACCTGGTGCACGTACGCCTCAAGAAGGGCGGATGCGTGGCGCTCGAATTACCCAACCGCTTCGAGCGCGGCGGCGCGGAGTTGCACTGGATGCTTACGCAACGGCAATTGCGCAAGTCGCGCAAGTGAACCCCGCGGCATAAATTGCCGCTACTTGAGTAAGTGTCACCTTGGGCGCTAGCCTAAGGATCGCGAAACCCCATCTTATGTTCCTGCGCAAACGCGCCATCGAGCGCATCGCCAACGAAAAGGTGCTCTACCGGCGTTACGGCGGCGGCGACATCCCGGTCTGTGTCGTCTATCCGAACGTCTACCGTCTGGGCATGGCCAACCTTGGCTTCCAGGCCGTCCACCATATTTTCGCATGTGAACCGCGCGTGGCGGCCGACCGCGCTTTTTTGCCCGACGCTGACGAACGTGCGGCGATTCGCGCGCGCCAGGCGTCCCTGGTTTCGTTAGAGTCGGCGCGCCCGCTTACCGATTTCGAGATGCTCGCGTTTTCGATTTCATTCGAAACCGACTACCTGAATGTCCTCACCATGCTCTCGATGGCGGGAATTCCGCTGCGCCGCAGCGAACGTGCCGGGCTCAATTATCCGCTCATCATCGCGGGCGGCTCGGCGGTTTTCCTGAATCCCGAACCGATCGCCGATTTCATCGACTTGTTTCTTATCGGCGAGGGCGAAGAGATGGTGCCGGAGTTCCTCGACGTTTACGGGGAGGCGCGCGGGCATGCCAATGATGCGGCGCCGCCGCTGGATCAACTTGGGCGGGTCGAGGGCGCCTACATCCCGGATTATTTCACCCCGATCCCGGATGAAGCCGGGCGGATCGGGAGTGTCCGCTACAGTGGTCCGGGCGTGCCCAGGGTCAAACGCCGGCTGATTCAAGACCTTGACCGCTTCACCACGGCCTCGCTGATTCTCACCAAGGAATCGGTCTTCGGTGATATGTACCTGGTCGAGGCGAGCCGCGGGTGCCAATGGGGATGCCGTTTCTGCGCCGCCGGTTTCATGTATCGTCCGATTCGCTACCGTAGCCCCGAGCGGCTGATCGCCGAGGCCACGCGCGGACTTGCCGAGCGCAACGTGATCGGACTGGTGGGGGCCGAGATGGCGAGTGTGCCCGGTGTCGCCGCGATCGCGGGCGCGGTAGCCGACGCCGGCGGACGCCTATCGCCCTCATCGCTCAAAGCCGATTGTATCTCGCCCCAACTGGCGGCGGCGCTGGTGCGTAACGGCAACCGCAGTGTGACTATCGCCCCTGAGGCCGGCAGCGAGCGGATGCGCAAGGTGATAAACAAGAACCTGTCGGAGCCGGAAATTCTGCACGCCGCCGAGATGCTGATGGAGCGCGGGGTCGAGAGCCTCAAACTCTATTTCATGGTCGGGCTGCCCGAGGAAACCGATGAGGACGTGCGGGAAATAGCACGGCTTACGGCCACGATTCTCGCGCGGGCACGGACGCACGGAAAGCACGTCGGGCGCGTGACGGTGTCGCTCAATCCGTTCGTGCCCAAGCCGTGGACGCCATTCCAGTGGGATCCGATGGAGGACGTGCAGTCGCTCAAAGGCAAAATTGCGATGCTGCGCGCGGAACTGGGCCGCGTCGGGGGCAGCGCGATCGAACTAGACGCCGAATCGCCGCGCGATGCGTATTTTCAGACCCTGGTCTCGCGCGGTGATCGCCGCGTCGGCGCCATCCTCGAACGCTTAAGCGCGATCGGATGCGAGGAGCCGGGCGCGATCTGGCACCATCTCAGGAAGATCAGGCGCGAGGCGCAGCCCGGTCTGCCGGACCCTGATTTCTTTGTGCGGCGCCATTACACCCATGACGAAATCCTGCCGTGGGATTTCATCGACCATCACATTCATAAGTGGTTTATGCTTTCGGAGCGCAAGAAGGCGCACTACGAGCATCAGACCCGGCCGTGCGATGTAACGCGATGCACCGTTTGCGGAGCGTGCTGAGAGGAGGAACTGGCGGAGATGGAGGAAAAGCGCATGGAACGCCGCGCGATGATCAGGGCGCGAAGCGGACGCACAGCATTGTTGGCGATCGCGCCGCGCGCGATCAGCGGCGCGGCCTTCGCTGGCATGTTCGCACTTGCATCGGGGTTCGCAGTGGGGCTGTCGTCGCTGTTGCTTCCGGCGGCCAAGCCCGCCTTCGCGCAGACCGAGGCCGCGCCCAGCGCGTTGCCGAGTACGACCATCGCACCGGCGGTCGGCGGTGCTCCGGCGGCCGCGCCGCCGAGCGCCGGCGGCAAGCCCTCGATGGAAGGTGGTCCCGCGGAATCGGGCGGCGGCGAGAGCGGCATGCCCGAGGAGGCGCCCCCGCCGACTGCGCCCGCACCCAAGAAGCACCATCGGGTGCACCACCACACCAGCACCGTCTCGGCGCCATCCTCGGACGAAGTCGAACCCGCCAAAGGCAAGCTGAAACTCAAGGAGGATGCCTGGGTCTATTCGCGCCCGGCCAAATCTGCCAAACGCGTCGAGCAGGTACATGCGGGCAAGTTCATCACCGTGACCGGGACCACGCACCATTACCTGCAGGTGCAACTCAAGAATGGAGCCACCGGCTTTCTGCCGGTTTCAGCGGTGGACTTGGTCCGGCCGACCGACCAGATTTTTCAGCTCACATCCGACACCCCGGTGCTGAGCGAACCCAATCACTGGGCGAAAAAGGTCTCGGAAGTGCATCGCGGCCATAAGGTGCATGTGATCGGGATCTCGCTGAACTATATGAAGATTCGGATGAAGGACGGAGTCGAAGGCTTTATCTCGACCACTGCGCTCGAATAGCGGTGGCAACTTGCACTTTTCGTTGGACAAAAACAGGCAATTAAAGCAAACAGTGAGGGGTGATTATCGTAGACTGAGTTGCGCCGCATCATACCGTCAACTCGCCGCGCGGGGGTAAGTCTGTAGAAGCGGGTTGTCGGCCCGGGGGTTATAATGACGCAGCGGGAACGTCATGGATGGTTCATCGTCGCGAGTCTCTTTGTCACGCTGCTGATCGTATTTGGCGGCGGTTACGACACGGTGCCGGTCTTCCTGCCGGCTTTGCTCCGCGGCTTCCCTGAATGGAACCGATCGCAGGTGTCGTTGCTGCCGAGCGTGCTCGCTCTCTCTGCCGGGATCAGCGTGTTGCCGGTAGGATGGCTGGTCGACCGGGTCGAGGCGCGCATCGTGATGATCGGAGGGGCGCTCGCCGCGGGCGCCGCTTTTTTGCTTGCCAGCCAGGCCCATTCGCTGGCGGTCATGATCGTTGCCTACCTCCTGCTTGGTGTCGGCATCTCGGCCGGCACGGTTTTGCCGGCCTCGCTGGTGATCGCGAACTGGTTCACCCAACAGCGCGGGATGGCGATGGGAATCGCGAATTCCGGCTCGACCGCCGGCGGGATGGTTATGACGCTGGTGGCCGGTTACGCGATCGTGCACTGGGGATGGCGCGCGGCGTACATCACGCTGGGTGCGCCAATGATCCTGATCGCGATCCCGCTGGTAATGCTGGTTGTGCGTACCCGCCCGCCAGGGACGGTTAAACTGACAGTGGCGCAGAGCGCGGAGTTGCTCGAAGGCTTTGAGACTGCCGCCGCCGTGCGCACGCGCTCCTTCTGGATGCTCGCAGCGGTGAATTTCTGTTTCGCATTTGCCGCAACCGGGACGCTGATTCACATGGTTGCTCACCTCGAGGAGTTGGGTTACTCGCGGCAGAACGCTGCCTTCGCAGTCAGCCTCATCTTCGGGATGGCCACGGTCGGAAAGGTGACGATGGGCTTTCTGGCTGACCGCTTGACGGCGCGCAAGGCGCTGGCGCTTAATTTCGGGATTCAGGCAGGCGGCTTGGCATTGGTATTCGGTGCGGCTAACGTCGGGCTCATTTCGATCTTTGTCTTTGTGTACGGGCTCACAGTGGCGGCGCCGCTGATGCTGCTGCCGTTGGTTAATGCGGAATCGCTGGGACTCAAGCGCTTCGGAGCGATATCCGGGCTGACCGGGCTCGCCCAGACCTTCGGGGCCACGATCGGACCGCTGGTCTCCGGCCGCATTTACGACGTCACCAGGAGCTACACCACGGCGTTCGAGTTGATCATCGTGGTCAACATTATCGCCGTGTTCATGACGCTTGCGTGCAGAACCTACGCGGCTGAATGCGCGGTGGCGATGCCGGCTGTCAGACGCGCAACAGCGTAATCGAGCCGTATCGCTTGCCGCTTGCGGCGCCAAGCCGGTCACCCTGACAGGGCACCCCAATTAATTGACCTACGGCTGGTCAGGCGTATGCGTGGCTCTCGCATCGTTCGGCATCGCCGTCGAACCCGCTTCGGTTGCACTCCTGCAACTTGATATTTGCTGTTGCTTTTCTGCAAGTATTTGCACGTCATTACAGCTAATTACACCTGTTAACTCTGCACAGTCTCTATAGTGGTGCGTACAGTAAGAGTACTTCTCAGTGCATAGCTAAAGGGAAAGCTGACGCGATGTTTACAAAAGAGAGACGGCTCGGAGGCGTCTATCGAAGCAGCGAGGTTCAGGCCCTGGCGGTAGATTCCGCTGATATAGCCCGGGTTTCAACCAAGGAGCCTTTGCGGTCGCAGGAGCTGGCCGAGTGCTTGCGCGAGATCGCCGCTGAGACTGGCCATCAGAGGCTTTGGGCCTTGGAGTTCATCACGATGCTCGCCGCGGCCGGAGTGATGTTGCTGATGTTCAAAAGCCACGCCTGGAGGCCTCTGGCCGGGTTTGGAGCGATGCTCGGATTCCTGACGATGGCGGCCAGCATTGGCGGATATCTGATTTCGCTGAAACGTGAATACAAAGGGGAACGAGCATGAGTAAGCATGACGATCAGCAGAAAATTACGGCGGCGCGCATGACCGCCTTCTTCAACGAAGCGGTGGAATCATCCTTCCAGCGGACGCAAGACGGGCGCGCGGTCGTTCGCCCATGGCCATGGCGCTCGAGCGCCGGCTACTTGGTGCCCGACGCGGTGGCGGAGCAGGGGCTGCGGACCATGATGAAGCATTGGCTGTGGACGGCGCTGCCGGTGTTCACCATGTTCGGCGCCTTGGGCGGCGCGGCTTTAGTGCGCCTCGCTACGGTTTACGTCCTGACTTACTACGGATGCGTTTTGAGCCGCGTTAACCGGTATAGCCGGACGCGCGAACAAAACCACTAGGATGTGGAGTAGGGCTGGCGGCGGCGGACGTGATCATGCGCGGGCCCGGGCCGCGATGATCGCGCGGACCTTGGCGGGAATGTCCGGAGCGCGGACGACGTCCGTAATAATCGCGGCCGCGTCCGCCCCGGCGGCTAAGACCTCCGGCACGGTTTCCTCGCTGATACCGCCAATGGCGACGATTGGAATTTTAACCGCCGCACGGACCGCGCGCAGGCGCTCCAATCCCTGCGCGTGCTTCACGTTCTTCAATCCGCCCGAATAAATCGCGCCGAAGCCGATATAGTCTGCCCCACCGGCCTCGGCCGCGCGCGCCTGCTCGATCGTATGCGTCGATACCCCGACAATCCTGTCGGGACCGACGATTTGGCGCGCGGCTTCCAGCGGCAGATCCTCCTGGCCGACGTGAACTCCGTCCGCACCGGCGAGTTTGGCGATATCCGCACGGTCGTTGACGATTAGGAGCGCATCGCGCTCGTGGCAGTCCGCGGCGATCGCGCGTGCCGCCGCTAGGAAGTCGCGGCTGCCGATATCCTTCAGGCGCAATTGCATTATGCGCGCGCCGGCCACGAGCAAAATCCGCGCGAGCGCGACCGGCTCGTGTCCGCCCGCCGTATCGACCATCGCGTAGAAATGAGACGGCATCCGCATAGCTTCATCCTTACCCGGGCTCTTACCCAGGCGCCTAGCCCGTCGGTGATTTGAGGATCGTAATCCCGTGCTCGATCAGTTTCTTGCGCAGGGTATTGCGGTTGAGTCCGAGGATGCGCGCGGCGTGAACCTGATTGCCGCGGGCGCGTTTGAGCGCCAGCTCGATCAGCGGCTTCTCCATCTCGGTGACGATTTTCTGGTAGAGGTCGCGCGGCTCGCCGTCAGCCTCGAGCATCTCGGTCACACGCCGGGAGATGAGTTCGGGAAGGGTCGCACCAGACTCGGACTGCTCGGTGCGCGGTCGTGCGCTGGCGCGGCCGAGTTCGATATCCTCGGCGTGGATGGTGTTGCCTGGAGCGAGCAAGGCGGCGCGCAGGACCGTGTTCTCGAGTTCGCGGACGTTGCCGGGCCAGGCCCACGCGGCGAGCTTGGCACGGGCGTCGGGGGCCACGTAGCGGGCATGCGCGCCCATCTCACGCGCTGCCTTGGCGACAAAATAGTCAGTGAGCTCGC
>Ga0187818_10000805_pt1 | contig 11892 bp, 8 predicted proteins | sample NC_wetland_sal_i_14_FD_130581 | JGI IMG/M metagenome (GOLD analysis project Ga0187818, IMG submission 130581) | Wetland sediment microbial communities from Neuse River Estuary, North Carolina, USA - SO4_3 | ecosystem: Environmental > Aquatic > Freshwater > Wetlands > Sediment | place: USA: North...
GAACCCGCGTCCTCATCGCAAGCTGCCGCTGCTGCGCCGCCACCGAAGCCCCCCGTTCCGGCGGTGATAGCGGCGGTTGCTCCGGTCCGGGTGTTCCCAGTTGACCCCCCCAAGACCGGCGGTCTAAGTGGTCTAAAGGTGGGCCCGCTCACGCTTGCGCCTTACGGCTTCATCAAGGCGACGGTGGTCCATGACAGCAGCGACCCCGATGGCGACGACTTCCCGTTTCCCGGCATATGGCTGAATTCCGGGAATATTTTGAGCACCGGCCCGACAAAGGATCCCGAGGTCCACGTCAAGGCGCGGTCCACGCGCTTCGGGCTCAACCTCGAATGGCCGGATATTTCAAAGAACCTGACGCTTACCGGCAAGATCGAGGGCGACTTCGAAGGCAACTTCAGCGAAGTTGACAACCGCGACGTTTCCTCGATTCGCAGCAATATGCCGCAACTGCGTTTGGCCTTCGTTCGCTTGGATTACCACGCCAGCGAGAACACCGACATCTTCTTCGTTGGTGGACAGGACTGGACGCTCTTCGGATCCGGCGCAATGATGAATATAGTGGAAACCACGTTCAACGGCGCATTTTGGGGCAACACTTACACCCGTTCGCCACAACTGCGCGGCGGCTTCGTGCAGACGCTGAATAGGGAAGATAAGGTCAAACTCGAGGGTCAATTTGGGATCATGATGCCCAGCTCAGGTCAAATCCTGAAGCTCGGGACGCTAGGTATCAATGGCCAGCTCGGGCAAGGCGAGCGCGAAGGCGCCGACTCCGACCGTCCCGAGTGGGAAGGCAGAGCGGCGTTGAGTTTCCAGCTCGACAAGGCCAAGGGCGTCGCCCCGGCACAGATCGCCCTGGCTGGATTCCGTGCCTCGCGCACATCAATCGCTTACAATACTTCCGCGGTCGGTGCCTCCGCGCCGTACGCGGCACTGTGTGCGACAACCAACTACTGCGATACCTTCCCGAACGGCTTCGAGGCTTCCAGCAAGATGTGGGGCGGCCAAATCGTGGCGCAATTGCCTACCCGGTGGTTTACCTTGGTGGCGAGCGCCTATAAGGGCGGCGATCTGCGCTTCTACTTCGGGGGCCAAATCAACTCTTTTGCCACCGATGTGAGCGGGCTGAATGGCTTACAGGGACCGTTCCCAACTCTCGATGGCGGTCCGCTGGCTGCTGCCGGTGGCGCCGTACTGGGTTGCTCGGGCACGTTTACCGCCACCGGATCGGCGGTGAACGGGATTACCCCTGGAACCTGTGGCGGCACTGTTGAGGTTGCTCCGCAGCGGCCCATCCGGTCGTTTGGCGGGTTCATCCAACTCGGCTTGCCGCTTTCCCGGTGGTTCAATGCCAATCCCAGCGGCCACAACGCGGGCTGGCAGCTTCAGTTCACCGTCGGCAAGGATCAGGTGGTGGATCGTGACCTGAATAATCCCGGTTATGTTGCCGCCTACAACGGCGCCGGGACGGCCCCATTGCCGCTTTTGATGGGCAAGACGGCCATCGGAACCCTGTACTACAAGGTCAACAATTGGTGCCAGTTCGCCTTCGAGCAGTCGGTCTACGCCACCCGTGGTTTGGACCACGCCGACATATACACAATTGCTGGAGTTCCATCCAACGAATGGCAAGATCATCGGACCGAATTCGGGCCGATCTTCACGTTCTAGACCGACCCTCCACCCCAGCGGGCCAAAAGCTGGCCCGCCGGGGGCCTGGCCGGATGACTGAAATGGCCGGTGCAGATTGAGGGCACTGGCTACCAAAGAAAGGGGGACGGGCTCCACTTCGGCGATGGCCCGCAGGTGAGTCCGTCCCCCCAAACCCCCTCCAGCGGGGAAAGCTATTGTGCGGGACACGCCAAGGGAGCACAATGTACCGAATCTGTGAGACCGGCTTCCGGAATCATTCGGGAAAACCGGGTATAAGACAGATGCATCCGCAGTTTCGGAGGAGTTGGTCTGAGGAGTTGGTCTGATGAGTATGCGTAGAATGGCGGCCCTGCAGGCAGGTCTTCTGTTGGTGGCCATGTTCGCCAACGCCACGTCGCTGAAAAACGCGATGCGGATCACGGTTCTGGATTCTGAAACTCAATCGGTGAGCCTTGACGACAACGGCGTTCCCACGAATTGCGATCAACTCACTTTCGACGCGTATTGCCGTTCCAGCAGAGCCCCGCGAATGACGAGTACTTTGCTGGTGCAGGAAGGCAACGAGCCTCCGTTCCGTATCCGTTGCACCATTGAGTCAAGGAATTCCCGGTGCACACCGTTGCCCAAGGGAGAAACTTTCGACGCAAGAAGAGAGAAACACGGCATTACCGTGTACTACGTGGATGAGAATGGCAAGGCGCGAAGTCAGTTGTACACGCTGGTAGATAGGAACGGAAAGGCCGGTCCGCGGGCGACTGCGACCGCAGTTGCAACTCAGCCTGCCCCGCCCGCTGCGGCACCACGGCAGAGTTCACCGACTCCCGTGCCCACCCCGCAAGCTGCTGCACCACTGCAGAGTTCACCGGTGCCGGCCCCCGCGCCAGCCCCGACACCTGCTTCCGCGCAAGGCGGTGTTTCGCAGAAGGTAAGGTGTAATTTCAGTTCGACGCCCTCCGGTGCGGAAATCACTCTGGACGGCAAGTATGTGGGCAACACGCCATCCGAAATCAGCCTTAGCACTGGGACGCATGTCGTCGCCTTTTCTATGCCAGGGTTTGCCGAGTGGAAGCGGGAACTTACGGTAGCGGCGAATTCAGTCGTGAATGTGACGGCTAGCTTGCAAAAGACGCAGCCGTGAGCCGGATTGCTGTTGCAGGACAAATTTAAGCTAGCGCCTGAGGTTAGACCGCTGTATGATGTCGCGCGAAAGTTTGTGGTCCGTTTGATGAGGCAGCACGCACATGCCGTACGGGGGTCGCAGTGGTTGTGGAGAAAGACGGGCTCCCGGTTCTCATTTCACTTTCTGTATGTAAAGGAGAAAAACTGTGGCTAACGAAAATGTTGCATCCAATCCCGGCGCCCCTGGAATAAGCCGTTGGTGGCGCGTGGTCGGCGGGGTGTCCATGAACCTGGCGCTGGGCTCGCTGTATGCCTGGAGCGTGTTCGTGGCCCCGTTAGAGAAAGAGTTCAAATGGAAACGCGCCGAGACCTCGATGGTATTCACCATCGCCGTGGTGGTCTTCGCGCTGACGTTCATAGTAGCGGGCCGGCTGCAGGATAAGCTTGGGCCTTTCAAGATTTCCCTGATTGGCGCCGTTCTGGTGAGCCTGGGCTTTTTCTTGTGCGCTTATGCCGACAGCCTAACCAAGTTTTTCATCTTTTTCGGCGTCCTAGGAGGATTGGGCAACGGTTTTGGCTACGCGACCCCGATTCCTGTCATGTCCAAGTGGTTCCCGGACAAGCGCGGGCTCGCGGTAGGACTGGCAGTTGCCGGTTATGGCGGCGGTTCCGCCATCTTCGGCCCGCTGGCCGCCAGCTACCTGATCCCCCACTTTGGTTGGCGCGTCACCTTCCAAGTTCTGGGCGTGATCTTTTTTGTGATGACGGTTTTTGGTGCCTTCCTGCTGCATAATCCGCCGGCCGGATATAAGCCCGCCGGCTGGGTGCCCGCACCGGCTTCCAAGGTTGCGGCTACCACCTATGAGTTCACCCCCACCGAGGTGCTGCGCACACCGACGTTCTACTTGATGTGGGTGGCGTACGCGTTTGGCTGCGCGGCCGGTCTCATGGTCATCAGCCAGTTGGTGCCCTTCGCTAAGAGCGTGGGCATACCCGGCACCACCCTGGCTGCCTTTGGCTTGGTGGTGGGCGCGGCAGGAAACGCCATGGGCCGCATCTTCTCGGGTTGGATGTCGGACCACTTGGGCCGCATCAACGTGTTGCGCCTAATGATCGGCATCTCCATGGTGGCTATGCCCATTCTGTATAGGGTGGGCGGCAACGTGGTGGCACTGTTCGTGATGCTGTACATCGTTTACTGGTGCTACGGCACCCAGCTTTCGGTCAACGCATCAACGGCGGCCGACTTCTGGGGCACTAGGAACGTGGGCATCAACTACGGCATGCTATTCACTGCCTGGGGTGTGGCCGGTCTTCTCGGTGGCCGCATCGGCGGCTGGATGTTCGACAAGTACCACAACTACCAGATGGCGTTCTACACGGCGGCGGGTCTGGCGGCAGTTGCCCTGATCTGCGAACTGGCAGCCAAACGCCCGGTCGCGCCGGAAGGAGGGCTGGCAGGAAGGAAGGCGCCGGCGGCAGCCTAGTTTCCAGAGGGCATTGCAGTTCGGCACAGGATGTTCCATCACAGGAGACTTGACCGGAGCGTGAGGGCGCTCGCAACCACGAGCGCCGACACGCCCCAAGGTCTGGTGATTGAGTTCTTCACCTCGGCAGCCGCCTGTGGCCACAGCTACTCTGGATTCGTTCGAGTTCTTACCGCGTCCGCCTCTTTTGTTTGCGGGGTCGCCGACCTCGCACGAACGCTGCGTCAGGTGGGAACACCCAGCTTCGGCAGAATCCATTGCGTGAGCAGGAGCCAAGCGACGATAAACAGCGCGAGTCCAAGCCATTGATTCATAAGCATTCCTAGTATAAGCACGGGGCCGGTGAACTTCTACCGGCACAATCTTCCACGCGATTCCAGAGCCCGGCGCTGCTGCTTCCGTGTCGGCGGGCGTAATCGGCTCGTGAGGCGGATCGATGATCGATAGTGTGCGCGTCAGCCGGCGGATGGCTTACCTGGCGGTCTTGCTTGCTGATCGCGGAACCGCTGTAGTGCCCGCGGATTAAATGGTGGGCAGTGCAGGACTCGAACCTGCGACCTCCTGCTTGTAAGGCAGGCGCTCTAACCAACTGAGCTAACCGCCCGCATCCGCGTGGATGCGATCCCGGCGCGTTTCCTCCCCGCCGCTCGCGACACAACTTCCGCAGAACTTATGCTGAGAATACTGGACCCTCCGCTTGCCGGTCAAACCGTGCCTGCGGCAGGTGGTTGGCCCGCGTGGGTTCGGCGCGCGGGCGACGTGCGAACTCGCCCGAGACCAAACACTGCGGAACTGACCCGGCGCGGCTGTTACACTTTCTGGGTGCGAAAGTTAATCGTCAACGCCGATGATTTTGGTCTGACCGCGGGAGTCAATCGAGCCATTGTGGAAACCCATCTCGGCGGAGTCGTGTCGTCGACGACATTGATGGCCAACGGCCCTGCCTTCGCGGACGCAGTGACGGCGGCGCGCTCGGCGCCGAATCTCTCCGTGGGATGCCACGTTGTATTGGTGGACGGGACGCCGGTGTCATCGGCGGGGGCAGTGGATACGCTGCTGGCGATTCGCTCGGCAGAGCCGGATAAGTTCTACTCCAGCCTTTCGGCCTTCGCCGCGCGCGCCATGTTGGGAGGCTTCGATCGCGACCAACTGGTCGCGGAAGTCACTGCGCAAATACGGAACATTCAGTCCACCGGTCTGCAGGTGACTCACCTCGACACGCACAAACACGCCCACATCTTTCCCGAGATTCTCGCAGCCCTGCTGCGAGCCGCGCGCATTTGCGGCGTGCGAGCGATCCGCAATCCCTTCGTTCCCGTGAAAGCGATGCGCGCGCGGCTATTCAAAGGCAAGCCTGATCTCTGGAAGCGTTATAGCCAGGTGCGCATGCTGCACACCTTTTCCGGGCAATTCCGCCAGCGCATCAAGCGCGCTGGACTGCTTACACCCGACGGCGTGATCGGGGTGATCGAGACCGGGTCGAGCGCTAGTCCTGGCGACAGTTCCGGCTATAGTTCCCTGCTGCGCCAGACGCTTGCGAGCCTGCCCGAGGGAACATGGGAGTTAGTCTGCCATCCCGGCTACCACGACGCTGACTTGCGCGCAGCCCGCACGCGCTTGCTCGATTCTCGCGAGGAGGAGCGGCGTCTGCTGACTTCAGCGGAACTGCGGCAGTTTCTCGAGGAGCAAAAGATTCGTGTCATCGGTTATCGAGAGTTCGCAGAACAGTTGGCAGAAAACCGCCCTTGAAAACGATTGGCAGGTGCCGAAAGTGGTACTCCGCTCGTTACTGTAACGGCTAACTTTGTAATATCTTGGCGCGTCAGAGGGAGGTATTATCGCATCAAGAGATACGAGGAACAGGCATGGCTGACCATCAATCCGAACCTCGCCTAAGTGTGGACCTGCCGGTGCGGATATGGGGAATGAGCGCCGACGGACGCCCCTTTTCGCAACATGCTCGCGCTCAGAACATCACTTCGGAGGGCGCACTGATCTCGGGCGTCGAGAGCGAACTGAAAGTGGGCGACGTGATCGGAGTGCAGTGCGAGGAGAGAAAAACGCGCTGCACCGTGATCCGGGTGACGAACGCCGGCCCGATCAAGAAGAATCAAGTGGGAGTAAAGTTGGTCGCCGAACAGGAGTGCCCGTGGAAAAACTATCTGCCCATGGACGGCGCGACGGTGACCATTGCACCCTCCAACCGGCGGCGCTGGCATCGGCACAAGATTTCGCTTCCCCTGGAACTGCGCGACGAGCGCGTCAATGCGCCAATCCGCATTAACGCCACCGACGTGAGCGGCAATGGATGCTACGTCGAGAACATGTTGCCTTTTCCGCTCAGAACTGTGCTGCGGCTGGATTTCTGGCTGGACTCGGAGCGCGTCAACATCACGGCGTTGGTCCGGACTTGCGATCCGGGCGTGGGCAATGGAATCGAGTTCACCGGTTTGCCCGTCGACGGCAAGGCACGCATGCAGGCCTACCTGGACGGGATTGACCCGCCGATGGGAGTCTCAGCTCCCAAGCCGGAGTAGAGTATTGGATCATTGAATCATTGAGTCATTGAGTCATTTCAAGACGCTGGGAACTTTAGATTTTCAATGATTCAATGACTCAATTTTTGCCGGTTTCCGCGTAGCGGGCGAGCACAATCGCGCGAATCAATCCACCCATGGTGAATTCGCGGGCCTCGATGGCGACCGGCATCTGCAATTCGCGCAGCGTCGCCGAAGTCACCGGACCAATCGAAGCAAACTGGACATGCTTGGGCCAACCTGCGCCGAGTGAACCTGCCTTGACGTTGCCGAGCAGTTCGGCAAAGTTCTTCGCGGTGGAGGAACTGGTGAAGGTCACGATGTGCGGGCGGCGAGCCGCATTTTTCATCAGCGTGCGCAGACGCGCACGCGATTTCTCGGGCACTACGGTTTCGTACGCTTCGACCACATCGACTTCGGCTCCTGCCGTACGCAACTCTTCTGGAATCAGGTCGCGCGCGACTTTGGCTCGAATGAGCACGACGCGCTTGCCCTTGACCTTGTCGCGCAGCCCCTTCACTACAGACTCGGCGACGTACTCCTCGGGAACCATCTTGACCTTCAGGCCATGCTTCACAATCGCCTTCTTGGTCGCAGGCCCGATCGCGGCGATCTGGAGATGGTTGAGATTCCGGCGCGTGATGCAAAGTTTTCGGACGCGCTCCCACATCGCTTCGACGCCGTTGGCGCTGGTGAGAATAAGCCAGTCGTAGTTCCGGATATTTTTCAGAGCATCGTCGAGTGGCCGGTACGACTGCGGCTTGCGAATCTCAATAAACGGGATTTCGATTACCGCTGCGCCCAGGCTGCGCAAGCTGGCGGAAAGGCTGCCGGCCTGGTGGCGGGCGCGTCCGACAAGAATCCGGGTTCCGGCAAGCGGATGTTTTTCGTTGGGCTTCATGGATCAGGTGTCAGGTCTCAGGTGTTAGGTCTCAGGATTGGACTGGGAACCGCTTTTCCTGAGACCTGACACCTGAGACCTGAGACCTTCTCCGTAGACTTCTTCGAGAATAACATCGCCGCCCCGACGGAGAAGGGTTTCGCCGACTTCCTGGCCTAAGCGCACAGGGTCATCGCCCTCGCGGGTTTCGCGCAGAACTTTGCTTCCATCGGGATGAGCTACGAGCGCGTTCAGGCGAATGCGGCTTCCTTTGACTTCGGCGAAGGCTCCGATGGGGACCTGGCAGCCGCCGCCGAGTTTACTGAGCAGGGCGCGCTCGCAGGTAGTGGTGGCGCGGGCGGCAGCGTCGTCAAGAAACGCCAGGAGCGCCCGGGTTGCGCGGTCACCATTGCGAATTTCGATTCCCAAGGCGCCTTGTCCGGCCGCAGGAGTCATCACCTCCGCGGGAATCACCTGGCGGACCAGTTGCGTTTTGCCCAGACGGTTCAGGCCGGCGGCGGCCAGAATGATGGCATCGTAGTCGCCAGCTTCGAGCTTGCGCAAGCGCGTATCCACGTTGCCGCGAAGCGGGTGAATCTGAAGATCGGGACGAAGCGCCTTCAACTGGGCCTGACGGCGCAGGCTGCTGGTGCCAACGTTCGCCTGCCGCGGCAGCGCTTCGATGCTGGCAAACTTCACGGAGCAAAAAACGTCGCGTGGATTTTCGCGCGTGGTGATGGCGGCAATTTCGAAATCGGCGGCCAACTCGGTGGGCAGATCTTTCAAGCTATGTACCGCGAGGTCAACCCGGTTTTCGACGAGGGCTTCTTCGATTTCCTTGGTGAACATGCCCTTGGTGCCGACTTTCGCGAGCGCAACGTCGGTGATTTTATCGCCGGTGGTCTTGATGATCTCAAGTTCCACGGTGTGGCCCTGCGCGCGCAGCAGATCGGAAATGTGATGGGCCTGCCAGAGCGCTAGCTGCGAGCCGCGGGAGCCGATGCGCAGGCGGGCCATCAGTCTTCTGCTTCCGGGTGACGGGCGGACTTCGAAGCGGCCGCTTCCTTTTCTTCGTCTTCGTTATGCAGGTTGAAAAGGCGACGCACGAGGTCGATGACGGTGGTGGATTCGGGATCGCGCGCAGCCGTCTTCAAGGTGCTGATGGGAGTATGCATGATTTTGTTGACGATGCCACGGGTCAGCGCTTCGACGGCCAGTTCCTGGTCGGTGGTCATGGAACCGAGGCGTCCCCGAACGCGATCAATCTCGGCCTGGCGAATGGTTTCGAGATGGTCCTGCAAGCTGACGATGGTGGGCACCACGTCGAGAGTCTGCAGGCGAGCGTGGAATTTGTCGACCTCGCCATTGACGATCGCCTCCGCCTTTTCGGCTTCCTTCTTGCGGTCGGCGACGTGCGAACTGACCGCTTGCTGCAGATCGTCAATGTCATAGACGAAAATGCCATCGAGCTTGTTGATCTCCGGGTCGACGTCGCGGGGAACGGCGATATCGATGAAGAACATGGGCTTGTTTTTGCGCCGCGCCATGAGTTTTTCGCCGTGTTCGCGACGGAAAATGAAGTGCGGCGAGCCGGTCGAGGTAATCACGATATCGGCGCGATCGCAGGTGTCATAAAGCCGGCTGAACTCGATCGCCTGTCCGTCAAACTTTTGCGCCAGCCGGATGGCGCGGTCGTAGGTGCGGTTGGCGACAAACAGAGACGCAGCGCCGTGCGCCAGCAGATGCCGGGCCGCTAGCTCGCTCATCTTCCCTGCGCCCACCAGGTACACACTCTTGCCGTTTAGGCTCCCGAAGATTTTTTCTGCCAGTTCGACGGCCACCGAAGCAATCGAAACCGACGAAGATCCGACGGCGGTTTCAGTACGGACGCGCTTGGCGACGGCAAACGCCCGGGTGAGCAACTGATCGAGCTGTGCGCGCACCGCTCCCACGGCGCGAGCGGTGGCGTAGGCTTCCTTGACCTGCCCCAGGATCTGGGGCTCCCCGACAACCATGGAGTCGAGGCTGGAGGCGACGCGGAAGATGTGGCGGACGGCCTCATCTTCGCGAAATTCATAGAGATGACTTTCAAACTGGCTGAGATCCGTTTCGAAATACTCGCGCAGGAATTCGCGGAGGTCGCCCGTACCGTTCTTCATGTTGGCGATAAATTCGACGCGGTTGCAGGTGGAGACGATCATGCCCTCGGCAACGGCGGGATGTTCGGACAGTCGCTTGCAAGCCTCCGGCAGGCGCGATTCAGGAATGGCCAGGCGTTCGCGCACCTCGACCGGCGCGGTCTTGTGATTGACGCCGATGAGCTGAAATTTCATGACGCGATAAACCTGTGCATTCCGCTGAAGTAGTTGGCGATCCAGGCCACGATCGCCGCGGCGAAGGCTGCACTGGCGAGCATGGCGGCGCGACGCCCGCGCCATCCGGCAGTCAGACGCGTGAACACCATCAGCAGATAGACGGCCCACATGAGGACGGAAAGCAGAATCTTGGGATCGAAAAAATCAATGCGGCCGTAGGTGGCTTCGGCAACCACGGAGCCCGCGATCAGGCCCAGAGTCATGAAGGGAAATCCGAGCATGAGGGAGCGGTAGCCGATATCGTCAATCACCTGAAGAGCGGGCAGTCGCGAGAATAGGCCACTAGAATTCTTGGCTTTCAGAGCGCGCTCTTGCATGAGGTACAGAATGCTGGCGCCAAAGCTGAGGAACAGCGCCGCATATCCAGTGAAGATCATCAGGATGTGTACCGCCAGCCAACCGTGCTTCACGGCAAGCGAGGTGAAGACGAGGGGTTGCTGACCCGTAGCGGCCACGAAGGTCAGCAGAAAAACCAGCGGGAAAATCACGATGCCCGGGGTAGTCGTCTTGTACACCAGATAGGCAAGCATGAAGACGACCATGATCAGGAAAGCCAGCAGCGATTCCGAGTTGTGAACCGACGCCGAAGCGAGCTGGCCGGTTTCGACGACGGCTTCGGTCAGCGAAACCAGATGAAACACCATGCCGAGGTAGGACGCATGGAGCGCGACTTTGCTGAGGATCTCGGAGGTGCGAGTGAGCGCGACCAGCGCATAGAGCAATCCCGCAGCGTAAAAAACAAGCGCGACGCGCAGCCAAACCAGAGTCATCATTCTTGGTGCTTCCGCAGGCCGGTGTGATCCCTGTCCACCCCGCTTCGGTGATTATAGTGTGCCGAGCCGAGGGGCGCGGAGGAAACGGAGGCTATCACAGGTGCATGTGACGTGGGTCACAGGGGCCGAGGATGGTCATCGGGTAACCTCCGCGGTGTTGGAGCGGGAGGCACTCGAAACCGGAGCCCCGGACAGTTCTTCCCACTGGCTGGCCGGAGCGAAGCCGTCGAGGTTGATCGGTGAAATGCCATTGATCACGGTTTGGCTGATCTTGACTACTCCCCGCAATCCAGGCAGCGCTTTCTCATCAACCTGTTCGTGGGCCAGAAGTCCCGGGTCATAGAGGAAATCCCGGAGGAACCAACCCAGCTTCCAGATTGCCTGTCAATCCGCAATTGCCGGTCTCTAACTGGTAACTGGCCTTGCGACTTTCTCAGTTGACCTCGGTCTTTAGTTTCTCGTAGTGTTGCGTTCTCAAGGGGGTACTGTGAACATTTACATCCGTTCTCTGGGAATCTGTGTGTCGAGCTTGTTCTTGCTTCTTCAAACGCCAGCGCTGTCGGCGCAAGAGTCAGCCGCGCCGAGGAGCGCGGCCACAACCGCGGTGGCGGCCGAACCGCAGGCGGCGGGGCAGATTGTGTCCTCCCCGTCCCAGGTGGTCCCGGCGCTGCCCGTTCCCCGCCTGATCAAATTCAGCGGGGTGGCGAAAGACGCCGCGGGCCAGCGGCGCAGCGGGGTGGTGGGAATCACCTTCTCCATCTATGCCGACCAGCAGGGCGGCGCGACCCTCTGGATGGAAACACAGAACCTGGCATTGGACGCGCAGGGACGCTACGCGGTGCTGCTGGGCAGTACCGAGAGCACCGGCCTGCCTCTGGACCTGTTCGCCACCGGCGAGCCGCGCTGGCTGGGAGCGAAGCTGGAGTTGCCGGGAGAAGTCGAGCAACCGCGGGTGCTGCTGGTGAGCGTGCCCTATGCCTTGAAGGCGTCGGACGCGGACACGGTGGGTGGAATGCCGGCCTCGGCCTTCGTTCTGGCGCCGACCGGTGCGGGTGCGGGTGCGGA
>Ga0187818_10000806_pt1 | contig 11868 bp, 11 predicted proteins | sample NC_wetland_sal_i_14_FD_130581 | JGI IMG/M metagenome (GOLD analysis project Ga0187818, IMG submission 130581) | Wetland sediment microbial communities from Neuse River Estuary, North Carolina, USA - SO4_3 | ecosystem: Environmental > Aquatic > Freshwater > Wetlands > Sediment | place: USA...
ATCCCAAGCTCGCTACGCTTGTGCTGACTGTCTTCGAAGACCAGGAGCGAATTTTCGATGCTCTTTGCGCCGGCGCTTGCGGTTACCTGGTGAAAGGCACTCCACCGGCAAAATTACTGGACAGCCTGCGCGAGGCGGTGGGGGGCGGCGCACCCATGTCGCCTCAGATTGCGCGCCGTGTGATCCAGCATTTCCAAACTCAGGACGCGACCAAGCAGGGCTATGATCTGACGCCGCATGAACTGCGCCTGCTGCGCTTCCTGGTTGACGGACACCATTACCAGTCCGCCGCCGACCAGCTGGGCGTCACCGTGAACACCATCCGCTTCCACCTGCGCAACATCTACGAGAAGCTGCAGGTGCACTCCAAATCGGAGGCGGTGGCTAAAGCGCTGCGCGAGCGGCTGGTGCGTTAAAAGCAACTCTCCCACCCAAACATGCGGTGACGGCGAGGGCGAACAGGTCTACCCTGCGATGCTAATGCCAAGGTGCCAGAGATGAGAGCCAGTCTCCGAACCAGGCTCGAGAAAGATCGCCAGCGAGGCGAAGAAGTTCGTTTCTCGCCCAGTCCTTCCGATTCCGAAAACTCAAGCAGCCTGCCAACCGAACCCAACTCAGCCGTGAGAGCCGGGCCGGGCGATATATCTGGAACGCCGGCCCCTTCCAATGTCGCTGAACGCATTCGGCAAGCATCGGGTGGCGGATCTGCTCTTGATTCCGAGGTTGAGAGTACCCTGTCGCCTCGCTTCGGTTACGATTTGAGCCGTATTCGTGTCCATTCAGGTCGCGAGGCGGATGAACTTGCGCGGGCGGTCGATGCTCGCGCGTTCACAACCGGGAACGATATTTTCTTTCGTGCGGGTGCATATGCCCCCGGCACGTCAGAGGGGATGCACACCATCGCCCATGAGATCGCGCACGTTCGGCAGCAGGCCGCCGGACCGGTCGCCGGGACACCGGCGACCGCAGGACTCTCTATCAGCAACCCGGCCGACAGTTTCGAGCAGGAAGCCGAGAGAGTCGCAGATACTGTCCTGTCTGGCGGATCGGCGGTCGCCTTATTGCCGGCTGGTGGGGGCACTCTGGCGGTGCAGCGCGAGTTGCATATCCAACGCGATCCAGCGCCTGGCACGCAAACCGCGGACCCGGATGTCAAACCTGCGTCACCAGACGACAGCGGCGACCAAGAAGCCAGTACGTTTGAGGCGGACGCGATGGCTTACTTCGAAAGTAACATGCGGGTGAGTTTGAAGAATGGTCTTGCCATCGAGGGAGCAGCCATCGGACGACGAGCCTCCTACATTGTTGGCGACAAGGTGCGCGCCGTGTGCGAACCCTATGAGCAGGACCAGGAAATCGATACGGAGACTCTGAATTTAGTCTTTTCTGTAGTGGGAGGCGCAACAAGCGTGGTGGAGGGCGGATCGAGTGGAGCGAAGACCAGCCCAACCCAAGGGATCAACATCGCTTCTCGTTTGGTCCGGATGGGACTGGGCGTGATGGCTACCCTGACACCGCAGCTGGCAGGATACCGGACGGTAGGGGCTCTTAAAGAGGCGGCGATACGGGACATGACGCAAGGAGCGGCAGAGGGTGGAGAAACGACGGCCCCCGGTTATCAGGAGTACGAGGCCGATGCCATGAAGGGCCTCGAGGCGGATTGGCAGGATATGATTTTCAAGTCGAAGGGACTGATTCGCACTGACTCGCACCCGTCGGCCGCCCGCGCCCTCGCGGAAGGAGTCCTGCCCATGCAGCTGACTGCATACCAGGACAAGGTTCGGACCGAGTATGGCTCGCGAAGCGAGGCTGCCGGCACCATGGAGGGCGAGATCGCCAAGGCGATGGACCCCAAGATGGACATCTTGCGACAGAATCTGGAGGAGGCAAAGCAACACCGGAAGCACGTACAAGAATTAGAGGCCATCGGCGGCGGTATTGCCGGTGGCGCGGCGATTGGCGCTGGTCTTGGTTTGCTGGGCGGCCCATTTGCACCGATTACGGTTGCCGGGGGCGCTATCGGCGGCGCCATTGTCGGAGGAGTCCTCGGGCTTGCTGCCGCAGCGAAAATCGCCTGGTTTTGAAGCGCCTGGTTTTGGCGGCGGGGACACTCTGATCAGGGAGCAATACCGCATCGTTTCCTACGGCGTGCGGCTGGCTAGCGGTGTTCCCCTAACCTGCCGCACAAAGATGCAGTAAGCGAGCGCAGCATCTTGCCCGTATCCTCAGTTGCATCGTTGGAGAGGGGCTACTTTGTCCACTGAACTTTCCATTGCCGCAGTCACTGCAGTGTTGAAAAACCTGCTGGGGAATGGCTTGGTCGCATCGGCCAGCAGCACGGGGATTGGCGACGTGAGCATCAGCGCGTTGCCACCAGACCGTCTCACCACGGGCACCGACGAGCGCAGCCAGCTGAATATTTTCATGTATCGCGTGGCCCCGTTCTCGGCGATCACGAATCGGCAGAGCTTTGACCGCAAGGACCGCTCGCCGCAGGGTGCCGGCTCGCCTCCGCCGCTTGCCGTGGAGTTGTCGTATCTGCTGACCGCTTGTGGCGCGGAGGAGTTTCACGCGGAAATTCTGCTGGGCTGCGCCATGCAGTTGCTCCATCAGACGCCCATTCTCACCCCGGACAAGATTCGCGCCGCGCTCGACAACTTTTCTCCGAAGAAGACGAAAGTGCAAGGCCATCCGGTGAAACTGGCGCTGTCTGAGTCTCAACTTGCGGATCAGTTGCAGCAGATCCGGATTACCCCGCAATTCCTGAGTTTCGAGGATATGTCGAAATTGTGGGCGGCCTTGCAGGCCCGGTATCGGCCGTCGGTGTGTTACCAGGTTTCTGCGGTGATAATCGCCGGGGCGGCCGACCGTGAAGATCTCGTTATGAAGCGACCCGCATGAATGAAGTCGTGGCAGCGCCGGCGGGATGGCAAGCCTCAAACCAGAGTGCGCTCTCAGCGGCACTGGCGGTAGTGCGTCTTCGCCTGGAAATCAGCGCTCGCATACCCGGACGTGATGACGGCCACGAACTGCTATCGGCGGAAAGACAATACCTCGAATTGAGCAGCGGGATGTCGCCTGCCCCGGCGTTCGAAACGCTGAGCAGGTTATTCGGCTTGTCCTCGTTCGAGCGCGCGGTGCTGCTCCTTTGCGCGGGCATGGAACTTGAGTCCTCGTTTGCTGCTCTGTGCGCCGCAGCTCACGGGAATCCCCAACAGACGTATCCGACATTCGGTCTGACCCTATCGGCTTTCCAGAATGCTCATTGGAGCGCGCTGTCGCCGGATGCCCCGCTGCGTCACTGGCGGTTGATCGAGTTTGCGGCAGGCGGGTCGGCGGGAGCTCCCATTACTACCCGGCCCCTGCGAATTGATGAGCGGATTCTTCACTATCTGACGGGGATTTCCCACCTTGACGAGCGCCTCGCGGGATCGGCGGAACGGGCCAGCCTCGGAGAAGAGCTGATGCCTTCGCACGAGCGCATTGCCCATGCCATCACCGCAGGTTGGGCGCATGCGCCGGCGGGAGCTCCCTTGCCCGTCGTATTGCTGTACGGTCCTAATGCTCAGAACATGCTGGCGATCGCGGGCCGGGCGTGTGCCTCCGCCGGACTAGACCTGCACGCGATCTCCGCCGATGCGGTTCCTTCAGGAGTAGCCGAGCGCAATGCTTTCATTCGTCTTTGGGAGCGCGAATCGGTTTTGAGCCGAAGCGCGCTGCTGCTCGACCACCATGACCGCGGCCACAGCGAACCGGCACACGAAATTGCTGTTGGCGATTTCATCCAGAAAATCAAGACGGGATTAATCGTTTCCGCGCGGGAACGCCCGCGATTCAGGGGACGCCCAAGCATCGAGTTTGAGGTCAAGCATCCTACGCCGAATGAGCAGGGAACTGTGTGGCGCGTGGCGCTTGGCGATTTGGCTGAGTCCCTCGACGGGGCACTCGACATGCTGGCGTCCCAGTTCAGTCTTCCCGGTCCGGCGATCCGTTCTGCCGCCGCTCGCGCGCGTGGTTCAAATGGCGCCGGGCCGTTGCTCGATGCCATCTGGGACGAATGCCGTCGCCTAACCCGCACCCGCATGGATGATCTGGCGCAACGCATCGAAGCCACGGCCGGCTGGGACGACCTGGTCTTGCCCGAAGCGCAAAAAGGAATCCTGAGAGAAATCGTTGCCCACGTCAGATGCAGGAGCCGCGTGTACGAGTCTTGGGGCTTCGCGAATAAGGGCACGCGCGGCCTTGGAATCAGCGCTCTGTTCGCGGGGGCGAGCGGAACGGGTAAGACCATGGCAGCTGAGGTTCTGGCTCGAGATTTACGCCTGGACCTCTATCGCATCGATTTGTCGTCGGTGGTCAGCAAGTACATCGGAGAGACGGAAAAGAATCTGCGCCGCTTGTTCGACGCGGCGGAGGAAGGCGGGGCCATCCTGCTGTTTGACGAGGCCGACGCACTGTTCGGCAAGCGGAGCGAGGTGAAAGACAGTCATGATCGCTACGCCAATATTGAAGTCAGCTATCTTCTGCAGCGCATGGAGTGCTACCGCGGATTAGCCATCCTGACCACAAATTTCAAGTCCGCGCTCGACGCAGCCTTCTTGCGTCGAATCCGATTCGTGGTGCAGTTTCCATTTCCGGACGCCGCGCAGCGAGCGGAGATCTGGCGGCTTATCTTCCCGGCGAGCACGCCCACGCGCGGACTGGAGCCGCACAAACTGGCTCAGCTCAACGTGCCCGGAGGCAACATCCGCAACATCGCGCTTAACAGCGCTTTTCTGGCGGCAAATGAAAACAGCGACGTCCGCATGTCGCATATTCTTCGGGCCGCCCGCTCCGAATATGCCAAGATCGAGAAGACTCTCACCGACGGTGAGACCAGCGGCTGGGAGTGAACTCACACGTCTCAGACACCTCAGACAGCTCTCCGCGCCGCGCAAAACGTACCCAACCAATCTTTTGACTACCCAGATATGCGGTGACACGGCGCAACCGCCGGCCTATTCTCCCTGCTGCTGCCTTCAGCAAAAGCATGCTCAGTGACGGCCATCAGGCGTTGGGACAGTTGCTGTACCGCAAGGGATTCATCCCGGAGGAGGTCGACGTTCGTTACGAAGCGCCGACCAAACAGTGGGTGGACTCGCTGACGCGGCCGACGATCAGCTTCTTCATGTTTGACATCCAGGAAAACAAGGAGAAGCGCGAGACCAACCTGCAGACGGTGCGGGGCAACGGACGCGCGGAACGTCGAATGCCGCCGCGGCGGATTGATTTGTTTTACTCCGTCACCGCGTTTGCAACCGAAGTGGCGGACGAGCACGAACTCTTGTGGCGGGTCCTGGCGACTCTTACGAAGTACCAGCAATTTCCCGACGACGTGCTGTCGGACTCGCTGCGGCACGTCGATCCGCCGATCATGGCTCGTTTGGGAGAGAAGGAAGACAGCGAGCGGCTGCCGGAGTTGTGGAGTTCCCTGGGCGTGCCGCAGCATCCGGCGCTTTGCTACATCCTGACCGTGCCCATGGATCTCGATATCTCGATCCAGGCTCCGCTCGTTCTCACTCGGACCGCACGGTACAGAGAGCCTCTGACTGGAACAACGTATGAGACGGCGATCCAGATTGGCGGGGTGGTCCGTGGCAGGGCAGGGAATCCGCTGGCGGGTTTCACGGTACGGCGCGGGGAAAGCGCGTCTGAGGGCTCGACCACGGATCCGAATGGCGAGTTCAGGTTGCGAGGAGTGCCTCGGGGACGCACGCGCCTGGATGTGCTGAAGCAGGGGAAACTTCAGAAGCAGGTGGAGATCACGGTTCCTGCCGAATCTTACGAGATTGTTTTGGATGATTAGCGTAAGCGAAGCCGGCGAATCCGGCTCGAAAACTGATTCGAGGGATAAGTCACCAACAAGAGGAGAAAACAATGGCTGAATATTTGTCGCCTGGCATTTACATGGAGGAAGTCAACAGCGGCCCGCGACCAATCGAGGGCGTAGGCACAGCGATGGCGGCGTTTGTCGGGTTCGCGCCGGGTGGACCGACCAACAAACCCGTACTGATCACCAACTGGTCGCAGTATGTCGAAACCTTCGGCGTCGCGGAAAACGGTGGCAAGCGCAACCCTCATATGAAGGGCGCCTACTTGTCGCACGCAGTGTACGGCTATTTCTTGAACGGAGGCGGGCGCTGCTACGTCACGGGATTGGGCAGTTCCAAAGCCATGGCCCAGGCTCCTGCGCCGCTCCAGCTTCCCAGCAAAGCGTCGAAGTCGGTGCCGTCGCTGTCCTTGCTTCCCAAGGACGCTCACGCCGGCGACATCGAGGTCGAAGTGAAGCCGCCGACCGGCGACCAACCTGACGGAACCTTCACCTTGCGCATGCGTATGGGTACGGTGGAAGAGACCTACGAGAATGTCACGCTTGGCAAAGGCAGAGGCACCAAGAACGTGGTCGAGACGGTGAACCAGACCAGCCGGCTGGTTACGGTTCTGGAAGCTACGAGCACGGGGACCCTGGCCGAGCGCGCTCCCGAAGTCGGCACCTACACACTCAAGCAAACCAAGCTCGCCAAGGCCACTCAGCCTGAGACCCTGCCGGCCGTGCAGCCGAAGAACTTCCGCGGCGAATCCGCCGACCGCAGCGGCATCGCGGGATTGGAGGTCGCAGAGGACGCGACCATGCTCTGCTGCCCCGATCTCATGAGTGCGCATGAGGCTGGGTTAATCGATCGCGACGGCGTCAAGGCCGTCCAGACGGCCATGATCAACCACTGCGAGCAAATGGGCGACCGCATGGCGATCCTCGATCCGTTGCCCGGTCTCTCGCCGCAGGACGTGAAGACGTGGCGCCAGACTGAAACCAACTACGATTCGAAGTTTGCGACTCTGTACTATCCGTGGATCAAGATCTCAGGACCCGACGGCCAGCCGATCACCATACCTCCGTGCGGCCATATGGCGGGGATCTACGCGCGCAGCGACAACCAGCGCGGCGTGCATAAAGCGCCCGCCAATGAGGTTGTGCGAGGCGCGCTGGAGACTGCATCACAAGTGACCAAGGGCGAGCAGGACACACTCAACCCAATCGGGGTGAACTGCATCCGTTCGTTCAGCGGACAGGGAATTCGCGTCTGGGGCGCTCGCACCTTGAGCAGCGATCCCGCCTGGCGCTATGTCAACGTGCGGCGTTTGTTCAACTACGTCGAGAAGTCCATCGAACGGGGCACGCAATGGGTGGTCTTCGAGCCGAACGATGCCGACTTGTGGGCGCGTGTACGGCGCGACGTAGGCGCCTTTCTGACCGGCGTATGGAGAGATGGGGCTCTGTTCGGGCTGACTGCCCCCGAAGCATTTTTCGTGAAATGCGACGAGGAGGTTAATCCCCCGGACGTTCGCGACCGAGGCCAGCTGATCATCGAGATTGGTCTGGCGCCGGTGAAACCTGCGGAGTTCGTCATCTTCCGTCTCAGCCAGTTCGCTGGCGGCGGAGCGTGATTCGGAATCCGTTTTCTAAGTACAGAAATCTTTAGCCATGGAGGCACAGAATGCCGGACAAAGATCCATTAGTATCAGCATGGTTTGGGGTTGAATTTCAGGGCCAGTTAGTGGGGGCCTTTCGCGAATGCACCGGGATGGGCAGCGAGAACGAGGTGGTGGAATACAAGGCGAGCGGGCCCAAGGGCCAGTTCGTCATCCAGAAAGTCCCGGGCAGAATGAAGTGGACCAACATCACCTTGAAACGCGGCATCACCGATGCCGTGGACATGTGGAACTGGCGGAAGATGGTCGAAGAAGGGAAAGTGGACGAGGCGCGTAAAAACGGCTCGGTCGTCATGTTCGACACTTCCGGCAAGGAAATGGCGCGCTGGGAATTCCTGCGGGCGTGGCCTTCGAAACTGAACGGTCCAACCGCGAACGCAGGTAACAACGAAGTGGGGATCGAAGAACTGGAAATCACCCATGAGGGTTACCGGCGCACCAAGTAAGTGAGATGGCTGTCGTGTCGTGCATCTACGGCAATCGAGTGAGGGAAATCCGTTGCAGATCGAATTCGGCTTTACATTGCCCAGAGGCTACGTCGATGAAGCGGGAACGGTTCATCGAGAAGGTGTCATGCGGCTCGCCCGAGCCCTTGACGAAGTGGCCCCTTTCGAGGACAAGCGCGCGAATGCCAATGAAGCCTACCTGAGCATTCTGCTGCTCAGCCGCGTGGTTGTCCGCTTGGGCAACATCAGCCCGGTTCCGCCGTCGGTCATCGAAAAACTGTTCGCCTCCGATTTCGCCTACCTCCAGGACTTCTACGTCAGCCTGAATGAAGAGGCGAACAGGATTTTCGAGACGGCGTGCCCGGCGTGCGGCGAGCGGTTCGGGCTCGATCTGTTGTCAGAGTTATCTCGCACCGATGCTGGGGATGGGAAAGCGGCATTGAGTGCATGACGGGATCCAGCGAAAGTTCCGATCGCGAGATCTCGGAAACGTCTCCTGCCAAGTCCACGGCTGACGTCGACGTGGAAAAGCTTGCGGACCGGGTGTACCGGCTCATGATCGGTGAAGCTCGTCTGGAGCTGGCCCGCAGGGGACAAGTCATCAATCGAAGGGAGTCCTGAGCCATGGCTACCGCCTCGGTAGGTCCCGCACATTCCGCGTGCCGGTTCTACGTGAAGATCGAAGGAATCACCCAGGCCGTCTTCACCGAGGTGACCGGGCTTGCACTTGAGGTCGCGACTGAAGACGTGGAAGAGGGCGGCAGGAACGACTTTGTTCATCGCGTGCCGGGACGCTGCAAAGTGGGAAACCTCGTGCTCAAGCGCGGCCTGACCAAGTCCAACGATTTTCTGAAGTGGCACCTCGATGTCGCCCAGGGGAAGCTCAAACCGCGCACTCTGTCCATCATTGTCTACAACGCCGACGGAAGCGAATCCATGCGCTGGAACTTCATCAACGCCTATCCCGTGAAATGGACGGGGCCGCAGTTCAGGGCCGACGACAAGGGAGCTGCAATCGAGTCCCTGGAACTGGCGCACGAAGGATTCAATTTGGGTTGACCATGCTGAAGCGACAGCTTACTGAATACATGAGGCACGGCCGGAGGCTGCAACGCCACTTGACGCTGCGGCGTGAGGCGGCGCAGCACGTCTACGCCACGACGGCGATCCCGTTCCTTCAAAGAGTAGGTATGGTGACCGCGGGGCCGCCGTCCACGGCTCGCGCCCACGGGCCGCTGGCTGGCAGTCTGGTGCCGCTCGAAGAAGGATTTGCCGAGCCTGTGGCCGATACCGGCGATCCTGAGCAACAGGAAATCAGCCTGACGCAGACCGCCGGTACGACGGCGGCGGTCGACGAAGTTTCTCCCGCACTGATACAAGTCGATGAAGTTTCTGCACTGCCTGGGGATACGGAGTTGAACGCGAAGGAAGGCTCGCCGCGACCAGCCGACCTCATACATTCCGACGAACCCGATGCTCAAACCATGCAGACGGCGCAGTCGAGAAAAGTAGAGCCAGCGATTCCGGCAAAACCCGCAGCGCGTAGGAGCACGCTCTCTGAGCCCGCGAGGGCTCCCGCGGATGGCATCGCAGTCCCTGTCCAGCCCCGTCCCGCACAGCATTCTGAACCTACTCGACCGATGTTGCGGACGGATCAATCCGAGCTGGGAACTGCTACGGAGAAAACAGCGTCATCGCAGAACATCCCGGCGGTAGTGCCGCTCACGGCAAAAACGACTGGTGCTCCCTCAGCGCCCAATTCGGCGAATCAAGTGGCTGAAGGAGTCTCCAGTTCCGGCTACGTCCCGGATGCGTTGGCGCCGGTTTCGCCTCCTGAGATCGCGCAAGTTCAACCTGATGCAGAACAGCCGTCTCCTTCTTCGCCAAAACCGGAAGCCACGCCGATCGCCATTTCGCGGCGGCGGGCACAAATTCAAGAAGGGCCGGCAGAATTGAAGCCGCAGACCGTAGCCACTCAAAAGCAACCTCGCCCGGCCAAATCGCAGGCCAGAGTTGGGAGCCCGCCCAAGCCTTCCTCCGCGGCAGATCCCACCGAGGAAGAAGTTGACGCCGCCGGGCAGGAGTTGTTTGTCCCTCGCGAGGACGTGGATCGTTCTCCCGCAGCTTGGCGCGAACGGCTGGCGGAGGCAATTCGCGTCGAAAGCGAGAATGAGAGGCAGCAAGCGTTCACTCCTCCGGCGCAAGCAGCAAGAAATGTCTCTCGTGATCCGCTCTCACCCGCAAAGCTGGCCGCGTCCCGTAGTGCTGATCGTTCCGCAGCTCCTTTGCGCCGGATCAGCCCACAGCCGGGGCGCCTGCCGGAGTCAGCGCGGCGATTCCTGAACCCCCTGGTTGGATTCGACACTCGCGATATCCCAATTCACCAGGGACCTGCGGTATCGCGGGTGCTGGCAGCCAGCGGTGCTGATGCGATGGCGGCGGACGATTCGATCCTGCTTGGACCGGGCCACGACGCGGAAGCCCCCAAAACTCTCGGCGTGCTGGCGCACGAGTTAACCCACATAGCCCGCGGCAGAACGACAAGATTCGTGCCTCCCGTCGTGCGTGATGCAACGGCTCGCAAATCTACCAGCAGCTTACCCGATACAACCGTACCCGAGACCGCTGACGAAGAAGGCCTCGCCCTCCAAGTCGAGAGCCAGGTTCAGCAGGCTGCAAAGCGAGAAGCGCCGACCTCAGCAACCGGGATCACCAGGACAGCAACCCGCCTCGCTTTCCCGCGCTCGGCTTCATCTCCGGCGCCGCAGAGCGAAGTCTCGCCTGACTCGCCCGGCCCGGAAGAATCATGGGGAGGACTGCCGGCGCCGTGGGATCCGATGCCGGAGTGGGTGAGCGCGCCGCCAACGGCACATCCCACGCCTGTCGTCTCCGCCCCCAGCGTTGTGCCGTCGGGCAGCGCACCCGCTGTGGCTGCCGCCGAATCAGCCGCGCCCGCGCGAGCTGAGTCTGGCCGGTCCTTGCTTGAGGCGGAGGCTCCGCACGAAGGTGGCGGCCATGATCGGCCTGAAGAGAAAAAACATGCCGGCCCCGACCTGGATGCCTTAGCGCGACAGGTTTACACCATCGTGAGAAGACGGCTGGCCGCAGATCGCCGCCGGGAGTTTATGCAGTGAGGCCATTATGAGCGGATCAGGGTTCGCCAAAGCACAACTCGTGAGAATCGACAAGCAGGGGAAGGCCTGCGAGCAGATCGACGTGAAGTTCAATCCTAAGGAACTGACGTTCAATAAACAGAACACCTGGAACCAGAAGGCTAGCCCCAAAACTGACATTCCGGATTGTGAATTTGGCGGAGGCGGCGCAGAGAGTCTGAAAGTCCAGTTGTTCTTCGATACCTACCCCGAGCGCGAAGACGTTCGCAAGAAATATACCGACAAGATCTACCAGCTGAGCCTGCTGGACGAGTCCTTCAAGGACAAGAAGAGCGGCAAGAGCCGGCCTCCGACCGTGCGATTCCAGTGGGGCAGCAATATTGGCTTTGACGGCGTGCTTACGACGGTAGCACAGCGCTTTACCCTCTTCCTGCCCGATAGCGGCACGCCCGTGCGAGCGGTCGTGGATATCACGATTACGCAAGTGAAAGATAAAAAGAACCTGCCAAAACAGAATCCGACTTCCGGTGGCGTTGGTGGAGAGCGCGTCTGGACGGTGAAGGCAGGCGATACGCTCGGCTGGATCGCATTCAACGAATACAACGATGCCACGGAGTGGCGTCGCATTGCGGATGCAAACCGACTTTACCATGTGCGCCGGCTGACCCCGGGCACGATGCTCCTGATACCCAATGCCTGAGAACAGCTCACTGATCAGCCAGGTGCACATCAAGATTGATGGCACCTACGTGTCTGAAGAATTCATGCACGCCTTGCTG
>Ga0187818_10000808_pt1 | contig 11866 bp, 11 predicted proteins | sample NC_wetland_sal_i_14_FD_130581 | JGI IMG/M metagenome (GOLD analysis project Ga0187818, IMG submission 130581) | Wetland sediment microbial communities from Neuse River Estuary, North Carolina, USA - SO4_3 | ecosystem: Environmental > Aquatic > Freshwater > Wetlands > Sediment | place: USA...
ATCCTCAGCACGGCGTCACACGGCACCAGGAACGTCTGCCAGTCGTCCCGCTTCTGCGGATCGACGTCGTAGCGAAAACTGTTCTCCTCGCCGGCGATGCCCTTTGCGACCACTCCGACCAACACCCCGTTTTCATCCACCACCGGACCGCCTGAGTTCCCTGGAAGCGAATCGACGGAGGAGGCGATGTAGGTGGACGTGGTCCCATGAAAATCCGCTCTCCCGAGGCCGACAAATTCCCCTCGGCTCCAGCGCTTCACCTCGCGGTTCATCTTGAGGGAGCGGCGCTTGGTCACGCCCGGAAAGCCAACGGCATAGATCTCACGGTGCAGGGCTTTATCGCAGGTGCCGGTGACCCTGACCGGCTCCCCGATCCGCGAGTGGGCGCTTGCCGTGACCTTGACCACGGCGACATCGTAGGCGTCATCGACATAGACCCGCCGCGGATTGTTGAGCTGCGGGGGGGGCGTCGCCGCAGTGATGCCATCGCGCTCGAACAGCGGCTGGTTGATGTTCTCGACGAGGTAAGGCCCAGGGGATTTGCACTCCTCGAGCGCGTGCCCTGCCGTGATGAAGTAGAAGTTCGCCAGCATTCCGCGGCTCATCTTGTGCACGAGAAATGCGGTGGCGGTGTACGTGCCCGCCCGGCTTTCGCAGACGTACGCATATACGGAAGGCCAGACGCTTCGAACGGCTGGCGGCATGTTGTCCGTAAAGAACCCCTCGGCCGCAAGGCACGGAACCGTCGGCGTGCATACCGCGACCACGCTAACGAGGAGCCGCACGCGGCGCAGCAGATCGAGGATGCGGTTGTCGCGCCGCACCTTTAGTGCGCCAGCGCTTTCACGATCTCTTCCGTCATCTTCTTGGCGTCGCCCAGCACCATGACGGTGTTGTCGTTGTAGAAGAGCGGGTTGTCGATGCCGGCATAGCCCGAGGCAAGGCTGCGCTTGTTGAACAGCACGGTGCCGGCCTTCCAGGCCTGCAGCACGGGCATGCCGTAGATGGGCGAGGTCTTGTCGGTCTCGGCCGCCGGGTTGACGACGTCGTTGGCGCCGATCACGTAGACGACGTCGGCCTGCGGCATTTCCGAGTTGATGTCCTCGAGCTCGAACACCTCGTCGTAGGGTACGTTCGCTTCCGCCAGCAGCACGTTCATGTGGCCCGGCATGCGCCCCGCGACCGGGTGGATCGCGTACTTCACCTCGACGCCCGCCTTCTTCAAGGCGTCCGCCATCTCGCGCAGCGCGTGCTGGGCCTGCGCCACCGCCATGCCGTAGCCGGGCACGATGATGACGCGGCTCGCGTTCTTCATCACGTAGGCCGCGTCCTCGGCCGAGCCGAGCTTGACGGGCTTCTGCTCCGCTCCACCCGCCGGCCCCGCAACCTCGCCGCCGAAGCCGCCGAGGATCACCGAGATGAACGAGCGGTTCATGCCCTTGCACATGATGTAGGACAGAATGGCGCCCGAAGAGCCGACGAGCGCGCCGGTGACGATGAGCGCTATGTTCGACAGCGTGAAGCCGATGCCGGCAGCCGCCCAGCCCGAGTAGGAGTTGAGCATCGATATCACGACCGGCATGTCGGCGCCGCCGATGGGGATGATGATGAGGACACCGAACAGCATCGCCGTCAGCGCGATCGCCCAGAACAGCCAGCCTGCGCCGCCCGACAGGCAGAACGTGTAGATGAGCCACACGAGCAGCCCGAAGAGGGCGAGGTTGATGACGTGGCGCAGCGGCAGGATGATCGGCTTGCCCGACATGCGCCCCGACAGCTTGAGGAATGCGATGACGGAGCCGGTGAAGGTGATAGCACCGATGGCGACGCCGAGCGACATCTCGATCAGGCTCGCGAAGTGGATGGCGCCGCGCTCGCCGATGCCGAACGAGTCGGGTGCGTAGAGCGCGGCTGCGGCGACGAACACGGCAGCGAGGCCGACGAGCGAATGGAAGGCCGCGACGAGTTCCGGCATCATCGTCATGGGGATGCGCCGCGCGGTCACCGCGCCGATGAGGCCGCCGACGCCGAGACCGCCTGCGATCAGGTACCAGGTCAGAGGAATTTGCGGGTTCGCGATCGCGAGCGTGGTGCCCATGGCGATCGCCATGCCGAGCATGCCGGAATAGTTGCCGCGCCGCGAGGTCGCCGGGCTCGACAGCCCGCGCAGGGCAAGAATGAAAAGCACGCCCGCGGCAAGGTAGAGGAGGGCAACGAGGTTGGGTGTCAACATGACATGCTTTCCCCGTGGGCGATCGAACGAGTGCTCACCGCTTGTCACCCTTCTTCTTGTACATGGAGAGCATGCGCTGCGTGACGAGGAAGGCGCCGAAAATGTTGACGGCCACCATCGCCAGCGCGAAGAGGCCGAAGATCTTCGAGGCGAGGCTGCCGTCGAAGTTGGCGAAACTGTCGAGCCCCCCGTGCTCGACCGCAACCGCCAAGAGCGCGCCGACGACGATCACGGAGGAGATGGCGTTGGTGACGGACATCAGCGGCGTGTGCAGGGCGGGCGTCACGCTCCACACCACGTAGTAGCCGACGAAGATCGCCATCACGAACACCATGAGCTCGTAGATGACGGGCTCGATGGCGCCGCCGATGCCGGCGGCGAAGGCCGGCGCCGGGACCAGCGCCGCCGCGAGGAAGCCGATGCCTGCGGTCTTAAGCATCGTCCAAACGCACTTCCTCCCCCCCCCTCGATGGGGGAGGGTTAGGGAGGGGGTGGTGCACATCGCGAGACGTCGTGGACACCCCCCACCCTGGCCCTCCCCCGCAAGGGGGGAGGGAAAGAGAAGCGGTAGCCCGTTTGATGTGCCCCTCAGGAGAGTTTGGGTCCGTCATCTCACGCTCCCAGCAGGCTCGGGTGGACGATCTTGCCGTCGCGCGCCACGAGCGTGCCTTTGACGATCTCGTCGTCCCAATTGACCTTCAACGTCTTGTCCTTCTTGTCGATCATGGTCTCGAGGAAGGTATAGAGGTTCTTGGCGTAGAGGCTCGAGGCATTGACCGGGATCTCGCCCGCGAGGTTGAGTGGGGCAAAGATGCGCACGCCGTTCATCTCGATCGTCTTGCCGGGCTCGGTCAGCTCGGTATTGCCGCCGCGCTCGGCCGCGCGGTCGACGATGACGGCGCCGGGTTTCATGCTCTCGACCATCGCCCGCGAGATGAGCTTCGGCGCCGGGCGGCCGGGAATCAGCGCGGTGGTCACGACGATGTCCTGGTTCTTGATGTGGGAGGCGACGAGCTCGGCCTGCTTCTTCTGATACTCCGCCGACATCGGCTTGGCGTAACCGGCCGCCGTCTGCGCTTGGCGGAACTCCTCGTCCTCGACCGCGATGAACTTCGCCCCCAGCGAGGCGACCTGCTCCTTCGCCGCCGGGCGCACATCGGTCGCCGACACCTGCGCGCCGAGCCGGCGCGCCGTGGCGATCGCTTGCAGGCCGGCGACGCCCGCGCCCATGATGAAAACTCTTGCGGCGGGAACCGTGCCCGCCGCCGTCATCATCATCGGCATCGCCTGCTCGAACATGGCGGCAGCATCGACGACGGCCTTGTAGCCGGCAAGGTTCGCCTGGCTCGAGAGCACGTCCATCGATTGCGCGCGCGTGATGCGCGGCATGAACTCCATGGTGAACAGGGCCGCGTTCGAGGCCGCGAGCGCTTCGAGACCCGCGCGGTCACCATAGGGATCGAGCATGGCGATGACGAGCGCGCCGGGCTTCAGCGCCCTCACCTCGTCGGCGGTGGGGCGGCGCACCTTGAAGAGAATGTCGGCGTCGCGCAGAGCATCGGCGGCGGTGGGAACGATCTCGGCACCCTGGGCCCGCAGCACGTCGTCGGAGAAGCGCGAGCGCGCCCCGGCGCCCGATTGGACCTTCACCTTGGCGCCGAGGCCGACGAGCTTCTTGGTCGTCTCGGGCGAGATCGCGGCGCGCGGCTCGTCCGTCCCCTCCGCCGTTACAGCTATGGTGACCATGTACTCTTCCAGTTGAGCGGAGGACTTTCAGCCAGACTGCCCGCGCAATCGAGCGGCTCGCCAACTCCGTTAGGGGCGACCTGCGCCGCGCCGGGGCCTCAGGTCAGGAAGTAGCCCATCCCGGCCAAAAGCAGGACCAGAAAGACGATCATTATCTTCGTCAACAAGAGAAACTGGCCGTACGTGCGGCCGTGTGCGGCATAGTCCATTTCCGAGCTGCCGCCAGATAAATCGATCGCCACTTGTCCCCTCCTGTTGGGTTTCCCGTCCCTTCGCTCCTCGTACCGCAACGGCCGCCGTCTATCAAGACGATCACGGCTTCGCGGGACACTTTGCGGCAGCGCATTGACCATGTGTGGCATTTGTCCCTTCGCCCTGGCACCCGCCGCTATGGTTAGTATGAGCTGCGGCCCGCTGCATCTTCGAACCCTGCTTCGGTTGTCCCGTGGATACGTTTGAGCTCGTTGGGCGGTTGGCGGTCGCGCTCGCCATCGGCCTCGTCATCGGAATAGAGCGCGGCTGGAAGCAGCGCGGGGAGGCCGAGGGAGAGCGGGCCGCCGGCCTGCGCACGCACGCGCTTTCGGGGCTGCTCGGCGGCATCTGGGGCGCACTCGCGCTGAACACCGGGCAGGCCGGCGTGATCGCCGTTGCCCTCGCGTTCGCCGCGTTCACAGCCGCAATCGCGGTCTTTCGCTATCGCGAAATGGTGCACGACAAAACCTTCGGGGCCACGACCGTGGTCGCGGCCATGTTGGCGTTCGCCCTCGGCGCGCTCGCCGTGACGGGTGACAGAACCGCAGCGGCGGCCGCAGGCGTCGCCACGGCCATGCTGCTGGCGCTCAAGGCTGCGCTGCACGAATGGGTGAAGCGGCTGACGTGGGAGGAGCTGCGCGCCGGCCTGATCCTGCTCGCCATGAGCGTGATCCTGCTGCCGCTGCTGCCCGATCGCGAGCTCAGTCCATCATTTCCCGTCAACCCGCACGAGATCTGGCTGCTGACCATCCTCATCGCGGCGCTGTCGTTTGCCGGCTACGTGGCGATCCGCCTTGCCGGGCCGTCGATCGGCGTGCTGCTCTCCGGACTCGCCGGCGGCCTCGTGTCGTCGACCGCGGTGACGCTCAACATGGCGCGGCTCGCGCGCGCCGACGGCGAGCGCTGCAACATCTTTGCTGCCGGCGTGCTCGTCGCGAGCGCGGTCATGATGCTGCGCGTGCTCATCATCGTCTCAATCGTCAACACCGCGCTGCTGGCGCCGATCGCGGCACCGCTGCTCTTGGGCGCGTTCGCGCTCGCCGGCATTGCTGGATACCTGGCGAACTGGGGGCGCGAGGACTGCCCGGTCGGAAAGCCGCTAGCCCTGCAGAACCCGTTCGAGCTGCGCGTCGTCCTCGAGTTCGGCGCGCTGCTGGCGGTCATCATGGCGGCCGCGAAACTGCTCTCGAGCTGGTCCGGCGCAAATGGCGCGATCGTTCTTGCCGCGGTCTCGGGCTTGATCGACGTCGACGCGATCAGCATCTCGCTTGCGCGGCTCGCCCCTCAAGCGCTTGCCCCCAACAGCGCGGTCTATGCCATTCTCGTGGCGGTGGTGGCGAACAGCCTCACTAAGATTGTGCTCGGCACCACGGCCGGCGGCTTCAAGTTCGGCAAGGTCGTGGCGCGGGGCACCGTCGCGTCGCTCGCCGTCGGTGCGCTTGCGCTCGCGCCGGCGCTGCTAAGGTGACAGCCCCGGTATCACCGGTGCGCACCCTCTTACCCGGATCCGCCTTCATGTGCCGGGCGCTCCTTGCCGCCAAAGATACCTTTAGGGCCTCGAAGCGTTTGAGACGACGCCAAGTCCCGAGACGGTGTGCAGCGGGGATCGCTCGGCTAATCGTTAGCCTTTGACCGTTAATCGCCGAACGTGGGGCAAGAGCTTGATTTGGAAGGCCCAAGCGAGAAAGCCGCCGCACAACACTGCTGAAGCCGTGCGAACGATGCCAAAGGCCGAGAAGTAGTAGACGACAATATTGGCCACCAGCAGCATGAGATGCGCCGGGTGAAGCAATTGGAGCCAACTCCTCGTCGACTCGTCGCGAAGATCCCCATACCCGGTCGCTCCAAAAAAGTAGGCGATCAGATACGGCACCACCAGGCAAGTACCGATGGTATAGAGTTTTTCAGCGCCGCTCATATCTGCGAACGAGCGGCGCATGATCATCATGATCATGCTTGTCGCCGACGCGACGAGTGGCCACGTCCCGAAGACAACTGTTAGGAACGGATTGACTGGCTCAAGAGCTACAGTCATCACGGCAGACAGCGTCAATGCTGGCAAGGCGATGACAGTGGAAAGAAGCGTGGCCTTGCTCCAGATGTCTTTGAGATCCTCTACAAGGGACGGTTGCTCCCCTTGCTCTGATTTGAGCTCGTTCATTCCTTTCCTCCGATTGGCTCCGGTAATTGCAGCGTTGTCGCCGATAAGAAGACGTTGCCCGACGTCGCCAATTACGGCTCCTTTCGCAGCGACATGATGTAGCCGGCAAGCGCGAACATCTCGTCCTGGGTCAGGTGATGGTTCGGCATCATCGGCGGCACCGATTTGAGCCAGGAGACGATGCCGTCGAAGGTCTGGCCGGGGCGGTTCGCCACCGCGACGAAACCGGGAATGCCCATGGCCCCCTGCTTCTCGCCCTGGTCTTCGTTGAGATGGCACTGCGCGCACAGCGCATATGCGAGCTCGCGACCCTTGGCGGTGTCGTCGGCCACCGCATCCGGCAGCGCGGAGCTGAGCGCCAGGATGCCTGCCACCGCCCGGTACATGTGATGGCGCACCGCTGCCTTCTCCCCCGCCGAAGCCTGAAGTGCCAAACCTACTCGATTCCCGTACGCGCGCGAGTTTGATCCAAGTCACGGCGCATGCCGGCGCGGCAGCCTAGGCTTTGTTGGCGCTAGACAAGGAGATTTGCCATGGATCTCAACGAAGGAACGCTTGACCGCGCTTTGCGTATCGCCGTCGGCCTGGTGCTGATCGCCTTCCCCATCGGGCTGTTCGGCATCGACCACGCCTACGCATGGGGCTGGATCGGAGTGGTGCCGCTGGTCACGGGGCTGGTCGGATGGTGCCCGGTCTATTCGCTGCTGCACATCAAGACCGGACCAGCTCCCACTTGAGTATCGCGGTGATCGTAGATGCATGATTGGTGGAGAATGGGTTGGGGAGGAGGCATGGTGTTCGGCCCCGTGCTCGTGCTGGCCGCGCTGATCCTCCCTTACATGCGTGGGATCGGCGCAGGCGCACCGCGCGCGACATTCTCGACGAGCGCTACGCCCGCGGCGAGATCGACCGCGAAGAATACCTGCGCCGCCGATAGGACATCGGCGGCGAGTAGCGTTGCGGCGCCGCTCTCACGCGCCCTCCGGTAATGGCACGCCCGCCGCGGCGAAGACCTCGCGCTGCCGCGCCTCCACTTCGGCGAGCCCGAACCCCTCGATCGTTTCGTTGAACAGGCGATACCAGTTCTGCCGGGCGTCGAGGTGCAAGAACACGCCGCCAAGCCCGATCGCCGCGCGGTCCATGAACACGAACTCGCGCGGCACCGTGACCGGGCCCTTCTCGCGCAGGATCTTGTGCACGCGGAACGCCTCCTTGCGCCCGTACTCGGCCGGTGTCGTGCCCTCGTCGATGGCGCGCTCGCGGTCATCGAGCAGCGGGCCGTAGATGAAGCGCGCCCAGATGTTCATCGCCTCGATCAGCTCGGGTGACAGCCCGCGAAAGCCCCAGGTCTCGTAGGCGTGCACGACGAGCTCGCGGTCGCCGCTAAGCAGGCCGTTGTAGAGGTCGATGACGCCCTGCACGAACGAGGGGTGAAAGCTGCGGATGCAGCCGTAGTCCAGCAGGTTGATGCCTGCGGGCTTGCTAGCCGCACTGAGTGGACTGTCTCCGTCACCTTCATTGAAAATGGTGTAGTTGCCGAGGTGCGGGTCGCCGTGGATGACGCCGTAGTGGCTGAACGGAAACCACCAGGCGCGGAACATGGCGCGCGCAATCGCGTTGCGGTCTTCGAGCGGCGCTCGCCTGTAGTCGAGCAGCTTGCGCCCATCGAGCCACGTCATGGTGAGCAGCCGCCTGGTCGACAACTCGGGCAGGACATCCGGCACGCGGATGCGCTCGTCCGATGCGAAGATCGCCCGGTAAAGACGCATGTGGCGCGCCTCGAGCTCGTAATCGAGCTCCTCGCGCAGCCGGGCCGCAATCTCCTTCTGGATCTCGCCGGTGGTGACCCCCGGATCCATGCGCGCGTGGATGGCGAAGACGGCCTTGAGCTGCGTGAGGTCGGCTTCCACCGCCGAGGGCATGTCCGGATATTGCAGCTTGAGCGCGAGCGACCGGCCATCGTGCGCCACCGCCCTGTGCACCTGGCCCAGCGAGGCGGACGCCGCGGCCTCCATCTCGAAGCTCCGGAAGCGCTGCGCCCAATCGGGTCCGAGCTCGGCGGCAAGCCGCCGCTTCACGAACGCCGGCCCCATCGCGGGCGCCGCCGATTGGAGCTGCATGAGCTCGCGCGCGTAGTCCGCCGGGAGCGCTTCGGGGATGGTCGAGAGGAACTGCGCCACTTTCATCAGCGGACCCTTGAGGCCACCGAGCGCCACGGCGAGATCGGCCGCGGCGCGCGCGGGCTCGTAGTCGCGGCCAAGCAGGCGCCCGCCGGCAACGCGCGCGGCAACAGCGCCTACGTTGGTGCCGACGCGCACGTAGCGCGCGGCCCGCGCCGAAAACCTGTTCTCCTCGTTGCCCATCGTTGATGCTTCCCGGGAAGCGCGTTCCCGCGCTCCGAGCATATCGGAGCGCCGCGAGAGGCCTGCAAGGCGGCGCTTTAGACTGCGACCTGCGTGCCGACCTCGACGACGCGGTCGGTCGGGATCTGGAAGTAGGTCGTGGCGTCCTGGGCGCTGCGCGCGAGCGCCACGAACAGGCGGTCCTGCCAGGCCGGCATCTCGGACTTGGGCGTCGGCTTGAGATTGCGGCGGGACAGGAAGAACGATGTCGCGCTTATGTCGACGTTGAGGTCCTTGCGCCGGCACTGGTCGAATATTTTCGGCACGCTCGGCGTCTCCATGAAACCGTAGCGGGCGACCACCCGGATGAAGGTGTCGGTGACGCGGTCGACGCTCACGCGCTCGTAGCGCGGCACGCGCGGGGTGTCCTCGGTCTTGATCGAGAGGATGATGTTGCGCTCGTGCAGAACGCGGTTGTGCTTCAAGTTGTGCATGAGCGCCGTCGGCGCCGCATTGGGGTCTGCGGTGAAGAACACCGCTGTGCCTGGCACCCGGTGCGGCGGCTTGGCTTCGAGCTTGCGCAACAGCCAATCGAGGTCGGCCTCGTTCTTGCGCGTCTGCTTAGCGAGCAGCCGCGAGCCCCTCACCCATGTAGTGATCACGAGCGCGACGCAGCCGGCCATCAACAGCGGGACCCAAGCTCCTTCGAAGAGCTTCAGCATGTTCGCCGCGAAGAACGCCTGCTCGACGAGGAGGAGGGGCACGATCAGAGCAGCGACTTGCCACAGCTTCCATCCCCACATCCGCCAGATCACGAAGAATGCCATGAGCGACGCGATGATCATTTGCGCCGTCACCGCGACACCGTAGGCGGCAGCGAGGTTGCTGGAGGTCTTGAACAGCAGCACCACCAGCATCACCGCCAGGAGCAGGATCCAGTTCACGCGCGGCATGTAGATCTGCCCGGAGACGGATTCGGAGGTGTGCGTGATGCCGAAGCGCGGCAGCAGCCCGAGCTGGATCGCCTGGCGCGTCAGCGAGAAGGCGCCGGTGATCACCGCCTGGCTGGCAATGATGGTCGCGAGCGTGGCGAGGATCACCATGGGGACGAGCGCCCACTCGGGATAGAGCAGATAGAACGGGTTCTCGATTGCCTCCGGACGCTGGAGAACGAGAGCGCCCTGGCCGAAATAGTTGATGACGAGCGAGGGCAGCACGAGCGTGAACCAAGCGATCTGGATGGGCTTGCGGCCGAAGTGACCGAGATCGGCGTAAAGCGCCTCAGCTCCTGTTACGGCCAGAAAGACGAGGCCGAGGACCGTGAGCCCGACAAGGCCGTGCTTGAAGAGGAACCTGATCCCGTACTCGGGGCTGACGGCGACCAGCACGTCGGGATTGGCAAACACATGCACCAGCCCGCCAGCGGCAATTGCAGCAAACCAGACGACCATGACCGGTCCAAATAGTGCAGCGACCGCCGCCGTTCCGCGCGATTGGGCGGCAAACAAGGCGACGAGTATGATGGCGGCAAGCGGGAGGACGATGTCTGCGAACGCAGGCGAGACGAGATTCAAACCTTCCACGGCCGACAGAACCGAGATTGCCGGCGTGATAACGGCATCGCCATAAAAGAAAGAAGCTCCGGCTATTCCCAATCCCAGGATCACCGGCGCGCTGCGCTTTGCTACGGACTGGCCAAGCGCCATCAGCGCGAAGGTGCCGCCCTCGCCGTGGTTGTCGGCGCGCAACAGGATGATCACGTACTTGAGGGTCACGATGAGCAGCAGCGCCCAGAGGATGAGCGACAGCACCCCGAAAACGGCCTCGCGGCCGGCGAAGCTCGTTGCCTTGGCCGCGATGATCGCCTCGTGAAAGGCATAGAGCGGACTCGTGCCGATGTCGCCGTAAACGACGCCGATCGATCCCAACACGAGCGGCCAAAAGTGCTTGTCGAGGGTGTCGTCGGGCTGCTCGAAGCCCTTCGCCACCTGCAATTGTGCCACCTGGGCACCTCACGTTGAGCTGGCTGCAGCGCAGCAATGGCGGGCGCTTGTAACCATTATTGGCGTCTAAGGGAAACCCCCTAATTCGCTCAGCCCCCCGCTTCACATCCTTGACAATGGCGCAGGAGTCTGGCGCGGGGACAAGGGCTCGCCCCGGCAGCCGGCCGCCAGGCAACGTTATCCTATCCCAGCGCGATTTTCGCTTCCGTGGCGCAGCCCTCAGGCAGCGGAGTCGGCCCGCTCCAGCTCGTCGATCATGCCCTCGATCACCTTGAGCCCCTTCTGCCAGAACTCGGGCTTGGAGGCATCGAGGCCGAACGGCGCCAGAAGCTCCGAATGGTGCTTGGAGCCGCCGGCTTTGAGCATGGCGAAATATTTCGCGACGAAGCCCGGATGCGCCTCCTCGTAGAGACCATAGAGCGAGTTCACGAGGCAGTCCCCGAACGCATAGGCGTAGACGTAGAAGGGGGAATGGATGAAGTGCGGCACGTAGGCCCAGAACACCTCGTAGCCCGGTTTGAGCTCGATGCCCGGGCCTAGGCTTTCCGACTGCACCGCGAGCCAGATGGCATTGAGCTGATCGGGCTTCAGCTCGCCTTGGCGGCGCGCCTCATGCACCTTGCGCTCGAAGGTATAGAACGCGATCTGGCGCACCACCGTATTGAGCATGTCCTCGACCTTGCCGGCAAGGAACGCCTTGCGCTCCTTGGGGTCGCGGATCTCCTTCAAAAGCGCCTTGAACGTCAGCATCTCGCCGAACACGGACGCCGTCTCCGCGAGCGTCAGCGGCGTCGGCGCCATCAGCGCACCTTGCGGGCGCGCGAGCATCTGGTGCACGCCGTGGCCGAGCTCGTGCGCGAGCGTCATCACGTCGCGCGGCTTGCCGAGATAGTTGAGCAGCACATAAGGGTGCACCGAGGGCACCGTTGCCGCCGAGAACGCGCCCGGCGCCTTGCCCGGCCGGATCGAGGCGTCGATCCAGCGCCTATCGAAGAACTCGTTCGCGATACCCGCCATCTCGGGCGCGAACGCGCCATAGGCGCCGAGCACCAGCGAACGGGCGTCCGACCAGGGAAACGTGCGCTCGGGCTTCTCGGGCAGCGGCGCGTTGCGGTCCCAGTAGGCGAGC
>Ga0187818_10000809_pt1 | contig 11857 bp, 6 predicted proteins | sample NC_wetland_sal_i_14_FD_130581 | JGI IMG/M metagenome (GOLD analysis project Ga0187818, IMG submission 130581) | Wetland sediment microbial communities from Neuse River Estuary, North Carolina, USA - SO4_3 | ecosystem: Environmental > Aquatic > Freshwater > Wetlands > Sediment | place: USA: North...
ATGTGTCGGCTTGATCGACACCAATGGAGGACGTGATCTCGGCCGGTACGTATGGGGTGCCCAAGTGGTCGGCAGATTGGACGATCTCATCCAAACGGCTCGCGAGCATGGAGTGTTTGAAGCGGTTTTGCCAGAAAATGAGGCTCTCTCGTGCTCCGAGGCCGAATTGCGCGACTTCTTCCGGCGTGATCACCTCCGGCTTACCAAGCTCGGACTTTATTCCGCCGACGGCGATTCGAAGCCACGGTCTCAACCGCGTGCTCAACCCTGAATTCATCCAGCACCGTTGGAGTGGTAATAAAGTTGGAAAGTGCTTTAGAATCAATCTTGCTAATCATGTCGGGGCGTAGCGCAGCCTGGTAGCGCACCTGCCTTGGGCGCACGCTCATCCCTTCTGAAAGCTCTCTTGATTCTGACGGCTTCTGATGAATCCAACAACTTGGGGCATCTGCTTTTCGCTCAAGTAAAGCTCCAACACCCCGAACAGAAGGAGTTTTGACACAGTTTTGACACAGTTCGATGTCCTCTGGACTATGCGGGAAAAGACTGTGCCGTCGGCTGCGCAGAGAGAATAGTTCTGCGGTTCGCGTGGTAGTCGGCGAGGAGTTCGCTGTGTCGAAGGATGACATGGAGATGTTTGGTGTCCTGGACTTGGAGACAGGCTTCGAGGGATGCCGCTTCGCGATCGGAATCAGAAACGCGAACAACAAGCGATTCCGGCTGGCATGTACAGTCGGGCTGCGAGTGGGCGAGCCGAACAACTGTCGGCAGAGGCGGCAAAGTTGACGATCTACCGGGCGTTCATCGAGGGAGATCTGATATTTCTGCCGTGCTATGGCCAGTTGTTCGACTTCATCATGGGTAAGCAAATGCTGTTGTCCCAGCAACTGGCTGACGAGCGCGATTCGGACAAAGTGTTCCACCGACTCCATTCTCATGTAGGCTCGGGGCAAATCTTCGGCGTAGGTGACGACACCGTGATTGGCCATGAGGATGGCCTGATGGTGCGGAATGAACGGGGCTAGGGTGTCCGCCAACTCGGCTGTGCCAGGCGTCGCGTACTTGGCCAGCGGAACGTCTCCTAGACCAATGACCGCTTCGCAAACGAGAGCCGGATTCAAGAAAATTCCAGCCGCGGCGTATCCGGTGGCGACTGGCGGGTGGGCGTGCACAACGGCATTCACGTCCTCGCGCATCTTGTAGATCAGCAGGTGCATGGCAATCTCGCTCGACACATTCCGTGATCCCGCGAGTTTCCGCCCTTGCAGGTCCACCACCACCATGTCCTGCGCTCGCATCGTGCCCTTACTTATGCAGGATGGAGTAATGAGGATGGACTGTGGGCCGAACCGCACCGACAGGTTGCCATCTGTGGCGGCAACGTACCCCCGCTCATGCAACAGCTTTCCGAAGTGAACGATCTCCTGTCTGTACTTGATTTCCTTTTTCATCTCACACCTCTAGTCGGCTTGTCCGATCCCGGTTTGTTGTGGTTGGGGTCTGCCTCGGCCAAGTGCAGGGGCACGCAATATCCAGTAGGGAAATGGCTAGGATAATGGCGCTGGTAACGCTTCTTCTGGCGATAAGAATGAGTTAGTTCGAGATGAATCTCGAGATCGCGGTCCAAGTCGGACTGTGTGCTGTCAAAGTAGAAATTCCGGATAGGAATGCCCCCGTAATCCTGGCTCAGCTTGGGATAAATAGCTTCGCTCACGATTCCGTTCATGCAGGTGAACGGACTGATGTCAACAATGCCGTCAGCGCCGTGTTTGGCGAAATAGGCCGACTTACCTATGCTGACCACCATCTCACCTTCGGCCCCGGGATAAGGTAGATAGGGCGTCGCTAGATCTATCAGCTCTTCGATTTCAGGTTCCTCACAACCCCCAAAATCTTCTCGAAAGGGCACCAGCAGTGCCTTCATATCAGCACGCTGAATGTGGCTGCGCAGCTTCGACCTCAGCATCCCCGGCGAAAAAGCTCTGCCCGTAAGACGAAAATCACGTACTTCCTCCTGGTTGGTGTAGGCGATCCACTCGGTAATGTCAGACATCCAACATTCAGCACCGAAGCTTTCCAGGCGTCTAACCAAGTCGTCATTGCTGAAACTATTCAGGCGGCAGAAAATTTCGCCTACCACGCCGATGAGCGGGGTTTCCCGGTCATAGCGCGCCGCAATGCCGCGAAATCGACTGCGTGCTCGCACAAGAGCGGCGACAAGAGCTTTGAGTTGGCAGTCGTAGTCAAAACAACTGCTCTCCAGCGTCTGGCAGAAATCGCGCACAGATTCCTGAAACGCCAGGTCGGCGGCGCCGCTAACGGTTTCGTAGGGGCGGGTTTGCAGCAGAAGTTTGCGCAGGATATCGGCAGAAGCCAGGGCGCGCCATGTCGCGCGCACGAAGGGGACGCCGAATTCGCCCATGTCGCTGTATCCCCGTTCGCCGTGTGGAGAAAGGATCTGCACGTCGCCGTAGCCAATATCTTGCAAGACTCTGCTGATGAACGGAACGTACTGGCCAAAGCGGCAAGGACCGTCGGCCGTGGGCATCAGGAAAACCGCGCGCGCGGAATCGAACGAGCGACCTTCGATGATCTTCAGGAAATCGCCCACCGTGATTTTTGCGGGATAACATTCGTCGCCGCTAGTGTACTTGTTGCCCAACTCGCGCGTGCGTGCGTCGGATGGCGGGGTGGGATAGGCTTCAATACCCAGCCAGCGGAATACCGAGGCGAAGATCTCCACACTTCCTTCCGCCATAGCCGGAATGTAAACGACCTTGCCCGCCAGTGGATGGTTGGGGGCAATTTGGTGCCTTACGCAGCGATGGCGGAAGAGGTGCATCGCAAGAATCCTTTGCTGTCAAGGTAGGCTTCGCAGCGCGTGAGATAGCCGGCGTCATTCGAGTGCCCATCGAACTGGAGCAGCAGGCCGGGCTTTCCCGAAGCCTGGTTCAGGAATGACTTGACATAGGAATCAGGGCCGCATTTGAAGTTGGAGATACAAACCCAGTCCAGCTTGGGATAGCGGCGGCTGATGCCTGCCGCGGCTAACATAAGGCGACCTGAGCTCCAGTACATGTTGTCATTGATCGCAGAGATGTCTTCGCTATCGAGTGGCAGAAAATCCAACGGCAGTACATTGACGCCGTAGATGGTGCGGAGCTTGCGCGGCACACCGCAGTTGGCGCTGCGATCGTAGAGATTGTAGGGGCGCCCAATCAGAAGCACGGCGGGTTCGGTGGTTCCTAGAATGTCCAAAGCCCGGTTACCCGCGGCCACTAGAGCATCTCTAAAGGTCTGCTGAGCAGTGTAGGCTGCTGCCGCAGCACGAGCGCTTTCTCCCGCTGTCCGTCCTAGCTTACGGGCAAGTCCCCGCAACTCTTCCTGGACTCGCGTGAGACCGCAGCGGAAGTGAATGGTCGGGATCAGCAGTCGATGGTGAGCATCTTCCATTCCCGGAGCTGCTCTGACCACGAAGGGAAGTGTCTGATTCCAGGGGCAGAGTTTTGACTGTACTCGCGGGTCAGGGGTCTCAGAGTCAACGACATTAGGTAAGAGCACATGATCCACACCAAGCTCCAACAGCGTCGCTACGTGCCCATGAGCGATTTGCACCGGGAAGCAGGGCTGGGCGATGGCCAATTCCTCGCCCCGCGCAGCAATGCGCCCATCGGTAGGCGGCGAGACCACGACGTCAAAGCCAAGCTCCTGCAGGTAGGTACACCAGAAAGGAAAGCGATCGTAGAAGAACATTGCTCTGGGAATGCCGACCGTGCCTCTGCCTCCGTTCTTCGTCTTAAGCGGCGCCAGCAGAAGTTGCTCATGGAGAGCAAATAAATCCTCGATCACGGGCTGGCGGTCGTGGTGCGAAGGTTTGCGGAATTTGTCGGAGCACTTGTCACCCCAGTAGCTCTTTTCGCCGGCGATTACGAATTCCTTCATGTCGCACTGATTGGAGCAGGCACGGCAAACAAAGTCGCGGCTGGTGAACTTCACCCGATTCAGATCGTAACCACGGAAGCGGCTGGATTTGCCGGTGCGCTGCATGCGCTCTCGGGCGATTAACGCCACGCCAATAGCTCCGATGACCCCGTTGTGAGGCGGCACGATGATGGGTTTGTGCAAGATCTTCGAGAAGGCAGCCGCGACTGCATCATTGTAGGCGGTGCCTCCCTGGAAATAGATCACATTGCCAATCTTGCGCCGGTTCACGACTCGGTTGAGATAATTAATCGCCACCGAGTACGCTAACCCGGCACACAGGTCATCTATCTCCGCGCCTTGCAGCAACAGACTGGTGACATCCCTCTCCATGAAAACGGTGCAACGTTCGCCCAGACGGGCAGGGTTCTTCGAGGCCAACGCCCGGCGGGCGAATTCATCCTTAATGGAGATACCCAGCTTCTCCGACTGCTCTTCCAGAAATGATCCTGTCCCCGCGGCACAGGCTTCGTTCATGGCAAAGTCCACCACCACGCCGTGATCGATTTGGATGAACTTCGAATCCTGTCCACCTATCTCGAAAATGGTATCCACCGGCTCCATTCCGAGTTCGCGGCAAACGTGCAGAGCGCCGGTCTTATGTGCTGTGATTTCGTCATTTATGGCATCGGCGCCGACCAGCTCGCCAGCCAGTTCACGTCCCGAGCCAGTGGTGCCAACGCCACGAATGTCGAGCACGTCTCCCAGTTCCGCCTGAATTTCTCGCAATCCGGTGTCTACGACATCAATGGGACGGCCAGCAGTAACCAGATAAAGCTCTTTGAGCAACTTGCCCGCAGCGTCCAAGACCACCAAATTCGTGCTGACGGAACCAACGTCGATGCCGAGGTAAGCTTCGACTTGCCTGTCCGGTTTAGGCAGTGGGGGCGCGAGGCGATTGCGTAGCAACACTACGTTGTCCATGGAGAGCACCCCCGTGCAAATCGCGGTCTGCCCAGCGGCAGGCGGCGGCAGGCGGCGGCTCCTGGAGGATGGCTCACGTGTCTTCTCGGATTCCAGCATTGCCGCACCCAGTGCACCCAGCCAGCAATGGAGCTGCGGCACAACAAAATCGGGCTCGGCGAGTATGAAGGCCTTGCGCAGGGCACGACGGACCGCTTGGTTCATGGCTACCGCTCCGATAAAAGCAACGGGGGGATCCACCTGACGGCCTTTGACTACGCTCGACTTGAAGTTGCGAGCGCTGGCCTCACACAACCCCAACAGGATCTGATCGGTGGTGTAGCCTTTCTGCTGCGCGTGAATCATGTCGGTCTTCGCAAAGACTGAACAGCGTCCCGCGATCCGAGCGGCACAACTTCCCATGCATGCCGTCGTTCCCACTTCCTCCACCCTGTAGCGGAGGCGGGATGCTTGTTGGTCGATAAAGGAACCAGTGCCTGCGGCGCAATCTCCGCTTAACTGATAGTCCACAATGCCCAAGTCGCCGGCACGACCTTGAGGGCCCAAACGCAGATATTTGGAGGATTCGCCCCCCATCTCGAAGATGGTGCGGACCTCGGGATAGAAGGTCCGCGCTGCTGTGGCGATAGAACGGAATTCGTTCTCGCAATCGACGCCGAGATGTTGCGCGATGAGCTTCCCGCCCGAGCCCGTCACCCGTATGCCCGCAACTTGATCCTCAGGAATACAGTCGCCGAGCTCATTGAGTAACTCGACAGTTGATTGGAGCGGACTGCCGTGAATTCTTCGATAAGTTGACAGCACCACTGCCTGTTTAGATAGCGCGCTAGACGGAGGGAAGTGACTTAGAAAGAAATGGCGGTTTAGCTCAACCAGAGTTGCCAGCAGACCCCTGTCGCTTTCTGCACCGACAGCGGCCAGCTTGACGCTGACAGCCCCAATGTCCAAGCCAACGTTGATAGCCATTGGAGTAACCCCGCGAAGGAGTGCGCATGTTGGGGATACCAAAGGGATGTGCATCAACTCCAACAACGATTCCCCTCATGCTGGGGCCCATGTAACCTAGCCATACACTTATCGGGTAGGCTACCCATCTGACGAAAGGATTTGCTGTGATCCGTATCACAGAGCAGCGTACGAGGTATCACTGCAGCAAGGTCAGCCGGACGATATGCTCGCCGCCGACGTTCTATCCCCGGGGAGATTCGATATGTCTCCGAACTTACTGGTTACCCTGGGCCCTGAATACCGTAGGCCATCACTAACTCCGGCGCTAACGCTCCGAATCGTAACTTGGTCTCCGCGCCTTAGTCGGCAATCCTGCGAGCCGGACCTGCGAACCAGCTGTCAGCGATTGCTTTCCCACAAGCATCACGTCCTAAGCATGGAAACATGCTCACGCAGGTCAAGTAATTCGGCCAGCGAGCTACAGAGTAACTACCCTGGTTCGCCCAAGACCTGAGCGGTAACTTTTCCGCTTTGTTGGAGTAGAGCCATGAAGTCGCATCCCGCTCCGGTTGACTTAGGACCAACGTTTCGCATGTCGCAACCGACTTTCTCTTACGGGGGAGCAGCGATCAATTCGCTGGAGAAAGGATTGCCCAAACAGGTTCAATCCCTGTGTCCGCAGTGTGGCCGCATCGTCTCCGCCACACAATTCGAGCAGGACGAGCGGGTATTCATGAGGAAGGATTGCCCTCAATGCGGTGGCTGCAACGATCTTATCTCCAGTAACGCCGCTTTCTTTCTGAAGATGGAGCAATGGACTTTTGGTGACAACCGTGGGTTGGTCAACCCCAATGTGCCCGGGGCCAGCAAGTGCCCTGAGCAGTGCGGCCTGTGTTCGCTCCATACCAGCCACACCGGCATGGGGCTGGTGGATTTGACGAATCGCTGTAATTTGGTTTGCCCTGTTTGCTTCGCCAACGCAAATGCGAAGAGACCACTTTACGAGCCTGGGCTCGATCAGGTGCGCAGGATGCTGCAGTCTCTGCGCGATGAGCGCCCGACGCCCTGTCGGACCATCCAGTTCTCCGGAGGGGAGCCCACCACCTACCCAACATTCCATGATGCGGTGAGGCTGGCAAGGCACCTCGGTTTCACGCACATTCAAGTGGCCACCAATGGCCTGCTTTTCGCGGAACTCGCATTCGCCCGTCGGGCGCGGGACGCAGGCTTGCACATGCTGTATCTGCAGTTCGACGGTGTGGGCGATGAAATTTATCGGCGCATCCGGGGCAGAGCGCTATGGGCGAAGAAGCTGCAGGCCATCGAGAACGCACGCCTTGTGGGCCTCGACGTGGTGCTCGTGCCTACGATTGCCAGGGGGGTGAACGATTGCGAAGTCGGAAATATTGTCCGCTTCGCACTCGCGAACCTGGATGTAGTTACGGGCATCAGCTTTCAGCCCATAACTTTCAGTGGGCGCGTCGCCAGCAAACGACGGCAGGCTATGCGCTATACCATCGCGGACCTGGCGATGGATGTCGAACAACAAACCAAGCTTGCCTGTGCGGACGAAGACTGGCTGCCGCTAGCCTGCACGGCTCCCATCAGCCGTCTGATCTCCACGATATGTGGCGAGGAGATGCCTTGCTACACGTGCCACCCGCAATGCTCGGCCGGCACCTACCTGTTCGTGAATCCGAGCACCAAACAGGCAGTTCCGGTCACGCGCTTTCTGGATTTTTCGGGCATGCTGCCCGACCTTGAGCTCCTCTGCCGGACTACGAATAAAACGTCGTTCAGGTTGTACCGAAGAGTGCAGGCCTGGAATGCCATTCGCAAGCATTTCCGCGAGCAGGACGCACCGGCTGGGCTGACGTTTGCAAGGTTTCTCCAGACCTTGCAGCGCATGACTGACAAGGAGTACGCCCGCCAGGAACTCTCGGGTGAGCAGGTGCGCGAATCGTATCCCACATTGATGGTGGCGGGCATGCACTTCATGGATTCGTATAACTACGATCTCGACCGAGTAAGGCGTTGTATCGTCCACTACGCCGCCCCCAACGGTTTGATCTATCCATTCTGCACCTACAACTCGGGTCCAACTTATCGGAAGCAAATCGAGAGCGAGTACTCAGTGCGGCAGTTGACGCAAACCATCGCCTCACTGAAGGGCGATGCCAGCACTTGAGCCTCGTCGGGAGGAAGACTCCCATGCGCGTGTTGTTTGTCAAAGTCCGACTAACTCAAGGTTCCTCGCTTGGCGGATTTGAAAACTCCGTCCTAGAGCCTTTGGAATTTGAATATCTGGCCGGCGCTATCCCACATCACGAAGCCCGGTGTCTCGATCTCCGCAGGGAGCCCGCTGGTGCACTCGAAAAGACGCTGACAGAGTTTGCACCAGACATCGTTGCGTCGACGGCGAACACCGTGGATGTCTATTCGGTGCAGGCACTATTCCGGCAGACAAAGACGTTGTGTCCTGAAGTACTGACTGTGGTGGGTGGTTACCATCCCACCTACCGCCCTGAGGATTTCAATAATCGTGACACCGATCTGATCGTCCAGGGGCAAGGAGAGGTGACGTTCCGGGATGTCGTGGATCAGTACGAACAATCCGGCCGTCAATTCGCAGATATTCCGGGCCTGATGATTCCCGGGCAAGGCAGGCTCTTTCATACCGGGAATCGGACCCTGGAACCGATCGACCACGTATGCCCCGATCGGAACATCACCCGAAAATACCGCAAGACCTACTTTTGTGAGTACTGGATGCCGTGCGCCATGGTACGCAACACCTGGGGCTGCCCCTACCGCTGCAGTTTCTGTGCCCTGTGGAGTCTGGCTGGGGGCAAGCTGTGGGAACGCGACGTCGAGCGCATGTGCGACGAACTGGAGCAATTGCCGGAGAAGTACATCTTCTTTTGCGATGACCTTTCTTTTTCCCTGAAAAGTTCCGACCGGATCGAACGGTTTTGCGTCGAGATGAAACGGCGGAATCTGCGAAAGCAGTTCTATTTCACCTGTCGGAGCGATATCGTCCTCCGCCTGCCTCATCTCATCGAGAAGTTATCGGAGGTCGGCCTCAAACGCGTATTTCTCGGCCTTGAAGCCGACACCGACAGTGGCCTGGAATACTGGAACAAACACAACCAGGCTCACACGAATGAGGCCGCAGTGCGCTTGCTGCATTCCTACGGCATCGATATCACCGGCTCATTCCTGATTACGCCTCATTTCAGCAAGCAGGGGTTTGAGGATCTCTTCGCCTATGTGGACCGTCTCAACATCCTTTGCCCTGCCTTTCTTATCTACACACCGCATCCAGGGGTTACCGCCCACGAGGACAAAGGGTTCGGCCCCGTCCACGAAAATTACGAATTCTACGACCACCTGCACACGCTGTTCGACACCGCGGTCCCGCGAGATGAGTTTTACGAACTTTTCTCGAATCTGTGGAAGTCTGCGTATTCCCCTCTGTGCCGGACCGGGTATCGCAGGTTTTGGCGGATTGTAAGCCGCATCTCGCTCCCATTGCTGCCGCACACGCTGAAGATGGGTGTATCCATCTTCGGTCGCATGGCTAAGGGAAACCAAGTCGTGGACCGATACCGTGAGGGCAACATGTCGAACAGTGGCCGCGCGCGGCTGGCGCCCGTGGAAGCGCTCCCTGCAACCGATCTGGCGCAAGTCCAGGATGGAGGTGCTACGTGAAAGCGCTCGTCATTTATCCCGTTGTCGAAGATGATCGCGGGGGGCGAGCACCGGTAGCCTTCCGCGCCGCAAACATGGTGACGAGTTATCTCGCGGCGCTCTTCCCACCCGACGTCGAGGTGGATGTACTCGACGAATACGTCGAGCCCATGCGATTTGATGTCGATGCCGACCTGATTGCCATCTCGGTGCTCACGCCCACGGCTCACTACTCGTATGGGATTGCCAAACAATTTCGTGATCAGGGCCGGACTGTCATTGCCGGCGGGATTCATCCTTCCGTTTTTCCAGAAGAAGCGGCGAAGCATTTTGACGCGGTCGTAGTAGGGGAAGGGGAGGAAGTCATTGCGCAGTTAGTTCGCGACTTTGAGCATGGCCAGCTCAAGAAGTACTATCACGCTCCTCGCCTGGCCGACTTGGACAACATCCCCACCCCCCGCTGGGACCTGCTGAAGGGACGTCGCTACATCATCCCGCGCGCCGTCTTTGCCACCCGTGGTTGTCCCTATCGCTGCAGCTTTTGCTCCATCCATCTGGCTCAGGGACGTGGTTTCCGCAAGCGTCCTCTCCGGAGAATTGTCGAGGAAATCGAACGTATCGACAGCAAACGGTTTCTTTTCTGGGACGATAACCTCACTGCCGATCAACATTACGCGATGGAATTGTTTCAAGAAATTGCCCCACTAAAGAAGATTTGGACTTCACAAACCGATTTCAATGTCACGCAAAACGAAGCCTTACTCAAGGCCGCAAAAAACAGTGGGTGCGTTGGGTTCTTCATTGGGATTGAAAGCATCTCGGCGGCCAGCTTAAGCGGCGTGCGCAAGAGCTTCAACATAGTTGAGAAGTATCGTGACGCCATCCAGAGAATGCATGACCACGGACTGTCACTAGGAGCCGGCATGGTCGTGGGATTCGACAGTGATACGCGCAACATCTTTGAGCAGACTCTGGAGTTCGCGGACCGCGTGCACCTGGACGCGGCCTACTTCAAGATGCTCACCCCTTATCCGGGGACCGATGCATTCGCGGAACTGGAGCAGCAGGGCCGCATCCTGACCCACGACTGGAGCCGGTACCTCTCCCATAAAGAGGTGGTGTTCAAACCGGCGCTCATGGAACCGGAGGAACTAAAGGCGGGCTTTCACTGGCTGACGCGGAGCTTCTACAGCATTCGTTCCATGACCAAACGACTCTGCGGAGCCCACTGCGGCTGGGGAGTCCTCGGTTCGTTGCCGGTGAACATTGGACACTGGCTCTTCTATTACTTCCTCGATGCACAGCACGGTTACAACCCGGCTGGGACTCCGCCAATGCTCCACTCCATGCCGGCAGAACGCGAGAATGTCACCGCAGGAGAGGTTCTATGAACGCACTCCTGATGGTTCCGTCGTTCTGCGGCCACAGGTTCGGCAAGCAGTGGAAGAAAAATCCGACGGTCACCCCGCCGTTGGGGGTCCTTTACGTGGGAGGTGCGTTGGAGCGGGCAGGATTCCAGGTGCGGCTCCTGGATATGAACGTGGAGCGCACCGAACGTGAGGAATTCTGCGCACTCGTCCGCAGCGCGGATTTGGCGGCGATATCAGTAATGAGCGCGAACCGAAGGGGAGCCCAAGAATTAGTCGATGATGTCAGGGCCATCAAACCGGCGATCAAGATCATTTGTGGCGGTCCTCACATTAACTGCACGATGCAACCATTTCCCGGGGCCGATGCGACCTTCATGGGTGAGGGCGAGAGCACCGCTGGCGAGATTTGCAGGCATTTGGTGCGAGGAAGCTTAACCAGTCTCCGTGCGTTCGCCGGACTCTACTACCGTGATGGCAACGAAATGGTCAAGACTGGCCCGCCAGTCGTCATCCACGACCTCAATCGATCCCCTGGGCCCGCGCGGCATCTGATCGACCCCGCTCGTTATGGGGAGTTGTTCGGTTTGCGAGTATCCCGGCGGATTGCGGCCATTGATACCTCGAGAGGCTGCCCTTACAAATGCAATTTCTGCGTACGGCGGGGAGTGTTTCGCTACCGGCATCGGGACCCGGCCGAGGTTGTCGACGAGATCGAACAGATCGTAGCGGCCGGCCATGATCTACTCATCTTCAATGAAGACAATTTTACCGTTCTGCCGCAGCGGGCCATCGCCATCCTCCGCGACATCAAACGGCGCGGCCTCAAAATCCGCATCATGATGCAGGTTCGGGTGGATTCGGCAACTCAGGAGTTCATGGCTGCCTGCAAGGAGGCGGGTGTCTGGGTTCTGATCCTGGGGATTGAGAGTGGGAGCCAAAGCGTC
>Ga0187818_10000810_pt1 | contig 11852 bp, 12 predicted proteins | sample NC_wetland_sal_i_14_FD_130581 | JGI IMG/M metagenome (GOLD analysis project Ga0187818, IMG submission 130581) | Wetland sediment microbial communities from Neuse River Estuary, North Carolina, USA - SO4_3 | ecosystem: Environmental > Aquatic > Freshwater > Wetlands > Sediment | place: USA...
GCCAGGTACTCGCGGATGTGCTCCTCGAGGATCTCGGCCATCAGGCCGTCGATCGCGCCGCGCGCCGCGGTGACACGCTGCAGCAGGTCGGAGCAGCTGGCTTCGCCGTCGAGGGCACGGACGATCGCATCGACCTGCCCGCGCACCCGCCGGGCCCGATTAATGAGGCCGCGTTTGTCGCGCAGCGGAGGCGGGGTCGGCGTGTTGTCGTGGTGGCTCATGTCGGCCTCCCGCGCGTGGCAAAATCTGCTCGGCTCCCCTCCCTTATACCATAGCCGGTATTACGCGTCTGTCCGGAGATGCGATACCGTTTGCGGCAGGCTCGATCGCTGCACCAGCGAGCCAAAATCCGCACTGAATCGATTCTTTCGATATCGGCGATTTTAGCGATTGACACCGATTGCAAGGGGGCATACCTAGCCGGGTATATTTTGGGCAATCGCCTGAGATATTCAACCGCAACCAGCAACCGAACAATGGAACCTCGACCTAGAACCACGGCCGCGGAGTCGGACAGTCGCCGGGCAATCGGAACCGGCGGTTCGCTCCCCGGCACGCCCACCCCGGGCGATGGGGCGGGGTCCCCTTCGGTTGACGGTTCGATCGCGGTAACCGTTCGCCACTAGGGCCAGCCTCCCGTTCCGCCCGGGTCGTCATAACGATCTGGGAAGGAGAAACGGGACATGGCTGCCCTGGTAAGGCGCGATGGGGTGCCGGCGGATACCGGCAAGATTAGCCACCTCTACAACTCACTCGACACAGTCGACGAGACCAACCCTCCGCGCACCGCGCGCCTTGGCCTGGCCGAGTATCTGCCGAGAGCCTGTGAGCGGGCCACAACTCAGGCTCCAGCCGAGCGGCGTGCGTGATGAACGCGGTCAGCGAACTCGCCCAGCCGGCGGCTTCGGGCGCCGTCCTTGACGAGGCTCATATCGGCGACATCCGCGGTGCGCTCGGCACCATCCGGCATGGCGACACCGCACCGCGCAATGGCTGGTGGGCACGCCTCAGGACGCTGCTCGCCATCCTCGGGCCGGGTCTTATCGTCATGGTCGGCGACAACGACGCCGGGGCGTTCGGCACCTACACCCAGGCCGCGCAGGATTATGGCACCACGCTGTTGTGGACGCTGGCTCTGCTGATTCCGGTGCTCTACGTCAACCAAGAGATGGTGTTGCGCCTCGGTACTGTAACCGGCGTCGGCCATGCTCGGCTCATTCTCGAGCGGTTTGGCCGCTTCTGGGGGGCTTTCAGCGTGATCGACCTGTTCCTGCTGAACGCTCTGACGATTGTCACCGAGTTCATCGGCATCACCCTGGCGCTCGATTATCTCGGGCTGTCACGGGAGTTGGGCGTCATCGCTTCGGCGGCGATCATCATCGCTTCCGCCGGAACCGGCGATTTCCGCCGCTTCGAGCGGTTTTCGCTGCTGCTGGTCTTCGGCAGCCTGTTGCTGGTGCCAATCGTGCTTTGGGTTCATCCGCCGATCGGTCAGATCGCGCATGATTTCGTCGTGCCGCAGCTCCCCGCGCACGGCAATCTCAGCGAGATAATGCTGCTGATCATCGCGATCGTCGGCACCACGGTCGCGCCCTGGCAGCTTTTCTTTCAGCAGAGCTACGTCGTCGACAAGCGGATCACGCCGCGCTTCATGCGCTACGCGCGGGCCGATCTGTGGATCGGCATCCTGCTCGTGATGGTCGGCGCAGTCGCGATGATGGCGTTCACCGCCGCGACCTTCGCGGGCCACGACGAATTCGGCAATTTCCAGGATGCCGGGGCAATAGCCGCCGGCCTCGGCAAGTATGTCGGACACACTGCCGGCGTGTTCTTTGCCATCGCCCTGATCGACGCCAGTGTGATCGGCGCGATGGCTGTGTCGCTCTCCACGGCCTATGCGATCGGCGACGTGCTGTCATTGCGCCACTCGCTACACCGCAAGCCAAAAGACGCCAAGGCGTTCTATGCCGTCTATGGTGGTCTTGTCGCGCTGGCCGCGGCTCTTGTGCTCACGCCGGGCACCCCGCTCGGGTTGCTGACCAATGCGGTGCAGAGCTTAGCCGGCGTGCTGTTGCCGAGCGCGACGGTGTTCCTGCTGCTGCTGTGCAACGACAAGGCGGTGCTCGGGCCTTGGGCCAATGGAAGATGGCTCAATCTGTTCACCGGCGGGGTCATCGCGACGCTGGTGATGCTATCCATTATCCTGACCGCATCCGTTCTGTTCCCTGAAATGGGTGAGAGGGTGATCATCGCCATCCTGATCAGCGGATCGGTGTTCGCCCTGTGCATCGCAACAGCCTTTCTGTTCATCCGCGGCGACAAACAACGGGTTTGGACCGATAGCTTCGGGCGGATGATCTGGCGGATGCCGCCGCTCGATCGGCTCCCGCCGGCACGGATGACCCCGCTCACCCGGATCTGGATGATCGTCCTGCGCTTCTATCTCATGGTGGCCGGCGGGCTGGTGCTCGTCCGCATCGTCGAGCTTGCGGTCAACGGCGCCTGATGGACCCGAAAGAGATCGTCTTTCGACTGGCCGTTGCTCTGCTGCTCGGCGGTGTCATCGGTTTCGAGCGCCAATGGCGGCAGCGGCTAGCGGGGTTGCGGACGAATGCGCTTGTCGCGGTCGGCGCCGCCGGGTTCGTCGTGTTCTCGACTACCGTCTCAGGGGACAACAGCCCGACACGGGTCGCAGCACAGATCGTCTCCGGGATCGGATTTCTCGGCGCCGGCGTCATTCTACGCGAAGGCCTCAATGTGCGCGGGCTCAACACGGCCGCAACTCTGTGGTGCTCTGCGATGGTTGGTACATTCGCCGGCGCGGGACAGCTGGTGGCGAGCATTATCGCCGGCGCCTTTGTCGTCGTGACCAACCTGTTTCTCCGGCCGCTCGTCGCCATCATCAACAAGCAGCCGCTCGGCGCGGCCGAGGTCGAAACCCACTACGCGGTCGAGCTGCGCTGTCAGGGGCAGCAGGAGGCCCATGTCCGCGCGCTGCTGCTGCAGGCAGCGTCCGGCGCGGCGTTAGGCCTGCGCCGGCTGACGAGCGAAAATCTCGAGGATTCCCCCCAGGTCACGGTAAGTGCGCTGCTCGTTTCCGCCGGCCGCAATGACGGCGCGCTCGAACAGATTATCGGCCGCATGAGCCTCGAACCGTTTGTCACCGCCGTTCATTGGCAGGTCGAACAAGCGGCCGCCGAGAGCTAACAATCCATGTCGGCGCGATAGGCGGATGCTGAGGGTGAGCGTGATCGCCAGAAACGAACGCAGCACGGTTCGCGCGCCGATGATGCGGCAGCGGACCGAGGTGGTTTGCGCGGCCGCGCTCGTTTGGGCTTGGGCCGGCGCAGCGATGGCGCAGAGCGCAGACCTGCTGGCCGGCAATGTACAAACCGCGCCATCGAGCCCCGCGGGCGGCGGGTCGCCGCAGGCCGCCGCGCCCACGCCCGCCAATGATGCGCCGCAGACGGAAACGCCCGCGGCCGAACCGGCGCCTTCCTCGAACGACTCGCCGAGTTTCCTGCGCCGACAGCGCATGCAACTGGAAGAACGCGGGATTGCGCTGAGGCTGAACGAGCAGAGCGAGGTCTGGGGCAACCTTACGGGTGGCGGACGTCAGGGAACCAGCTACAACGGTCTGACCATCGCCAAGCTCGATATCGATCTCGACAAGGCGGCCGGCTGGTCAGGCGCCGAGTTCCTCGTCAACCTCTACGACATCCACGGCCATGGGCCGACGCGCAGCCTCGTCGGCAACCAGCAGATTGTCAGCAACATCGAGGCGACGCCGAGCATCAAACTGTACGATTTGTGGCTCGACCAGAGCCTCTTCGATGGGCGCCTGTCGGTGCGGCTCGGTCAGGAGGGCGCCAACGACGAGATGATGATCACCCAGTATGGCGCGCTGTTTCTCAATTCGAGCCTTGGCTTCCCCGGCATGGCGGCTGCCGTTCTGCCGTCCGGCGGTCCCAACTACCCGATGGCGACACCATTCGTTCGGGTCAATTTCCAGGCAACCGACAATTTCAAGCTGGTCGGCGCGATCTACAACGGCGATCCGGCGCCGCCCGGCGGCGGCGATCCGCAAATCCGCGACCGCAACGGCACCGCCTTTCGGCTAAACGACCACACCCTCAGCTTTGGCGAAATCTGGTACTCGCCCGATCCGAAGGCGCCCGAGGAGCTACCGACCACCTACAAGCTGGGGGCGTGGTACGACTCCGACCATTTCGCCGACCAGCGGTTCGACAGCGCCGGCGGGCTGCTCGCCAACCCGGCGGGCACCGGGCTGCCGCGGCAGCACACCGGCGATTGGACGATTTACGGCGTCGTCGACCAGATGGTGTGGCGGCGCGACGGGACGAAGGACCAGGGGATCGGGGTTTTCTTCCACGTGATGGATGGGCCGAGCGAGCGGAATTTGAGCAACCTGTTCATCGAGGGCGGGATGAACTGGCGGGCGCCGTTCACCGCGCGCGAAGCAGATGTCTTCGGGCTTGCCTTCTCCTATCTCGGGATCAGCCCGGCGGCGCGCCGTTTCAGCCGCGACCTCGTCGCGTTCGGCGGCGCTCGCTCGCCCTATGCCGGTAACGAGACGGTCGTGGAGGCGACCTATACGGCGCCGATCGCGAGCTACCTGACGCTCCAGCCCGACATCCAGCTGGTCATCAACCCCGGCGCCGGCATCCCCGGCCCGTTCGGCCGCCGGAGGCTGGCCGACGCAGTCGTCATCGGAACCCGCGCGACAATCAAGTTCTGAGCATCGCCCGGATCGATTTTCGCCTCGTGCCGGCATCTGCAATACTGCGCGCCGTAGCTGAGATCGGCACAGGGACAAAGACCCGGCTCCGCCCATGAGATTGCTGCTCGTCGAAGACAACGAGCGTTTCGCTGCGTTGTTGAAACAGGGTCTCGCCGCGGCGGGGTTCACGGTCGATGTGCTCGCCACCGCCGGGGACGCCTCGGCGGCGTTGCGCACCGACCGCTGCGACGTCGTCGTGCTCGATCTCGGGCTGCCCGACGCGGACGGCCTGTCGCTGCTGGCCGAGATGCGCCAGCGCGGCGATGCGACGCCGGTGCTGATCCTGACCGCGCGCGGCAGTGTCAAGGACCGGGTCACCGGGTTGCAGAGCGGCGCCGACGATTACCTCGTCAAGCCGTTCGCGCTGGAAGAGCTGATCGCCCGCCTGCAGGCATTGTTGCGGCGCCCGGGGAATCTTTTGGGGCTCGCCCTGAAGCTCGGCAACCTCACCCTCGACACGGTGGCGCGCGAGGTGTCCGTCGACGAGCGGCCGATCGGGCTGTCGCCCCGCGAGATTGCGGTTCTTGAGCACCTGCTGCGGCGCAGCAATCGGGTCATCGCGAAAAGTCTGCTCGAAACAAGCCTCTATGGGCTATCGCAGGATATCGGCTCGAACGCGGTCGAGGTCTATGTCCACCGGCTGCGCAAGCACCTTGCCGAAATCGGCGCATCGGTACAGATCCATACCGTGCGCGGGGTCGGTTATCTGATTGCCGAGGAGCGCTGAGGCGTGTTCCGTTTCCGCTCGGTCGTCGCGCGCACCATCACGCTGCACCTCATTGCGGTCGTGGTGACCTCGATATGCATGCCGCTCGCGCTCTATCTGATGCTGAAGCACGCCGCCGAGACGCTGCAGGATCGCGCCCTGGGCGAGCAGGCGGCCGAGATCGCCCGCTACATCGAGCCGGCGCCGCAGGGCGACTTGCGGCTCGATCTGCCGGGCGGGCTCGCCGAGCTCTATTCCAAAGCCTATGGGCGCTATGCCTTTGCCGTGCTCGACCCATCCGGCGCGGTGCTGTTTTCCTCGTTGTCGAATCGCGGCGCGATCGTCGGGACGGCGCCGCGCGATAGGATTACCTATTTCACCGTGAACCGCGATGCCGCCCAGCTTTACGGCGCAACCGTGCCGACCGAGATCGCCGGCCGCCGGCTGTGGATCCAGGTGTCACAGGACCTCGCCCACCGCGATGTCCTGATCGACGACATCGTTGCCGAGTTCTTTCCCCGAATCGGCTGGATCACGGCGCCGATTCTGCTGCTTCTCTTGATTATCGACGTCGTCATCTTCCGCCGCGCGCTGAAGCCGATCGTCGCCGCCTCGGCGCTGGCTCAGCGCATTGGCCCGCGCCGCACCGGACTGCGCCTGCCCGAAGCGGGCATGCCGCAGGAGGTTCGCCCGCTCGTTCATGCGGTCAACGAGGCGCTCGACCGGCTCGAGGAAGGCTTTCGCGGGCAGCGCGAATTCACCGCCGATGCCGCGCACGAGCTGCGCACCCCGCTCGCCATCCTGCGCACCCAGATCGACATGATCGCCGACCGCGAGCTGGCCCGCTCGCTGCGCGACGATGTCGAAAGCATGACCCGGCTGGTCAACCAATTGTTGGAGATGGCCGAGCTCGAAACCCTGGTGATCGCACCGGGCGAGACCGCCGATCTGGTCGCCGTTGCCGCCGAGGTCGCCGCCTTTATCGCGCCGCTCGCCCTGTCGCAGGGCAAGACGGTGGCGGTGACCGGCGCGCATGACCCGGTAGAGGTTGCCGGCAACGCCGACACGATCGGGCGCGCCATTCGCAATCTCGTCGAGAACGGTTTGGCCCACACGCCGTCGGGCACCGCCGTCGAGATCGGCGTCGATCCCGCCGGGATCGTGCGGGTCGTCGATCGCGGGCCGGGCGTGCCAGCGGCCGAGCGCGAGCAGATCTTCCGCCGGTTTTGGCGCCGCGACCGGCGTCGCCCGGGAAGTGCCGGGCTCGGCCTGTCGATCGTCGCGCGGATCGCCGAGATGCATGGCGCGACGATCGACATTGCCGACCGGCCGGGCGGCGGCGCCGTCTTCGCCATCGCCTTCCCGGCGGCGGCCGAGGTGCCCGGCCACTCGACCCAGAGACAGGACCAGGCCCTGGCCGCGGCGCAGTGACGCCGCGACCGCGCAATCCTTGGTTCGCACAGCGCTGCGCGAGCTTGTATGCTCGCGCCAATGGATCGTTTCAGCGGAGGAGACAGAAATGGCCGACACGCCCACCTTTGGACGCTATGCCGAGATCCCGTACGACCAGATGACGCCGGAGCAGCAGGACGCCTATCGCACGCTGATCGAGACGCGCGGCCGGCTGCCGGGCCCCAACAAGATCTATGTGCACAACCCCAAGCTGGCCAAGGTGATGGGGCCGCTCGGCGCGTATTTTCGCACCGGCTACTCATTGAGCGAGCGCGAGCGCGAGATCGCCGTGTGCATCATCAACAGCAAGTGGCATTCCGCCTACCCGACCAATGCGCACGAGCGGGCCGGCAAGGCGGCCGGGTTGCCGAATGACGCCGTCGAGGCGATCCTGTCGGGCCTGCCGACCTCATTCACCGACAAGCGCGAGCAGGTCGTCTACGAGATGGGGATTTGCCTGTCGAATTCGCGATGGGTGCCGAGGGGGCTCTATGACCGCGCGGTCGAGGCGTTGGGCCATGTCGGCATTACCGACGTGATCACCCTGATGGGGTTTTACACCAGCGTTTCGATGACGCTAGCCTTCTACGACGTGCCGGCCGGCGCCGAGGGCATGCAGCGCTGATATCGCATCGGGTTGTCATTGCGAGTCCTCGGGCGGCGCGAAGCGCCGACCCGTGGGCTCGCAATGACGAGGACAAGGAGGAATAAATGCTGATCGTCGACGCACAGATCCATCTCTGGTCGCAGGGCATTCCGACCAACGCGCTGCACCGGCAGATCCCGTCCTATTCGGCCGAGGAGTGCCTGATGGAGATGGATAACGGCGGGGTAAACGCGGCGCTGATCCATCCGCCGGGCTGGGATCCCAACAGCCTCATGGTGGCCGAATCTGCGGCGGTCAGATACCCCGGCCGCTTTGCGATCCTCGGACAATTCCCGCTCGACAAGCCGGAAAGCCGCGAGCTGATCGCCGGCTGGAAGACCCGGCCGGGCATGCTCGGGCTGCGTTTCGCGCTGTTGCAGCCGCACCAGCAGAATTGGCCGACCGACGGCACGATGGACTGGCTGTGGCCGGCCTGCGAGAAGGCGCAGATCCCGGTCGCGCTGATGGCGTCCAACTTCCTGCCGACCGTCGCCAAGGTCGCCGAGCGCTATCCCGGGCTCAAGCTCATCATCGATCATTTCGGCCGGGCGCGCGGCGGCAAGGACGATGCCGCCTTCGCCAATGTCGCCGAGGTCGCCGCCCTCGCGAAATTCCCCAACATCGCGCTGAAGGCGACCGGCGCCGCCGGCGAATCGAGCGAGCCCTACCCGTTCCGCAACATCCATAAATACATCCAGCAGCTCTACGACGCGTTCGGGCCGCGCCGTTTTTTCTGGGGCACCGACATCACCCGCATGCCGTGCTCGTGGCGGCAATGCGTGACGATGTTCACCGAGGAGTTGCCCTGGCTCAAGGGCGAGAACCTCGAGCTGGTCATGGGTAAGGCCGTGTGCGACTGGCTCGGCTGGAAGCTGGCATAGCCGCCGTGCGTCCTTCGAGACGCCTGCTTCGCGGGCTCCTCAGGATGAGAATTTCTGATAATGCCACGACAAACGTAACCTCATCCTGAGGAGCGGGCGCAGCCCGCGTCTCGAAGGACGCACGAGGACATGCAGCCCAGGGGAATAGCGCCATGCTGATCGTCGACGCGCAGGTCCACATCTGGTCGAGCGGCACGCCTTCGGGGCAGCACCGCCAGACATCCTCGTTTTCCGCCGAGGAGTGCCTCCAGGAAATGGATGCGGCCGGCGTCGATGCCGTGGTCCTGCATCCGCCCGGCTGGGATGTGAACGGCGTCGAGGTCGCGGTCGCAGCGGCGGCGAAATACCCCAGCCGCTTTGCCATCCTCGGCCATTTCCCGCTCGACAAGCCGCAGAACCGCTCGCTGATCGACGGCTGGAAAAGCCGGCCCGGCATGCTCGGGCTGCGCTATGCCTTCACCCAGCCGCACCAGCGGAATTGGATGACCGACGGCACGATGGACTGGCTGTGGCCGGCCTGCGAGAAGGCGCAGATCCCGGTCGCGCTGATGGCGTCGAATTACCTGCCGCAGGTCGCGCAGATCGCCGAGCGGCATCCCGGGCTGCGGCTGTTGCTCGATCACTACGCGCGGGTGCGGGACGCCAGCGATGATGCCGCCCACGGCAACCAGAAGGCGCTCTTGGCGCTCGCCAGATATCCCAATGACGCGGTCAAGGCGACCGGCGCGCCGGGCAATTCCACCGAGCCCTACCCCTACCGCAACATCCACAAATATACCGAGCAGATCTTCGACGCGTTCGGCCCGCACCGCACCTTCTGGGGCACCGACATTACCCGCATGCCATGCTCGTGGCGGCAATGCGTCGCGATGTTCAAGGACGAGATGCCGTTTCTCAAAGGCCGCGACCTCGAATTGGTCATGGGCCGCGCGGTGTGCGACTGGATCGGCTGGAAGCCGCCGGCGTGAGGCGCCCTGAGTCGAAACATTTGCCCGTCACCCCCGCGCAAGCGGGGGTCCAGGGCCAGCGCCGCATCGGTTGCCCTGGATTCCCGCGTTCGCGGGAATGACGATCCGTCTGACCAAATAACGGGGGAGGGCCGAATGATCCCGACATTTCCGGCGCTGGTCAGCGCGCTGGCGTTGCTGCTGTATGTCGCCGTGTTCGCCGCCGTTGGACGCGCCCGCCTGCGCTATGACATCAAGGCGCCGGCCGTCACCGGCGCACCCGAATTCGAGCGCGCCTTTCGGGTTCAGCAGAACACGCTCGAACAGCTGGTCTGGTTCATTCCGGCGTTATGGCTCTTCGCGCTGTACGCCTCGCCGCTCTGGGCCGGCATTATCGGGCTGGTGTGGATCGCCGGGCGCGCCTATTACGCGGTCTCGTATTACCGAGACCCGGAAACCCGCGGGCCGGGGTTTATGATCGGCTTTGCCAGCGCCGCCGTGCTGCTGGTCGGGGCGCTGATCGGGATCATCGCCGCTATCTGAACCCGCTCAGCCGGCCTCGCCCGAGAGCCAATCCTCGAGCAGCCGGCGCGCGATCGAATCGCGTCGCGGCAGCCGGAAGCTGTCGTCATCGGCGTGCGACAAGAGCCAATCCCGCTCGAACCAGCGGGCATCCGCGAGTTCCCCGTAATCGACGGTGATCGCGGTCGACGTCGCCTCCGCGTAGAAGCCGAGCATGATATTGGCCGGAAACGGCCAGGGCTGCGACGAGTGGTAATGGACCAAGCCGACCTCGACCGCTGTTTCCTCGCGCACCTCGCGGGCGACCGCGTCTTCGAGGCTTTCGCCCGGCTCGACGAAGCCGGCGAGCGTCGAATACATCCCCTGCACGAAGTTCTTGTTGCGGCCGAGGAGCGCGCGATCGCCGTCGGTCACCAGCATGATGACCGCCGGGTCGGTGCGCGGAAAATGCATCGTGGCACAGCCCGGATCGCTGCAGCGCCGCATATGCCCGGCTTCCTCGCTCTTCGTCGGGCTCCCGCACAAGCCGCAGAAGCGATGGCGCGAGTGCCAGAACATCATCGCGCGGGCGAGCGCCAGCAGCGCACCCTCATGGCGCTCGAGCCGGGCGCCGAGCTGGCGCAAATCGGCAAAGCGCACCCCGATCTGCGCCACATCGCCCTCGGTGATGCCGGCGGCGGCGAGTGCCGGCGAGCGCAGCATGTCGAGCGGCGCCTCGTTTGCCGAGACGTCGAGCGCGAAATGCGCGCGCTCGTCAATGAGGCCGAGAAAGACGAATTCGCCGCGCGCCAGGCGTTCCTCGACCTCGCCATCGCTCAACGAGCCGAAGAGCGGACCGACCGCATCGAGGGTAAGCACCGCGGCGCGCGGCTCGCCGCCCTCCACCTCGATGACGAGGTTCTGGTTGCGCCAGACCGGGACAAACACGCTTGCCCGGTCGAGCACCCGCGCGCGGATCCAGTCGGGTTCCCGGCGGCGCAGCCCGGCGCGCTCGAAACCCGGCGCGGCGTAGTAATTGGGCGATCGCATCGGCGGAGACTGGCACACCGAGCGGCGCCACGGCAAGCCGCCATGCGGCGCCGCGTGCCTTTGATCGCAACCCGGTCGCCGGTATAATCTCTGTTGCTCACCATCACCCCGCGCCGGATTTCAGGACCCTGCCGCATGCAAGTCATCTCGACCGAGATCGCCGAGGTAAAGGAGATAAGGCCGGTCCGCCATACTGATCCGCGCGGCTTTTTTTCCGAGATCTTTCGCGAGGATGTGTTGCGACGACACGGCGTCGATATTGCGTTCGTTCAGGAAAACCATTCGCTCTCGGTCGATCGCGGCGTCGTGCGCGGCCTGCACTTCCAGGTTCCGCCCGAGGGCCAGGCCAAGCTGGTCCGCGTCGCCGTGGGATCGGTCCTCGATGTCGCGGTCGACATCCGCTGGGGCTCGCCGAGCTACGGCCGGCATGTCGCGATCGTGCTGAGCGCGGCCGAAGGCAACCAGCTTTTCGTGCCGGAAGGGTTTGCCCACGGGTTTTGCACGCTCGAGCCGAACAGCGAAATCGTCTACAAGGTGAACCGTTACTACTCGGCCGAGCACGACCGCGGATTGGCCTGGAACGACCCCGCATTGGGGATTGCCTGGCCGGTGTCCCCCGCCGAGGCGCTGCTGTCGGACAAGGATCGCCGGCAGCCGGTTCTGGCCGAGTTGCCGCGGCACTACCGCTATGAATAGGCCCATGCGTTGATGAGGCTTCTGGTGCTTGGTGCCGGGGGCCAGGTCGGGCATGAGCTCTGCCGCCTCGCCTGGCCGGCGGGTTACAGCATCGCGGCGCTGGATCGTGCCGGCGTCGACATTACTGAGCGCGAGAAGGTGTTCGCCGCAGTGGCGCGCGAGCGTCCCGACA
>Ga0187818_10000811_pt1 | contig 11844 bp, 9 predicted proteins | sample NC_wetland_sal_i_14_FD_130581 | JGI IMG/M metagenome (GOLD analysis project Ga0187818, IMG submission 130581) | Wetland sediment microbial communities from Neuse River Estuary, North Carolina, USA - SO4_3 | ecosystem: Environmental > Aquatic > Freshwater > Wetlands > Sediment | place: USA: North...
GCTGCGGCTGCTGTTGCAACGTGCTCCTCGGCATCACGCAGCACGGCTACCCGAACATGGTGGTGACCTCGAGCTACGTCGCGAGGTCCGATCGGGAGCGATGCAAGGGGTGCGGCGTCTGCTCCAAGCGCTGCCCGATACAAGCGGTTCCCCGCGTCCCCGATCCGGATCCGCGCTTCCGGAAGCACGGCCGGCCGGCGGTGGACGAGTCGCTCTGCGTCGGCTGCGGCGTGTGCACGGTGAAGTGCACGTCGGGGGCGATGAGACTCCATCCGCGGAAGCAGCGCGTGATCCACCCGGAGAATACGTTCGCGCGGGTAATCCTGCAGTGCCTGGAGAAGGGGACGCTGCAGAATCAGCTCTTTGACGATCCTGGGAGCAAGACGGACGCGTTCATGCGCGGTGTAGTGGGCGGGTTCCTGCGGCTTTCGCCGGTCAAGCAGGCGCTCATGAGCGAGCGGCTCCGCTCGCGGTTCCTCCGCGCGATCATGGCAGGCACCGCCCGACGCGGAAACCAACCCGTCACCGAGATGTAATCCCGCAATGGTGCTTCCGGAGTGCACGGTAGCGGTCGGCAAACCGGAAACTATGGGGTTGTTGGCGTAAAATCGCCTTTACACTCATTGACCGGATCGTGGTGCATTTAGACGATTCGGTACTCCCGGCACGACACCTGCCAATTCCGCCAGCGCCTCCCAATGCCTCGGATGCGGGCGGTAGCCTTGTCGGATCTTGCCCGCGTACCAACGCGAGACACCAATTCGTGATCGAATAGCAGATGTTGGAATGTTCGCGAGCAGCGGCTGGATCTGTTGCGAGAACACTTCGCTAGTCAGCCAGGTTGGTTGCGTCGACTCGTCCCATGCCGAGCATGCCTGTGCGCGCCGTTGACGATAATCTCAAAGGGATCGTTGTCGAAATAAGCCAGGCGACTTACTGCTTCTTCGTCACGGTGATTGGCGCCGAGGTTGAGCTTCCGTAGACCGTAACCGGCGGTCCTAATACAGGACAACACGGCGCGATCGAATTCCCCGAGTACACTGCCGTTAACGTGTTGGCGCCTGGCGCGAGCCGCGACGCACTGAGCGGCAGACTTGCGGCAGACGACGTGGCGCTGGTCGGACGGAGAGTTTGCTTTTTCAGCAAGGTTGATCCAAGCATGAAGTTCACCGTACCGCTAGGCACACCGCCGCCACCGGGATTGGCCAACACCGTAACCGTCAGAGTGGTTGCCTGACCTGGTCTGAGAGTATGCCTCCTGGCGGTCAGGTTCACTGTCAATGAGTTGGCGATTGCAACTCCGGTGTTCTCGTAGGCGCCAATGTCAATGTTCGAGCCGTGCGTCCGAGGATTCCCGATGAAGTCGGTGCGGCCATAGATGGAGTTGGGGGAACTGCCATTGGGATCACACCAGCCGACGCTGCACGAGAGGCTGGTGCTGCCGGCACCGACAGTCGGCGAAGAAGGGATGGTGTCAAAGTTTGGAGGCGTGTCTCCCAGATTGACCAACAAGGGATCCGCGTTCAGGGAGTTTGCATCTTCGCCGCTGGAGGTCTGCCAGTTTGAAAAACTCGTGTAGCTACTCACGTTACCCCACCAGATGGACGTTCCTTCCACGTAACCCGCAGCCGAGTTGTACAGGTTCCAATTGAGCGTCGCCGGCGGGGCAGGGTACGTCTGCGAAAAGGGGACGAAGCTGAATATCCAGGTATTGTAGGCGCCGGCGTAGACCACGGTGTTTTCGTAGACGTTCCCTTGAGCGCTGCCTACCTGGTTCTGAATCTGGAATTCCGCGGTTGATCCGCCTTCAGAATAGCTGCCCGGTTGGGTAGCGTTGTTGTACAGAGTGTTATTGACGAAGACGTCGTGATAGCTGCTGCCTCCTCCATTGCCATGGCCGCCATTCTTGGACGCGGGCGCATAACCACCGATGGAGTTACCGCACGCATTTGAGTTGTAGAAGATGTTGTTGCGCACCGTAGCATACCTGCCGTAACACGGGAACTTGCCTTTAGCGGCGGTTCCGGTATTGTTTGGGCCAGACCATTCGGTGCCATTGGCTTGGCAGACCTGATTTTCGCTGGTGGTCTCGATGCCGTAGTCGGTCTGTATGATCACGTTTCGCTCGAGTGTGACATAGGCGCAACCGTCACAGTAGAGTCCGTCGGCATCGTATCCGTAGCCCTCGCCGGGATTCGTGATGCCGCTGATGTTGTAGATCGTGTTCCCGCTGATTTCCCCATACATAGCCTCGTCGTAGCCGACGGGGCCGACGCCTTCGTATCCAATCACGTCGATGCCGATGTTGTCGTTGTCGTGAACGAGGTTATTGGTGATTTTAAAATGGGTCACGTTTCCATCCACGTCCACGGATTCGCTGTTCCCGGTCCTCAAGTCGTAGACCTCGTTGCCACTGATGACCAACTGCGTGATGGGAGTCTTCGACGTGCCGTAAACGGAGATGCCAAAAGCGTTGCCGTTCGCTTCCGACCTGGTCGTGATATGGTGCACCCGATTGTTCAGAATCTGGACTCCCGTGCCCGATCCGGTGATCCAGACGCCGGTCGGAACGTCGTTTTCGTTGCTCGTCGTATAATGGCGGATTTCAAATCCGTTGATGGTGATGTAGCTCCGCCTGCCTACGATATTGATGAGACCCTGTGTGCCGTTTACGCTCAAGCCGGTCCCGTCGATCACCGCAGTCTGGCCGGGATAGCTCTGGAATCTGATCGGCGCCGACGCCGTTCCAGACGTCGGAAAGTTCACAGACTCGTTGTAGACCCCCCCGAATACGTATACGGTGGCGCCTGCCAAGACCGAATTCGCCGCGTGCTGGATGGTCAGCCAAGGCGAGCCGATTGTGCCGGGATTGCTGTCGCTGCCCTTTTTCGACACAAAGTAGGTAGCCCCAATTTGTCCGGCAAGTGACTGCGCCAGCAGCAGGACGATCACGAAGATCGAGGCCGGTGCGATGCCTACATTCCGCATAATCGGCGCATTGCGCGACATAAGCTTTTCTCCTAAAGCCACGCCTCACACGTTAGATGGCATGGGCATCGGTATATTACGAATGCTTACATTTACTTTCGTTTTAAGTTGGTTGTCAAGGGGCGTTTTGCAAGCGGCACCGCATCCGCGTCAGTTGCCTCCGATGCCGGACGGAACGCGACACAACGCGCTGCGTGAAATGCAACCGGGCGCACGCAAAGTCTCAGAAATCGCGCCTGCAACGGAGCTACGAGCGAGACGTTAACGTGCGCGTCTGCGTGCGGTGCCACAAGCGACCCGCGACTCCGACCAACAAGCGCTGGCAGAAGTGCCAAGATTACCACGCTAACCAGAAGCGATTGAGCAAGTGACGCAACGCGTGTTGCCAACGGGTGCCACGAGGCGGGGGCGGGAGTCGCATCCCACCGGAGACCGGCCTTCTCATCCCATCTGTTTATGTCAATAATCCATTTTCTCTCCGGCCAGCGTCCCCATCGATACCTTCCGAGTAGTCCGTGATCCGGGCAGAACCAAGTCTTTGGCCCGTCGATCTGATCTCACCGCGTTCTTACCGAGGAGTCCACCGTGCCCGCAGCTATCATGCGAAGTGCCGTTATGCCGCGCAGGAAAAAATAGAAACTCAAGGTCGTTTCCAAATTCAGGGATTCATCAATCCTCTGCCAAATTGGCAACTCCTATTTCGTCGATCAAGGGTCGGAGCTTTGGTTGTTCCGAGGAAATCTCGAGGCAGGGGGTTCAACTCGCAAGTCCGAGCCGAAGGGCCATTGCTGCCAAACGCGGATCGGAGCGTAGCCGATCGAAGGTCGGTTCCATCTTGATCCAGATCAGCCAACTGGAGTGATCATCTAACGCCTTTTCCAAGCAGGCAAATGCCTCGTCCTTGTCGTCCATCCCAATGTGGACCAGCGCGAACTCGTACGGCGAAACGTAGCGTTTGGTCTCCAAATCGCCCAACTTTGTGAGTATTTCAAGCGTCTTCGGTTTATTTCCGAGGAGCGCCGAAGCGTAGCCGATCGCGGAAAGGATCGATGGGAGATCCGGGGATTGGGACAGAGCCAGATCAAGTTCGGAGATGGCTTCTTCGTATCTGCCCTGCTGCGTCAGGACCTGTCCGAGCACGAAGCGGACGAAAACGAAATTCGTGTCCAGTTCGATAGTTTTGCGCAACTGCACCTCGGCCTGATCATACTGGCGAAGGAAGTAGAACGCCCAGCCCAAATGGGTGTTAATGGGCAGCGACAGGGGATCAAGCTCCTGGGCATGACGAATGGCCGCGGTTCACAGAGGAAGAACCGGAGATTTACGAGCAGGAAGAATTGGACAAGCTGTTTGCGAAGTGCGATGCGGAAGAGCGGCTTTGGTATGAGTTTTTCCTGATGACGGGTGAACGTGAACAGGAGGTCATGTACACGTACTGGTCGGACGTCAACTTCACTGCATCGTTGGTTCGAGTCAGCCACAAGCCAGACAGAGGCTGGACTCCAAAGGCGTACAAGGAGCGGGAGATTCCCATTCCTACAAAGCTCGCTAAGAGTCTCAAGGCGTGGAAGGCGAAGTCCGACAAGACCTGTAATCTGGTCTTCCCAACTGCTGGTTGCAAACCGAAGCTCGACTTTCTAGATGGTCTGAAAGCGGTCGCCGAGCGTGCGAAGTTGGATAAAGAGAACTTCTGGCTTCACAAGTTCAGAGCGACGTTCGCGACCTGGTCGCTATGGGCTGGCGTCGACCTGCGCACAGTTCAGCAATGGCTCGGTCACTCCGACATGGAGAGCACAATGCGGTACTTGAAACCGTCACGCAGCCAGCATGTGCGGGACAAGGTGAACCAGATTTTTGCTTAAGCGCATAGTGGTTCTGTGCGTAGCCGGATGGCTGCTCGGGTCTATCGGCGCGTTCGGGATTGTTTACGCCGTCGTGCATTCCGCCGGCGGCGAAGGTTTTCAAGCGCTGCTGAAACTCAAGTGGCCGACTGTGCTGTTCTGCTTCTTGGTTGCGGTGATAATCGGCTGCCTCAGCGCGGCATTCCCGGCACACCGGGTCTCTCAAACTCCGATCGTAGAGGGCCTGCGACACATCAGGTAATGGCGTCGAGACGGCGCCAATCTGTTCCTCTGCTGTGTCGAGTGTATCGCCTCTTCTTTGGTAAAGTTGCTTCCACACGGCAGCCGTCTTGTTGAAGGACAAGAAACTCGCCAAATGGCAGGCGATTCGGCTTTAACTCGTTTGGCGGAAACGAGTGTGACAATTGTCATGCAAGCCGGATGACGATCTCCACTGGCGTCCGATCGCGTGCGGATTGAGTATGGATGCGGGTCGTTTCGGAGCAGATCGTGGGAGGTGTCATTTTGCAGGGTCGCAGGCAAGTTGTCGGAAGCGGACTCATTCGTTTATCCTTGAGGCCTACGTGGACTACGCTCGTCCGCTGTCCAGCACGCCGCGTCTTCCCTCGGGTTCAACCATGACTTTGACCCGATTTGTCACCAAGAACGCCCTCCGCAACAAGCGCCGCAGCATTCTGACGATTGCGAGTATCGGAGTTTCCCTGCTGCTGTTGACCTTCATGATGACGCTGTGGCACGGCTTTTATATCGACAAAGGCAGCGCCGAGTCGACCCGCCGGCTGATCGCTCGCCACCGCGTTTCGCTGACCAATTTTTTGCCCGGATTCTACCGCGAAAAAGTCCGCGCCGTGCCCGGAGTAGTTGCGGTCGTGCCCCTGTCCTGGTTCGGCGGCTTATATAAAGACAACAAGCCGGAGAATTTTTTCCCGCAGTTCGCGACCGATCCCGACGAGTTCCCGAAAGTCTATCCTGAGATGCAGATACCGGCCGATCAGCTTGCCGCCTGGCAACGCGACCGTGCCGGCGTGATCGTGAATGACGAACTGGCCAAGAAATATGGTTGGAGAGTGGGGGATCGCATCGTTCTGCTGGGCACGATCTATCCCGTCAACCTGGAGCTCACCATTCGTGGCATCTTCCATGGGCCGACGACGAACAAGACGGTCTACTTCAACGCGAAGTACGTGGAAGAGGCAGTGAGCTGGTTCAAGGGCCAGGCCGGCACTTTCAGCATCATGTCCGGCTCCTCCGACGATGTGGCCAAAGTCGCCAGCGCCATCGACGATATGTTTCGCAATTCGCCGCAGCCGACCAAGACCGAGAGCGAGAAAGCCTTCGGCCTCAGCTTCGTCAATATGCTGGGCAACGTGAAAGCTTTCATTCTCAGCATCTGCATGGCTGTGGTCTTCACCACGCTTCTGGTTTCGGCCAACACGATGGCGATGTCGATTCGCGAACGGACCCGCGAAGTGGCCGTGCTCAAGACGCTGGGCTTCGAGCGGCAGACCATCCTAGGCCTTTTTGTGGGCGAGGCCATGTCGCTTTCGATTGCGGGCGGACTCTTTGGCTGCGGCTTCGCGTGGTTGCTCCTGACGATCATCAAACAGTCGCCCATGGGCTTTTTCCTAGCCCAGATGCAGGTTACGCCCGGAACGCTGGTTGTAGCTTTGGTGGTGGCGGCCCTGGTCGGATTCTTCAGTTCGCTCGTGCCGTCCTACCACGCGTCGCGGGTGGAGATTGTGGAAGGGCTGCGGCACATAGGCTAAATCATGACGTTAGGCAGTTTTGTGGTTCGCAATACGTTTCGCAACAAGCGGCGCAGCATACTGACAATGGCGAGCATCGGGTTTTCCTTGCTATTGCTGACGCTGATGATTAGTATCTGGCGCGCCTTTTACATCGATCAGGTGGCTCCCGATTCGGCGAAGCGGATGATCACGCGCGACCGCGTTTCACTGGCCTTCTTCCTTCCGGCGTACTACCGGGACAAGATTCGCGGGATCCCCGGAGTGGTGGCAGTAGCGCCGATGACATGGTTTGGCGGCCGCTATAAGGATGACCGTCCAGAGAACTTCTTCGCCCAGTTGGCGACCGACCCGGAGGAATACCTGAAAGTGGCGTCCGATAAGATCGTCCCATCCGACCAAGTAATAGCGTGGCAGCGCGATCGCGCCGGGGCCTTGGTGGATGTGACGCTGGCTGACAAGTATGGTTGGAAAATCGGCGATAAGATCACGCTGCTAGGGACGATATTTCCGGTCAACCCGGAACTGACGATTCGTGCCATCTATCATCGCGACCCGCCGCAGAACGCGCTATATTTCAACGCCAAGTATCTGGAAGAGTCCGTGGGCTGGTTCAAAGGACAAGCAGGCTGGTATTCCGCTCAGGTGGCCTCGACGGAGGATGTGGCGCGAGTCTCGAGTGAAATCGACGACATGTTCCGCAATTCGCCTTTGCAAACGAAGACCGAGAGCGAGAAAGCTTTCCAGCTTTCGTTTGTGGCCACGCTGGGCAACGTGAAGGCTTTTATTCTTGGAATTTGCGGCGCTGTTGTGTTTGCGATCCTGCTGGTTTCGGCGAACACCATGGCTATGTCGGTTCGCGGACGAACGCGCGAAGTGGCCGTGTTGAAGACGCTGGGATTCACCCGATGGCGCCTGCTTTCGTTGTTGGTGGGTGAGGCCGTTGGCTTGTCCGTTGCGGGCGGAGCGCTGGGCGTTGTCGTGGCCATACCGGTGATCCGGGGGTTGACCCGCCGCTTCGTCGCGCTGGGAGTTCCGCTCGACATGAAAGTCACGCTGCCCACGGTGGTCCTGTCCTTGCTGGTCGCCGCGACGGTCGGATTCGTCAGCGGTTATTTGCCCGCGTACAAAGCTTCCCGCATGAACATTGTGGAGGGTCTGCGCCACATTGGCTGAATTGAGAGTTCACTTATGGCGATACCGATCAGCTATAACGTCCGCAACTTGAAGCTTCGCAAAGGGCTGACCATCATGACCGCGCTGGGCATCGCGCTGACCGTGACGACGGCGATCTTTCTGATGGCACTGCTGGCAGGCCTGAAGCGCGCTTTCGTTTCGAGCGGCAATCCGCAGAATGTGCTGGTGCTGCGCAAAGGGTCGGAGGCGGAATTGTCGGGCGGCTTTGATGCTGCGCTGTTTCCCACCCTCAAGGTTCTTCCCGGCATCGCGAAGGACAGCCACGGGGAGCCGATGGTTTCTGGCGAGTGGGTTGTCGTCATCGTGCTCCCGCGCAAGGACGGCACGGGCGAAGTGAATGTCACGGTGCGTGGCATGATGCCCGATGGCCTCGAACTTCGACCCAGCGCGAAGCTGGTCGAGGGACGCTGGTTCCAGACCGGCCAGCGCGAAGTGGTCGTCAGCAAATCCATACGCGACCGCTTTTCCCACGCGAACATCGGCGACAGCATGGAGTTCGGCAAAGGATCGTGGAAGGTCGTGGGAGTCTTCGACGCCGGCGGTTCGGCCTACGAGTCCGAAGTTTGGGGCGACGTGAATCAGATGGCGTCAGATTTCGATCGCCAGGGAGGCTATGCCTCGGCTTACCTGCGCGCGACCGATCCCATGGCCGCGGATGCGCTGAAGAACCGGGTCAGCGATGACCAGCGGCTCAAACTCGAAGGAATGCTGGAGACGGACTACTACGCCAAGCAGACGCGTTCGGGCGCGCCGATCGAGTACATCGGAATCGTTGTGGCCGTGATCATGGCGATTGGATCCAGCTTTGCCGCCATGAATACGATGTACGCTGCCGTGGCCTACCGCGGACGTGAAATTGCGACTCTGCGGGTGCTGGGATTTTCCCGTCCAGCGATCTTGACATCTTTTGTATTGGAATCGCTGATCCTATCCCTTCTGGGGGCCGCGGCGGGAATTCTGCTGATGCTGCCCTTCAATGGAATGCAGACGGGAACGTCGAATGCGGTGACATTTAGTGAGGTGGTATTCAGCCTGCGCATTACGCCGCAGGTTGCGGGCTACGCGGTTGCGTTCGCGCTGATCATGGGATTGCTCGGCGGATTTGCTCCCGCCTGGCATGCGGCGCGGCAGAATATTCTCACCGCGTTGCGAGGTTGATTGGTAGTGCTTAGGAAACTAGATCAGCACAAAGTTCGTACTCATTCTTATGCCGATTGACGCGAAACACGAAGACCTGCAGAGTTTGCGAATTGACCGCACGGAGCGCGGCGCGAGCAATGGAGAACCGCCCGCCTGGGCACGCCGCTACATCGTTATTGGGATCGTGATCGTAGCCGTGCTGAGCTTGTCCGCGCTGGCGTACCGTGCGCTTTCGCGCGATGTGCCAGAGGTCGAAGTGGCACTGGCTTCCGCGGAGAGCAGCGATGTGGGCGGCACGGTGCTCTCGGCCACGGGCTACATCGTGGCTCATCATACGATCAACGTGAATTCCAAGGTCACTGGACGCCTGGCGTGGATTGGTGTGGAAAAGGGCGACAAGGTGAAGGAGGGTCAGGTACTGGTGCGACTGGAAGATCAGGAGTTCCGCGCAGCCTATGACCAGGCGAAGGGCGCGTTGGACAATGCCCGCGCTTATCTCGAGGAACTTGAGCACGGGTCCCGCCCGGAAGAGATTCAACAGGCCCAACACAACCTTGATGAAGCCCGCGCCACGCTGGTCAACGACAAGCTGACTCTGGACCGCACCAAGGAACTTTCATCCGCCGGCGTAGTTTCCCGTCAGGCGCTGGACGATGCCACCGCCAAGTTCGAGTCGGACCAGCAGCGAGTCAACTCTCTGGACAAGGCTTTCCAACTGATGAAGATCGGGCCGCGGCAGGAAGAGATCGCCCGAGCCCGCGGATCGGTGGCTCAGGCGCAGGGACAGTTCGATTACGCCAAGTCGCAACTCGACGCCACGGTGATCCGCGCGCCCGTCACCGGCACGATTCTCGACCGGACCGCGGAAAAAGGTGAACTGATTACGGCGCAGTTTGCCAGTGCGGCGGCTGGCGGCCCTCAGGGATCGGTGGTGTCGCTGGCGGATTTGAACGATATTCAGGTCGAGCTCGATATTGCGCAGTCTGACTTCGCCCGGCTCGGTCCCAAACAGAAAGGCATCGTTACCGTAGACGCTTATCCCGATCGCAAGTACAAGGGGGAAATCGCGCAGATCTCGCCGGAGGCCAATCGGCAAAAGGCCACGGTACAAGTGAAAGTGCAGGTGCTAAATCCGGACGAGTACTTGCGGCCGGAAATGAACGCCACGGTGAAGTTCCTGGCGGATGAGCAAGAAGCCACCAGCACGCAACAGGCGGGAGCGTTTGTACCGGCCAGCGCGGTGCGGGATCATGAGGGCAAGAAGATCGTGTTTCTGGCCTTCGACGGTAAGGCGCGCATGCGTGAGGTTCACGTGTTGAGCCAGCGCACCGACGGCTTTCTCGTGGACGGATTGGTGGGGGGTGAAAGCGTGATCAGCAAGGGGCCGCAAGACCTAAAAGACGGGGACACAATCAAAATCAAGGGGCAATCATGAGTACAGTGGCTGAAAACAAAGTCGCTACCGGAACCAAAGTTGTTCAGGCTCACAACGTCAGCAAGGTCTTCAAGCGCGAGGCTTTTGAAGTGAAGGCTCTTGATGACGTCTCGATTGACATCGCGGCCGGCGAATTCATGGCGCTGATGGGGCCCTCGGGCTCGGGCAAGACCACGCTGCTGAACATGATCGCAGCCATTGATCGGCCGACCTCAGGCGAGTTGCTGGTGCAGAATCAGAACATTTTCCGCTTCACCGACTCGCAGGCGGCCCACTGGCGCAATGAGCACATCGGGTACGTCTTCCAGACATTTAACCTGATCCCGGTGCTGACGGCGTCTGAAAACGTGGAACTGCCGCTTCTTCTGACCCACCTCAACCCGCAGCAGAGGCGCGACCACGTCATGACTGCGTTGAAACTCGTGGGGTTGGAAGATCGCGTGAACCACCTACCCAAACAGCTCTCCGGCGGACAGGAGCAGCGCGTGGCGATCGCTCGGGCCATTGTGAGCGATCCCACGCTTTTGCTGGCGGATGAGCCCACGGGCGACCTGGACAGTCACTCCGCCACGGAAGTTTTGGAGATCTTGAAGCGACTGAACGAGGACTTCCACAAGACGATTGTGATGGTGACGCACGATCCGCATGCAGCTTCGTATGCGCACGCTACCCGGCATCTTGAAAAGGGGATGCTGCTGCCGCCGCGATAGCTGTCATCACTGCTGCGCTGGCACCGCCACCCCCGGCGTCAACTCAGAACTTGAGCCGGCTACCCACTGCCAGGCGCGGCGGCTGTTGTCGAGAGGCACGGCCCTGGTCTCTCCGTATGCCACCAAACGATTGAGCACCGTACTCACCGAGGCCATGGGGTCTTTGTGGCGCGCCAGTAGGGGCGGAGCTTTTTCCTGAATCCGATCGCAGACGTCGCGAGCACTCAGGGCACGGTTTGCGTCCATCAGAACCATACGGCATGCCTCGGTGAAACCGGGCTGGCGTCCGCTGCTCTTGCGATCCACGAGTTCCAGCAATTCATCGCTCAACACGTCGTCTCCAAAGAGGTTGGCGAGGCCGGCGATGGTCAGTTTGATGGTCCCGATCCGGCGCATCACTTCGGCGCGCTGTCGCAAGAGTTGCCGCAGCTCATCGTGGACCTGCCGCACCACCTCTTGCATGTGGCCATTCCCGGTGTTGGCGATGGTTTTCGTTGCGCTTGCGCTCTCCGGGATCTGCATAAGCCCTCTGAGTACCGTTTTCGCTGGGCCCTTGACGCCGTAATTGGCGAAAAATGGCCATAGCGCTCATTGACTGCGTTGTGAACCCTATTGAACCCTATTGATTCCATAACAATGTCGGCTCCCATACCCGAGTAGACTTTGGTGGTGCCAACCAACCAAGGCCCGGGAGAAAGGAGCCGAACAATGATCATTATAGGAGCGGATTACCATCCGGATAGGAGCGGATTACCATCCGGATAGGA
>Ga0187818_10000812_pt1 | contig 11838 bp, 10 predicted proteins | sample NC_wetland_sal_i_14_FD_130581 | JGI IMG/M metagenome (GOLD analysis project Ga0187818, IMG submission 130581) | Wetland sediment microbial communities from Neuse River Estuary, North Carolina, USA - SO4_3 | ecosystem: Environmental > Aquatic > Freshwater > Wetlands > Sediment | place: USA...
ACCTCGCCGGCCCTAAACTCGGACTGGGCCTGCGCGACGGCCTCCTCCGCGAGCCCGCTGTAGGCGCCCGCGGGCAGGCCCACGTGGGCCACCGTCTGCAGGGTGTTGGTCATGATGAGCAGGCCGTCACCCGATTGCCGCATCTCCTGAAGCGCGGTGATGACCGGGGCCCATTCCTCGAGGTTGGCCTGGCCGGCGACCGGCGACGGAAGCTTGCCGCTGTACTGCTGCTGGGCGAGAAAGTCCAGCCGGGCCTGGGCCAGGGCCGCGTCCGTGCGGGCGACGGCCGCGGTGGCCTGGACGAAGGAGGTCCGGTCGTGCCCGGTCGCGTTGAGCGTGAGCGGGACCACGGCTCCGACGAGCACCGCGGCGGTGAAGGCGAGCAGGGCCAGCACGATCCGGGTGGTCATGGCAGGTCCTCCAGGTCGGCCAGCCTGAAGCCGTGCCCGTAGACGGTCTCGATGAGGTTCGGGTCGCCGAGCTTGCGCCGCAGCGCGGCCATATGCACGTCAAGCACCTTGGTGGGGCCGTACCAGTGCTCATCCCACGCGCGCTCGAGCATCTCCTGCCGGGTGACCACCCGACCCGGGTCGCTGGCCAGGCATTCCAGGATGGCGAACTCCTTGGGCGTCACCGCGACCGGGTGCCCGGACATGGTGACCTTGTGCGTGCGCAGGTCGACGGTCAGCGGGCCGTGCTGCAGCACCTGGACCGTCGCCGTCGCCCGGCTGCGGCGCAGCACGGCCCTGATCCTGGCCAGCAGTTCCTCGAGCCCGAACGGCTTGACCAGGTAGTCGTCGGCGCCCTCGTCCAGGGCCAGCACCCGGTCGGATTGCTCGCCGCGCGCGGTCACCACGATGATTGCCGCGTCGCCGGCCTGGCGGAGCCTGCGGCACACCTCGACGCCGTCGATGTCGGGCAGCCCGAGGTCGAGCAGGACCACGTCGGGCACGGGCCAGTCGAGGGCCGCCCTGCCGGTCGTGACGCTGCCCGTCTCGTACCCGGCCCGAGTCAGCCCCCGGACCAGACCTTCCGCAATGCCAGGGTCGTCTTCTACGACGAGAACCCGGCCAAGACGAGCGTTCACGTCCTCCACGCTTAGCACGTAACCTGCCAGAACCCAAACAGGCAGATATCTTAACCAAAGCCGAACAACTTCCAGGTTGGGTCCTTAAGAAGTGCCCAGGCATTCTATGTACCAGAGTTCCTTGCTCTGGCGTGACCCGCCTCCCTGCCGCGGCCGCGCCGATGCCTTGGAAGGGTCCGCGTGGACGGGGCAACCCTGCAGCCTTACCCACGCGGACCCCGGAACTCCGGGGATCTCACCACCAACGCTACCTCCTTCTAGACTGCCTGCGTGAGCATCGACTGGCCGCTTTTGCGCGCGGCCGCTACCACGGCGGCGCAGCGGGCCTACGCGCCCTATTCCGGACTGCGGGTCGGCGCGGCGGGCCTGACCTCCGACGGGCGGATCATCGCCGGGTGCAACGTGGAAAACGCCTCCTACGGCCTGACCCTGTGCGCCGAGTGCGGTCTGGTCTGCGCCCTGCATGCCACGGGCGCCGCGCCCCCGGCCGCCGACTCGCCCGCGCTCGTGGACTCGCCCGCGCTCGTGGACCCGCCCGCGCTCGTGGCCGTCAGCGTCGTCGCCGGTGATGGAGCCCCGCTGCTCCCGTGCGGCCGCTGCCGCCAGCTGCTGCTGGAGGCCGGCGGCGCTACCTTGCTAGTCGACACCGCGCAGGGCCCGGTCGAACTGGACCGCCTGCTCCCGGCCGCCTTCACCGGCACCGACCTGGCGGACAGAAGGGAATCCCGGTGACCGACGCCGTCTCGCTGATCACCGCCAAACGGGACGGGCGCCGGCTGGCCGACGACGACATCAGGTGGCTGTTCGACGCGTACGCCACCGGCGAGGTCGCCGATGAGCAGATGTCCGCGCTGCTGATGGCCATCTTCTTCCGCGGGCTGGACCGCGCCGAGCTGCGCACGTGGACCGCGGCGATGATCGCGTCCGGCGACCGCCTGGACCTCAGCTCCCTGAGGCGGCCGACCGTCGACAAGCACTCGACGGGCGGGGTCGGGGACAAGGTCAGCCTGATACTCGCGCCCCTGGTCGCGAGCTGCGGCGCGGCCGTCCCTCAGTTGTCGGGGCGCGGTCTGGGCTACACCGGCGGAACCCTGGACAAGCTCGAGTCGATCCCCGGCTTCCGCGCCGCGCTGAGCCCGGAGGAGATCGTGGCCGTCCTGGCCAGCGCCGGGTGCGTCATCTGCGCAGCGGGCAGCGGCCTGGCCCCGGCCGACCGCAGGCTGTACGCGCTGCGCGACGTGACGGGCACGGTGGAGTCCATCCCGCTGATCTCGAGCTCGATCATGAGCAAGAAGATCGCCGAGGGGACCGGGGCGCTCGTCCTGGACGTCAAGGTGGGCTCCGGCGCGTTCATGAAGAGCCTGGACCGGGCGCGCGAGCTCGCGCAGACGATGGTCGCGCTCGGCGAGGAGCACCGGGTTCGGACCAGGGCCCTGCTCACGCCGATGGACACCCCGCTGGGCCGCGCGGTCGGCAACGCCGTCGAGGTCGAGGAGTCGGTCGCCGCCCTGCGCGGCGAAGGACCGGAAGACCTGATGGACGTCACGCTGGCCCTGGCCCGCGCGATGCTGGACCTGACCGGCATCGACGCCGACCCCGCCGCCGCGATCGCGGACGGGCGGGCCCTGGCGGCCTACCGCACGATGATCCGCGCGCAGGGCGGCGACCCGGACGCCCCGCTCCCGCAGGCCGCGCACTGCAGGCCGGCGCTGCCCGCGCCCGCCACCGGCTGGCTGACCCGCCTGGACGCCCTCGCGGTGGGCACCGCGGCGTGGCGGCTCGGCGCGGGCCGGGCCAGGAAGGAAGACGCGGTCAGCGCGGCCGCCGGGATCATCTGCCTGGCCAAGCCCGGCGACCACGTGCGCGAGGGCCAGCCGCTGCTCGAACTCCGCGCCGACGACGAGGACCGCTTCGCCGCGGCCCTGGGTGCCCTCGCCGGCGCCGTCGGGGTCAGCGAGCACGAGCCCCCGCCGCCGGCCCCGGCCGTCATCGAGGTCATCGGCTGAAGGCGTGCACCGGGCGTGCACAATATGGGGATGCCGACACTAGAGGAAATCCGGTCCGCCCCTAAGGTCCTGCTGCACGACCACCTGGACGGCGGCCTGCGCCCGCAGACCGTCCTTGAGCTGGCCCGCGAGATCGGCTACGCCGACCTGCCCGGCGACAACGTGGAGGACCTGACCCGCGCGCTGACCGCGGGCGCGCACCGCGGGCACCTGGAGGTGTACCTCGACGCGTTCCGGCACACGGTCGCGGTCATGCAGACGCCGGACGCCCTGCGCCGGGTGGCGGCCGAGTGCGCCGAGGACCTGGCCGCGGACGGGGTCGTCTACGCCGAAGTCCGCTTCGCCCCCGAGCTGCACACCGAGCGCGGGCTGAGCCTGGACGAGGTGGTCGAGGCGGTCCTGCAGGGCTTCCGCGAGGGCTCTGCCCGCCAGGCCGGCGCCGGCCGCGGGATCACGGTGTACGCGCTGCTCACGGCGATGCGCACGGCCGCCAGGTCCCTGGAGATCGCCGAGCTGGCGGTCCGCCACCGCGACCACGGCGTGGTCGGTTTCGACATCGCAGGCGCCGAGGCGGGCTGGCCGCCGAGCCGGCACCTGGACGCGTTCCAGTACATCAAGCGGGAGAACTTCCACATTACGATCCACGCCGGTGAGGGGTTCGGGCTGCCGTCGATCTGGGAGGCGGTGCAGTGGTGCGGCACCGAGCGCCTGGGCCACGGCGTCCGCATCGTGGACGACATCGAGATCGGCCCGGAGGGCGGCGTCCACCTGGGCCGCCTGGCCGCGTACATCAGGGACCGCCGGATCCCGCTCGAGATGTGCCCGACCTCGAACGTCCAGACCGGCGCCGCGCCGTCGATCGCGCTGCACCCGCTCCGCCTCCTGCGCCAGCTCCAGTTCCGCGTGACGGTGAACACCGACAACCGGCTGATGAGCCAGGTCTCGCTCAGCTCGGAGTTCGACACGCTGGTCCGGGAGTACGGCTACGGGTGGTCGGACGTCGAATGGCTGACCATCAACGCGATGAAGAGCGCGTTCGCCGGCTTCGACGAGCGCCTGCACCTGATCAACACGGTCATCAAACCCGGCTTCGCCACCGCGCGGGCGATGAGCGACGCCGTGGTGCCCGCGGGCCTGCTCGGCGCCCGCCACCCGGGTTAAGACGGCACTGGTGCCACTCCATTCCCAATTTTCACAGGTCAATGGGTGTGCGGTGCAATTGCGTGGAAGGTTCGGCATGATGGACGGTGAACATCGCCTGTGAGAGGACGGTCGGGACGGCCTGATGATGGTGTCGAAGTCGGGGCGTGAGGCGCTGCGCCGGTGGGACCCGGACCGGATCGGGCCCTACGTGATACTGGACCGGCTCGGCGCCGGCGCCATGGGCCAGGTGTACCTGGGGCGCTCGCCGGCCGGGCGGCTCGTCGCGGTCAAGACGATCAGGGTGGAGCTGGCCGAGGAACCTGGGTTCCGCACCCGCTTCGCGCAGGAGGTCGCGGCCGCCCGCCGGGTGAGCGGCGTGTTCACCGCCTCGGTCGTGGAGGCCGACCCGGAAGCCGACCTGCCCTGGCTGGCCACGGCCTACGTCCCGGCCCCCTCCCTGAGCCGGCTGGTGCGGGCCTGCGGCCCGCTGCCGACCGCGACGGTCAGGTGGCTCGCGGCCGGGTGCGCGGAAGCGCTGGTGTCGATCCACCACGCCGGCCTGGTGCACAGGGACCTGAAGCCGTCGAACGTGCTCGTCGCGCCGGACGGCCCGCGCGTGATCGACTTCGGCGTGGCCAGGGCGGCCGAGCGGATCGAGGTGACCGCCGCGCAGGGCGCCGTCGGCACGCCCGCCTACATGGCGCCGGAGCAGGCCAGGGACACCAAGCAGGCGTCGGTGGCCAGCGACGTGTACGCCCTCGGCGCGACGCTGACCTACGCCGCGACCGGCCACGCGCCGTACCAGGGTGATACGGCCATGGACGTGCTGGCCCGCCTGGCCACCGAACCTCCGGACCTGTCCGGCCTGCCCGAGGCCCTGACCGAGCTGGTCACCGACTGCATGGAGCGCGTGCCGCGGATGCGCCCCACCTCCTCGGCCGTGCTGGCCAGGCTCGGGGACTTCACCGAGCACTCCTACCTGCCCGAAGCGGCGATGGACCTGATCAGGGAGTACCAGCGGAGCCCGCTGCCCGCGGGCGGGGCGCTGCCCGGCGAGGACCGCGAGGACACCTCACCCTCCCAGACGGACCTTCCGGCCTCGTACCGGCCCAAGCGCAAATCCCGGGCCGTAGACGGCCGCGGGCCCCGGTGGCTCCCGGCTGGCCCGCGCCGCTGGGTCGGGGCTCACCTGGCCTGGCTCGGCTGGGCCGCCGGGGGAGCGGCGCTGGTCGTGGTGGGGGTCATCATCGGCGCCTCGTTCAGCGGTTCCGCCGTTCCGCGCACGCCGTCGAACTCGACGCAGCCCTTCGGGGGACCGCCCCTGTCGCCGCCGCCACCGCCGCAGACGGTCTGCGGTCAGGTCAAGACCCAGCCCGGGCCGGCCCTGTGCATGGTGGGCTTCAGCTCGGGCTCCGCGGAAACCGCGTTCGAGATCAGAGGGAGCGGCTTTGCTCCGGGCGCGGCCCTGACCGTAACGCTGACCGGGCTGGACCCGCAGAATCACCCGAACCTGGACGTCGTGTCAGGCGTCAAGCCCGTGGTCGGCCGGGGCGGGACGTTCAGCTTCCCGGTCAGCCGGGTCTATCACGGCGCGCTCAAGCTGGGGATCTTCACCGTCGACGTGCGGGAGCCCAACGGTCAGCGGGCCAGCACGGAATTCATGGTGCTACCGCCGGGCGTCCCGTAGGGCCGCGCACCCAACCCCTCACCCCTGGGTCCACCACAGGTCCTCCTGCCGGGACCGCCACATCGGATCGGTCAGCAGGCCGAGGTCGCCCGAGGTGATAATGCCGTGCTCGATGAGGATCCGCACCGCGACCTCGTCGGACAGCCGCACATCACCCTCGGCCCCCGAACCCCGGGAACCCCGCGTGGCCAGGCCGTGGTCGGCGATCTTCCTGCGCAGCACCTTGATGTGCTCGGCCACGCGCGCCGACAGCAGGTCGCGGAACTCCGGGTCGGCATCGAACCGCTCAAGCTCGTGGTACGCGCCGGTCACCTCCAGGGCGCCCCTGGCGATCTCCGGCGTGCGCGGCAGCGGCGTGGTAGCGCCGGGATCGACCAGCCACGGCCGGCACCAGATCAGGGCGACCAGGAACAGCTTGGTCATCGGGTCCAGGTAGAAAGGCAGGACGGTACCCTCGCCGTCCGGCTGGGTCGGCGCCGCCCCTTGGTACCCGTGGCTCCCGTCGGCCTGCCGCTCGCTGGTTACCGACACCGCCAGCGGCAGATCGTCGTCGAGCATCGCGCGGGACCCGACCCGGGCCGTGCCGCTGTGCAGGAGCCAGCCCCCGGCCGGCTCGCCGTCGTCCTCCAGCCGGGGCAGCCTGATCCGGTACCCGTCGCCCTCCACGTACAGCGCGTGGGTGCGGCTGATGTTGACGATCCACGCGCCCGCGGCCATCGCGGTCACGATGCCGGCCCGCCGGGACAGGCCACGACCGGCGGAGATGGCCAGGTCCACCTCCGGCCCGCGGCCGAAGACGATCCGGTTCCCCTCCGCGATGAGCACGGTGTGACCCGCGGCCGTCATCACCTGCGCGCTCACCGGCATGACTCCCCCCGGCGAATCTGGCCCGACATCGGCTTCCTACCCGTCTGACCGCGCGCGGCAGCGCGGTCTGGTCAGTCTAGGCCCGATCCTGGCCGCCAGGCAGTACCCCGGACTCGGGGATATCGCCGACGCGGGAACCCTGGTTGTCTTCAGGTGGCAGGGTGTCGGGCCATGCCTGCGGTGGCGCCTTCCGGCCCGGGGTGTGGGGGGGCCTCGCCCCGGATTCGGTCGGCGTCGAGGTGTCGCCTGCGGCAGGCCCGGCGCCCCGCCCGTGCCGCCGAGACGCCGTGACGGCGCGGCCGGGGCTAGATCTGCCCGAACAGGCGGTCGCCCGCGTCGCCCAGTCCCGGCACAATGTACCCCCGGTCGTTGAGGCGCTCGTCGACCGCCGCCGTGACCACCCGCACCCAAGGCCCGGCGCCGTCGGCGTAGGACTCCTCGAGGTAGCGCAGGCCCTCCGGCGCGGCCAGCAGGCAGATGGCGGTGACCGAGGCGGCGCCCCGCTCGGCGAGCACGCCGATCACCGTGGCCAGCGTCCCGCCGGTGGCCAGCATGGGATCAAGGACGAAGGTGTCCCGCCCGGTCAGGTCGGTGGGCAGCCGGTTCGCGTACGTGGACGCGATCAGCGATTCCTCGTCCCGGCGCAGCCCCACGAAGCCGACGTCGGCCATCGGCAGCAGCCGGGTCATGCCGTCCAGCATGCCGATGCCGGCCCGCAGCACCGGCACGATGAGCGGCACCGGCCTGGCCAGCTTGACGCCGCGGGCGGTGCCCACCGGCGTTTCGACCGACACGGGCTCGACCCGCATCTCGCGGGTGGCCTCGTACGCCAGCAGCGTCACCAGCTCGTCGGTCAGGCTGCGGAACGTCGCGGTGTCGGTGGCGGCGTCCCGCAGCGCGGTGAGCTTGTGGGTGACCAGCGGATGATCGATGACGAGCGTGCGCATAGCAAGCAAGTGTGGCAGCCCATGGCAGCAGGGGCCACTGTGCTAGCCCGGGGGGACGACCCCCCGGAACCCCCCGCGCACGGGGGAGCTGTCCGCCCCCCCGTTACCCCCCGACCCCCCCGCCACGGGGACTCGCGCGAGCGCCAGGTCGACCTCGATGCGCTGCGCGGTGGCGAGCAGCGGCTGCAGGAGGTCGTCGACCACGCTGGTCAGGGAGCGCCGCCCGGCGTGCGTGGAGACGTTGACGGCGGCGATGACCTGGCCGTCCGCGTCGCGGATGGGGGCGGCGATCGAGCGCAGCCCCTCCTCGAGTTCCTGGTCCACCAGCGCCCAGCCCTGGCCGCGGATCTTGCGCAGCTCGCAGCGCAGCGCCGTGGCGCTGGTGATCGTGTGCCCGGTCAGCCCGCGCAGGCTGACCGAGGCGAGGTACTGGTCGAGCCGTTCTTCGGGCTGCGCGGCGAGCAGGACCCGGCCCATCGACGTGGCGTAGGCGGGGAACCTGGTGCCCACGCTGATCGTCACGGTCATGATCCGTTTGGTCGGGACGCGCGCGATGTAGATCACGTCGTCCCCGTCCAGCTCGCAGACCGAGGACGACTCGCGTACCTGCTCGACGAGCTGCTCCAGGTGCGGCATCGCGACCTCGGGCAGGGTCAGGCTGGACAGGTACGCGTAGCCGAGCTCGAGGATCTTCGGCCGCAGCGCGAACCGGCTGCCGTCAGTGCGCATGTAGCCGAGCTGGACCAGCGTGCGGAGGAACCGGCGGGCCGCGGCCCGGCTCAGGCCGGTGCTGGCGGCCACCTCGCTCAGGGTCAGTTTCGGGTGCTCCGCGTCGAAGGCTCGGATGACGGACAGGCCGCGCTCCAGTGACTGCACGAAGTCCCCGTCGTGACCCGGTTCTTGGGCGTCAGCCACTGGGACCTCCCTGCTCGGTCGCTGACATCATAGGCCGGGGCTCCGTTCGTTCGCCTTCTGAACTATCGTTCGTTTTACGCACGCAGTCAATGATGGGAGCGATCGTGGCGCTGATTACTACGAGCGCCCGCACTCAGGTCGGCATCGTCGGAGCCGGCCCGGCCGGCCTGCTGCTTTCCCACCTGCTGGCCCTGCGCGGCATCGACTCGATCGTGGTCGAGAACCGCAGCCGGGCCTACTGCGAGGCCCGGCAGCGGGCCGGCCTGCTCGAGGCCGGATCGGTCGAGTTGCTCCGCCAGGTCGGCCTGGGCGTCCGCATGGACGCCGAGGGCCTCGAGCACGGCGGCATCTACCTGCAGTTCGCGGGGGAGCGGCACCACCTGGACTTCCGCGACCTGACCGGCGGCCGCTGGGTGACGCTTTGGCCGCAGACCGAGGTCGTCAAGGACCTGATCCGGGCGCGGGTGGCGGCGGGGGCGCAGATCGAGTTCGAGGTCTCCGACACCGAGGTGGCCGATCAACATACCGAGGCACCCGTTCTCCGTTACACCGACGCCGCGGGTACCCGGCACGAGGTGACGTGCGACGCGATCGCCGGCTGCGACGGATTCCATGGCATCTGCCGCGACTCCATGCCGCCCGGCCTGCTGCGGGTGGCCGAGCGCGAGTACCCGTACGCCTGGCTCGGCATCCTCGCCACGGTGCCACCGTCCACCGACGAGCTCATCTACTCCCATCACGAGGACGGGTTCGCGCTGCACACGATGCGCACGCCGCAGGTCAGCCGGCTGTACCTGCAGGTGCCCGCGGACGACGAGATCGAGCGGTGGTCCGACGACCGGATCTGGTCCGAGCTCCAGCGCCGGCTCGGTGTGCCGGGCTGGGAGCTGAAGACGGGCCCGATCACGGAGAAGGCCGTCTCGCCGATGCGCAGCTTCGTCGCGACGCCCATGCAGTGGGGTCGGCTGTTCCTGGCCGGTGACGCGGCGCATATCGTCCCGCCCACCGGCGCCAAGGGCCTCAACCTGGCCATCGCCGACGTGACCGCGCTGGCTACGGCTCTGGTCAGCCTGCTGCGTGACCACGACCCGAGCGCCGCGGCGGGGTACAGCGAGACCTGCCTGCGCCGGGTCTGGCGGGCCACGCACTTCTCCTGGTGGATGACCACCATGCTGCACATCGACCCGCACCAGGACCAGTTCGGCGCCGAACTCCAGCTGTCCCAGCTGCGGTACGTCATCGCGTCGCGCGCGGCCGCCACCACCCTGGCCGAGAACTACACCGGCTACTACCCGCTCCGCTGGTGACGCGAGAGAGGCCGGAGCTTCCCGCCGACATCGCCCTGCTGCTGGATCGGCTCCGGGACGCGCTGCTGGCGCGCGGCGGGCTGGTCGGCGTGTACCTGTACGGCTCGCTGGTCACCGGCGACTTCAGCCCCGCCCGCAGCGACATCGACGTCCTGGTTCTCCTGGAGCGTGAGCCGGACAAGGCCGCGATCGGCGACCTCCGCGAGCTGCACACGGCGCTGGCCGGCGAGGCCGACCCGGCCGGCCGGCTGCATTGCCTGTACGCCTCGGCGCACGACGCGGCCGACCCGGCCCTCCTGCGCACGTACTGGTACGGCGACCAGATGACGCAGTGGCACGTGAAACTGCTGACGCAGGCGGAGCTGGCCACGGCCGGAGTGACGCTGTACGGGCCGTGGCCGCCGCCCGGCCTCGGGCCGGTCGCGGTCGCGGACCTCCAGGCGGCCGTGCGCGAGGAGATCACCGGTTACTGGCGGCGGATCGCCCGTCGGCGGCGGCTCTGGCTCCAGGACACCTGGGTTGACTTCGGGCTCATCACGCTGCCCCGGGCCGAGGCCGTCCTGACCACCGGCGACCTGATCACGAAGTCCGAGGCCATCCGCAGGCTGCCCGGCTTCGGGGTCCCCGGGGCACTCGCGGACCAGGTCCGCCGGCGCCGGGACGGACAGGACGTCCCGCTCGGCCCGCTGCAGCGAATCCACCGCGCCCACCTGGCCCGGCGTCTGATGCAGCGCGGCATCCGGCGACTGGGCCGCGGCAGTTTAGCCGAGGCCCAGGTGATGCCGGGGGCGCAGGGCGCGGGCGAGCAGGGCCGACAGGGCGGCGGCGACTCCGATCTTGCTCAGGGCCAGCGGCGCGGTGAAGCCGCGATCGCCGCCCAGCAGGCCGAGCGCCCACAGCCGGTGCCTGAGCGTGTAGAGCTCGGTGCGCACGGCGCCGGCCAGGCCGGCGCTGCTGCCCGACGCCCAGCCCTCCATGCCGTGGATGTCGGTCAGCAGCCTGGTGAGCTCGTCGTACCCGGTCGGGCCGATGGTGAGGATGACCAGCAGGGCGGCCTCGCGCACCGCGACGCAGAAGTCCGGCTGCGGTCCGTCGTCGGACCCGATCAGCGCGGCCGTCCCGATGTGCCACCGGGCCGCGGGGTCCGCCGCCATCAGCCTCCCCGTCTTGGTGAGCACCAGGCTGGTCCGGTAGCGGCGGACGGCGCCCATCTCGCCCTGGGCCATGCCGCGCAGGGTGTGGAGCGGGAACACGTCCAGTTCCTGGCGCAGGGTGCCGACGAGCTGATCCCGCCAGCCGAACACCTCAACCGCCTCGCTGACCAGGGCGGGCGCGATGTAGTGCCGCGCGGTCAGGCGCAGCCCGACGTCGGCGTGACTAAGCAGCCAGGCCAGCGTGGGCAGCGGCTCGTCGGGCAGGGCCAGCGGCTCGAGCAGGCGCGGGATGAGTCCCCGGGCCAGCCGTGACCGCTCGCCCGGCCGGCCGTGCGCCCACGCGTCGATGCGCTCGGCGCTGATCCGGCCCAGCCAGGTGTCGTGGCTCAGCGCCCCGGCGGGCAGGTGCCCGCCCTCATCGCCCGTGTCCTGCGGGCCGGACGCGACCTCGGTGCGCCCGGTCAGCCAGCGGTTGACCAGGTCCGTCCGCTTGGTGCGCCAGCCGCGAGCGCCCGCGATCAGCTCACCGCAGGCAAAGGCCAGCTCGAGCGCGGCGGCGCATGCGTCGTAGGCCGCGCGCTCCTGTGCTCCCATGACCGAGCCCCAGGCGAGCAGGTCGGTGTCCGGCGGCGCGGCGTTGGACTCCTCGATGGCCTCGGTATAGGCGGCGATCCCCTTCTCGTGCCCCGTCGCGTAGGCGGTGATGATCTTCTCGGTGTCACCCG
>Ga0187818_10000813_pt1 | contig 11836 bp, 12 predicted proteins | sample NC_wetland_sal_i_14_FD_130581 | JGI IMG/M metagenome (GOLD analysis project Ga0187818, IMG submission 130581) | Wetland sediment microbial communities from Neuse River Estuary, North Carolina, USA - SO4_3 | ecosystem: Environmental > Aquatic > Freshwater > Wetlands > Sediment | place: USA...
GCAATTTGCTTGTCTTAGGATGGGTGATTCTGATGACCGGAACCACGTTTGCTGCTTCCAATGTTTATGACTTCACTTTGCCCTCGATCGACGGCCAACCCGCGCCTCTGGCGGACTTCAAGGGCAAAGTCATCCTTGTGGTCAACGTGGCGAGCCAGTGCGGGTACACGCCGCAATACAGTGCGCTCGAGGCCGTCTATGAAAAATACAAGAGCCAGGGATTTGTGATCGTCGGCTTCCCTGCCAACAATTTTGGCGCCCAGGAGCCCGGAACTAATCAGGAAATCAAGACCTTCTGCACCCGCAAGTACAGCGTTACCTTCGCCATGTATGCCAAGGTTTCAGTCAAGGGGTGGGATCAGACTCCGCTTTACCAATACCTGACCAAGCAGACCTCCGCCCCCATCGCTGGGGAAATCAAGTGGAACTTCACCAAGTTCTTGGTGGATCGTCAGGGCAACGTGGTCCGGCGTTTCGAGCCTGCGGTTACACCCGATTCTCCCGAGCTGGTCTTCGCTGTTGAGAAAGTCCTCAAACAGTGAGAGGTTATTCCTCGTGACTCTGCGACGCGACCTGGAGGGTGATCAGTGTGATCTGACCCTGCTGAGTCGTCCGGGCAATTTCTTGAAACCTACCCTACGTAAATCCATATCACCAGATGAAATTCTCCCATAACTTGAATTGAGAGCTACGCAAATACAGAAGATTCAGCAATCCCGCTTTGGTCAGCTTATTGCTGCACAGATTGGCTGCAGGGGTCCCTATGTCTCAGGAAATTTCCGTCTCCTATCAAGCCATCAAGAGCAAGGTGTATCGGCTGATCGATGCCGCGGTGGAAGGCGAGAAGAACGAGGCACAGATTCAGCAGTCCATGCAACGCTGGTGGAAGCTGGTTCATCCCGCTGACCGGGTTGTGGCCCAGAAGTATCTGCTGCGGGTGCTGGAGAGGTCCCATGCCAGCTTGAATGCGATGACTCACGCCTTTCTGGAAGCAACCGAATGCGATGCTATTAGCCCCATGGAGAACGAAAAACTGGCCAAGCAGCATCCCAATGCCACTCAGCCCGGATACCCCGGGGCTGCCTAGCTAAGCGATCAGGAAGCCACGCAGAAGAGCTGGCATTCAGCGGGTCTCGTAAATTCCCCTGTCCTAAATATCGTAGTAGGGCAAATCTTAAAGCCGAACGTGCAACAACGTCGGAGATTCCCCCCGCCGGCCTGAATCGCTGAAGCCAATCACACTGACGCCGATTTATAACAGCCATCAGCTTCCCAGCACATTCCCAATGACGGGCGCAAGGCACTCTGACCTGGCGGGATTCGTTACTGGCGTCACTAGCGGCCTTCTAGAACCGTGCCGATACCCCCAATAAGGGCTTAGGCAGCCGGCTACAAATCGGCACATGGGCGCTTGGCCAGAATGCCCGATTCGGCCCGCAGTCATCCCACGGTTTGCCTTTTTTGGCGAGGAGAAGAGAAATGGCGACAATAAACTTCGACCGAGCGATTGCAGCACACGGTGAGTGGAAACGAAAGCTGGCGACCTATCTCCAGCAGCCCAACGCCAGCCTGAAAATTGCCGAGGTTGGAGCGGACAACAAGTGCGCACTTGGCCAATGGATATACGGCGATGGGTCGCACTATTCCAGCATGCCGGAATACTCGCAACTCAAGAGTGCGCACGCACAGTTTCACACGACGGCTGCACAAGTAGTCAGTAAAGCCGATTCCGGGCAGTCGCTGATAGAGGATGACGTGCTTGGCGCCAAGAGTGAATTTGCCCGGTCTTCTACCCGCGTTATCTTAGCGATCAAGGCGATGAGACAAAAGTCGAATGGTTAGACCGGCAGGCGCGGCCTTGTTTTCGCAGCGCCGAGCGGTTCTGTTGCTGCGATGTCTTGATTTGTCACCGCGCCGTGTTAGGTTTTCGCCGAGATAGGCAAACACGACACCCACTTTCTTGGATGGTGGGGGACGGCCCAGCCTGCACTTTGGGTGCCCGGCCAACGACGAACGACCAAAGACCAACCACTAAATGTCGTAATACAGCGCAAACTCAAACGGATGCGGCCGCAGCCTCACCGCATCTACTTCCTTCGAGCGCTTGTAGTCGATGTAGGTGCTGAGCAATTCTTCGGTGAACACGTCGCCCTTCACCAGGAATGCGTGATCTTTTTCTAGGGCAACCAGCGCGTCTTCGAGCGAACCGGGCATCGACGGAACTTTGGCCAACTCCTCCGGCCCCAAATCGTAGATGTCTTTATCTAATGGCTGACCGGGATCGATCTTGTTCTCCACTCCATCCAACCCCGCCATCATCATGGCGGCAAATGCCATGTAAGGATTGCAGCTCGGATCCGGCGGGCGGAATTCGACCCGCTTCGCTTTGGGGGATGCGGAATACATCGGGATGCGGCACGCCGCCGAGCGATTCCGGCGCGAATAAGCCAGGTTCACAGGTGCTTCAAAACCCGGTACCAGCCGTTTGTAGGAATTGGTGGTCGGCGCAATGATCGCGGAAAGCGCCGGGCCGTGCTTGATCAGCCCTCCTATATACCACAACGCCAACTGCGACATGCCGGCGTAGCCGTCACCAGCAAAAAGTGGCTTCCCGCCTTTCCACAGCGATTGGTGAGTGTGCATGCCGCTGCCGTTGTCCTGGAAAATCGGCTTGGGCATGAATGTGACCGTCTTTCCGTACTGGTTGGCGACGTTCTTGACCACGTACTTGTACAGCATCATATGGTCAGCCGAGCGCACCAGCGAATCGTATTTCAGGTCAATCTCAGTTTGCCCGCCGCTTGCCACCTCGTGATGATGGCACTCCACTTCCAGACCGCAGTTCTGCATGGTCATCACCATTTCACTGCGCAGGTCCTGGTAGTGATCGGTTGGTGGCACCGGAAAATACCCTTCCTTGAAGCGCGGGCGGTATCCCTGATTATTCTCCTTCCTGCCGGAATTCCAACGGCCCTCTTCGGCATCGATGAAGTAGAAGCCGTGCTGCTCGCGCTGATCGAAGCGCACGTTATCGAAGATAAAGAACTCAGCCTCAGCGCCAAAGTAGGCGGTATCAGCGATTCCCGTGGAACTCAAATAAAGCTCCGCTTTCCTGGCGATGTAGCGCGGATCGCGATCGTAACGTTGCTTGGTGACGGGATCGATTACGTCGCACACCATCACCAGCGTAGGAACTTCGGTGAATGGATCCAGCAGGTGCGTGGTGGGATCGGGGATCAACAGCATATCGCTCTCGTGGATGGCCGCCCAGCCGCGGATCGAGGAGCCGTCCATGCCGAATCCCTCTTCAAAGGAATCCTGGGTCAACTGGTTGATAGGATAAGAAACGTGATGCTGCAAGCCCGGCAGATCGGTAAAACGCAAGTCAAGCATTTTGATTCCATTTTTCGTCACGAACTCCAGGACCGTCTTCGGGTCAGTCATGATGGCTCCTTATAGTTGTGCGGTGAAATATTGTGAAGAGAGCTGCCTGCTACAATTTCCCCGTGAGGCGCGCAGCTCAGGTAGTGTAGGAGCCGTCAGGTGAACCGGGAAATTGATTGTTTTTATGGACGGAATAAGCGGGAGTTATTGCAGAAGTAAACGCGCTTAGGATTCCGCACTTGGCGTTTGGTTCTCTCTGGAACGCGTCTGCAACTGAAAAGCTAAGTGCTAATTGCCGACTGCTAAGTGCTCCTATGGATTTTGATCAGCTCGAAACCTTTCTCGAAGTGGCGCGGCTGAGCTCTTTTTCGCGGGCTGCGGAGAAGCGCTTCCGTACACAACCGGCGATCTCGTCGCAAATTCGCTCGCTCGAGGAGGAAGTTGGGGCGAAGTTGCTGGATCGCTCTGGCGGAAAAGTCTCCCTAACCGCCTCGGGCAAGCTTTTTCTGAGATTCGCGGAGGAACTGCTGGAATCGCGCAAGGCCATGCTGACGGCCATCGCGGAAACCGAACGCGTGCCCCGCGGTGAAATTGTGGTCGGCGCCAACGAAGGCACCTGCCTGCACATCCTTCCCGAAGTCTTTGCCGAATTCAAAAAGCAATATCCCGACGTCAATATCAGCATCACCCGTGCGGATTACGCGAAGATTCTGGAGTCGGTAATTGACAACTCGGTGGATTTTGGGGTCGTCTCACTCCCGGTGAGCGATCCCCGATTGACGGTGGTACTGATTCATCGCGACGAACTCGCCATCATCGTGCCACCGAAGCACCCGTTGGCAAAGCTGAAGGCCGCAACCATTGCCGAGGCGGCAAGTTTTCCCCTGATCGTGCCCAAAGCCGGACACACGCGCGATGCCTTGGAGAATCTGTTCTACGAACGCAAGCTCAAGCCACGCTACACCATGGAACTCGATTCCAGTGAACTCTTGAAACGCTTCGTGGCGGCTGATGCCGGTCTCGGGTTCATCGCCCGCTCCAACGTTCTTGAGGATGTCCTCGCCAACGCCCTGGTTGCGATTTCGATCTCCGACGCGACCATCCGGCGCGACCTGGCGCTGGTGTTTCGCAAAGACAAAGCCCTCAGCCGCGCCGCCCTGGCCTTCATTGACACCACCGTGAAGCTGAAGCAGGTGGACCCCGTGGCTGCGGCGAAGCACTGACCCGCCACCTTGCGTGGCGCAGGCATTCCCGCCCTTCGACCCACCTGCGTTAAAATCTTCCTGTGTGAAGTTCCTCAGAATCCCAGCCATCGTAACTGTTTGTTTTTCGCTTTCCTTCGCGTTTGCGCAGGCGCGGAAACCCAGCTCCAAGGACCTTCCGCCATCCGCATTCAAATTGAGATCCGTCAAGGTAACCGGGACGAGCCGCTACAAACCGGAGGACGTCATCCGTGCCGCCGGTTTGCAGCTTGGCCAGCCGATCCACGACGACGATCTCAAGAATGTGGTGCGGCTTCTGGGTGAGAGTGGCGCTTTTACCGCCGTTTCCTACACCTCCCAGTTCGACCCGGACGGCACCAAGGTCGAACTGAAACTCGGGGATGCTGAAAGATTTTTCCCCGCTCATTTCGACAATGTGGTTTGGTTTACCGACCGGGAGCTCCTCGAAAAACTCCACGCCACTGTGCCCCTCTTCGATGGGCAACTTCCCGTCAACGGCGGACTGGCGGGTGAGGTTTCCGAGGCGCTACAGGTTCTATTGATTCAGAAGAACGTAGCCGGGCAGGTCGATTACCTCCGCCCTTCCCAGGAGGACGGCCCGGTCGAAGCGTTCGTTTTTACGGTCAGTGGGCCCAGTATCACGATTCGCAATGTCGAGTTCTCCGGAGCCGGCCCCGGCGAACTGCCGAAGCTCACGGCCGCCGCAAAGCGACTGCAAGGTGCGGAGTATGCGCGCCCTGCGATCCGGGCAGTGGAAGACAAGGCTTTCCTACCCATCTATCGTGAACATGGATACCTCAAGGCGGTGCTTGGCGATCCCGAACCGACGGTTGTCCAGAATGATGCGCACGACACCTTGGTCGACGTTAAGGTTCCAGTCGACCCCGGCCGCCAATATAAGCTGGCCACCATCCAAATCTCGGGCAACAAGGCCTTCCCGGATGGCGCCCTGCGCGCCGCATTTCATTTCCAGGCCGGCCAGGTCGCCAATGCCCCAGAGCTTGAAAAAGACCTTGAAACCATCCGCCATATCTACGGCACTCGTGGATACATGGGCGCTACCATAAAGGCGGAGGCGCAGATGGATGATTCGCAGTCCAGCGTCGCTTACGTCGTCTCCATCATTGAGGGAGATGTTTACAAGATGGGTGAAGTGGAGATTCGCGGCCTCGACTCCAAGACTACGGCCCGCCTGCAGAACGACTGGACGCTGCGCAGTGGCGACACCTACGACGCCAGCTACGTAGGACGATTTGTCGAACAGGCCTACAAGGAAATCGGAGACTGGCATGTAAGCGTGCACGAATCCATTGACCCGCATGACAAGACGGTGGACGTAACTGTTCGCTTCGACCCCAACTCTTGACACTGCGGCCTTTGACAACCGCAGACCTGAGTTTTGATACGCTTTTTCAAAGGGAATACCCCAGGTTTGCTTAGACAGGATTACTTATTAAGGAGAGAAGAACTCATGAAGTCTCGTTGGCTGAAGCACAATGTCTTTGCAGTTGCGATTTCTCTGGCGGCGGTACTGACGGCTTCGTCCGCGTTTGCCGCTAAGGTTCAGACCTTTACCGGCACGGTGAGCGACGCGATGTGCGGCGCCAAACACATGATGGAGGGTGACCCGGCCTCTTGTCTTCGTGCTTGCGTCCAGAAGGGCTCGAAATATGCGTTGGTGGTCGGGGACAAGGTTTACATACTAGATACCAACGATAAATCCAGCTCCGACGCCCTCGACAAGCTGGCCGGTCAGCAAGCCAAGGTGAAAGGCGAGGCCAATGGTGACATCATCGAGGTCAAGTCAGTAGCTGCAGCCAAGTAGACCCCGGTTCAGTCCCCGCATAAGGCGGAAAGCTCCTCACTGTGCTTTCCGTCAAATTTTTTTCCGAAAACCCAATTTTCACATTCTCTTTACAATTCGCTGTGTTAGATTTGACCCCTCAATCGCGCAACAACGGAGGAGCACAGAATTGGGCAAAGACATGGTCCCCAAGCGGATTTTTTTTACCAAGGGGGTCGGAAAGCACCGCGAACGTCTTACTTCATTTGAGCTAGCCCTGCGTGACGCCGGCATCGCCGCCCAAAACCTGGTACGCGTCTCATCCATCTTCCCACCACAATGCAAGCTAGTTCCCCGCTCCCAGGGATTGAAATATCTGAATCCAGGTGAGGTCGTCTTCGCCGTTGTTGCGGAAAACTCCACCCGGGAGCCGCATCGCCTGCTGGCCTCCAGCATTGGAGTCGCCATTCCCGCCGACCGGAACACTTACGGCTACCTCAGCGAGCATCACTCCTTTGGGGAAACCGACAACGCCGCTGGAGAGTATGCCGAGGAGCTCGCCGCCGAGATGCTGGCCACGACCCTGAACGTCGAGTTTGATCCCGACCGTTCCTGGGACGAGAAGAAAGAGATTTACCGGATTTCCAACAAAATCGTGCGCACCGCCAACATCACGCAATCGGCCGTGGGAGACAAACGCGGCTTGTGGACCACCGTGATCGCCTCGGCGGTACTGATTTTCGACTAGTTCGCGAGAATGGGGTTGGCCGGATGATCCGGCAATCTCGACCTTTACTACTTCTTCGCCCCCGCCTTCTCTTTCTTCTTCCCTGCCGAATTGCGCTTGTCCTTGCTGAGTCTCTCCAGCACCGCCGCCACAATGATCGGCAACCCCACCGTCGCATCAACAAACACCTCGCCGAACCGTCCACCCTCGGCGGGAGGCACAAATTTCCCCCAGGAAATGGCTTCGCTGTAAGGGCTGCCTGACAAGCCGCCCCAATACACCGGCTCGGGACAAATGCGGACCCCGTAGTGGTAACGCTTCAAAGGGACATTTTCCCCCAGGCGCCGATGGCGCAACTCAATGAAAGGCCCAAATTGTTGTGACCAATTACGCGGAACGCCGCCGCCAATGGTAAATATCCCCAATTTCTTCTGCCTTAGCAGCGTCGCGGCGAAGTGCTCCAAGTCCTCAAAAGGATCGAAGCGCAACTTGTGCCGTCCAGTGGATTCGCGCAGACGATTGTTCAAAGCCAAATCCAACCCCAGTTCCGAGTCCGTAAAGGCTGGGACAAAAACCGGCACACCTTGTTCGTAGGCCGACTTCAGAATGCCGCGCTGGTCCTTGGCGCGCTTCGCCAGATGCTCCCCGATCGCATGATTGAGCTTGTAGGAGCAGACCACCTCGTTGTGATCCCAACCCTCGAGGATCTGCGACATGACTTCTTCCACATCGTCCAGATTCTGCTCCGGTTCCAAGGTGTCATAGACCCGGTTGTAACCTTGCTCGTAAAGCTCGGTGTCGGGAACCTCGGGGTTGTACCGGAAGTGGGCGCGGCCCGTGGCTTCCACCAGACCGTGGGCCATCAACGCGCCGGTCGAAACGATCGCATTCACGATGCCCCGGTCGATCAGTTCCGCGATGATCAGACTCTGCTTAGCTACGGTCATAGCCCCGGCCAAAGTCATCACCACGAAGCAGTCTTCATCTCGAGCCATGGCTTCGAGTACGTCGGCCGCCTCGCCCAGTTGTCGGCCGGTGAACGCCGTCTTGGCCATGGCGCGCACCAGGTCGTCAATCGAGCGCACGCGGTTCAGGTCCAAGGATTCTAATGGGACTAACCGGTCTTCCACCGGATCGTGCAGCTTGCGCTCAATCCCGGTGCCGTCATGATCGTTGTGCTTCATGCCTGTCTCCGCCTTCATTTTTCCGAATCTATACTCTACTAGAAGCTGCTACCTCGGAGAACTGAAAACCAGGAACCGGGAACTGGTAGTCTATTTTCTCGCCAACGGAGGAATTGACATTGCCGACTGGGAAGTTTGGGGTTGGACTGGGGCAGATGTCCGCTACGCCCGACCCGGATAAGAACCTGGCGCGCGCCATTGAGCGGGTGCAGCAGGCTGCGGCAAAGGGCGCGCAGGTCATCTGTTTACCCGAGCTTTTCCAGACGCAATACTTCTGCCAGCGCGAAGATGCGGCTTTGTTCGACCTGGCCGAACCGATTCCCGGGCCGGCGTCGGCTAAATTGTCGGACACGGCGAAGCAACTCTGCATCGTGCTGATCGCGTCGCTATTCGAGAAGCGGGCTGCCGGCGTATATCACAACACGGCGGCGATTTTTGACACCGATGGAACGCTGCGTGGCCTGTACCGCAAGATGCACATTCCCGACGATCCTCTTTATTACGAGAAGTTTTACTTCACGCCGGGGGATTTAGGATTTCGCGCTTTTGATACTAACGTCGGTCGCGTGGGTGCTCTGGTCTGCTGGGATCAGTGGTATCCGGAAGGTGCCCGGATTACTGCATTGCAGGGCGCGCAGGTGCTCTTTTACCCCACTGCCATCGGCTGGCATCCCGCGGAGAAAGCCGAGTTTGGCACAGCCCAGCATGACGCTTGGCGCACGATTCAGCGGGCCCATGCCATCGCCAATGGCGTGTACGTCGCCGTCGTGAATCGTGTCGGCTTTGAAATTGGCGACGTTCGGGGTAAGTCGGCTCCGGGCGCGGGACTCGAATTTTGGGGAGGTTCGTTCTTGTGTGATCCCTTTGGACGTGTCATTGCCGAAGCTTCCCACGACAAAGAGGAAATCCTGGTCGGCGAAGTCGACCTGCGCGCGTTAGAAGACATCCGCCGCAACTGGCCGTTCTTGCGCGACCGCCGCATCGACAGCTACGCTCCGATTACGAATCGGCTCATCGACGGATGAAGCGTACCTCCAAGAACGCAGGTGTGCCGGCGGTGCGGCCCCGCTACCGTATGCATGCCGAGTGGGAGCCCCACGCCGCCACCTGGCTGGCCTGGCCCCATAACAAGGATGATTGGCCGGGCAAGTTCGAGCCCATCCCGTGGGTCTACGCGGAGATCATTCGCCACCTGGCTCGTCATGAACGAGTTGAGTTGATCGTCAACGATGCGCCGGCGGAAAAACGTGCCAGAAAAGTTCTGGATCGCGCCAATGCCCTCAGCGATAACGTCCGCTTTCATCGCTGGCGGACAAACCGCGTCTGGACCCGCGACTCTGGTTGCACATTTGTGGAGTGTAGCGCGGGCGCCCTCGCCCGCGAGCTTTGGGCTGTCAAATGGCGCTTCAACGCCTGGGCTAAGTACCCCAACTGGCAGCATGACGAAAAAATCGGAAGCCGCATGGCAAGAGCTGCCGATGCGCCAGAAGTCCGCGCCGGGTTAGGGAAAAATCGTGTAGTTCTCGAAGGTGGCTCCATCGACGTTAACGGCCAAGGAACTCTGCTCACCACGGAAGAATGCCTTCTGAGCGATGTTCAGCAGCGTAACCCCGCAATGAAACGCGAAGACTATGAAGGAGTCTTTGCTGAATATCTGGGGATCACGAATGTGATCTGGCTGGGTGCGGGCATCGCCGGCGATGATACCCACGGACATGTCGATGACATCACCCGATTCGTCGCTCCGGACACGGTGGTAACTGCCGTCGAGTCCGATCCCAAAGATGCCAACTACGAACCGCTCCGAGAGAACATCCGCCGCCTGCGAGCTGCCGCCGATCAAAACGGAAAGTCGCTGGCCATCGTTGAGCTTCCCATGCCGGCACCCTTGTTCTTCGAAGGACGCCGTCTGCCAGCCAGCTACGGCAATTTCTATATTGCGAACGGCCTGGTGCTGGTCCCGGTCTTCAACGATTCCAACGACCGCATCGCGCTCGATGCTCTCGCCGACCTCTTCCCCGACCGTGAAGTCATCGGAATTTACTCGGGAGACCTGATCTGGGGCTTCGGAGCGATGCACTGCATGACGCAACAACAGCCACAAATCGGCTCCTAGCCTCTAGCTTAAACAGGCTCGAGAGCGGGAAAGTTAGGGGCCAGCGGCTAGGAGCTACTTCCTATACTGCGTCGGCTGCGGGCCTTTTTCCAGCATTTCGCGATTCCAGATTGCGCCTTCGCGCGTGTAGCTGGCCAATTCGAAATCCTGGGTCAGCTCCAGCGCGTCGGTCGGACAAGCGTCCTCGCACAGCCCGCAGAACATGCAGCGGCTCAGGTCGTAGGTGAAGGTCGTGAGTTCTTTGCGGCGGGTCTTTTCGTTGCGCTCGCTCGAGACCACAATCAGATGTTCGGGGCAGGCCAACGCGCACAGGTCGCAGGCGATGCACATGGTCTCATTAGTATCAGGATTTACGTTCAGCCGCGGCGCGCCGCGATAGCGCTCAGCCACTTGCGGCCGCTGTAGAGGATATTGCTCGGTATAAATCTCTTTCGGGTCCTGGTAACGAAACGTGACGCTCAGCCCCTTGAGCAGGTCCACGAAGAACACTTTGCGCAGCAGGCTCGGCAATCCCATAGCCCAGCTAGCATATCATTGCAGACCCTCGCGGGGACAGCAGCTCCCGGGCCGCGGGCTGCCTTCTCGAACCCGCTACAATAATCGTTAGACTCCGTGACCAGAAGCCCACAACCAAAGGGCAACGACCACCAATCGTCCGACGAGCTCTGGATGGAAGAAGCCCTGCGCGCCGCCCAGCGTGCTCTGGAAGCGGGTGAAGTGCCGGTCGGAGCCGTTGTGGTGATGGAAGAAAAGATCGTCGGTCGAGGCTGGAACCGCAACCTCACCGACTCCGACCCCACGGCTCACGCTGAGATCATCGCCTTGCGCGAAGCCGGTGCAAACGTCGGTAACCACCGCCTGGAAGGCTGCGAGCTGTTTGTTACAATTGAACCGTGCGCCATGTGCGCGGGCGCGCTGGTGCACGCACGGATCAAGCGCCTGGTGTACGGCGCGGACGACCCCAAAGCAGGAGCGGTTCATTCGGCGGTGAGGGTGCTGAATCATCCCCGCCTGAATCACTGCACGGAAGTCCGCAGAGGCGTACTGGCGGGTCGGAGTGCGGAGCTGTTGCAGCAATTTTTCAGGAACCGTCGTTAAGACCAGTCGTGGGTCGATCGCAAATGGACAACTTGGAAATCCAACGACAATGAGCTAGGGTCGACGGTTACTTTGTGCAGCAATAGGCTAACGACCAAAACCGGAACGACCAACGACTGTTTTTCCACGCGGAGAGGTGCGTGAGCGGTTGAAACGATCCGACTCGAAAGCGGACATACCTTAACGGGTATCGGGGGTTCGAATCCCTCCCTCTCCGCCATTACCTTGGTTATCTAGCACTTGCAAGCCGGTGATACCTACACTGATACCAGAATCAGGAAGGATCACCGATGGCACACCGGGAAGTCAACCTCACCAAAC
>Ga0187818_10000815_pt1 | contig 11831 bp, 6 predicted proteins | sample NC_wetland_sal_i_14_FD_130581 | JGI IMG/M metagenome (GOLD analysis project Ga0187818, IMG submission 130581) | Wetland sediment microbial communities from Neuse River Estuary, North Carolina, USA - SO4_3 | ecosystem: Environmental > Aquatic > Freshwater > Wetlands > Sediment | place: USA: North...
AGGAACGCCACATCAAAGTTCGTCCGCCCCGGATTATTCAGGAAGTTGCGGCCGGCGTCTCCGAAGGTGAGGCCCACGGGAGCACCAAATGCACCCGGATTCAAAAGGGCCGGCCCAACACTCTTCAGGGTGTTGGCCCCCGGCGGCGCAACTGAGTGCGGGTCTGCGATGACGTCGGGGTAAGAGCCCGCACCAGTCCCATTGGCTACTCCGGCATTATCAAGAACCGAAACCCCCGTGGAGCTGCCGCCGTTGATGACGCTGAAAGGTGTCCCGGACTGGTAGACGGTGATGCCGGACAATTCCCATCCATCCAGCAGCACACGGCTCAGGCGGGAAGAATCTTCCGGCATGGGCGTGGGAGCTGGAGCATTGTTCCCCTGATCGTCGGAGAGAACGCCGCCATGCGAATCCTCATTGGAAAAGATATAGCGCAGTTTGCGCAGGGGCAGCGCGTACACATAACTGATATTCAGCAGATGGCGCTCGTCGAAGTTGGAACTGGCGGTATTTGAAGCCAGATTGAAAGAGTTGACCAGCGTAGTATCGGACCGGTCAGAGGAATCGTCGATCGAGTGGCTGTAGGTGTACGAAATGCCGAGGGTCAGCGGTCCCTGCTGGCGGCGCAAAGTGGCTTGCAAGGCGTGGTAGCGGGAGTCGGCTACATTCTGCAGCGAGTAGATCTGGCCCAGCCCGGGGGCAAAGGTGCGCAAACTATTAATGTCGGGCAAATTCTTGCCGGGTGTCCCGAAACACGCCGCCTCTAAGTTGACGAAATCCGGATTGTTCGTGGAGTACCACTGCACTCCTTGGAGAGGAGGTTGCTGCCCCGGAGGAATGTTTGGCGGTACAGGCGGTACAAACGTAAAGCTGCCGGGGCTACCCGGTATGGGTTGCTGGTAGCTGTCGCAGATCGCGGTCGTAATCGGCTGGCCGGCCGCGGGGCCTCCCGGCGCGAACGGGTTGTCAGACGCTGAAGCTGGAGTTAACTGATTGACCTGCAGCTCGGTCGCCAGATGTGTTCCCTTGCTGCCGACGTAAGCGACGGTTGCCACCGTGTGGGCTGATAACTCGTGCTGCACGCTGAAGCTCCACTGCTGAACATAAGGCCATACGCTCTGGGTGGGGATGGCGGTTACGTTCAGTGGGTATGCTCCGCTTCCTCCGCAAGCCCCGCCGTCAGGACCTAAACCTACTCCGCCAATGCAGTTGTAGGTCTGCGGATGGTTCTGGGTCATGTCAAGGATGAGGGGCGAACTGCCCTCTAGAGATCCCGTATTCGCTTCGTTTCCCAGTCCGTGGTGAAAGAAGATGCCGTAGCCGCCGCGGATGGAGGTTCTGCCGTTGCCCTTTGGATCCCAGGCAAATCCAACGCGCGGAGCAGGATTGAAGAGCTTGCTTGTCATGCAGCCATCGGGCACGCCATTTACTCCGCAGCGCACCAGGCCGTTGGTAATCCGCGGATCAAGATTGGCCAGATTGGTTGGGATCGGCATGGTGCAGTGCCCACCGTATGCGTCACAAGTTCCTGCCACCGCCAGGTAGCCAAAATAAGTATCAACCGTGGTTTGTGCAGCCAGCGATTTACTAAATGCCGACGGCACCCAGTTGTAGACGTTATTGTATTTCTCGTGCCAGTTTCCATAGACACTGACCCGTAGCCCCAGGTTCAATGTCAAACGCGGACTCACCCGCCAATCATCCTGGATGTAAGGCTCGGCAATGTTATAGCGGTTGTAATAGTTCGCCTGGGCGCTGTCCTGCTGGAAGTTCTTGATCCCTCCCGACGACACGTTGAGGCCCGGTCCCTTCAGGAAATCAGCGAAAGCGTTTCCCGTGCTGAGAGAACTGCTCACGTTACTGAATGTCAGAATCCCTTGCAGATCACCCGTGTTTGCTCCCACCGCCTGGTTCAACTCGTTTCTCTGCGCAACGACGAACTGAACTCCCGCTTGCAGGGTGTGCTTCCCAATGACTTTGCTGAGATCATCACGGAAGTTGAAAGTCGGGTTGCTGTGATGCCAGGGCAAGTACCCAGGGTCGACGCCGAATCCGAATCCACCATAGGACTGATTGGTCCCTCCGATTACGATTCCCGGCACTTTGCCGCCAAAGCCGTTGTTGAACAAATAGCCCATGGTGAGCGCAGTGGGCCGCTGCCATTGGGCTCCGTTCGAGTCCAAGTTGCTCATCGTAATGTGGTCGGTGGTGTAACTGAAGATGAACTCGTTCAGCAGGGAAGGTGAAATCGTGTTCGTGAGATGAGCCAGCATGCTGAGCCCCGGCCCGGTGAATGAGCTTTGAACCGTGGGGAACGCGTTTCTGACTGTGCCCCACTGTGGCGTGAGCGCAGTGGTGTCCCAGGAATCGTGAATGTAGCGGAAGCTCAACCGCATTTTGGAAGTCAAGTTGTGATCGATGCGAAAAAGTTCTTCCCGCCAGTAGGTGCTGGGAGAAACCGTCGCGTCAAAGCACGAACCTGCCGTGGTATTGCAACCAATGGGCGAGTTGGGCAAAGGGATGATGTTGGTGCTCATGATAGCGGCGGCGTTGGGATCGATCGGCACCTGGTTGCCGGGGAAGGTGAAGAACTCCCCTTGCTTGGAACCGCCGCCTATCCCCGGGCAGTCGGGATACTTGGAACGGAAGAACTGAACCTGACCACCGGGAATCCCGTTTTGTCCGGGTATAGTGTAAGGACAAACATCGCTGAAGTTGCCGAGGCGCTCCGCCAAAGAGGGAACTGCCTGGTTGTAGCTGGTAGCGTCTCCTCCCGGTCCCACGGGCGAATTCTCGAAGCGGAATTCTTCCGAGAAGAAGAAGTAGGTCTTGTCTTTATTCGGGTTGTAAATCCCCGGGATGTAAAGCGGTCCGCCCAATGTCACCCCAAAGTCGTTTCTCCGGTAAAGAGGCGTCCTGTCGGGCTGGTCAAAATAATTGCGAGCATTGAACATTTCGTTACGGATGAACTCATAGCCGTTGCCATGAAACTGGTTAGTGCCGGATTTGACGTCTGCCAGAACCGTGCCGGATGCGCTGCCTCCGTACATGGCGCCGTAATTGGACGTAAGCACCTGCACCTCGTTGAGAGCATCAAGGCTGGGATAAACGATGAGCGTGCTTTTGTTCCCGTTAAGCCCCGCATTCAAGAGATCGCCGCCATCCACAACGAAGGAGTTGTATTCCACGCGCCCGCCGTTCACGCTGTAGCGCACGCTCCCGGTAATCCCGACTTTGGCTTCATCCTGGCCCGTCTGATTGCTGACACCAGGCGTGAGCGCAATGAGTTGTGTGAAATTCCGGCCGTTCAAGCCTAAGCTGACGAGTTCTTTCCCGGTAATGGTGCCGACCAGTTGAGATGTCTCAGTTTCCACTTGCGAAACTTTTTGCCCCTCGACATTGACGGAGGTTGCGGTTCCCGCCGGCTCCAGCACGGCGTCGATGGGAACACTGTCAGTCGCACTCAATACCAGATTTTCGGTGTGAAAATCCGCGAACCCGGACGCGGAAACCGTCACGCTGTAGGTGCCCGCAGGCAACCCTGGAACCGAGTACTCACCGCGCTCGTTGGTGGTTACCGTTTGCTTGAATCCGACGCCGTTACTGACTGTCACCGTGGCTCGGGGAAGCACAGCGCCAGTCTTGTCAGTGACCACTCCGCTAATGGAGCCGTGTCCTTGGGCCGCGCTGCCCTTTGCTCCCGCAGCCGAACTGGCCGACTGCGCTGAGGCGCCTCCACAAACCATCACCACCAGGAAAAGCACACACACAGCCACTCTCGGGAATCCCACAGCGGTTCACCTTTCCTCTTCAGCTAGTCAGGGGGAGTTGCTCCGCGTACCAAAGTGCGCGCTAAAGTTCCGACTGCAAAACGATTCAAGAGAGGTCACATAGTTACAGAGAAACTGTGACAGCAATGTGACTGGTTTGTTAATTTCGGATGAAAACCGCAGGGCCTGGCGTTGAGCGCCGGGCGCGCAGCCACCAACTAATTGATGAACCGGCGGAGTTCACCGCCGTCTTTCCCCAACGTGAGAACGCGCCAGAGACTGACTTCTTTGGATTTCGTAGGCTAAACCGAGAAATTCACCGGAGTTTAACATTCCCGTCATTTTCGTTTCACACACTTCGAGGATATTTGCGGCGACTCGCTTTTCAAAACGTGTGAGAATTTCGCGCCGCTCTCGGTGTGCATAAGCGTTGGCGAGTCGAGTCGGCGGATGCTGGGCTGCCTCGATTACACACTTGGCGTGCGGGCCCACGAACTTGCTGCACTGCCGCGCCTTCAACATGGGGTGCTCCCCATAGCTGCGCATACTTGCGCCACGAGGAAAACTGAAATGACGAAGCGAATCAAGAAAACTGCAGTGGCTCTGACCCTTGCAGTGATGATGTGTGCAGGACTGAACTCCTATGCGAAGGTCACGGTTCTGGTTAACGCCGCTGGTTCTTCTGGGGCGTTCCAAGCCTTCGCCATCGCCGCATTACAGCAATGTGGCACCAATAGCTGGACTAAGAAGAGCACGGCCGCAGGGGTCGATGGCCGCTCGGCCTCAATTCCTCTGGAAGTGGGAAATATCTGGATTGTTTGGAATACCGCCAAGACACAGGTTTGCAGCTACATCGCAGTTGATTCCGTAATCGGCCAGCAACTGTTCTTTGCCGTTCCCAGGGCCACGCTCTCGATCCCCGCGTCCGAGATCGGGCAGCCCGGGGACAACTTGATCCCGACCCAAACCGACACCACGTTGGACTCCACCATCTACTCGGCGCTCAACGGTGCGACGTTTAATGCGGCTCCTACCGACATTCGCCCTGAGGATGCTTTGTTTGCCGAAAACCGCGCCTTGGGAACCCTCAACAGCACCTACACTGGCCTCGGCTATGGTCCTGGCCCAATCGGAACTCCGGTCGTGAGCACCTTCAGTGGTACCACCTCGACCCCAGTCGCCTTCAACCTTACCGGGACTGACCCCATCACCGGCGAAACAGTGAAGGCGTACACCACCACCAATGTCGGGGCGCAAGCCGTGATGGTTGTCGTCAATAACCTCCAGACGACCTCGAGCGGTGACTTCAGCAACGTTGCTGCCTTCCAAAACGTAAATCGTTTCGATCTCACCCAAGCCCTTAACGGCACCTATGGCTTGACTCGCGATCTCTCGAGCACGCCTGGACTCCCTGCGGTGCCACTCAATGTCATCCTTCGTGAGCCTACCTCCGGAACTTACAACACCATGGAATGGAACATTCCGCGCAATGTAGAGTTCAATTCGACACAAGAGTTGGGCGTGAATCCCGCCGTCAACAACCCGTTGGACATCACCAATGTAGGCGGTGGGTGGCGTAAACGAGCGATCGGTAACGGCGAAGAGTTGAAGCAGGTAGCCAACAGCGCCAACGGCGACGTCCTCGGTTACGGCTTCTGGAGCACTGGAAACTACGCAAACTACGTCAACGACGTCCGCTACCTGACGGTGGACGGAGTTGATCCGCTGTTCGCCAACTACGCTGGCGGATTTTTCCCGACTTGCACCATCCCCTGCCCGGGAGTCGTCCAGTTCACCAACATCTTGAACGGTTCCTATCCGATTTGGAACATTTTGCGCGTGACCACAGCCAAGACTATACCTGCGGGAGTTTCGGCTCTGATCCAGGCGGCGCAATCCGCGGTGGTCAACGTCAGCCCTGATTTTGTTCCGATTACTGCGATGAACGTGTTCCACTCGCACTTCGGCCGGCCGCAATCCAAGAAGATTTCGAACGGACACATCTCCGGCGTGCCGGAGGCTGGTGGCGACGTGGGCGGCTCCGTAATTACGGTGCAAGCCGACCTTGACAACGTTACCGACACAGGGAAGGAATACCTCGGCTACAAGCAGTAACTTGTTTTGACACAGGGATGACCGGAGGCAGATTGCATTTTCTGCAATCTGCCTCCACTTACTAGGCACATAACTTGTTAGCCCAGATATGTTGCTCGAGATCGCCTTAAGGCAGATCGACCTGATGTTTTGAATATTGCAGAGAAGAGGGATGGATGGAGCGTTTTCGAAGGATAGTTCTGGATCGACGGTTTCCCGCCGTTTTGCTCTTCCTGATCTTCGTACCGTCCGGGTTGGGGGCTCAGCAGCCCACTGTGAGCCAGACTAGTCCAGCCAGAGCTCGTGCCGCAGCCAACGTGGAGAATTGGAACTCCCTTTCGCTGGCCGATAGCGCATTCCATGCGGAGACTCCGCTCCTCGGAGAGAAGGACAATCTTCCTCAGTTCACTCGTGAACTGATACAGGTGAAATGGCGACTGGGTGATCCGATTGATTTGTACGTGATCAGACCCAAAGGTGTGGCCAAGCCCCCCGTCGTCTTGTATCTGTACAGCTACCCCACCGAAACCGATCGCTTTCGGGACGACAACTATTGTGTCCGGATCACCAAGGACGGTTTTGCCGCGGTCGGATTTGTTTCAGCCCTTACCGGTCATCGCTATCACGACCGGCCCATGAAAGAGTGGTTCGTCAGTGAGCTTCAGGAGGCGCTGGTCAGTTCCGTGCATGATGTGCAAATGATTCTGAACTACCTTTCCACCCGCGATGATTTGGACATGAGCAAGGTTGGCATGTTTGGAGCGGGATCTGGCGGAACGATCGCGATCCTGGCGGCGGCGGCCGACCCGCGGATCGAGGCCATCGACCTGCTTGATCCTTGGGGAGATTGGCCGGAGTGGATGGCCAAGTCTGACCTCATCCCGGATGAAGAGCGCCCCAACTATGTCAAGCCGGAATTCTTGCGGAAAGTAGCGCCGCTCGATCCTCTGCAGTGGCTTCCGCAGTTGAAATCACAGCACATTCGAATTCAACACGTGATGGACGATGATGTGACGCCCAAGGCCGCAAAGGAGCAAATTGAATCAGCCCTCCCCCACAACGCCCAACTGGTCCGCTACGAGAACACCCGACAGCTTTTCAGCGCGACGGCAGGAGGTCGGCTGTTCCAATGGGTGAAGGAGCAATTGCGTCCTCAGCCAGGACAAGCTGTTCAAAATGTGCAGAAGAGTGAATCCACATTGCCAGCGACCGAGCCCACGCACAGTGATTAAGGCTTCTTGCTGTTTGTATTGGCCTCTCCTTGCGATGGGTGGTACGGCGAAAGACAAAAGCAACCGGCTGACCCGGTAGAGGGATTTGGGGAGCTGCTCATGTTTAGCAATGTGTGGCGTGGCTTGTGGGTGGTTGTCTCATTAACCCTTATGCTCGTCCTGCCCGGGTGTGGCGGCGCAAGCCCCGCTTCCTTCAGTGGCAATAGTGTTCTGCCGGGTGTCACCATCAGCCTGTCGCCTCAGAAAGTCGCCCTTCAGACCAACACCCAGCAAGCTTTCACGGCGACCGTAAACAACACCAGCGAGACCACTGTGGCTTGGCTGATCAATGGACTGCCTGGCGGCCTGCAGCCCGATGGCAGCTACCCGTATGGCCAGATCGACAGCAACGGCAATTACACCGCGCCCCCGTATGTTCCCATCCCCCCCAATGTCACGGTTACAGCCGCCGCCACCGCTGACAACCGCGTGAGCGCGAATGCCTCGGTTTCAATCAGCGGAGCCTACGCCCCGGGTACCGTGACCATCTCACCGACGTCGGCAGGTCTTGAGGCCGGTGGATTCCAGCTGTTCACTGCAACTGTGAATAGCCAGGACAAAGTAGTCAACTGGCTGGTAAACAATGTACAAGGCGGCGACCTAAACGTAGGCACAATCTTGCAAGTGCCGGGGTCACCCGACCAAGCGGTCTACCTCGCTCCTTCGCCGTTCAAGGGCGAAAACCCGGTGACGGTCACTGCAGTCTCCTTTGCCAATCCCAACCAGTTCGCGTTGGCTTTGGTCACGATATCTCCCATTAAAGGGGCAGTGGTCACCATCACCAGTCCCGCACAGTCGCCGACCGTGCCGACCGGACAGACCCAGGCTTTCCAAGCCAGCGTAAAGGATATCAACGACACGACGGTTTCCTGGCAAGTGGACGGCATACCCGGCGGCAACGCAAATGTGGGCAGGATCAAGCCCGGAGCGAACGATACGGCAACCTACACCGCCCCTGCTCGGCTCCCCAACCAGACCCAGGCGATCCAGGTGATTGTGAGTGCGGTGTCTAATGCCCAACCGACGGCCTCCGCGTCGATGCTTGTGAGCGTAATTCCAGCTCAGCTTATCAAGATCGTAGTGTCGCCCCCTGAATGCACCAACCCCAGTGCAGTGCCTATCAATAGCCCGCCCGCGCAATTCACGGCATCGGTTTCAGGAATCTCCAATCAAGCCATAACCTGGCAGGTCAATGGCATTACAGACGGCGACAGCACTTACGGAACCATAACTCAAGATGGACTTTACACTCCTCCGGCATCGGTTCCCAGCAAGAATCCGGTGACCATCACTGCTGTTTCCCAAGCCGACCCTTCGGCCAAAGGCAATCTGCCAATCACGATCACAACCAATAACATTCTGGCGGTGACGATAAGCCCGAAGTCGGCGACAGTAGAAACGGAACAGGGCCAGCCGTTTACTGCCACGGTGCTCGGAGCGGACCCATCGAACCCATCGCAAGCCGAGGTGAGCTGGTTCGTGAACGGTGAACTGAACGGCGGCAACGGTACGTACGGCACAATTTCTGGAGGCAGCCCGGCTGGTTGCGTCACCGACGCGAATTACTTGGCTCCCGCAACCGTCCCCAATCCCGATCATTTCCCGGTGACCGCCCAGTCCAATTACGACTCCACCAAGTCCGCAGCGGCGACGGTCACAGTAACTCAGGCGCCCTCGATTATCGTGTCGGTTAGCCCCGACAATGTGGATGTCATTCAAACCCAGCAACAAACCTTTAACGCCCAAATAACAGGGTTAAGCGATCAAAACGTTTATTGGAGCTTGTCGGGCCAGAATTGCAGTGGCATCACATGCGGTAGCCTCAGCACGCTCGGGCCATCTACATCGACAACTTACACTGCCCCCGCCCAAGCACCGCTGGCGGTGATTCTGACGGCGACTGCGGAAGCTGATTCCAGCGCCCAAGGCACCGCTAAAATCAACGTGACTTGCGGTGGTCAGCCTTCGATTTCCATCTATCCGACTACGGTCGGTGTTGATGCCGGCACGGCCAGCCCTCTTAGCTTCTCCGCAACCATAACTCCATGTGGCAACCAAAGCTTGCCCGTAACCTGGCAATTGGGATGTATCTCCCTGTCTGACGGTTACCCTGGCGAGGACTGCGACGACGTAGAATTCAAAGGTGGTGGACCCGGCTGCACCCAGATCAATAATGGTGCGAAAGTGTGCGGCTCAAGACCGAACCAAGGCCCCGGAACCGATCCATTGGACTACTTCGCACCGAAAAACCTGTTTACCAATGCGTTCGCGCCTAATGCTTGTGAGTTGACCAACAATGGCAGCGGCAACGGACAGGTGCCGCTCACCGCTTCGGTGACCATTAACGGAACGGTATACCCTTCGAACCTAGCCTGCATTACTGTATGTCCCGCTGGCAGTCCTTCTTGTCCGTAGTGCGGTGGCTGGTGGCAAGTTAGCCCGCGGAACACTTCCTAGCGGCAGCCTGCTTGGCTGGTTGCGTGTTCACCGCGCCACGGAGACAAGTATCAGCACAAGCAGCATCGCGAAAACAAAGGTCGTAATCAGCGAGAACATCCCGTGCCACGGGTGCATGTGAAAATCGCTGTGCCGGTGTGCCCTGGAACCCATCAGAGTTGTCATGGAAGTCTCCTTCTTGGATAACTGAGTCGAGCTTCCTTGTCCTGCATTGTTCATTACAAGCACATTCGGGCAAGATTTTCAGTGATAACGATTGGGAAGAAACGTCGCGCGCCAATCAGTGCGGGGACTGTCTGGTGTACGCCGACTATCCTTGCGCCCTGGACGATTTTTCCGCCGACTGCACGAAAAATGGCTTGAGAGCGCGCGATAGACTTGCTTAGGAAGGTTTGGTAGCGCTACCGGGAATCGAACCCGGGTTTGAAGATTGAGAATCTTCCGTCCTAACCCCTAGACGATAGCGCCATGCGGATCGCCCTGATTATAACAAAGCCCGCACGACACTCGATCGTCTGCCGGATCACTGTTCATGCAGCGACAATGCCTGCCGGTTGCTTCCTCAGAACGGGAGAAGTGTTTTTAAAGCGCACTCTCAGAAGCCCTGTAAAAAAGTCTTCTTGACAAACCCCAGGCGCAGGAGCAGAATCTAACAGGCGAATAAAAAGCGAAAATACGCGCGTTCGTCTCTGGGCTTGATCTTCCCGGATGTTCCCTGAAATCTCGAGTTTTCTATGTCATCTTTTCCGCTTTTTTCGACTGCGGGCGAGGACCGTGTTTTTTCCGCGGCTGCCAGGAAATCGCCGGCGCTGATTTTCCAGCACCTGTCCGCCATGCCTAAGCTCGCCGGAGTAACTCCGGCGTCTCAGTTAGAAGTGCGGCCCACGCCGGAAATGGTTTCCAGCGGGATTCCCGAGATCGATGCGCTTACCGGAGGACTTCCGCGCGGAGGCTTGACCGAAATCTGCGGGCCAGCTTCATCTGGACGCACCAGTGTATTACTGGCAGCTCTCGCCGCAGCTACGCAGAGACAAGAAGCGTGCGCTCTGGTGGATGTGAGCGATGCGTTCAATCCCCAGCCAGCTACGGCTGGGCGAATGAATTTTGAAAAGCTGCTGTGGGTGCGGTGCGGAGTACGCAATCAGCAATCAAATTCACCACAGAGAGACCCTTCGACTACGCTCAGGGCAGGCTCCGTCACAGAGAAAAGAATTCGGGAAAGTCAACCCATGGCAAGTCAAGTCGAGCAGGCGTTGCGCGTTACCGATCTGCTTCTGCAAAGCGGCGGCTTCGGTTTGGTAGCGATTGATCTCGGTGATGTCCCATTTAAAACGGCACGCCGCATCCCGCTGGCCTCATGGTTCCGTTTTCAGCGAACGGTAGAGCGCACACCCACGGTGCTATTCGTCATCACGCAGGCGCCCTGTGCGCAGACTTGCGCCACGTTGCTGTTGAAAGTCTCAGGGAAGAAGCTGTCAGCTGTCAGCTCTCAGCTGTCAGAAAAAACTTCTCCGACTCACGCTCAGCTCCTGAATGGACTTCAGGTACAAGGAGAACTATTGCGGTCCCGGCCGGAACGCAAGCCAGTTCGATCCGTCACGGCTGCGTTCACAACAAAAGTGCGAGCGGGATGAAGAAATTGAATCATTGAGCCATTGACTCAATGACTCAATGAGTAAATCCCTTATGCCTTTTGCCGCCATCTTCGTTGCTGATTTTTCCGTTGAGGCATGGCTGCGCGCCGAACCGGAGTTGCGCTCGCAGCCGTTGGCTGTGCTTGAGGGCAAAGCTCCGCTACAAAAAGTTTTTGCCGCGAATGAAAACGCACGCCGCGCCGGGGTGGACTCGGGCATGACAAAGTTGCAGATCGAAGTCTGTCCTGGCTTGGTAATGCGGACTCGATCTTTATTGCAGGAAGCCGCCGCGCATGCCGCGCTGCTGGATTGCGCACAATCGTTTTCGCCGCGGGTGGAAGATGGAGGTCGCGACACAATTATTCTTGATTTTGAGGGACTGGGGCCGCTGTTTGGTCCGCTGCCCAAAATTGCGCGCGATCTGGCACGCCGGGCATCGGACCTTGGACTGGAAATCAGCGTTGCCGTAGCGTTCAATCCCGATACAGTTGTGCTCGCCGCTCGCGGATTTTCCGGCGTGACCGTGATTCCAGCGGGAAAAGAAGCGGAACAGTTGGGCGGTTTGCCCGTGGAAATTTTGTTTGCAGCAGGACACCGCTTCCAAC
>Ga0187818_10000818_pt1 | contig 11816 bp, 6 predicted proteins | sample NC_wetland_sal_i_14_FD_130581 | JGI IMG/M metagenome (GOLD analysis project Ga0187818, IMG submission 130581) | Wetland sediment microbial communities from Neuse River Estuary, North Carolina, USA - SO4_3 | ecosystem: Environmental > Aquatic > Freshwater > Wetlands > Sediment | place: USA: North...
AGGCCGCGCGGTCTTCCGGCAGAATCCAACGGCGCTTGATCAACTCGTCCAGCGCATTGGAGTAGCGCGTCAGATATTCTTCCCGTCCCGAATAGCGTTCCGCGATGGATTTGCGTGGGTCGCCCGTCTTCTGACGGTCGGCAACGGTTTTGGGGAACGGCAGATAGGAAGCCTCGAAAGCGACACGCTGGTCCGGAGCGCCAATCGAAGGATCGCGAAGATTCCAAGCCGCATAAGTCGCAAGGGGAACGGTAATCTCCGGAAGGCACACGCCATCGTGCTCATTCCCATCGGCATCGGTCTGCGGCACAAGCACCGGGAAAGGCTGGCCGACGTTAGGCGGCTGAATACTCAGAACTCCCTCGCGCCAGTTCGGACCGAAATCAAGACGATCGGCTTCATTCGCTTCATGCGGCTTGTTTACGCCGGGAATCGAAGGAAAGGCGTAGTCCCGCAGAGGCACCAGCGTTCCGTCGCTAATCTTGGGATAACTGCTCTCGGGGGGAAGAACATTACTGCGCACCCAGGCATCCATGTTGGCGATCATCGTGCGCCAAAAGTACTTGATGGGAAGCGGCGATTCCGGCTCCTGGCCCAGCAGGTCGCCCTTTCCTTTTTCCGGAGGAAACGGTCCGGAAAAGTGCTGCAGCCCGGTGAAATGGTAAATGCGAACGTTGGAAGAGATCGGCGCATCGCGTTTTCCATCGGCGCTGGTGTGAATCAGCGCGGCTGCGCGTCCCCAATATTCGTAGGAGGTGTTGGAGAAAAAAATCTTAGGCACGACTTTTTCAGCGGTCGCGCGGTCAAGCAGGCCTGCTGTCTCCCCCCTGATGAGATCTTTCTCGGCCTCATCGGTGAAGGGAAAGATATCCGTCGGGAAGAAAACCGATGAAGTGGGTTGCGCGTCACGCGACGGCTGTGCGAAGCGATAGTTGAAGCTGCCGCGGCCCGCACCGGCGACGTGCGCAAGAACGCCGTCGAGCGCGATTCTTCCCTCTTCGTCGGCATTGAAGCCCTGATAGAGGAAGTCGCGAAGAAACCGCCCGTTCTGCGAAATGCCTTCGCCATAGACACGCACGGCCGGTGCGACAGCGTCCGGAGCGTGTTTGGCGTAGGACGCAAAATCACGGATTGCCGCGAAGCCGCCTCCTGCAATGACGGGGTCGGCAACGACATAGACATATTCGTAGATCTTCCCGGGCTGAAAGCCTCCGTTGAGATGAATATGCCGGTCGCTGGGTGTCAGCTTGCCGTCCACGGTGTGCGCAAACTGCCACTCGGCGCGGGGAATGACCTCGCGCCGCGCCTCGCGAGAGGTCCGGACCGTGAGCACGTTACGAGGATCGTCCGGCGCGGAAACCGGATATTCGATCCCGCCGATGTTTCCGAGAATGAGGTGGCCCAGTGGAATCTCTAGCATCACTTTCGCGGGCATCAGATCGCCGCGAAGAAGCCCGGTAATGGTCTTTCCGTGATCCTTCGCCGCTGGCGCAAAAAATCGTAGAGCGTCCGGCCCATCTGCATCCCATTGCCAGCCGAGACTCACGATGGTGAACCCGCTGCGTAACAGCCATGCGTCTCCGGCCTCGCTTACGAGATTCCAGTCGCCACCGTCGACAAGGGAAATGATTCGCCCGCGCCCCCGGTTGGGGATTTCCAGAATGATCGAGCCATTGCCTTTGCGCGGGTCTTTCGGGCGCACCGCAACGAAGTCGGAGGAGAACTCGACCTCGCCATCTTTCAAATTGACGGCCTTGTCGAGATCCACGACGCGTACGTTGTGAGGATTGTCCACCCGCAGCGAGAAATAGGCGCGCCCGGTAATGCGTTCGTACGCTCCGGCGTCACCGAATGCCTTTCCGTTGAGGACATCGCTGCGCGAAGCAATCTCGACGCGAGTGACGCGCGCGTCGAGAGGCAATACAGTGAAAGCAGTAATCAGAAGCAGCAGTGCTGCACAACGGCGATTGCACATGCCCGGCAGCATAACATGCCTGTGAACTGGGAAAACGCATGCTAAACTACCCGGCCGTGACAAGCCAGGAGCCAAAGCGAACGGCTTTTTTCCTTGATTGTCTGTTCTGTCTTTGGGTCGTGACTTCGCAGGCTTGGTACTATGCGCAATTCAGGCCGGTATTTACGCCTCTCGTCAACTCTCTGCTGAAAAGGCTATGGCATTAGCCTCTTCGGCGGGGGCCCTCGGATGCGTCGCTGTCTTCGCAATCCTTCTTGTTCTTTTTGGGTGCCGGCTTCTCCGTTGGAGCAAAGTCGCGTTCCCGAACCCTCTCGAAAATCTATTGCTGGGCGCTGCCCTCGGCGCGGTCACATTCGAGGCACTCCTGTCGCTGGTGGCGTATACCGGCAAATGGCGGCTGGGGGTCGGTGCCGCCTTGGCTGTTTTGCTGATCGTTGGCATTCCGGAAGCACGCCGCGTGTCGCAAGAGTTCCGGGCGGCCTTTCGACTCGCGAACCGTTCTCGGATTGAGCTCACGCTTGCCGCCGCCGTTTTCCTGGTGCTGCTGCTGCAAGGTCTTGCATCAATGGCGCCGCTGACAGGATCTGACGCGCTTCATTATCATTTCCCCACAGCCCGCTTTTGTCTCACGGAAGGATTTGGCCCCAACTTTTTTATCGTCCAGAGCTTTCTCTGCGGCCAGAGTCACCAACTGATTCTCGCTGGCCTCGCCCTTGGCAGTGAGAAGCTCGCCATGGGGTTGCTGTACCTCGGGGGCTTGTTGGCCGCTGCGGCCACGGCATGCGTCGTGCGCCGCTTGGCGCGTCCGGTGTGGGCATGGGTCGCCGCCCTCGCCTTCCTGCTGACTCCGATCGTGTTCTGGCAGATGACGACTTCCGGCGCCCCCGATGTGTGGATGGCGTTTTATGTTCCGATAGCAGTGCTTTGCATTGCCAGCTTTCGTGAACAACCCCAGGCTGGACTTGCTGTCTGGGCCGGATACCTGGCTGGCGCCGTCGCTGGAGCGAAGTACACCGGATGCGTCATCGCGGCCGCACTGGCCCTGGCATTTTTATGGGAGGCACGCTCGTTTCGTTCACTGTCATTTTTTTTCGGTGGAAGTCTTTGCGCCGGGATCTGGCCGTATGCCCGGAATTTCTATTGGACAAACGACCCAGTATTTCCCTTCGCGGTGCACTGGTTCGCACCACATAATGTCAATCGCTTCACGCTGGACTCGGTTCTTCTGACCACTGGCGCAAGTTCGCATTCGAGCACGCTGAAACTCTTCACTTTTCCTTTGTTTGCGGCCTTCGACGCGGCTCGCCCTGGTTTCTTTCAATATTTCGCTCCCTTGTGCCTGGTGTTTGCGCCATTGGTGGTGTTGGCGTTCCGAAATACACCTTTGTGGCGAGCGCTCACTTTGGTTTGGATCACATCGAGCCTCGGGATTGGCCTGAGCTCCGATATGGCTAGATACCTGCTACCGGTGTTCCCTATTGCTTTAGCCGCATCGTTTGCCGGCCTCGCCTGGCTGCGGGAATCGCGATGGAAGTTCTCGAAGGCTTTGTCTCTTGCTACCGTCGTCGTAGTTTTGGTGATGGGTGCCGGAGGGTTCTTTGTCTACGAGCGCGATGCATTGGCAGCGTCCGTGGGACTGCTTGGCCGCGAGGAATACTTGCGGCAGCGCGCTCCCGACTATGAGCGAGTTGAGTTCGTGAACCGGGCGCTCGCCGCAGAGAAGAGCCCCGAAAAAGCGCTCGTTTTCTTCCGTCATGTCTATTACTTGAACGTGCCCTTCGTGTACGGCGATCCCAACGGCAGTTGGGGCGTAGACCCGGAAAGACTTCGCACTCCGGAGGCTTGGCTAGTCTTCTTTCACCAGGAACATATCCGCTGGGTGGTGCGCTCGCCGGAATACCCCGAAGCGATCGCTGGTCCGTTGCGACAATTGCAAGATTCCGGGGATTTGGTGCCCGTATCGGAGGCCCAGACCACCGACTTTGTCGGAAAGCGGATCGAAGGTGTGAGGCAGTCTTCGCTTATCGTCTTATTGCGTGTTCAAGACCATCTTTAGATTTGATTGGATCCGTCATGCTTCTTTGCGCTTGTCTTGGCGTTTTTCTGCTTGTGGTTATTCCGCGGTCTCTAACGACGGTTTTACTGCTTGCGAGATAGCGCTGGCAGTTCGGCAAAAGCACGCATGTCGTGCGCGGGTACGATGATCAGCTCGCGCAGCGTCCCACTCTGAAAATGTAAAGGACACCAGCCATGGCGGGAATGGTAGGCCCGTGCGGACTCGAACCGCAGACCTCATCCGTGTCAAGGATGCGCTCTAACCAACTGAGCTACGGGCCTAAGGCCCATCCAGTTTAGCACGGCCGCCGCGTCAATGCGGAACGGTTGCGATCGCTATCAGGAGCCTAAGCGGGCGAGCTCCGATGGATTAAGACAACTGGCAGCGATTGGGATGCAAATTGGCTTTTCGAGACCGACGCGAGCCTGAGGAATCGCTGGGGAACTGCTGCCAGGGATGCTGGCAACCTGGGATTGGCCACCGTGGAGATGAAATTCCAGAATGAAACGAAACTCGCGCCAATTTGGTGTACGAGCACCGAAAAAGTCCTGTCCCTCTGGCTTCTAAACTCTTACTTGTCAATTAGTTTTCATTTGACAAACCTAGTATTTGGTGTAGTTTTTTGGGGATTGGCTCGCCCCACCCCCGAGGGCCCTCGACGTGCCTGCACGGAATAAGAGACGCAGCACGTTTTTTCAACCAGTGAGTTTGCAGTCTGTCCGGGGGGACTGAAACATGACATCTCAATGCAGGTTGCTTCTTGATGTGGGATCCATCACAGCGACCCGTGGCCTCCGTCACAACATTAAGTTTCTCTAACAATCAAAATCAATCACAACTTGATCGATGCTCCGGATTGCAAGTTATCCTCGATCGGTTGAACTGAGGGAGAAATTCTCATGCACATCTCAGGCGTTCGCAAAAGCCATCTCCTCCCTATTCTTGCACCTCTACTATTGACGCTCGTTACGGCTGCCGCGGCTACGGACAAGTCCAAGCCTGACGCTCAGGAGAAGAAGTATGTGCGGCCTACAGACGCTTCTCTTTATGTGGGTTCAGAGACCTGCAAAACTTGCCACGAAGACATGCCCTCGAAAGGCTTCTATAAGACGTACGAAGACTCACCTCATTTTGTGACTACGATGGACACGAAGAAAGGGCCAGAATGGCATGGGTGTGAGGCGTGTCACGGGCCAGGAAAGGCGCACGTCGAGGGCGGCGGGGACAAGACCAAGATCTTCACCTTCAAGAACGCCTCAGCGGCGGAAATCAGCGCGCGCTGCCTGGATTGCCACCAATACGGAGAAGAACACAGCAATTTCGCGCGTTCCGCCCACTTGCAGAACAACGTAGGGTGCACGGACTGCCACGATCCGCACCACGCCAAGGAAAGCCAATTCCTGATGAAGGAACCTCAACCACTGCTTTGCTATGGCTGCCATCTTGACAAGAAGCAGCAATTCAACCGGCCGTTTCACCATCGTGTAAACGAGGGATTGGTGAAGTGCACCGACTGCCATAATCCGCATGGCGGGTTCCTGAGCCGGCAGCTACGGGCGACCGGCTCGCAGGACTTGGTCTGCTTCAAATGCCATACGGATAAGGCGGGACCGTTCGTTTACGAGCACGAGGCCGTGAAAATCGAAGGCTGCGTCGCCTGCCACATCCCCCATGGCACCTCGAATCCGCGCTTGTTGAAGCGCGCCCAGGTGAATCTCCTGTGCCTGGAGTGCCACTCCTTCAACGTCGACCAGGGAGCGCCGGCTATCCCCACATTCCACAACCAAGCGCAGAAGTATCAAGCGTGCACGCTGTGCCACACCCAGATTCACGGCTCCAACGCCAGTCAGTTCTTCTTCCAGTAGGGGGCGACGATGCAAACGAGAATGCGAAACATGAACTCCACCCGCAAATCTGAGTTCCATACGCTGATGGCGTCGCTGACCCTTGTTGCGCTCGCGGCTCTGCTGACTCTCGGGCTTCCCGCCGCGCGCGCTCAGCAGGACGACGAACAGAAGGGCATTGACGAGGGAAACTACAACATCAAGCAATCGATCGAATTTGGCGGCCGCTTCACGAGCGTCGGCGGAAACTTCCACACCTACGACACGTTCGTCAATCTGCAGCAGGGCCCGCGTCTTCTCGACTTCACCATGGAAATGCGCTCCCTCGATCACCACGGCACGCTCTTTGATAGTTTCTACTTTAGCAATTTCGGCTATGGCGGCGACCCTAACATGGCATCCCGGTTGCGCATCAGCAAGAACAAGTGGTACAGCTTCAACGCGCTTTTCCGCAAGGACGAGAATTTCTGGGATTACTCGTTGCAGGCCAATCCCTTGAATCCCACAACGCCCTTCGCTAACGGCCCCGCGGGATACGCCGCTCCGGCCTGCACCAGTTGCGTCCTGGCCGAGTCCCCGCACGCGTTCAACACGAGGCGAAAACTGGGTGACTACAACTTGCTGCTGCTTCCCCAATCCAGGGTCAGGTTCCGCATCGGCTATTCGAGGAACACCATGGACGGACCGGTTTTCTCCTCGATCCACCAGGGGACAGAACAAGCACTATTCCAGGACTCCAGCATGACGGTGAACACTTACCGCCTGGGAGTGGATTTCAAGATGCTGCCCCGGACCAACATCAGCTACGACCAGATCTGGAACTACTACAAGGGAGACACGGGCACCACCGACCAGAACCAAAACCCGCTCTTCCAATTGTCCAACGGAACTCCCGTGGACCTCGGCTATTCCTTTAATGCCGGCGCCAGTCAGCCCTGCGCGGGTACGTTCCTGGCTACGGGTTTCGTGAATCCCACGTGCAGTGCCTATTTCAGTTATCAGCGGGACGGAAGAATACGCACCAACACCCCCACCGAACAGATCAGTCTGCAGTCGAACTACTGGAAGGACTGGGACCTCTCAGCGCGCGCCACCTACTCCGCCGGGGACATGAACGTTTTCGGATACGACCAGACACTGTTCGGCCGCGAGTCGCGCACGAATCTGCGCAATGACCAGATCAACGGGCCGGTGGAGGGAAGGCGCGTGGCGGCCACTGCTGATTTCGGAGTGACTTGGCATATCACCTCAAAACTGAATTTCATCGATTCCTTTCACTTCAACAACTGGCATGACCCCGCGCAGTTCCTCTCTACAGAGTGTTCGTTCTTCAGCGCTAACCTGTTAACTCCTGCGAACGTGTTCACCCCTGCCACCACATTGCCTGCTACATGCGCCGCCCCGACCGGCACGGCCGCTGGCACTCCCGTGCACACTACCAGCTCCGGGGCGGACGTTGCGGTGCTCTTGAACAGCAATTTCCTGAAGCAGGACGAGAAGACCAATCTGGCGGAATTTGAATATCAGTTTAATTCAAAGATGGGCGTAAGGCTGGGCTACCGTTTCCGGCATCGCGCCATTGCTGATAATTTCTACAGCACCACAGACGAAGTCTTTTATCCCGGCCCGACACCAGCTCTCGCAGAGCGCGGAGCATGCGCACTCGCCAATGGGCTACTACCGACGGGCTGCACGCTGAACGGAGATGGATCGGTCACCTTCATCGTGCCCGCTTCTACTCCCGCGCCCGCCGATGTAATCTTCATCAACGAGCACGCCGCCGTCTTCGGCCTCTGGTTCCGGCCCACGGCCAACTGGAAAATCAGTTTTGACACCGAATTGATGAGCGCAGACAACGCCTTCACGCGCATCAGCCCGCGCGAATCGCAGGAATACCGGGTGCGGACCAAGTACAAGGTCACGGACTGGCTGAACCTCAACGGGAGCATCAACATCTGGGAAGGCCGAAACAACGTCTTCGAGGTCAACAATCTGCAGCACAATCGCGCGTACGGACTCTCGGCGATGTTCCAACCCACGGACAAAGTCGGGTTCGAAGTGGGCTACGATTACAACGACGTCTTCTCGCAAATCCTGATCTGCATCACCAGCAGCGCCGTTCCTGCGGGGCCCACGACGGTCGGTTGCGCTGGTCTGCCGGGCCTCTTGCAAGAGCTATCGGTCTATACCAACACGTCGAGTTACGGCTACTTTGATGCTTCGTGGACGCCCATACGGAGGTTGACCGCGCGGCTGGGCGCAAATCTCACCGGCACCTCAGGCAGCGCGTTGATCACCATCACCCCCAACGCGCCCACCGGGCCGCTCGACTCGTTATACCTGCAGCCGTTTGGCGGCTTCGACTATCACTTTGGCAAGGGTTGGACGGGCAAGGCCTATTGGGGCTATTACGACTACCACGAAGATTCGAGCAACGTTCCCCAAGATATCTTTGCCTTGCGAAATTTCCGGGCTAATCTTGTCACGCTTTCGCTAAAATACGCTTTCTGACCGGGAAAAGGAGAATCAAACCTATCGAGACAGATGCAATCTGGACTCGTCAAGCTAGGGATTCCATCACGTATTTACGTGATGTAGGTCACAGTTTGAGAATGCGCTCCCTATCAGCATTGCGCGAGCGGACTCGATCAAGCGCGTGCTCGATCGCCGGCACCAACTCCGAAAAGCCGAGAGTTTGTCCATGAGGACAAAAGCGTTGCCTAGATTGAGCAAGCTGATGCTGATCACCGGGGTACGAAACAAGATTGAGCAAGGAACAGACTGATACGCTAGTTGTCTTTATCCGGGAGTTGGCGAAAAAAACACTGATGTGCGCCGTGTGACGGATCAGAAACTGAAGCTACAACGCCTATGCAAACGAATGAACCCGCGAGGATTCAACCAGCGCGGCGACGCCTAGTTGAGGTGTTGTTGGGAGGCGGGTTATTTGCTTCGATTGTCTCCGCTATCTACCCGGTGTTGCGTTATCTCATCCCTCCCCCTGTCGCTGACCTTGGCAGTGATGAAGTTGTCGCCTCGAAGGTTGGCGATCTAAAACCCAACGGTTCCAAGATCTTTCGATTCGGAAACCGTCCTGCGCTCTTGCTGATGACCGCCGAAGGCGAATATCGCGCTCTATCCGCTGTATGCACTCACTTGAGCTGCACCGTGCAGTATCGCAACGACCTCCACGAGATTTGGTGCGCCTGTCACAACGGCTTGTACGACTTGGCTGGACGCAATCTCAGCGGCCCGCCTCCTCGTCCGTTGGAGTCCTACACAGTCCATCTACGTGGGGGCGAGATCGTCGTGAGCCGAAAGCGGGAGGCATGAAGTGAGTTTGCCGACTGGCGTCCGCAACTGGCTGGACGAGCGCTTTCACTGGGCTGATCTCATCGGTCCGTTGAAAAAAAAGACCGTGCCCGTCCACAAGCTCTCCTACTGGTATTTCCTGGGCGGAATAACGCTTTTTCTTTTCATGATCCAGGTCTGCACGGGAATCCTGCTGCTGCTTTACTACCGGCCGGGCGCCAATGAAGCATTCGAGAGCGTGCAGTACATCATGACCCGTGTGCAGTTCGGCTGGCTAGTGCGCTCCATTCATTCCTGGGCGGCGAACCTGATGATCCTCACTGCCTTCGCCCATATGTTCAGTGTCGTTTTCCTTCGCGCCTACCGTAAGCCTCGGGAGCTTACTTGGGTCAGCGGCATGTTGTTGCTCTTCCTCGCAATGGGTTTCGGTTTCAGTGGTTATCTGCTGCCGTGGAATACCCTCGCGTTTTTTGCCACCAAAGTGGGGACGGAGATTGCCGGTCAAGTCCCGGTCATCGGCCACGGCGTGATGGTCTTCCTGCGTGGCGGCGAAGACGTCACCGGCGCAACGCTCACTCGCTTCTTCGGATTTCACGTCGCGGTTTTGCCCGGGCTGACGACGCTCCTCGTGCTCATTCACCTCGCGCTGGTCCAGTATTTTGGCATGAGCGTCCCACCGGGAGTGGAGACCCGCTGGAATAGCTCTCCCGCAGCGGCGCGGCAGATGAAGTTTTTCCCAAATTTTTTCCTGCGCGAGCTCATGGCTTGGTACATCGCTCTCGGTGTTCTTGGCGCGCTCGCAGCCATTTTGCCCTGGGAATTGGGAACGAAAGCCGACCCGTTTGCCTCTGCTCCGGCGGGGATCCGGCCGGAGTGGTATTTCATGTTTATGTTCCAAACGTTCAAGAAGATTCCGGCAAAAATTGGATTTATTGACGGTGAAGTCGCAGGAATCCTCGTCTTCGGTGTCGCGGGCGCTCTCTGGATGCTGCTTCCCTTCTTTGATCCGTTGGCCCGCGGGCGAGGCCGGAAATTCATCATGGGTGCGGCAGTCTTCGCGCTCAGCTACATCGTTGCAATGACCATCTATGGATATGTGGCGAAATAACGGGCTGCTGCGAGCGTCGCTGATGATGCTGCCGCTTCTTGTAAGCAGCAGCCTGGTTCAAGCGCAAACCTCGAACACATGCCTGGATTGCCACGGCGCGCTTGATCCTCCACTCCAAGTGACTGCGGAAAAGTTTGCCGAGGACATTCATTCCCAGAAAGGACTCACGTGCGCCAGTTGTCACGGCGGCGATCCCGCCAAGGCTGACCTCGATGCCATGAGCAAATCGGCGGGCTTCCGCGGGAAGATCGAACGCAGCCAGATTCCAGCCCTCTGCGGCGGATGCCACTCCGATGGGGCGTTCATGCGCAACTACAATCCTACGCTGCGCACGGACCAACTCAGCCAGTACAAAACAAGCGTCCACGGAAAACTGTTCGCCAAAGCTGACACTAAAGTCGCGGTATGCATCGACTGCCATGGCGTACATGGGCTGCGTCCCGCAAGCGATACCCGTTCGAAAGTCCATCCTCTTAACATCGCGCAGACCTGCTCGCGCTGTCACGCGGACTCCGTGTACATGAAGGGATATTCAATCCCGACAGACCAGTTCGCGAAGTACAGCACCAGCGTGCACCACGACGCGCTGGTCGTCCGTGGCGATCTGAGCGCACCGACCTGCACCACCTGCCACGGGAATCACGGCGCGGCTCCCCCGGGCGTGGACACCGTGCAGAACGTCTGCTCGAAATGTCACGTGTTCCAAGATCAGATGTATGAAAAGAGCTCGCACAAAGCCGCCTTTCAATCCGCTGGTCTTCCCGGTTGCGTTGTCTGTCACGGCAACCACGGCATCCGTCATCCTACAGACGCAAAACTGGGCACGGGCTCTGAAGCCACCTGCATGCAGTGTCACACTCCGGGAGACCCGTGCGACCAGGCAAGAGCGGAAATGTTCGCCGGTTTGACCCGTCTCGATGACGCCATCAAAAATGCCCACAATCTGCTGGGCGTTGCGGAATCGTCCGGGATGGATGTTAGCCAGGCCCGAATGGACGAGGATCAGGCCCGGGATGCGTTAACAAAAGCGCGCGTCACCATTCACAGCTTTCGCACAGATCTCGTCGGTCAGGACATCCAGGAGGGTCTGAAGATAGCCGCGAAAAACCTGCAAGCTGGCCAACAGGCTCTGGCGGAACGGAATTTTCGTCGCAAGGGCTTGGGAGTTGCGCTGGTGTTCATCTTGATGACTGTGGCCGGGCTGTTCCTGTACATCCGGCAGCTTGAACGCGATGCGCCCAAGGCATAGTGGTGTTCAGCAAGCGAAAGTTGAGGAAGGAGTGATTAAGGTTTGGACGAGAAATTGCTATGGTGAAATTGGCACCCGCTGCCACCGTGGTTCAGGTATGATACGCCTTTAAAACGGCGACAGGACAGGCACGAATCCTGCGCCGATATCTCAACAGGAGATAATCATGCGAAACACAAACAAGTGGATCGAAAGGATGACGGTGGCTGCGGCTGCGCTGGCAACGATCGCCTTCCTGAGTCTACCGGCAAAAGCGGACAAAGCCGCGGCTG
>Ga0187818_10000819_pt1 | contig 11805 bp, 11 predicted proteins | sample NC_wetland_sal_i_14_FD_130581 | JGI IMG/M metagenome (GOLD analysis project Ga0187818, IMG submission 130581) | Wetland sediment microbial communities from Neuse River Estuary, North Carolina, USA - SO4_3 | ecosystem: Environmental > Aquatic > Freshwater > Wetlands > Sediment | place: USA...
AGCCTTCGTGGAGTTTGGCGGCCAAACCCTGCTCGATCGCGCGCTCGCCGTGATGGGCGGGGTCTGCGACCGCGTGACGATCGTTGGCGACCCAGCAAAGTTTACGAAATACGTGTCTTTTAAGTATGGATCTACGAAATATGAATCAGTCGTGGCCGACATTTTCCCGGGATGCGGTCCCCTCGCCGGTATTCACGCCGCGCTCGTGCATTCAGCCGCCGAGTTGAACCTGATGCTCGCCGTGGATATGCCGTTCGTCTCCAAGGAGCTTCTCGCGTTTCTTTTCGCGACGGCCGAAGACGAAGACAACCACGCCATCATCACCGTGCCTCGCACCAGCAAGGGACTGCAGCCGCTCTGCGCGGTGTATCGACGCGACTTTTCCACTACCGCCGAGCAGGCTCTGCGGGCAGGGAAGTACAAGATCGATGCGGCGTTTCCGAGCGTGTCCGTCCGGGTGATCGAGGAGGGCGAACTGGCGGCCGCCGGTTTTTCCGAGCGGAATTTCTTCAACGTCAATACTCCGCAGGACCGTTTGGCAGCTGAGGGCCGAAGTTTCTAGCAGGCGCCGAAGACTCTGGTTTTGACCCGGCTTTGAATGGCACCGCCTCAGCAGCCGCGCCGAAACCGGTCAATAAGAATGCGGGATTTAGCTCCTGGGGGACCGCGGCTTGCCGCAACGCTTTGGTAGAATGCCGGGATGCCGACGGTGTTGCGATCCGGCCCGTATCGTTTCTACTTCTATAGCCACGAGACCAACGAACCGCCGCACATTCACGTTGACCGCGACGATCTGTCGGCCAAATTCTGGCTCAGTCCCGTCCAACTGGCAGGCAACTTTGGATTTCGCGCCCACGAACTGCGCGAGATACAATCGATGGTGGCGGATTCGCGTCACCGGTTTGTGGAGGCATGGAATGAGTTTTTCGGCATCGTCGGCAGATGAGCGCGTGCTCGACGTCCTATTCACCGACGACACGATCAGCGTGAACCTGCGCGACGGCCGCGTCATAACCGTGCCGCTCGTCTGGTACCCCCGCCTGCTCGACGCCACAGCCCCGCAGCGCAACAACTGGAAAATTGCCGGCGGTGGCTATGGAATTCATTGGCCTGACATCGACGAGGATCTGAGTACCGAAGGATTGCTGCGAGGCGCGCCCGCGCCCAAAACGTCAGTTCCGGCGAAATAGATTTGCCCAAATAGCCGCTACCTACGCTTAGCGCTTGAGTCGCACTGCCATCTCATGCCATGCTGGTAGCCATGAGTGCTGCGGACACACTATCTCCCTACATCGAGTTCAAGAACGTCTCCAAGGCATTTGGAGATCGGGTCGTTCTCCAGGACGTCAGCTTCGAGGTGTTGCCGGGTGAAATGGTTTGCATTCTCGGCCGCAGCGGCGTCGGAAAATCGGTGGCGCTCCACAACATCATGGGTTTCCTTAAGCCGGATTCAGGCCGGATCATTGTCGCCGGTCAGGACATCACCGACTACAACGAGGTCCAACTCGAGGACATCCGCAAGAAAGTCACCATGGTGTTCCAGAATGGCGCCCTCTTCGATTCCTTAACGGTCGGTGAAAACGTCGCTTTCCCCTTGCGCGAAAAAAGAGAGCTTGCAGAAGAACAGATTTACCAGGTCGTCGATGGCCTCCTCGAAATGGTCGGAGTCAAGGAGATGCGGGAGCTGTTGCCTTCCGACCTTTCTACCGGCATGAAACGTTCCGTCGCCATCGCGCGAGCGTTGTCCGCTCAACCCGAGTGCGTGCTCTACGACGAGCCCACCACCATGGTCGATCCGATGATGGGGAATCTGCTCGGCGATCTCATCGCCAGACTCAAACTGCAATTGCACCTGACATCGGTCGTCGTTACGCACGACATGCGCCTGGCCAAGAAGCTGGCCGACCGCATCGTCTTCCTGTACGAAGCCCGCGTGATCTTTTTCGGCCCCTACAAGGACATGGAGAAATCCACCGAGCCCATTATTCATGAGTTCCTGGAACTGGATGAATTGAAAGTGGAAGCGTAGGAGCAATCCAGACTCGCCGGTGGAGCGCCGGGCGTCCCCGCCCGGCTGGACGGGCGAGACGCCCGCCGCTCCACTAGAAGCCTTGCTTCACCAATTCCTCGACGGTGATCGAACTCTGCGCCGGCTCGCCTTTCATCATCTTCTCGACGTACTTCGCAATCAGGTCGGCTTCCAGGTTCACAGGGTCTCCCGGCTTTAGTGATCCGAGATTGGTCATCTCGACCGTATGGGGAATGATCGCGATCTTACACGTGAACGCCGAGCGGTTCCGTTCCAGCTTGGCGACGGTAAGGCTGATGCCCTCGATCGAGATCGATCCCTTGAACACCGTGTACTTCTCGACCTCGGGTGGAATTTCGATGTACAGCCACCAGTTCTCGGAATCCGCGATGCGCTCGAACTCGATCAGTTTGCCCACGCCATCGACGTGCCCCTGAACGATGTGGCCATCGAAGCGCCCGTTGGCCTTCATGGGCAACTCCAGGTTCACCAGCGCGCCCTCGTGCATGCGTGAGAACGAGGTCCGCACCCACGTTTCCGGAGCCAAGTCGGCGCAGAACGATTTTGGTTTGATGTCAAGCGCCGTCAGGCAAACGCCGCTTACCGCGACGCTGTGGCCAGTTCCCAATTCTTTCGGTGTCTTCGCAGCCTCGACGGTGATCCGGCGGTTCTCACCGCGCTGCTCGATCTTTACGACCTTGCCCACTTCCTCGATAATTCCAGTAAACATGAAAGCCACACTCCCAATGTAGTATCTCGCAAATTCCTAGCGATAAATCCAAACTGTCATCCTGAGCGAAGCGAAGGACCTATGTATTCCGGCGCTACAAACAAATGCATAGGTCTCTCGCTTCGCTCAAGATGACAAACTATACTTATGCGGCGATACAAAAAGTACAACGGTCAAATTCACCCCTGTCCCGCGTACGGGTCGCGGAGATAACCTTCCAGCGCGAAGTCTTCCCCGAAGCGGTGCAACTCGAACCGCTGCACGCACTGTGCCCGCCCATGCAAACTCTCACCGGCAAGGAAGGGAACTGCCCCCTCGCCAAAAATCTTTGGTGCGTAGTAGAGGAACACTTTGTCGACCTCGCCCGACGCCAGCGCCGCCCCGTTCACCAGCGCTCCACCTTCGATGAGCACGCTGGTGATCTCCAGTTCTCCCAGGATCTGGACAATCGCGGCGAAGTCGGGACGTCCGTCCGCAGTGGCCGATATTTGTTGCACGCGAATGCCATTCGCTTCAAGCGCCTGCCTCGGCTGTTCCTCCAACGTGGAACACAGCACCAGAACATCGTGCTCAGCGGTCTGAATCACGCGCGACGCAGGTGGGAGGCGCAAGTAAGAATCCAGGATCACGCGCAGCAGCTTGCGCCTTCGCGGCAGGCCGCTGCGGTCGGTCAGCAGCGGATCGTCCGCCATCACCGTCCCCACCCCAGCCAGGATCGCGTCATTCTGATGGCGGAGTTGCTGAACATGCGCGCGCGCCACTTCGCCTGTGATCCAGTGGTAGCCGCTGCGCGCGCCCTCCGACGCAGGCGTAGCCGAGCCCGGCTCTGTGCCTGGTTTCGTGGCGTCGGCGATTTTTCCATCGAGGGTCATCGCCGATTTCAGCGTGACCAGCGGTTTGCCCAGCCGGATGTACTTGGCAAAACTTTCATTCAGCTTCTTCGCTTCCGCCTCGAATAGGCCGACCTCCACTTTGATCCCTGATGCGCGGAGCTTCGCAAATCCTTGACCCGCCACTTGTGGATTGGGATCTTCCATGGAGCAGAGCACGCGGCAAATTCCGGCCGCGATCACGGCATCGGCACACGGCCCGGTTCGCCCTTGATGGGAACATGGTTCCAGGTTCAGATAGAGAGTTCCCCCGCGTGCCGCATTCCCCGCTTGCTCCAGCGCGAGAACTTCGGCGTGCTTGACGCCGTCGTACGTGTGCGTGCCTGCCCCAACTTCGCGGCCCGACGCGTCCACCACCACCGCGCCCACCGCCGGATTGGGCGACACGAGCCCGACGCCGGCTCGCGCCAGCTCGTGCGCGCGCCGCATGTGGAGTTCATCACCAGTCATGAAAGGATCATTTCACCACGGAAAGAGAAAATCCACCACGGAGGCACGGAGACACGGAGAAAAAACAATTCACAACTTGCGAGGGGGATAACTGCTATTCCCGTCGTCCTCATCGGGCTCCGCCAATGCCACCGCGCCAGATCGATTTTGCGGACCGCGTCTCTTTGGCGATGGCACACCCGCCAAGGGATCTTCGACTGATTCGGAGGGCTCTCGGGGGCGGAACAGGTTCCGCACGAAGCGTAGAACAAACCACAAGACCACCGCACCAATCGCCAGTTGCCACCAGACATTCATCAGTTGCTTTCCTCCGTGCCTCCGTGTCTCCGTGGTGGATTCTCACGCAAACAACGACTCCACAAACTCCTCGGCGTCGAACGGTAACAAATCCCCCGCCTTTTCGCCCACTCCTACATACCGGACCGGCAATCCCAACTCCCGCGAAATTGCGACCACGACGCCGCCTTTGGCCGTGCCATCGAGCTTGGCCAGCACAATTCCCGTGACTCCGGCCGATTGCGTGAACTGCCGCGCCTGTTGCAATCCATTCTGACCGGTCGTGGCATCCATCACCAGCAGAGTCTCGTGCGGCGCGCCGGGCACTATGCGTTGTGCGGTGCGCGTCATCTTTTCGAGCTCGAGCATCAGGTTTTGCTTGGTGTGCAGGCGGCCAGCGGTATCGACGATCACGTAATCGATGTTGCGCGCCGTTGCCGACTGCAGCGCGTCGTACAACACAGCGGATGGATCGCCCCCGGCTTTCGTCTTGATCACTTCCGTTCCCGTGCGCTGCCCCCAAATTTCGAGTTGCTCGATCGCCGCCGCGCGGAAGGTGTCCGCCGCGCACAGCAGCACCGTCTTTCCTTGCGCGCGAAACACCTGCGCTAACTTTCCGATCGTCGTCGTCTTGCCCGTGCCGTTCACGCCCACCACGATGATCACCTCCGGCGTGCCGTCCACCTTGGTCACGGGCCGTGCACCGGTCGACGTCAGAATCGCCAGCAGTTCCTCTTTCAGCAGCCGTTTAAGTTCATTCACATCCTTGATCTGCTTCCGATCGGCCTTGTCGCGCAGCTTTTCCAGAACCTCATGGGTGGTGGTGGTGCCGAGGTCGGCGCCAATCAGCGTGGCTTCCAGATCGTCCAGCGTGGAGCGGTCGATCTCCTTGCCGAGGGAGACGACATCCTCGATGCGCTCGGCCAGGTTCTCGCGGGTGCGCGAGACGGCCTCCTTCATGCGCTCAATAAAACTGGGTTTCTGTTCTTCGTCCAGACTGCCAAAAAGGGTTTGAATCATGAGGTGTCCGACAACGATTATAGGAGACTCGACCACGGAGACACAGAGGCACGGAGAAAATCGCACTTGGCTCTTGGCCTTTGGCTTTTAGCCAAGAGCAAAGAGCCAAAAGCCAATAGCGCTTTGCTCCGTTCAGGTCCGCGTGATTTCGACGGTGAGAGGATCGACGGGTTGAAGGGGAGGGTGGAGCCGCGCCGGAGCGGGTACAGCCGATTCCAGCGGGATCATCTGCGCCAGCGACTTCTGAATACGAATGTCTCCCCGGTAAAACACCGCCATGAGCGCGGTCACCGCCTTGGGGTCAAGGCGCTGTCCCGAAAGATTCTCAATGATGCGCAGGGCTTCCACCGGATCGTGCGCCTGCTGATAAGGACGGCTCGTGGTCAAGGCGTCAAAGGTGTCGGCGACCGCAATCACGCGCGCCAGCAGCGGAATCTCGTCGCCTTTTAGACCGTAAGGATATCCGCGCCCGTTGAGCGCCTCATGATGCAGTTCGATTCCGGGCAGCATCTCGCGCAACTGCGGCACCGGACGCAGAATGTTCGCGCCCTTGGTGGTGTGCGTCTTCATGATTTCGAATTCTTCCGGAGTCAGAGCGCCCGGTTTTTTCAGGATGCGGTCTTCGATGCCGATTTTGCCGACATCGTGCAGCTGCGCCGACACGCGCAGGATTTCCAGAAATTCCGGGTTCAGCCCCATCTCTTTCGCGATCATCAGCGAGTATTTCGTAACCCGGTCGGAATGGCCGCGCGTGTACGGGTCTTTTTCGTCGACGGCGCCGGCCAGCATCTGGATCGACCCCATGAACAGGTTCTTGTTTTCATCCGCGGCGCGCTTCAGGTCCTCGACGAACTGTTCCAGTTCTTCCGACATGGTGTTGAACGTCGTCGCCAGTTCGCCGATCTCGGTGCGCGTTTTCAGGTGCACGCGCTGGGAAAAGTCACCGCGCGCAATCGCCCGGCTGGACTGCGCCAGCACTTGCAGCGGGCTGGTGATCCGCCGCGCCGAGAAAATACTCAGGCCCACACTCACAAACACCGCCAGCCACGCCAATAAGCGGCCGGTGCGCTGCATCTCGTAGATTCCGCGATACGCATCTTCGCGCGGTTTCTGCACCACTACCGCCCAATCCAGCGAAGTCACCGGACTGTATGTTCCCAGCATCTCAGTCCTATCTTTCCCCTCGCTAACCGTGAATTCGCGGGTCGCCGCCAACTGGGCTTTCGCGCCTTCATCCACAAAGCTGCGGACGATCTCGAAGTGGCTCATGTCCTGTCCGGTGGCGTATTGCGCCGTCGCCGCTGCCACCAGCCTTCCCTCGCTGTCCACGACGTACGGCATCAACCCGGTCAGACTGACTTGCTGCAGCCGGCGGATCAGGTAGTCCATATCGACCACGGAGCCGATCATCCCCAGAAAACGTTTGTCATACATGATGGGCGAGCTGACCAACATGACGGTGCGTGCGGATTTCCCGCTGCCAACCATCAACGGCTGCCCGCTGTAGACGCGTCCTTCGCGGGCGGCTTGATAGGCGCGCTCCAGTTCCCGCTGCAGAAAGGCGTCGGGCTCAATACGCCCGGCGGAAACTCCTTTGGCATCGGCATTCAGCAGCGTGGCATACGCGATATCGTTCGACGACGAAACAAAATTCTCCAGCATGGCCCGGAGCTCTGGCGTCAGAAGTTTCTGAGCATTAAGGTCGTTCCCGCTCGCATTGGCCAGCATCATTACCTGAATCGACGATGACAAATTGGCCAGCATCATGTGCAACGCTTCCTGGTGCTGGGAAATATCGTCGGCCAGCGAACGCGTGACCGTGTTCTGCAGCAGCATTTCGTTGGTCTTGAGGCGCTCCCGGTTCATGGTCTCGATCTGCGCCGAGTAGAAGTACATGGGGAGGACACTGATCGCCAACAGCACGCCAAGGATGACGTACAGCAGCGGAACGCGCGCGGGAATGGGAAGCTTCAAGGGCAAAAGGCAATCCTGTCGGCCCAAGCGCGGGGATGAGCTGGTCCGTCCTGTATCCATTCTAAGTTGGTTTCGAGTGATGACCTCAGGTGCTTAAAGTACAGCTCACCGTTACCGAAGTACTCACACCGCCGGTGACCGCGGTAGTTCTCACTTCCCAGTTCGCAGTTCTCAGTAAGGCGTGTTTCATAAGTGGTTCTGGGTAGGCTTTGGGAAGGGCACGGCTTCAGCCGCGCCGTTCAAGGCCTGGAAGAGTGCGGGCTTTAGCCCCTGAGCGACGTGCCTTCCGGGCTGAAAGGCATTTATGAAAGCAGCTCTGGTCCCGGCGCTTCCCACTGAGAACTGAGAACCGAGAACCGATTTTGGCGGCCGGTCTATAATTGAGTCAGTCGGCCCGGGGTGCTGCATGCGGTCCTTCCACGGTTGCTCCGTTTGTTATCGGCTCTTGGCGATACTGCTGGTCTTTTCCTCGTGGACACGCGCTGAGAATACCGCTCCCCCAAGGATTTCCAAGGAAACCCGCGAAGAAATTGTCCACGCCTTCAATGCAGAACTGGTTTACATCCGCACGAATTTTCCGATGGGGAAGACTGGGCTGAAACTCAGAAACGGAACCGTAACCCCCAGCGGCCCGGAACTGCAACATTTGATGGCGCTCTGGGGCCCGGCCGCGAAACCCGGCGATCGCGCGCGCATCAGCGATGTCGTCATCAAGGACGACCACATCCGCTTTGAGATCAACGGCGGACCGATCAAGCACAAGTGGTACCAACACATTCAGATTTCAGGTGCAAACGCATCGGGGCCGGTTGGGCCAGCGGATTCGTCCGCCAATGCACGTGGCTCTTTTGTGGATCTCTACTTCGACAACTATGTTCCGGAGATGACTGGGCCCGAGCTGAAGCAGTTGCTGCGTCCGGTGTTTGATTTCGATTCCAAGTCGGCGGTTGATGCTTATCTCGAAACCGTTTCTCCCCGGGTCAAAGACGCCATCAAGAATCACCACGTGCTGGTGGGAATGAACCACGAGATGGTGATCTATGCCAAGGGTCGTCCGCCAAAGAAAGTGCGCGAGACGGCGAACCTTGATACTGCCGACAAAGACGCTGCCGGCAAAGATACCGCCGACAAAGTTGAGTACGAAGAATGGATCTACGGCACGCCCCCGGAGGATGTTGATTTTGTGCGCTTCGTGGGCGACGAAGTGGTGCGGGTCGAGACCATGAAAGTCAATGGCCAGAAAATCGTGCGCGTCGAAAAGGAAGTAGATCTGGGGGCTCCAACCGTTGCCAAGAAACAGGAAGGCCGCCCAGCGAACGCGCCCACGTTGCGGCGTCCCGGAGAAGAGATGCCGGAGTCGAATCCTGCCAACCCTTCCAGCACGCCACCGATGGGCGCGCCGCAACCGACCGGCCCCGGTTCAGACCCAGGCCCCAACTGGGCTAAGATCATTGGCTCCCTCTGGTCTCGACCTTCTACACCTCGACCCTCTACACTAAGAGCGTGAAGATTGCCTTGGGCCAGATCAACCCCACCGTGGGGGACTTCTCTGGCAACGCTGCCAAGATCATCCAGTTTGCGCTGCAGGCACGGAGTGCCGGCGCTGGCCTGATTCTGTTTCCGGAACTCGGCGTCTCCGGCTACCCGCCGCGCGACCTGGTCGAGAGGCCGTCGTTTGTGGCGCGCAATCGCGCGACCGTCGAGAGGATCGCCGCGGAAACGCGGGGAATCGCCGTCATCTGCGGGGTGGTAACCCCGGCCGAAGCGGACACTGGCAAAAAAGTAATGAACTCCGCCGCGCTGCTGCGCGAAGGGCGCATCGAGTTCATTCAGTCGAAGATGCTGCTGCCCACCTATGACGTCTTCGACGAAATGCGCAACTTCGCTCCCGCCAAGAGTCAGCAACTGTTCAGCTTTTGCGGCCAGCAGATGGCTTTGACCATCTGTGAGGACGCCTGGAACGACAATCGCTTCTGGAACCGGCGGCTGTATGGCATCGACCCGGTTGAAGAACTGGTCCGAACCGGCGCGAACTTCGTGCTCAACATAGCCGCGTCGCCGTTTTGGCTGGGCAAGCGCGAACTGCGCCGGGACATGCTGGCGGCCATCGCGCAGAATCAAAAAGTTCCGGTCGCGATGGTGAACCAGGTCGGGGGCAACGACAGCCTGGTCTTCGACGGATCGAGCCTGGTGATTGCGCCCGACGGACAGGTGATCGCGCAAGCGAAGTCGTTCGAGGAAGACCTGATTTATTTCGATTCCGACAAACTCACTGGAGACATGCACCCACAAATTGTGGGTGAAGAAGCCAGCGCCTATGCAGCGCTGGTTCTGGGCACGCGAGATTACGTCCACAAATGCGGCTTCCAGCGGGCGATCGTCGGGCTCAGCGGCGGCATCGATTCCGCGCTCACCGCGTCGATCGCGGCCGATGCGCTCGGCCCTGAGAACGTAATCGGCGTCGGCATGCCCGGGCCGTACTCGTCGCGAGGGTCGATTGACGACGCGCGGGAACTCGCCAGCAATTTGAAGATTCGCTTCGAACTGCTTTCGATTAACGAAATCTACGAGGCCGCGCGCCAGACGCTTGCGCCCGTGTTTGCCGGGATGCCGCAAGACGTCACGGAAGAAAACATTCAGTCGCGCGCCCGCGGACTGCTGCTCATGTCCATGTCGAACAAGTTCGGCGCACTGGTGCTTTCGACCGGCAACAAGAGCGAATTGGGCGCCGGCTATTGCACTCTTTACGGCGATATGGTGGGCGGACTGGCCGTTATCTCGGACGTGCCGAAGACGTTGGTGTACCGCCTGAGCGCGTACGTGAACTCGCGGCGCAAACTAATTCCGGAAGCGACGATCGAGAAGCCGCCGTCTGCCGAGTTGCGCCCGGATCAGAAAGATTCGGATTCACTCCCGCCCTATGAAGTGCTGGATGCGATTCTCGAAGACTTCGTGGAGGAATCGTGCTCGGCCGAACAGATTGCCCGCGTTCACAATTTCGATTTGGATCTGGTGCGGAGGGTGATCCGGATGGTGGAGCGCAGCGAGTACAAGCGGCAACAAGCGGCGCCCGGAATTAAGATTTCCGCCAAGGCGTTCGGCTACGGACGGAGATTCCCGATCGCAGCCAAGGCGGAGGTTTAGCTGTTTGCGTAGGGACAGCCGCCCTCGGCTGTCCGGCGGGCGAGCCCGCCAGTTTCTCATTCCGAAATGACAACTTCGCCGGTTTTTGTAACAATCGAATTCCAATTGAATTTCAAAATATGACACGCATGCATCGCACACTGCTCGCTGTTTTTCTGTTGTCCGGCATTGCCATCGCTCAAACCAAACCCACTCTCCAGACAAGACCGGCAGCCAAAGCAGCGGCCGCTTCGGCCGCGGCGGACGGCATGACGGTTCTCCCCACCGAAGACACGGTCAACTCGTTCCTGTTTCAGACGTTTGGTTACGATCCCACGGTGACGTGGAAGGTGACTGACATTCGTCCCTCCGAGGTGCCGGGACTGGCGGAGGTTTTAGTTGTTATCACCAGCCAGAAGGGCTCGAACCCGAATCGGTTGCTGGTTAGCGCTGACGGCAAGCGTGCAATTGCCGGCGACATCCTGCCCTTCGGTGCCAAGCCCTTTGACGATGCCCGCGCCAAGCTCGAAAAAGGCGTGAACGGCCCCGCGAAAGGACCGGCGAAGGCTTCTGTAACGATTGTCGAGTTCAGCGATATGCAGTGTCCGCACTGTCAGAAGGCCGCGCCCACGATTGATCAGCTACTTGCGCTGGAGCCCGAGGCCCATTTTGTTTTTCAGAATTTTCCGCTGCCGGCGCACAACTGGGCGGAGAAAGCGGCCGGCTACGTCGATTGCGTGGGGCGCGCTTCGCCAGGGGGTGCTGCGAATGAGGCAGTCTGGAAATTTATCCAGAAGACGTTTGACGAGCAGGCCAATATCACTGAGGCTAACGTCGATGAAAAGCTGAAAGCCATCGCGACCGCATCGGGCGCGAATGGCGACGAGATCGCGGCCTGCGCAGCCAAGCCGGATACGAAAGCCAGAATCGAGGCCTCCGTTGCGCTGGGAAAGTCGGTTGGCGTGAATGGCACGCCGGCTTTGTTCATCAATGGACGTAACGTACCCAGTGGGGCGCCCGTCGATCTGTTGAAGAAGATTGTGGACTTCCAGGCGAGCCAGGAAAAAGGCGACAAATAAGATCGGGTGATCTGGCCATCGGGTAATCGAAAGTCAGGAGCTCTTGGGTTTCAGGTTTTAGATCACCCGATGGCCCGATCGCCTGATCACCCGATTTCTTATTGCCCCATCCATATTTCCGGTGCTTCGGTCCGCTCCGGGCCGCGGATGACGTAGGGCGTGATCAGGATCAGGAGTTCGTCGGCCTCTTCTTGTTTGGAACTCTGTGATGTGAGGACGCCGAGGCCAGGGATC
>Ga0187818_10000820_pt1 | contig 11802 bp, 13 predicted proteins | sample NC_wetland_sal_i_14_FD_130581 | JGI IMG/M metagenome (GOLD analysis project Ga0187818, IMG submission 130581) | Wetland sediment microbial communities from Neuse River Estuary, North Carolina, USA - SO4_3 | ecosystem: Environmental > Aquatic > Freshwater > Wetlands > Sediment | place: USA...
GTTGACGGATTGAGGATGAATGGAGCTGTGAACCGATGGATATAAACTCCCCCGATTCCAACATCGCTTCGGCATCATTAGGTTCGAACCCACAGCTTCGCTTCGGCAAAATTGAGGAACTGGGCAGCCGCGTGGGTGCTGCGATTGCGGCTGCGCGGAAGTTTCTGTTCTCCCAGCAACATGAAGAAGGGTACTGGTGCGGAGAACTCGAGGCCGACACCTCGCTGGAAAGCGATTACATCCTGCTGCACACGCTGCTGGGGACGGGCAATCCCGATCGTTTCCAGAAGGCGGCGAACTGGATCCTGCGCCATCAGAATGAAGATGGCGGGTGGAGCATCTTCCCTGCCGGACCGTCGAACGTCAGCGTCTCGGTGAAGGCCTATTTCGGACTGAAGCTGGCGGGATATACGGCTGATCATCCTGCCTTGCAGCGCGCCTGCAAGAAAATTCTGGAGATGGGCGGCGTCACCAAAGTAAACACCTTTACCAAGATCTATCTCTGCTTCTTCGGGCAGTACGACTACGACGCCGTGCCCGCGATTCCGCCCGAGATCGTGTTGTTTCCGAACTGGTTCTGGTTCAACATCTACGAGATTTCGTCGTGGTCGCGCGCGATCCTGGTGCCGCTGTCGATCTGCTATGCCAAGAAGCCGTTCAAAAAAATCCCGCGGGAAATGGGCGTCGAAGAATTGTTTGTTGGCGGCATGCAGAAGTCGCGCATGCACCTGCATTGGGCTAAGAAACTGGTTTCGTGGCGGAATTTCTTCCTGGTCATCGACCGGGTCACGCACTGGTTCGAGCGGGTGCACGTGCGGCCGCTGCGTGCGATCGCGCTGAAGAGCGCGGAAAAATGGATGCTCAAGCGCTTCGAGATGAGCGACGGGCTGGGCGCGATTTATCCTTCGATGATGAATTCCGTCATCGCTTTGCGCTGCCTGGGATACTCGCTGGACGATCCACAAGTCATTCGCGCGCTGGATGAATTCGAAAAACTGGGCATCGAAGAGGAGAGCACGTTCCGCATGCAGCCCTGCATGTCGCCAGTGTGGGATACGGCGTACGCGCTGTTCGCGCTGGGTGAGGCGGGAGTGCCGGCGAATGATCGCCGACTGGTGAAGTGCGCCGACTGGATGCTGCAGAAGCAGGTGCGCAATGCCGGAGACTGGAAAGTAAAAAACAAGAAGGGCCAGCCGGGTGGGTGGTACTTCGAGTTCAACAACGAGTTTTATCCCGACGTGGATGACTCCGCCATGGTTTGCCTGGCGCTGAGCCGGGTGGAGCATCCCAACGGACGCTACCAGCGCGAGTCGGTGCAGCGGGCGATTGACTGGATTTTTTCCATGCAGTGCAAGAACGGCGGCTGGGCTTCGTTCGACAAAGACAACGACCGCATGATTTTCCAGTACATCCCCTTTGCCGACCACAACGCCATGCTCGATCCGGCGACGGTTGATATTACGGGACGCATTCTGGAGATGCTGGCGACCTACGGCTATGACCAGAATCATCCCGCGGTGAAGCGCGCGATCAAGTTCCTCCGCCAAGAGCAGGAGCAGGATGGAAGCTGGTTCGGGCGCTGGGGCGTGAATTACATTTACGGCACGGCGCTGGTGCTGCGCGGCCTGGAAGCGATCGGAATGGACCTGCACGACCCCTGCATTCAGCAGGGGGCGGAGTGGCTGCGCATGGTGCAGAATCCGGACGGCGGCTGGGGTGAAACCTGCGAATCTTACGACGATCCCACCAAACGTGGTGTGGGACCGAGCACTCCTTCGCAGACGGCGTGGGCGATCCTGGGACTGCTCGCGGCCAACGACACGCGTAGCGACTCGGTTGCTCGGGGCATCGCCTACCTGCTGCGTACCCAGAAGAAAGACGGATCATGGGACGAGGAGTATTCCACCGGAACCGGATTCCCGCGCGTGTTCTATCTGATGTATCACCTCTACCGGGAGTATTTCCCGCTGCTGGCGCTGACGACGTACGCCAAGGTGATGGAGAAAAGCAGCAATTAGCACTCAGTCGTCAGCATTCAGCCAGATAACCCTCTAGTGGTGAAGTTTGGGAATAGTGACTCGTATCAGGGCATCGCTTCAGCGGTGCCGACCCGGGTGCGGGACGGGCACGGCTTTAGCCGCTGGTCTTGCCTGTACGCCCGCGGCGGCTGAAGCCGGATTTTTGAGCGCGCAGCTGCGGCATGCCTGAAGGCATGCCCTGATACGAATCTCTCAAACTGCACCACTCCCGATAATCTTGCTCGGTTGACAACTTGGGCTGAGTGCTGAATGCTGAGTGCAGAATGCTAGCCTTCGTCACCGGCGCAACCGGATTCCTGGGTTCCCACGTTGCTCGCGCACTTGCCAGCCAGGGTGCGGAGTTGCGGCTCCTTGTACGTTCCACCAGCAATCTAAAGAATCTTGAGGGCCTCAAGGCGGAAACCGCGACCGGAGACCTGCGCGACGCGGCCTCGCTCGAAAAAGCCATGTCCGGCTGTGACACGGTATTTCACGTGGCTGCCGACTACCGGCTTTGGGTGCGCGATCCGGAGGAAATGTACCGTTCCAATGTGGAGGGTACGCGGGCCATACTGGAGGCAGCACGCAAGAACGGTGTGCGGCGCGTGGTGCATACTTCGAGCGTGGCTACCATGGGATTCACCGATGACGGCTCCCCGGCGGATGAGGATTCGCCGGTTTCGCTGGCCGCGATGATTGGTCCCTACAAGCGCTCGAAGTTTATGGCGGAGCAGATCGCAATGGAAGCCGGGCGCAGTGGGATGGATGTGGTGACGGTGAATCCAACGACGCCGGTCGGAGAACAGGATGTGAAGCCGACGCCGACCGGGCGCATCGTGGTGGATTTCCTGAAGCGCAAGTTTCCCGCCTACGTCGAGACCGGGCTTAATCTGGTGGATGCGAGGGAATGCGCGCTGGGCCACATCGCCGCGCTGGAAAAAGGACGATCCGGCGAGCGCTACATCTTGGGCGGGGAAAACCTGACGCTCAAGCAGATTCTCGATCGACTCAGTATGATTGCCGGCCTGCCTTCCCCTAAAGTGAAGTTGCCATATATCGTGGCGTTTGCCGCCGGCGTGGTGGATGAAACCATCACCGGACGGCTGCTCCGTCGCGAGCCGCGGGCAACAGTGGACACGGTACGCATGGGCCGGAAAAAGATGTTTGTCAGTTCACGCAAAGCGGAGCGCGAACTGGGTTGGAAGATTGTCTCGACCGAGGATGCGTTACGGCGGGCGGTCGAGTGGTTCCGGACGAACGGATATGTCTAGAGTTGCCATCGTAGCCGCGCTGGAGCGCGAAGTGCGTCCACTGATCAGGACGTGGCGGGTCAGCGAGCGACTGCACGACGAGCGGAGCTTCCGCTTCTTCGAAAACGAGAAGGATGATGTCGTGCTGGTCTGCGGCGGAATGGGGGCAGAGGCCGCCCGGCGGGCGGCCGAAGCCGTAATCGCCATGTATGGTGCCAAGATGATCTACTCTGCCGGCTTTGCCGGCGCGCTGGATTCCAGTCTGAAGGTTGGAGAAGTAGTTGAACCCCGGCGCGTGGTGAATGCGAGCGATGGCAGCAGCATCGGCTTAGGTGCTGGCCATGGCGTGCTGGTCAGTTTTGCGTCGGTTGCCAGTCCGGCGCAGAAAGCCAAGTTGCGAGACGCTTTCGGAGCCGAGGCGGTGGACATGGAAGCGGCGGCGGTAGCGCGCGCCGCGGAGGCGCGAGGTGTGGGTTTTGCCGCGGTCAAAGCGATCTCGGACGATTTTGCTTTCAACTTCCTGTCGCTGGAGAGATTCGTGGATTCCGACGGTCAATTCCGCGAAGCGCGTTTTATGCTATTCGCCGCGATCAGGCCGTGGCTCTGGCCGCAAGTGGCTCGGCTGGCGAGCAACAGCCGGAGGGCATCGCGTGCCTTATGCGACCGGCTGCAAAAGATAAGCTTGAATCCTGTGTCAGCGTCTGGCGAAACCTGCGAGGCGGTCCCCCGCCAATGAGCCGCTCAGCAATGAAACGGTCAGCGCTAGTTCTTGGGTTGGGACTGCTGTCAGTGACCGGCACGCAGGCGCAGGGCACGCAACCAGCGATCTACGCGGAGAGCTTCCGCAAGGGCTCGACCCGGATTGCCGAAGAGAGTTTTGAGGTCAAGCTGACTCCGCAGAATGCGAGCTACCGGGAACGGATCAAGGATTCCTACGGCAACGATCGTTACGAGTTAACCGTCACTCCGCAGGGGCCGGAGGGTGATTACAGGATTACGTCATGGCGGGTGATGCTGCGGGACTTGCACCATAGCATCTACAGCAACATTCTGCTGGCGGAGCAAACGCCTTCGACGGATCCCAGAAACAATCTGTGGTGGTTGACCCCGAACCCATTCGGGCCCGTGCCGATCCGTGCGAAGCGAATCATCAAGGTGGACGGATTTTACGTGGCTTTCGAGGTGAAGGATCTTCACTTTACACCGCTGGACTCGCCTTATCTGGATTCGATGGCCGTGCACTTCGCGTTCACCAACCATGATCCACGCAGCGCAGGACCATAAGCAGGCAGGATCAGCGGCCCGCGTTGCCGGATCGGGTACGTGCGGAAAAGTGAGCGCCGGGCATCATCTATAATCAAAAAAGGCATTCTCCTAAACCCAAATGCAATTTCTCCCCTTGCTGGCTGCTTTCGTCGGCGGCGAAATCGTCGACATGATTTCCAACACTGGTGCGGTCGCGAAACTTGTGCTGCTCGCGCTCGTGGCCTTCAGCCTGATTTCGTGGGCCATTATTCTAACCAAGTGGAGCTTGTTGCGCCGGGCGCGGGCGCAGAGCGGGCGCTTCGTGCGGGCGTTTCGCAAGGCGCAGCGGCTGCAGGATATCGCTGCCGTGGCCGAGCAATTCCGTCCCAGTCCGCTGGTGGGCGTATTCGAAGGCGGCTTTGAAGAATACAAGCGGCAGATCGCATCGTCGGGCATGCTGCGCAATCTCACCTCGATTCAGCGCGGGATGCAGATCGGGGCTTCGGAAGAAGTCACGCGGCTGGAGCGGAACATGGCATGGCTGGCCATCACCGCTGCGGTCACGCCGTTCGTTGGGCTGTTTGGCACGGTGTGGGGCATCATTGACGCGTTCCACGGGCTGGGAACAGCGGGAGCGGCTACCTTGCGTGCCGTGGCCCCGGGCATTTCAGAGGCGCTCATTACTACCGCGGCAGGACTGGCGGCCGCGATTCCCGCCGTAATTGCCTACAACCTGATCGGCGCATCCATCCGGGAGTTCGCGGCGCGCGGCGACGACTTCGCTCTGGAAGTTCTCAATGCGGTGGAGCACAGCCAGGCGCAAACTCCGGCCCAAGTTTCGGCGGACGTGAGGCGCTGATGGCATTTACCACTTCCAACGGGCGCACGCAGACTGCTCTCGCCGATATCAACATCACTCCGCTGGTGGATGTGGTACTGGTGCTGCTGATCATCTTCATGGTGACGGCGCCGGTATTGCAGTCAGGAATCGATGTCAGCGTGCCCAAGACGCGAACCGTGCGCGAGATCACGGAAGAGCGGCTGGTCATCACGATCAACCGGGATCAGCGCGTATTTCTCGGCAACGATGCTGTCAATATCAATGAAATTGGGAAAAAGCTGCGGCAGAGAATACGCGATCCGCGCAACCAGTTCATTTTTGTGCGCGCCGACGAAAACGTGCCCTTCGGCGCTTTTGCCACGGTAATGGATGCGGTAAAGCAGGCGGGCATCAACAACGTCAGCATTGTCACACAGCCAATCGAAAATGCCGGCAAACGCTGAGATCTATTTCGAGCATGACCGCTGGGGCCGCGCGCTGGCGTGGTCGGTGGGCTTGCACGTAGTGATCACTGTATTGCTGCTCATCTACTCGGCGGTTTTTTATCGCACCAGCGGCGAGACCTGGGGGGCGGGGGGAGGCGGAGAAGCGATTGGAGCGACATTGGTGAGCACGGTTCCGTTGCCCGCGAATCCCTCCCAGAGCCACAACGTGCTGGCCAATGAATCGAAGGGGATCACGCAATCGCAGCCGAAGATCGAAGAGAAAGCGCCGGACGCGATCGAGATTCAGGGTAAGAACGCAAAGATCAAGCCGAAGAAGAAGCAGGAGACGCCATCGCCAGACAAGCCGCAGCCCGCGCCGGAAGAAGAGACGAACCAGGTCGCGTTCGGCGAAGGCGGACCGGTCAGCGGACCGTACGGAACGTTCAGTTCCGCGGGAGCGAAGGGCGGATTTGGAATTTCGGGGGCCGGAGGGGACTTCGGCACCAAATACGCCTGGTATGTGCACGTAATTCAGCAGAAGGTTGCGGAGAATTGGCTGAAGTACGAAGTGGATCCCAGAATCACCGCGGCGCAGCGAGTGTACATCACCTTCGATGTGGCGCGCGACGGGCATCCGACGAACGTTCAGGTCGAGCAGTCGAGCGGCGTGCCTTCGCTCGACATTTCAGCCACGCGCGCTTTGCAGCGCATCGACACCTTTGGACCGCTCCCGGCGGACTATGCGGGAAACAAAATCTCGGTAGAATACTGGTTCGACTACAAGAAATGATGAGGGGACCCTGAAGAGCCAGCCCCGCGATTCGCGAGGTTGGCTCGCAAGATGACAAACGCAGCGCACCACGACTGCCCAGGCGGGAGAAGAAATCTTGCAAAGAAATTCATATCGTTATACGATATTGTCGTACGGAGTATGTTCCTCCCCAGAGCGGATGGACGAGAACGCTAGACCAACTTTCCAGCGATGGCCAAAGAAGCTCTCCGGCCGGGCTCCGGCATTTGTTCTGACTTTCTGCTGTCTCTTCCTGATCTCACCCCTTTTGGCGCAGGATTGGGTCAAAACCGGTACGAGTCTGGGCGTGGAAAAGGTTCGCCTGGCGGTTGCCGACTTCAAGCCCTCGACCGGCGATCCGCAAAACGCCGCACTGCTGAAGACCTTCAACGACACTCTGTGGAACTATCTGGACGTCTCGGGTGTGGTCGAGCTGGTGTCCAAGAGCTTCTATCCATTGCAAACGCCGGCGCAGCCGACGGAAGTCAATTTCCCAGCCTGGAATGCGCCTCCTCCCAATGCGGCGATGCTGGCCTTTGGAAACCTGGGTGTGGCCGGAGGGCAGCTCACGGTCCAAGGCTGGTTGTACGACGTCAAGAACACCCAGTCGCCGCAGATTCTGGGCAAGCAGTACACGGATGTGACCGGCGACGCGGCCGCGCGGGTGATGGCGCATAAGTTCGCCGACGAGATTATTTTCCGACTGGGCGGGGGCATTCAAGGAATCGCCGAGAGCCAGATTTATTTCGTCAGCGACCGGACAGGACACAAGGAAATCTGGGCAATGGATTACGACGGGTCGAACCAGCGCCAGATCACGCATCTGGGCTCGATTTCGCTCTCGCCGCGCATTTCGCCCGACGGATCGCGGGTCGCGTTCAGTGCTTTGACCAAGAGCGGCTGGGAGATCATGATGTACTCGCTCGACCTGAACCGGCTGGTGAGTTTTCCCCACCTGGGTGGGACGAACTTATCGCCGTCCTGGTCAGGCGACGGCCTGAAGCTGGCGTTTTCGTCGTCGCGCGCCGGCGCGCCTGAGATTTACATTGCTGACGTTTCCGGCGGAAATCTGCGCCGCATGACCGATTCCCAGGGGCCCGACGTTTCCCCGGCATGGAACCGCAAGACCAACGCACAGATCGCTTTTGTGAGCGGGCGAACCGGACTGCCGCAGATCTACACTATGGAGGCGGACGGCACCAACCAGCAGCGCATGACCGATCAAGGCTATGCGGTGTCGCCCAACTGGTCGCCGAATGGACAGTTTCTGGCCCTCTCCTGGGTGCGGAAATATGGGCCGGGAGAGCCGGGGTCGTCGGACATTTACCTGATGGATATCGCCAGTAAACAGTGGGTGCAGCTCACGCACGATGGGGGGCACAACGACTTTCCCTCGTGGTCGCCGGACGACCGCCACATCGTCTTCCAATCGAATCGCTCGGGCAGTCCTGAAATCTGGAGTATGCTGGCGGATGGCACCAAGGTTCAGCAGCTGACTTTTTCTGGACGTAACACGCAACCGAACTGGAGTTGGAAATAGATAGCAACACTTCGTTCGACCTCGATAGCAATCATAAGGGGTCCGTAAGGAGGATCAAAGTGAAGCATAAGAGCATGAAGTGGATGTTCCTGGCCCTATCCCTCGCCGCGCTTCTCGCTGTTGGCGCTTGCAAGAAGAAAGTGGCTCCGCCACCACCACCACCACCGCCGCCACCGCCGCCTGCCGCTCCGACGGCCTCGATTTCCGTGAGCCCGGCCAGCATTCAAGCCGGACAGTCGGCTTCGCTGACCTGGCAGACCAGCAACGCGACCGATGTTTCCATTGACGGAATTGGCGCGGTTCAGGCCAACGGTTCGCAGACTGTGTCTCCGAACGATTCCACAACCTATCATCTCACCGCGAAGGGTGCGGGCGGGACGCAGGAAGCAACGGCGCGCTTGACGGTCACGCAGCCGCCACCTCCGCCACCTCCTCCGCCGACCGTGACGGACGAGGACTTGTTCAACCAGAACATCAAGGATGTGTACTTCGACTATGACAAGTCGGACATCCGCGCCGACCAGCAGGGCTCAGTGCAGGCCGACGTGCAATTCCTCGGCCAGCATGCCAACATCAATTTCACGATTGAAGGGCACTGCGATGAGCGCGGCTCGACGGAATACAACCTGGCTCTGGGCGACAAGCGGGCGAGCGCTGTGAAGAATGCGCTGACGGCGGCCGGTGTCAATGCCAGCCGCATCAAGACGATCAGCTACGGCAAGGAAAAACCCTTCTGCACAGAGAGCAACGAAGCTTGCTGGCAGCAGAACCGCCGCGGCCATCTCGTTTATCAGAAGTGACAGCGTTAGGGGGACGCCACCGCGTCCCCCTTGCTGATTTCTGCGAAGCGGCGCAGCCGTCTGCGCCGGCGCGGGCACACGCTCGAAATCTTCGGCCGGCCCCATTGAGCATTGCGGTTCCAGGGCAGCCCTTTCTCTGCGGAATCGCGCCGACCTATGGGACAATCTTCTCATCTAGACTGCGGCATCTAAAGTGCCATGTTCAGGGAATTCTCTATGAAACCACATCGGATTTCCGCGTTCGTCGCTTTCTGTTCAGTGCTATGGCTGGGAGTGAGTCCAGCCTGGGGTGTCAGCAAGGAAATGGTCCAGTTGCAGACACAGGTGCAGCAACTGCAGGAGCAGATGACGGCTATGCAGCGCAGCTTTGACGAGCGCATGGGCGTCATGAAAAACCTGGTCGAGCAGGATACGGACGCGGTGAACAAGGTCGCAGCCGCTCTCAATACCTTGCAGGCCACACTGGCCAAGCAGCAGACCGACGCGGGCGGGAAATCAGACCAGCTCTCAGGCCAGATTCAGGCGCTCAACGACACCATGGACGAACTCAAGGTGCGGCTGGCCAAGGTCACCAAGCAACTGGAAGACATGCAGGCGGCGCAGCAGAGTCTGGCGGCGCAGCAGGCTCAGCAACAGGCGCAACAGCAGGCCCAGGCGCAAGCTCCGCCGCCCGACGTGCTCTATAACAACGCCTTGCGCGATTACAACGGCGCCAAGAATGATCTGGCGACGCAGGAATTCTCCGACTACCTCAAGTACTATCCCAACACCGATCTTGCCGGGAACTGCTATTTTTATCTGGGAGAAATTCAGTTCCGGCAGGGCAACTACCAGCAGGCGGCGCAGAACTATGACCAGGTGCTGCAGAACTTTCCCAGCGGAAACAAGGCGGCCTCGGCGCAACTGAAGAAGGGCTTTGCCCTGATCGAAGGGGGCAAACAGGATGACGGAGTCACCGAACTGCGGCACTTGATTCAGCGATATCCGCATTCGCCGGAGGCTCTGCAGGCGCGGGACCGGCTGCGAAAGCTGGGGGTCCCGACCACGGGACACTAGCGCGCCGAATCAGAAATTCGCGACTCACCCCAGGGCCTAAAGGCCATATTCTCTTGGCTCGCGTTTCAGCACGGTTGAAGCCGTGCCCTGATACGAGGCCCGAGTTTATAGACGACCTTCCGATTCAGGGCGCTGGTACGGCAGGGCTGCCGGGTAAATCGGCAAGTCACTGGGTAGGGCTGACGATATCCGGTGGAAGGGTCACCTTGGTCGCGTTCCACCTGCTGAGCGTGTAGACGTAAGTCAGTTTTTGTTCGTGGAAACGCGCGGTGCGCGGAAGGTGGTCGGTGCTGTCGATGCACACGGAGTAATGTGCCGGAGCTCCCTTTGCGGGAGCCACTTCCCACCAGGTGCAGGACTCGGGATCTGACCGTGCCGGTTGGCCCGGACGCACTTCACCGTTGCTTGCGACTGTGTCGAGATCGTCATAGAGAATTCCATCCGGTATCAGGGTTGGGCCCTGGCCGCAATTGGCGGGCAGCGGGACGTCGGCGGCGGTCCAAGAGCCGGTCGTCTCCCTCTTGTAATAAAGTCCATCAGACCAGATTTCGTGTGCGCTGCCGGGTTGCGGATCGCGCAGAATGCTGGTTCGCTCGAGCCGGGCCGGGCATTCGACCTTTTCGAGAGTAACGATGCTCCACTGGCCTGAGGGCATTTGAACCGAAACGTCCTTCTGCCAGCTCTGGGCGGCGCGAACGGCAAGGCGCGAGCGCTGCAGTTCCAGCACTCCAGGGCTCGGTTTTGAACACGAAGTGCTCCCTGCGAAGAGTAACCCCGCAAGAAATGCAAGAGCCCAGTTCTGCCGCGGCGACCGACGCGTACGGTCACTCGCTCTGCCGGATATTAGTCGCGCCGAAACGTGTTCCATCATCAGGTGTGCTGTTTTCCAGCTTACCGTTTTCAGTTTATCGCTTCAGTTGACCCGGGCGTGCCGCCGTCATACGGAATTCTGCGCGCCCAGATTAAAGCCGCCGCTAGCGAGGCCGCGGCGACGGCGAGCGCTGGCCATATCGGCAGCAAACCTGTGACTAAGAAGAACAAAGCCAGTATCCAGATTATCGCGACGCCTCGGACGCTTTGATTTTGTTCCCTTCGTTGCAACACCTCCCGATGCCTCGTTGGCAGTAATGTGTAGTAAATGAGCAACATCAAACCAAACGCCAGCGGGAGCCATATGGCGACGCCAACCAGGTAGTGGTAAAAACCGATTCCCCGCAGCACATCGCCATTGGAGACTACCAGTTGCGGCTTTATTTTGATGATGCGCAGGTGGTCGTGCGCCACAGTGGCCCGGCCATAGAGGTACCAAAGCGTGATCCAGTTGGCTGCTCCGATCGCGATGCGTAATGCCGAAGTGGCGACCGCCATGAAGATGACAAGCCAGACCGATCTCACGCTTTCGCCGATCGAGACTGTCTCGGCATCAGGAGCTATTTCACTGCTCATCTGGTCTCAGACCGATGCCCTTTTATACTTGTTCTCCCGGCAAACCTCTAGTGATAAAGTGATGGCCAGGGGCGGATCCCATTCCCGTTTCTACAACCCGCCGCCCGATCATACGAGGTGGACTCATGCTATTCAGCAGACACGATCAGGACACCGGGAAGGGCGCCACGGAAGCGGAAGATCACAAGATTCCGGGCAACATCGGCATGGAAAAGCAGCTCGGGCACCGCGATCAGGATCCCATGCTGAAAGACGCGGATACCGATTTTCCGGAACCGGGCGAGAATCCGGAGCACAGCGGGGAACCGGAGCTGAAGGGCGCGTAGGGAGTATCTCTGAAGTCTCCAGGAGACCACCGGGAGCAATGACATGGCCTCGCTTGGCGATGGAA
>Ga0187818_10000821_pt1 | contig 11800 bp, 8 predicted proteins | sample NC_wetland_sal_i_14_FD_130581 | JGI IMG/M metagenome (GOLD analysis project Ga0187818, IMG submission 130581) | Wetland sediment microbial communities from Neuse River Estuary, North Carolina, USA - SO4_3 | ecosystem: Environmental > Aquatic > Freshwater > Wetlands > Sediment | place: USA: North...
ACGTTCATCACCGAGATAGGCAGCGTGGGCATGACTTTGTCGGCCACGCGGGCTTCGGGGTCGGCTTCGAGCAGCGAGACGTAGACGCGGTTGTTGGCGTGTTCCTTGTTCAGCACGGCGATGGTGGAAGCCAAGTCGAGCTTCCGGCCGAAGGCCGCATTGACGTGGCTCAGGCGATCGAGAGTTTCGCCGTCGCTGACCAGAATGCGCAGCGTTCCTTTGCTGGCCGAGGTCGGAATCTTCACCGCAATCTGGCGCACGCTGCGCTCGCCGCGATAAGGAGCGAGCACAGTCTCGACCATAATCTGGTCGCCGGGGCGGGCTTCGGTCAGGTCGGTGCGGGCGCTCTCCAGGCGGGCCCAGCGGCGTTCGCGGACCAGGTCGAAGTCGAGCTTCACGCTCTGCACTGCGGGCGCGCTGTAGGGGTTGTCGTAGATCCTTCCGAAGCGCTCGCCGAGCGATAGCGCGGCGCTCATGGCCGCGGGTTGACCGTTCTCGCCCGGGGCAAACATATTCTTCAGGGCAACTTCGGGAAATCCTCTGACGTTGATCGTGCCGTTGAGGCGGTAGGTGATCTCCTCGCCGTATTCATTCACGCCATGCAGCGCGTTGAAGACCGTCGCCATAATGGCCACCGGGCTCAGGCGCGGATTGTTCAGGACTTCGTAATGGAATTCCTTGGCGCTGGTTCCGTTATGGATGGCGAGTGTGACCGGAATCATGTCCGGTTGCTTGTTGAATACGCCCAGAATGCCGGTGTGCCGGTCCTGCACGAAAACCCCGGCTTCCTCGGTGGTGTTGACGATCTTGAAGGCGTTCAGCGGCGAAGGCAGCGTGGCCAGCACCTGCGCCTTGTTCATGGGCAAATCCACCGAGCCAAACTGGAGCAGAGGATGTCCGCAGGCGAGCAGGCGCTGCGGATCAACGTAAGTTACGGTGCAGGTGGCGGCGATATCCATGTCGCCGCGGACCAGAATCGCGCTCACCGCGGAGCCAGGTTCGAGCGGTTCGGGCTGCTTGTCGTTGCTGACCGAGCCCGCGCCCATCACCGGCACAATTCCGGCGGAAGCGAACTCGGGCGCGAAGCGACGCACGGCGTCTTCGGAGAAACCGTTGAACACCAGCGGCGTTTCGATGGGCTGAAGGTAATTCTCGTAGTCTTTGGTTGAAGACGGGAGCGTGGAAGTCGTATCTGGAACTGCAGTTTTTCCGGCGGCGGTAGTGACGGCAGGTTTGGTCGCGGCGGCCTCTTCGGCGGGCGACTTATCGAGTGCGTTAATCTCGAGCATGTCGGCGATGGGAGTGACGCCGGCGATCGGCTCCTTGGAGAATTCGCCAATGCGGAAGGCCAAAGCTCCGGCCAGTTTCCCATCAAGATAAACCGGGCTGCCACTCATTCCGGCCACAACCCCGGTGTACTCGACCTTAGGTCCATGCAGGCGAACTAGGATGACGTCTCCCTTGGGGCCATTCACGTTGTGCAGAACGCCGAGCACTTCGACGTCCATGGATTCCGGCTTGATGCCCTCAAAAACCGAGTAGGCAACGCCGCGCATGCCGGCGTGGATCTGGTCGACGGCGATGGTCGGTTGTGAAACCTGGTTGGTCGAAACCTGGGCGATCAGAAATGTAGATAGGGATAGAGCGGAGACGACAACTGCGAAAACTACTCTTTTCATCGAAACCCCGAAAGGACCCGCCAACAGGCCCTGCTATCGGATTAGACTCGGGCAATGTGGAACCCGTTGCCCAGAGGAGGAGTTCGGGACGGGCAAAACATCCCAATTGCGAATCCTTGCGTCTATACTAGCACAGGGGGCTTTTTTCGGGGGTCAGACTATGTTTAATCAGACCAGGTTTAATCACGAAGGTAAGGCTTTACAGTGCAAGATCGCGCCCGGAACAAGGCCGGTGCTGGCGCTGGCAGTCTGCCTGGCTTTGGCGTGTGGTTCGGTGCCCGTGTGGGCACAGGACCAACAGGGACAAACTCCCGCGCCACAGACGCCTGCGCAAACCCCCGACACAGGGAAGCCGAAGCAGGATGTTCCGGCCGAGGCTGGGGGGCCGAGCGACAACGTCGGTCCCTATGCCATCCCCAAGAAGAATCCCGCAGAGGCGCCTCCGCCGCCTCCTACGGTGACGCCAAAAAAAGTAGAAGACATGCCCGACTATTCCCTCAAGGTGAATGTCCCGCTGGTGAATGTGGATGTGCTGGTCACGACCAAAGACGGCCAGTTCGTTCCCGGGCTGAAGAAAGAGAATTTCCGGATCGTGGAAGACGGGGTTCCACAAACGGTCAGCAAGTTCAACGTGTCGGAAGCGCCCATTACGGCGGTATTGCTGGTGGAGTTCGCGAATACAACCTGGCCGTTCCTGGTGGACGCTTTGAACGCATCCTACGCGTTTGCCGGTAGTCTGAAGAAAGACGATTGGGTTGCGGTCAGCTATTACGATATGCAGCCCCACATCCTGACCGACTTTACTCAGGATAAGAAGGCGATCTTTGGGGCGCTGAATCAGCTGCGCATTCCTGGTTTTGCCGAAACCAACGAGTTCGACGCGCTCTATGACACCCTGGACCGGCTCGACCGCATCGAAGGAAAGAAATATGTCATCCTGGTGTCGAGCGGCGTGGATACCTTCAGCAGACTGACCTACGACAAGATCCTAAAGAAAGTCAAAGACACCAAAGACGTAACTATCTTTCCGGTCAGCATCGGGTGGTACCTGCGCGAAATATGCGAGACTCGAGGTTGCGGCGGGATGTCCCATGGCATGGCCAGCTACGGCATCCACAGGATCGACTACCTCCAGGCCGACAACGAGATGAGAACCTTCGCCTCCATGACCGGAGGCCGGGCGTATTTTCCGCGCTTCCAGGCGGAGTTCGCCGAGATTTTCCACGACGTTGGCGACGACATTCGGCACCAGTACTCTCTGGCTTACAGCCCCACCAACACCAAGCTCGACGGAACCTACCGCAAGCTGAAAGTGCAGGTGGTGGATGCCGGCGGTGGCCCCCTGAAAGTGAAAGACCAGAAGGGTAAGGACGTGAAGATTGAAGTCGTGGCCCGCGACGGCTACACCGCGAAGCACACGGTGGACTGAGAAACAGTAGTTAGTAGTCAGTAGCCGGTAGTCAGGCAAGGCGCTGACTACTGACCCCTGCTTACTGCCCCGTGACCCCTGCTTTTCACACCTGCTGCCGCGCCTCGCCCAGCGACACGCTGACATCCATCTTTTTCCTGTTGCGATAGATGGTCACCTTCACGGTGTCGCCGGCGCGGTGGCTGTTCATCATCTGGGCCAGATCCTGCTCGTCCTGCACCTGCTGATCGTCAATGGCCACGATCAGATCGCCGCCCAGCATGATGGGAGTATTGCCGAGATAAGCGCGCTCCGTACCGCCGCGCAGGCCGGCAAGATCGGCGGAACCGCCCGGGGTTACCTGGATGATCAGAAGCCCGTAATCGGCGGGCAGCCCGATCTCGGCGGCCAATTCCGGATCGATCGGGATCGTGCGCACGCCCAGCGCCGGGCGCCGCACCCGGCCGAGCGTGACCAGATCGTTGAGCACCGCCTTCGCTGTATTGATTGGAATGGCAAAGCCAATCCCCGCGTTCTGCCCGACGTTCGACAGAATCATGGTATTGATGCCGATGACCTCGCCGTGCCAATTCATCAGCGGTCCGCCGGAGTTGCCCGGATTGATGGCCGCATCGGTCTGAATGGCTTCGTCAATCATGGCGCCGTTGGGCTCGCGGACCGGGCGAATCGAGCTGACGATGCCGCGAGTCATCGTTCCGGCGAGCCCGAAAGGATTGCCGATGGCATACACCTTCTGCCCGACCTGCAAGTTGCGCGAGTCACCCAGCACGGCCGAGACCAGTTCGGGCGCTTTGATCTGAATCACCGCCAGATCGTGCGCCGGATCCGTGCCCACCACAGTGGCGTCGTAACTCTTGCGATTGTGCAGCGTTACTTTCACCTGCCGGGCATCGGCGATCACGTGGTAGTTGGTGAGGATGTGTCCGTCCTTATCGATGATGAAACCCGAGCCCTGGCCTTCCTGCGGCACCAGGCCATAGAAAAAGTCGAAGGTCATTGCTTTCGACGTAATGTTCACCACCGACGGAATGTTCTTTTTATAGACCGAAATATTGTTCTGCTCTTCGCTGTCGAGCGATTCCCCCGGAGCCGCCTCCGTGATCTCCACCTGGGCCGGATGGCTCAGCCAGTTCGAGGGATGCAAACCACCCTGCGAGTTTGAACGCCAGGTGGTGAAGTAAAAAAATCCTCCGGCAATAGCCAGCGCAAAGAGCAACGGCCGCATGCGTCTCATAGTTCTGTCCATCCCAGTTGTATCGATTTAAGGTAAGTACGATTGCGGGGAGCGGAAAGGTCCCTGCTTTGATTGTAAATAATACTTCGTTGGGAAGCACGCGCTCTGACTCCACGACAGAGTGACTGAGACGCCGATTGGCGATTTCCGATTTGCGATTTGCAATTGCGGACTGGACCGAAAACAACCCGAGGTTTTCAATCGAAGATCGTCAATCGAAAATCGGAAAATTCCAACTGCTCCGTGACCTTGTGGTGAATGGATCAGGCTGCCGCGCCGGGCTTACGTTCGAGCGCCAACTCCCGCAGATAGAGGAACAAGGGCAGGCCGAGCGAAACTCCGACCGTGAGCAGGGCCAGCACGACCAGCCATCGCTTGCGAATCCCCACGCGCGCGCCCTCGATCCGGCTGAACACCACGAGCACGACGGCGGAGACGATCACGTCCATGCCGAAGAATGCGCCAATGCGGTTGGCGAAAAGCTCGCGAACAAACAGCCCGAGATTCAGTCCATGCTGCAACACCCACGGAAGGAACTGCCAGTAGGGGACCAGAATTCCTGCGAGGCAGAGCGCGAGGTACAGCGTCTTCGGCTTCATGCCCCCGAATTTTAGCGTATATCTTCACAACGTCATCCTTCCCTGCGCTTGGGATGACTATCCATCCTGTTCGCAGAGTTCCCCGTCTTTTTGCACCACGGTTTTCTGTTGCGATCAGGAAAGATAGCGGTATAATGCTGGCGTTTTTTGGGGGGCGAGAAGGAGGGTTCCATCTGAGGAAGGCGAGTACGCATACGTACTCGGGAGGGGGCGTCATGCTGCGTCGTACAGGTCTTCCAGTTCTCCTGCTGGCTGTGTCCTTGGCTTTTCCAGGATGCGGGCTTTTTGGCGGCAAAACCACCATCGTGCAAATCACCAACAAGATCACCAGCCTGCCGGCTGGGCAAGTTTATCAATTCACGGCCAACGTGCAACATGACCAGAAGATGGGGGTCACGGTGTCCCTGAGTGGCGCAGGCACTCTGTTGCTGACCGGCCCTACCGCAACTTACATTGCACCGCCGGCGCCGCCGAACCCCAACTCCGTGACTGTAACCGTTACCGCGGCGAACGGTTCCGGCGTCTCCGACTCCGACACTTTTACGATCACCCCGGCAGCGGGACCGGTCGTGAGCATCGCGCCCACCACGTTCACGGTGACGGCGGGCGGTACGCCGTTCACACTGACGGTGTCGGTAATTGGCGATGATCCGACAGACACGCTAACCGCGGGCGTCAGTAGTGGGGGTGGATGTGGTGGAGCCTGCGGTTCCTTCGGGTCCTTTACTGGAACAGTGGGAGGAGGCACGTACCAGGTTCAGTACACTCCGCCCGCTTCCGTGACCACGTCAACGCAACAGGAAGTTCAGGTCTTGTCGAGTCTGGCGAATTCCACTCCGGGAGCGGCGTTCGTGACCATCAATCCCTAGGCCGACGCCCCAGAGCGTGCGCGCCCTGGAGCAGGCGGATAAGAGTCTTCGCGTTTGCGGCGCAGGCCGAAATCGCGGGCGCTGAGATGGACAGAGGTTTACTTCTCTGCTTCCGCCCGGAGCTTTTCCCACACCTGCCGCACTTGTTCGCGCGTCTTCTCCAGCAAGCCGGAGTTGTCGATCACATAGTCGGCGGATTTGATTTTCTCTTCGTCGGAGAGTTGCGCTGCCATGCGGCGCGCGACTTCCTTGCGGGCAGCCCCCAGGTCTATCTTCTGCCGCGCAGCGAAGCGACCTGCGCGTTGCTCCGTATTGCAGGTGACGACGATCAGCCGGTCGAAGCGGTCGCCCGCCCCGGCCTCGAGAATCAGCGCGGCCTCGAGGATGGCCACGGCCTGCGGATCCTGCTGGCCGATGGCGTGCATCCATTCGTCCTGGCTGCGAATGACCATCGGATGCACGATGCGGTTGAGTTCTTCAATGCGGGAGGCGCGCGCGCCTGCCGCATCCGTGGCCGGACCAAACGCGACCTCAGCCAGCTTGCTGCGGTTGACGCTGCCGTCCGGATTCAGAATCTCGCGCCCGAAATGGCGCACGACTTCGTTGTAGACCGCTTCGCCGGGCTGCATGAGCGAGTGCGCGATGCGGTCGGCCTGGACGAGGTGCGCCCCCAGGGCGACAAACATCTCCCCGACCACCGATTTACCGGACGCAATGCCGCCGGTGAGTCCAACTTTCAGCATGCAGTCTCCAATCGAAAAGCGTTCACCACAGAGACACAGAGACACAGAGAAAACCAGGAGGGGAACAAGAACGGGTGTCTCTGTGTCTCTGTGTCTCTGTGGTGAGTTCTCATTGGATGGTCACGCCCGCGACAGCTCGCCCACGCGACTTCCCCGCCGCATCTTGGCTGCTTTCACCGTGTTGACCATGAGCATCGCAATGGTCAGCGGTCCGACGCCGCCGGGCACCGGCGTGATCGCTCCCGCGATCTCGGTGACTTCGGGATGCACGTCGCCGATCAGGGTTGAACCTTTCTTGCGGAAGGTCTCCTCCCGCTTGGCGTGGCCTGCGAAAAATCGCTGGAACTCGGCCGGATCGCTGACCGTGTTCATGCCAACGTCAATCACGGTCGCGCCCGGCTTGACGAAATCACGCGTAATCATGCCGGCGCGGCCAATGGCAGCCACCAGTATGTCGGCGCGGCGGCAGACGCCGGGCAGGTCATGCGTCTTCGAGTGGCAGATGGTGACCGTCGCGTTGGCATTGGTGAGGAGCATCGCTACCGGTTTGCCGACGATATCGCTCCGTCCGACGACCACGGCTTCGCGCCCGGCGATTGCAATGTTGCTTCGCTTCAGGATTTCAACGACTCCTGCCGGCGTGCACGGCACCAGGCCGGGGCGCTGGGTGGACAGGAAGCCGACGTTCATGGGGTGGAATCCGTCTACGTCTTTGGCCGGGTCCACGGCCAGCAGCACTTTTTTCGAATCCACCTGCGGCGGCAGCGGCAACTGCACCAGGATGCCGTCAATTTCCTCGCGCCGGTTGAGATCCTGGACGAGGGCGAGCAGTTCGGCGGTCGTGGCCGATTCCGCTGGCGTGAACTTCTCGCTGTACACGCCGACTTCTTCACAGGCCTTCACTTTGCCCCGCACATAAATCTCCGACGCCGGGTTGTGTCCGACCAGAACGACAGCCAGGCCGGGACGCACTCCCGCGGCGGTCATGGTTTTCACGTCCGCGGCAGCTTCGCTGCGGATTTCTTGCGCGATCCGGGTTCCGTCGAGAATGGTTGCTGGCATGGACTTGGCTTCCGGCGCCCCGCTGCGGGCGTCCGACCCTGAATCTTACACCGCCGGAGGCGCCGAGTGCGTCCAGGAATTACTCACCACGGAGCACAGGGAACCATTGTTGAATTCTGATTGTGGATTGTTGATTGTTGATGAAAACCTTGCTCTCGCGTTCGACCTCGGATGGCGGCGTCGTTCATTCAACAATCAAAAATCAACAATCAAAAATTCCCCCTGTCGTACAATGTCTTCGTCATGATTGCCAAAGACCTGCTGGAAATTCTGGCTTGCCCGGCGTGCAAGCAGGCTCTCGAGTATCGCCAGAACCCGGAAAGCCTGAAGTGCACCCAGTGCCACCGTGTCTATGCGGTGAAGGACGACATTCCCATCATGCTGGTGGATGAGGCGACAATCGAGCCTTAAGTTGACCCACTGCCCCACTCAAGCCAAAACCGGGCTTGAGTGGGCTACATTTCCGCCCCACCTTTGATTGTGTTGCTCGCACACTCATTGCCTTGGCTGCCCCAGCCCTTCGACTTCGCTCAGGGCTGGGCATTCGTGCTGATGGCATCAGGAGGTTGTTGAACTCCGAGAGCTCAGCACCGGGTCCGAGAATCAAAATCTCTCGATTTCGGCAGCATCTTGCCCACCCTTCGAAGACCGCGAAGGGGTGGGGCAGCCCACGTTTCATTAGACCGCCCATCGTCACGCAAGTCCGAGGTAACTGACCGTTCTTTGTAGGAAGCGTTCGGTAGCGACACATTGTGTCAGGTTTGAGATTACTTTCGAGTCTGAAAAGGGGGTACCGGGGAGACTGCAGACGGTCCGATTACTAAATTGGTTGCCTGCAACTTTTGATATTCACAGGGGTTACATGGAACCAGAGGGGTTTTGGGGTCGTATAGAAAAATAAAGAGGCTTTGCGGCAGGCAAATTGCATGCAACTTGAGTAGCTGCCGATGAGTCTAATACCACAAAGAAAGAACCGGTCGGAGTCGGAGGTGATGACGGCCATGAAAGACAAAGACAGATTCACGATGACCGAGCTAGCAGCGCTGAGGAGTGACCTGCTCCAAGGGGGCATGATCGACTCCTACGAGGCAGCGCAGCTGCTGCAAGTGTTTCTGATGGGCCGTGGATATGGGGTTTCGCCCACGGCAGCTCTGGATGCGGCGGGCCGCGTCGAGATGGCAGGGTGCGCGCTGCCCGTCCTGCAGCACGAGTTGGAGAATCTGGCAATGGTGATGTAACGCCCGTTGCACACGGGCCGGTGACCCCGTGCTGCGAAGCAGAGATTTTTGACATTCTGGGTCGGCGATCGAAAACGAAGACCGACCGAACCAGTTCCACAAAGAGAGCCGGGCCAACCAGCCCGGCTTTGTGGTTTTACAGGGTTGTGTGGAGCGGGCACTCTTGCCCGCCAGCCCTCACGATGCTGCGGCAAGCGGGCAAGAGTGCCCGCTCCACATGAGCATTTGTGAAACCAGTTCTAGTTGACGGTTTGGGTCAACGAAACTGTACTGGTCTTAAAGTCTGCGTCGCCATCGTAGGTCGCGCTAATGCTGTGAGTTCCCTTGGCCAGGCTGGAAGTTGTGTACGTCGCCACACCGGCCGTGAGAGCTACGGTTCCCAGCGTCGTTGCTCCATCCTTGAAGGTCACGCTACCCGTAGGCGTACCGGCAAATTGCGGCTTCACCGTAGCCGTAAAGGTGACCGATTGCCCAAAGGTGGACGGATTCAGCGACGACGCCAGAGTGGTTGTGGTGGTGGCCTGGTTCACCACTTGCTTCAGCGCGGCTGAGGTGCTGGTAGTGAATGATCCACCACCGTTGTAGACGGCGGTGATCGAATGGCTGCCGACGGCTAGAGTTGCGCTTGAATACTTGGCTACTCCGCCGGCGAGGGTTACGGTTCCGAGCGTAGTGGTTCCATCCTTGAATGTCACTGTTCCCGTTGGCGTGCCTACGAACTCCGGCTTGACCGTTGCGGTCAGGGTTATCGATTGCCCATAGACCGACGGATTCAACGACGAAGCCAGGGTGGTTTTGGTTGTGGCCTTGGTCAAACCGGATTCGATTTCGAAGAAGGTACCGCCTGTGCTGCTGGAGCCGTGAGTCCCGCCGAACTCGGTCGTGCCGTAGAGGTTGCCGAGGGCGTCGAAGATCAGGCCGGCGTAGGGATTCACGCCGTCCGTGCCGTTGAGGTCGAAGCTGTGCAGCACATCTTCGGTCCAGCCCCCGCCGCCGGTCCCGGGCTTCAACTCGAAGACCATCCCGGCGCCATAGGCGCCCCCGACGTTGGTTGTGCCGTAGAGATTGCCGTTGGCGTCCATGACCAGGTTCGAGGTGGGATTGATCCCATCCGTCGTATAAGCGCCAAAGCTGTGCAGTACGTTCAACGCCCAGCCCCCGCCCACTGGAGACAACTCGAAGAGCGTGCCGTCCAAACCGAAGCCGCTTCCGCCGGCGGTGTCGGTGCCGTAGAGATTACCGGCGGCATCGACGATCACGCCGCCGAGTGGCCGGTAACCGTTCGTGGAGCCGCCGCCGAAGCTGTAGAGCACCTTCTCGGTCCAGCCAGTGCCTACTGGCGAGAGCTCGAAGACCGTTCCCCCTCCTTCCAGATCCTGGCCCGAGCCGCCATCGCTGGTGGTGCCGTAGAGATTGCCTTTGCTGTCGAACGCGAGACCGGCCATCGGGTAGTAACCGTCCGTCTGGCTGAGGTAGCTGAAGCTGTACAGCACTTTCTCGGTCCAGGCGCCGCCGGTTCCGGGCGACAGTTCGAAGACCGTGCCCCATCCGTTGGAAGCGCCGCCGTAGGTGTTGTCGTAGGCGCCTCCGGCCTCGGTTGTGCCGTAGAGATTGCCCTTAGAATCGAAGATCAGGCCGGCCTCCGGGACTTCGCCGTCGGTCAAGGTGCCGCCGAAGCTGTGCAGCACTTTCTCCGTCCAGGTGCCGCCGGATCCGGGTGACAGTTCGAACGCTGTCCCCAGACCCCACGTCCCACCCTGGTAAGTTGTGCCGTAGAGATTGCCTTTGGAATCGAGGACGAGTGGTGAGAGCGGATGCGCCCCATCCGTGCTGGTGGCGCCGAAGTTGTACAGAACCTTCTCGATCCAGGTGCCGCCGCTCGCGGGGGACAACTCGAACACTGTGCCGGCGTAGGTCGTGCTTCCAGCGTACGTAAACTGGTGAGTGCCGCCGTACTCGGTCGTGCCGTAGAGATTACCCTTGCCGTCGGAGATCAGGCCGGTTAAGGGGATATTCCCGTCCGTGGCCGTGGCGCCGAAGCTATACAGTACTTTCGTCGTTGCCGGAACTAACGGGGTGATAGTGTACGTCGCCGAACCCACGGGGCTGTTCGTATATCCCTTGGCTGCCGCGATCGCTTTAATGGTTTCGCTGGCAGTCACGCTGATGGGTCCGGTGTACTTGGCAGAGGTAGTGGTAGGAGTTGTTCCGTTGATGGTGTAGTAGATAGTCGCGCCGGGGGCCGCATCGGTTAGAGTCACAGACTGGGCCAAGGTGTACGTGCCCGGTGTGGGCGAGAACACCGGCGTCGCCGCGATGGTCCCGATTTGATAGTTGGCGATTGCCGTTTGTGACGGCGGCAACGCGCCGGATACGGCGATGGCCGAGATCGTCTCCGACTCCGAAACCGAGATGGGCGCCGTGTATTTGGTGGATGATGAGCTGCCGTTGATCGAGTAGTAGATGGTTGCGCCGGCCGTGGCGTCGGTGAGCTTCACCGTCTGCCCTGTCGTGTAGGCGCCGCCACTGGGCGAAAACTTCGGGCTGGCGGTCACCACGTTGGCGATCTTGAAGACGGTGCCATCCACGGTGGTCGTGCCGCCGGCAGTGGTTGTTCCGTAGAGATTGCCTGCGGCGTCGAAGATCAGGCCGCTGTAGGGGATGTATCCGTCATTGGGGAAGAAGCCGAAGTTGTATAGAATCTTCTCCGTCCAGCCCGTGCTGGAGCGGGTTAATTCGAACACGGTTCCCTGAGTGTGGCCAGTGCCACCGCCGGAAGACGTGCCGTAGAGATTGCCGGCGGCATCGAAGATCAGCGGGCCATAGGGGTAGTCTCCATCCGGCTGGCCGGTAAAGCCGTGCAGGATCTGCACGGTCCAGGAGCCGTCAGGTGAGGGCGACAGTTCGAAGACACTCCCCAGACCTCCGAAGGATGCGTTGGGGCCAC
>Ga0187818_10000823_pt1 | contig 11789 bp, 10 predicted proteins | sample NC_wetland_sal_i_14_FD_130581 | JGI IMG/M metagenome (GOLD analysis project Ga0187818, IMG submission 130581) | Wetland sediment microbial communities from Neuse River Estuary, North Carolina, USA - SO4_3 | ecosystem: Environmental > Aquatic > Freshwater > Wetlands > Sediment | place: USA...
CGATCCCTTGGAGGTGGCGCGGACCGCGGGAATCATGGCGGCGAAGCGCACCGCGGAGTTGATTCCGATGTGCCATCCGGTGCCGCTCTCGCACATTGCTGTGACTCTACGCGTATGCGAGAATGGCGTTTCTGTTGCCACAAAAGTAAAGACCACCGCGGAGACCGGCGTGGAGATGGAAGCGCTGGTAGCGGCCAGTGTGGCAGCGCTCACCGTCTACGACATGTGCAAGGCGCTCGACAAGGGCATCGAAATCCGGGACGTAATGCTGGAACGCAAGTCGGGAGGCAAGAGCGGAGACTACCGGAGAAGCGGCAAGCGGAAATAGTTTTCCAGCAATTGATCACTGATCTATGGCAAGCAACGTCAAAATCCTGCTGGTGGACGACAACCCGATGGTGCTCGGGATGCTGCAGCAAGCGCTCTCGGCGTTGGGCGAGGTCACGGTCGCAACCGACGCCGCCGACGCGTTGTTGAAGGCGGTCGATGATCTGCCGGATGTGCTGATCAGCGACTACCGCATGCCAGGAATGGATGGGCGGCAGTTGCTGGAAAAACTCAAAAGCAGGCCGGCAACCGCCCGGATCGCGGTAATCCTGATGGCCTCGAAGGCCGACATCAGCGAACGATTGTCGATGCAGGATCCGATTGAAGACTATCTGGAAAAACCGTTCTTCCTGAAAGATGCCACGCACAAAATCAAGCGCGTGGTGGACCGGATCGCTCTGGAGAAACTGAGCAAGGCGGCGTCAACCGACGGCATATTGCGCGGCAGCCTGTCGCAGATGAACGTGATTGACCTGGTGCAGTCGCTGGAGATGGGGCGGAAGAGTTGCTTGCTCACGATGACCAACGGCGACGACAAATGCGAGATCTATTTCAGCCAGGGGCAGGCCAAGCACGCCGCGTATGGCCCGATTACGGGAGACGAAGCGGTTTTCAAAGTGCTGCGCTGGACGGAAGGAAACTTCCAGATCGATTTCAAGGGAAAGTCGGCGCAGGAAACGACGACACTGAATACGCAGGGCCTGCTGATGGAAGGATTGCGGCTGCTGGACGAGGCGCAGCGGGACGCAGCGGCTGAGGGTGAAGATGTCCTCCTCGACACCTGATCGCACGCGGGCGGCGGTGCTGACGGTTAGCGATTCGTGTGCGCGCGGCGTAAAGGTGGATCTGTCCGGTCCGGCGGTGGCGGAAGCGCTGGGGCGGCGCAATTTTCAAGTGGTGTTGCGCAGCGTGGTTGCCGACGAGCGCACCGCGATTCAGGAAAAACTGATTGAGTTCTGCCGGTCGGCTCGGCTGGTGGTGACCACGGGCGGGACGGGAATCGCTCCGCGCGACGTGACGCCGGAAGCGACGGGCGCGGTGTGCGAGCGACTGGTGGAAGGGATCGCGGAGCAGATGCGATTGCGGGGAGTGCGCAAGACGCGCTTCGCGGCGCTGAGTCGCGCCGTGTGCGGTGTTCGGGGAACGAGCCTGATTCTGAATCTTCCGGGCAGCCCGGCGGGAGCGGTCGAGTCGCTGGAGGCGGTGATTGATTTGCTGCCGCATGCGTTGGAGTTGATTGCGGGCCGGACGGGACATGAATAAGCGGGCGTCGTTCGCTGATTGCTGTTCGTCGTTCGCAAACCCGCGTCGTTCGCTATGACATATTCTGCGAGCTGTCGGAACGAGCTACTGACGCGAACTGGGGCGGTTGGCGAACAGCGAATGGCGAACAGCGACCGACCTCGGTCTCTCGCGTAAACTGGTTGCACTCACTTGAACAAGATCAAACATTTTGTCCACGCTTACGGCGAGTGGATCAAGCACGTTCTTGCGCCTCTGGGGCCATGGGGGATGCTTGCGTTTGCGGCGGTGGATGGCTCGTTTATGGGTTTGCCGCTCGACGCGATTTTCGTGGGCTACGTTTACCACGATCGCTCTCGGTTCCTGATGTACGTGCTGCTGGGTTCGGCTGGGTCCGCGCTCGGAAGCATCGTTCTCTACGTCATCGGGTACACGGGTGGCGAGGTGCTGTTGCGCAAGCGGCTTTCGGCGGAGCGGTTCGAAAGAATTCACGAATCCTTCGATCACCATGAATTCTGGGCGCTCATGTTTCCGGCGATGTTGCCCCCGCCCACGCCGTTCAAGATTGTGGTGCTGGCAGCGGCGGCGTTTGAAATGAACTTCGCGCATTTTCTGCTGGCGATTTTCTTGGGACGGTTCGTGCGCTTTCTGATTGAGGCGCTGCTGACGCTCTGGTTCGGTCCGCAGATTGTGACCTTGGCGGGGAGGCTTTTCGCGCACCACTTCGTGTGGATTCTGGTGGGGGTCGGAGTGCTGTTGGTGGGTTGGCTGATCTGGCGGCGAGCGAAGCGGCAGAGTAACCTCGATCGCCGGCAGACTGCAGATCCCTCGCTTCGCTCGGGATGACAATTTTAATAAGAATGATTCAGCGAGATGATAGCGCTCGGAAGTGGGGCCGAGCTGCGCTCGGCTTGGACGGGCGAGACGCCCGTCCCCACACGATCCCGTCCCCACACGCGAGCTAAGCCTCAAGGCAGCCGCTAGGCGGCTGCAGTTCCCTGCGGCTTGTGCATGGAGCGGGCGATCACGGTGGCGACGACGGGCAATCCAAACATGACTGCGGTGAAGAGCATATCGCCTGCGAGTCCACGGCGGAAGAACGGCAGGCCGGCGGCGTAGCAGGTCACGAGACCGGGCACGGTCTTGGGATACATGTTCCAGCACGCCCAGACGGCGAAATTACTGAGCAGGAAAAAAGAGACGGAACTGGCGAGCGCGGCTCCGGCGACCCGCAGCCAGTTGGTGTTTTCGCGCAGCCGGCTCCCGAGGAAGAGAATCGCCGCATACCACGCCCAGGTCACGAAATGGTCCCACGAGAATTGATAGGAGTAGACGAATTTGGTAAGGATAACGTCAGAGACGGCCAAGAGTGCAAACGGCACCCACAGTTGGCGTTTGGAACCGCGCGCGCCAAAATAGAGCAGCGCCGCCGCCACCGGCGTGAATCCCCAAGGATGTGGCATAAACGGCATCCGCGCCAAGACCGCAAAAATGACAAATAGGTAAGCGAGCATGATCACCTCGTGGAGAGTCAATTAAGATTGTTGCGCGAGCGGATGCTGGCGGTCAAGGGAAGGGCGAAGAATCCAGTCTCGCGAAATCCATCTGTATAGCGAATCCAGAGTTGCTGTGACCACAGGCAGCTGCCGAGCTGCGCTCGGCTCGGACCCTTCGACTCCGCTCAGGGCAGGCTCGCGAGGGCGCCCGTCCCCACACGAGCGCGGGTTATTGCTGTTACCGGGTTGTCGTACTCGTGCTCCTTATGCCGAAGCGTTCGTCCACCACTTGCAGATCGCGGGTCAGAAACACCATCGCGCCGAGGGTGGCGCGCGCGTTGCGTCCGGGATAGTCGTAGCGGAGATCGCGGAAGCGGACTACGTAGGCGGCGCGGGCGTTCTGGACGGGATCGTTCGCGAGCTGTTCGGTTTCGGTTATGGGATACTGGGCCCAACTCAGGTACACGCGTCCGAGGTAGGTTTTCTTCGCGGCTAGCGTGACGGGCGTTTCTTCGGGCTTGTAGCGAATTTGCATCTGGGCCTCGGGATCGACCTCGGGGGAGAGCGAATCTACGTCCATGGTGGCGAAGAAAGCGGGCGTTTCTACTACTCCATACCAGCGAAACGGATTGACCCAGTAGGGATACGCGGAAACGCGAATCGCATCGGCACCCTGGTAATTGCGCGATTGGAGCGCGGCTACGGCGCGGCGATGCTCGTAGTCGCGAAATCCCCAGTACGCGAATACGGCGAGCAACGCGAGAGTTGCGGCTAGTCTTCCGGGTGGGTTGGCGTGCGGGCCTTTGCGGCGGACGCCGATTTCTTCGTTGATGAGCGAAAACAATGCGGGGAGAATCAGGCCGAGCGTGAGAATGACCAGAAGGACAGGCTCGACGATGAAGACGATGTCCCAGGCAATCCAACGTTCGGAGAACGGCCAGAAGGGGCGCACTCCGTAGTTGGTGGTGAAGTCGAGGAGAATGTGGCTGAGGCCGGCGAGGCAGGCGTAGGCGAAGAGCAATCCCCAGCGCGGGGGAAGGTTGGGATTGCAGGTTTTGCGGCCGCGCAGGCGCCAAAGGAGATAGATGAATGCAACGACCACGGCGGCCACCAGCGGCACGCCCAGGAAAGAATGAGTGAAGCCGCGGTGATGGTTTAATCCGAATGCGGAGCCGCCGAAGCGGCTGAGGACGTCGAGGTCGGGGGCTTCGGCGGCCAGGGTTAACGTGGCGGTCGCCAGCGCGGTTTTGCGGTTGAGTCCGGCGCGGCCCATGGCGGCGCCTAATAAAAAGTGAGTAACGGGTTCCAAAGGCTCTCCTGGCCAAGAGTGTAGTTCACTCGGGAGACGGGGCAAGCCCCGTCTCTACGACATGGTCATGCGGGGACCACCAGCGACAGCGCATCGGGCACCATGGTCATGCGGCCTGGCAGGCGGCCGAGGAGTTCTCCGTCGGCTTCGACGTAGACACGATCTTCGCTATGGCCATCGTTCTTCTCCGGCAGGCGGCAGACGACCTCCGAGCAGCTCACCAGATCGATGCCGTCGATATGCCATTGGCGGCCGATCAGTGCCCCGGCCACATACTGTAGATAAGCATTCCGGCTGGCGGTGCGGCACATCACGGCCCGCAGATCGCTGCAGTCGAGCGAAGCTCCAGGGACCAGTTCGCGCAGGATGTTTCCGAAGTAGCGGATTCTGACTGCCAGCAGTTCCGTCAGCGAGGCGCACTGGCGGTGGCCACTTCCGTTGGCATACTCGACCTCGAAGCGACGCATGTTATACGTCGCCCACAGCTGCCACGCTTTGAGGTAGTAGGCCGTCATGCCCGTACGATTCTTGAGTTGGGAGGTCAGTTTATAGAACAGGTGCGCGTCTACACCGATGCCGGCGGCCACGGTGAAGTAGCGCGATGAGGACTTGCCGTTGAAATCCTCGTACTCAACTCGGCCCAGCGGAATGCGGCGGACTCTGCCCGCGACGGCAGCTTGAGCCGCGGCGCTGGGGCGGAGCGGGATTCCGAGGTCGTGGGCGAGCGCGTTGGCGGTGCCGAAGGGGAGAATGGCGAGCGCGACGGGCGTGCCGGCCAATCCCTGAATGGCATCGTGGATCGTGCCATCGCCCCCGCAGGCAACAACCGTGTCACTGCCGTCCGCCACCGCACAGCGCGCGTTGTCGGTCGCTTCCTGGCTGGAGCGGCAAACTGTAAGTTCGGTGTGAATGCCGGCCGACTGGAGGATGCCAATGGCATGGTTCAGTTCCCGGTCGCGCTTTCTTCCACGGCGGCCAGAGTTGGGATTGAACAGAATGGTGGCTTTGTGCATGCGTCCGGCTAGCTCTGCTTTGAGTTTAGCGCAGGCCCCCACTTCCACGTGCCGAGGTTAGCAGGATGCGGTCAGCATGTGGTTGCTTTTGCGGCCAAATCTGCACTATGCTTGCGCGCAAAGTTAGTGGGGTGTTCGTTTTTCATCACGCTTGATGTCCGGTGGGCACATCTTCAGGAGGTCTGCATGAAACTGCTGACTTTGAAACCTCGCAACCTTGAAACTTTGAAAATTGTCCTCCTCGCGATCTTTCTTAGTCTCCCGATCAGCGCCGCCGCTCAGGGTCACGCCATGGAAACGACGAAGCCGGTCACGATGATGACGGGCCTGGGCGACTTGCATCATCCGGTCTCGACTAAGAACGCGGGAGCACAGGCGTTTTTCGATCAGGGACTGCGCCTGATTTACGCGTTCAACCATGACGAGGCAGCGCGCTCGTTTCAGCAAGCGGCGGAACTCGATCCGAAGCTGGCGATCGCTTATTGGGGGATTGCGGAGGCGGTAGGACCGAACTACAACGATCCGGCGAGCGAAGACCGCTTGAAGCAGGCGCACGAGGCGATTCAGAAGGCGGTGGACCTGAGTAGCAATGCCTCCGAGGCCGAACGCGGCTACATTTTCGCGCTGGCGAAACGCTTTCCAGCGGATCCGAAGGCCGACCTGCGGAAGGCGGCGGAAGAGTATCGTGACGCGATGCGCGAAGTGGTAAAGAATTATCCCGACGATCTTGATGCGGCGACGTTGTTCGCGGAATCGGGGATGGACCTGCATCCGTGGGGATTGTGGCATCAAGACGGGACGCCCGAGGACGGCACGGAGGAGATTGTCGCGACCCTGGAATCGGTGATTAAACGCGATCCCAACCACCTGGGTGCGCTCCATTACTACATTCACGCTGTCGAAGCGTCGAATTCTCCGGAACGGGCTTTGGCTGCGGCAAACCGCCTGGCTTCGCTGGCGCCGGCTGCGGGACACATCGTGCATATGCCTGCGCACGTTTACATCCGCACGGGGGATTACGCGGCGGCGGTGAAAACCAACGAGGAAGCGGCGGCGGTCGATCGATCGTACATCCAGAGGAGCGGTGCGCAGGGCATTTACCCGATGATGTACTACAGCCACAATCTGCATTTCATCGCGATGTGCTCGGCGATGACGGGAGACTACAGGGAATCGCGCAAGGCTGCGGAAATGCTCGCCGCCCATGTGGGGCCGGCCGTCAAGGACATGCCGCCGCTCGAAGGATTCATGACGATCCCCATGGCTGTGAATGTGCGTTTCCACAAGTGGGACGCAATTCTCGCAATGAAGCCGCCCGATGCGGAGATGAAGACGACGGTTGGCTTCTGGCACTTTGCCCGCGGGATGGCACTGGCGGGAAAAGGCAAGATCAGCGAAGCGGAAGCGGAATACAAGATCGTGGCTGAGGCCGAGAAAGCGACGCCGCCGGATGCAATCTTCAATATGCCCATTAACAACAAGACCAAGGACATTCTAAAGATTGCGGAGAACGTTCTGGGCGCGCATCTTCGAACGAGTGCAGGAGCACTTACAAGAACGGGGACTGCGGATCGGCACGGGAACGATCGTGGATGCGACGATCGTGCACGCTCCGAGTTCGACCAAGAACCGGGAGCAGAAGCGCGATCCAGAGATGCAGCAGACGCGCAAGGGGAAGCAGTGGTACTTCGGGATGAAGGCGCATGTGGGCGTGGATCGTAAGAGTAAGTTGATTCATGCGGTGGTGGCGACGCCGGCCAACGTGGCGGATTCGCAGGTACTGCCGGATTTGCTGCACGGCGACGAGACACGGGTGTGGGGCGATCAAGCCTATCGCGGACAGGGCCATGTGCTCGAAGAGTGCGCGCCGCGGGCGCAAGACTTCACCGGCCCGCGGTACCGCTATAAGAACAGGATTGACGAAGTGGAGCGCGCAAAGAACCGCACGAAGGCGAAGGTGCGCTCCAAGGTAGAGCATGTGTTTGCGGTGATGAAGCTGAAGTTCGGGTTTGTAAAAGTGCGCTACCGGGGCATCGCTAAAAATGCGCACCGGCTGTTTGCCACCTGCGCGCTGGTGAACCTGTTTCTGGCGCGCAAGACACTGCTGGGGATGACGGCGGCGTAGTGTCTCTCGAAACCGCCTAAGCGCACGCACGGGGCGGACGCGACGGGGGCGCTACAGCTTTTGAGCTGTACCACATCGCTGGAGGCCATTACTTCTGGCGTCGAGCAACTGCAAGCAACGCTTGTTCAGAGGTTCCCTAGCTAAGAAATGGCTGGACTAGACTCCGTGGTAACAATCGGAAACAATCGATGAATAGAATGACGGGAAGTTGAAAGTTGCGTGGCTTGTCTCTGGTAGTGGTGCAGTGTACAACCTCGCTTTGGCATCAGGTTTGTGTCAAGCTGTGGGTATGGCAAAGAAACGCACCAAAGCCGACAGACTACAGCGGCAGACTGAACAACTGGAAAAAAGGGTGGATCGCCGTCCAGACGAGATCAAGAAAAAGAAAACTGCCCGCGAGGAAGTGAACCAAGCCGCTGCCCAGACCGCGAGAGAAGTGACAGAAGGCCGTTAATTTGGCTGTTGTTCTCCCATGCTCACAGTTTCCTCCACTGACCGGGTCTTTATTCTTGCCGGAGCAGGAGTAAGTGCGGAAAGCGGCATTCCAACTTTCCGTGGTGTGGGTGGCCTCTGGCGAAATTACCGGATCGAGGAGGTCGCTTCGCCCGAAGCTTGGAACCGTGATCCGCGACTGGTGTGGGAGTTCTATTCCATGCGTCGGCGTGTTGCTTCGGCAGCCAAACCGAATCCAGCTCACTTCGCCCTGGCGAAACTTGAAAACACGCTGCAAGAGCGCCTTTTCGCCTGCACCCAAAACGTGGACAACCTTCACGAGCAGGCAGGCTCAAGAAACGTCGTTCACATGCACGGAGAGCTGTTCAAGAGCCGTTGCGGCACTTGCAGCCGCCCTCCTTTTGACGACACGAATCTCTACGAGCCACCCGCCGAAGTCCCCCGCTGCCAATGCGGCGGCCGGATTCGCCCGCACATCTGCTGGTTTGGCGAAGTCCCGTTCGAATTGCATCGAATTTATCGCGCACTCGGTCAATGCACTCTCTTTGTGGCGATAGGAACGTCAGGCGTGGTCGAGCCCGCGGCCAGCTTGGTTGCTCATGTCAATGGTCGTGCGCGGACAATCTACGTCGGGCCGGAGAATCCTGCGAACACATCCTCGTTCACGGAATGTTATTTGGGCAAAGCAGGGGAGGTTCTGCCTGACTTGTTCGGTGCCTTGTGATGGGTTCTAGCTCCTCCTCGGTGCCTGCGCACCGGCCTGTGCGGTTAATCACAGACAGAATGGTTTGAACCGGCTACTGTGAAGGTGCGCATCTGTCTCTTCCGCTCTTTCAGGCGATGCAGGTGCCATCCGCATACGATCCATGCACGACGGCCGTCGCGCCGTAGAAGAGGAGGATTCTATGCCCCTCGATTCTCTGGAACTTCGTACGTCTTTCCAAGTGTTAGGACATCCTTGAGGTGACGGCCGGGGATGGGTCTGCGGGACCGTTGCCCCCAGTGCTGGTTTTTATGTTAGAGTCGGCAACGCAATGGAGGTTGATATGGGACTATTGGCGAAGTCTCGATTCGAGGAACCGCATTCCCTAATCAGCGCCGAGTTGTTGGAGACGCTCCTGGCGGATTACCCGAAACGCGACTTTCAGGTTCGGTTGTGGGACGGCACTACTTGGGGAATGGAAAAGCAGCCGCGCTTCACACTGGTTCTCAAGCATCCGGAGGCACTGCGCGCGATGTTTCTCTCGCCCAGCGAACTCAAGCTGGGAGAAGCCTATATTTACGACGACTTCAACATTGAGGGAGACATCGAAGCCGCCTTCGACTTGGCACACTACCTGCTCGGTCAGGGGCGTTGCCTACGGGGAGGTTTTGATCTTAAAGAACGGCTGCAGAAATGGTCCGCGAACGATCAGCCACGAGCAGGCCCCCACCCCATTGAGTTGTGGGGTTCAGTTCATTCCAAGGATCGGGACCAACAAGCCGTCACCTATCACTACGATCTTCCAGCCGAGTTCTACGCGCTCTGGCTGGATCAGCGCATGGTTTACTCGTGCGCTTACTTCGCCACCCCGGAAGAGGATCTGGATTCGGCACAGCAGCGCAAGCTGGATTACATCTGCAAGAAGCTGCGGCTCTGTCGCGGCGAGCGTCTCCTGGATATTGGCTGCGGTTGGGGCGGATTGATCATGTACGCAGCCGCTAACTATGGCGTGCAAGCCGTAGGGCTCACGCTCAGTGTGCCGCAGGCGGAGATGGCGCGACAACGCCTGCGCGGAGCAGGCCTGAACGATCGATGCCGCGTGGAGGTTTGTGACTACCGTGACATTGACCATGGCCAGCAGTACGACAAAATTGTCAGCGTGGGCATGTTTGAGCACGTCGGCGAAGCGCTCCTGCCGGAATACTTCAACCGAGCGTACGAGCTCTTGCGACCGGGTGGGGTGTTTCTTAACCATGGGATTGCCTATTCCGCCACCTACCGCCGGGAGGGCCCGTCCTTTAGTGACCAGTATGTGTTTCCGGATGCCGAGCTCGTCCCGATCAACACCACGCTTCGAGCAGCGGAAGTGAGCGGGTTTGAGGTCCGGGATCTAGAAAGCCTGCGCGAGCACTATGCCTTGACACTTCACCAATGGGTACAGCGACTGGAGGCCCATGCAGAAGAGGCGCGCAGGATCACGGATGATAAAACTTACCGGATATGGCGCCTCTACATGGCCGGCTCTGCTCACGGATTCCGTACTGGCCGCCTGAACGTGTACCAGACGCTACTCGCCAAGCCACGGCACGGCGACAGTGGTTTGCCGCTGACGCGGGAAGACTGGTACCGCGTCTGAGACACAATCGATCCGATAGACGATTCGTGGAGCCTATCACGGTACCAGGTTCGCCGCGTCACAGCAGTGTTTGACGAGGGTCACTGCGGACCGGCGAGGAGAGGAGTATGGTCAGAATGGATTTGTTTACTCCGTCGCTGCGCTGTCTGCGGCTGCGACATCAGGAGGGGACAAAACCATGCGCGATCCGCCCTCCTACGAGCAACTCAACACGAATTTCGACTGGGCGATCGCTGAGCGCGAGCTAGGCTATCGGCCGGGCGATGTGATCAACATCGGTTGGATGTGCAGCGACCGCCTGTGCCAACTGGGCCTGGCACAGAAGCCGGCGCTGCTTTGGGAAGACTATCAGGGCAACCAGAAGCGCTTCACGTATAACGATCTTCGTGTCTGCTCCAACACCATCGCCCATTTCCTGGCCAGCCTCGGAATTCTCCCCGGCGAGCGGGTGTGCCTCTTTCTAGATCGGGTACCCGAGCTGTACATCGGATTTCTGGGCATTCTGAAGATGGGCGCGGTGGCCCAGCCACTGTTTTCGGCTTTTGGAGACGAATCTCTGTGTGTCCGGCTCAAAGACGCTGGGACGTCGGCGATCATTACGCAGAAGAAACATCTCCATAAGGTCCGCAAGATCCGGGAGCAACTCCCCAACTTGCGGCTCTGCATCGTGGTGGATGCGCCCCAGGCGTCTTTACAGCAACGCGAGACGGCCTTTGCGATGGAACAAGCGTCGCCCGTCGAGCACTTCCCAATCTACCCGACGAAGGCGGAGTCTCCCTCGGTTTTGCACTACACTTCTGGCACCACGGGTCAGCCCAAGGGTGCGCAGCACGTCCACTACTCGATCGTTTCGCAATATCTCACCGCGAAATGGGTGCTCGATCTTCAGCCTGACGACATCTATTGGTGCAATGCCGACCCGGGCTGGGTGACCGGCACTTCGTACGGCATCATCGGTCCCTGGGCGAACGGGATTACACAAGCAGTTCTGGACTCCGGTTTCAGCGCAGAGAAATGGTACGAGTTCATCGAGAAGTACCGCGTTACGGTCTGGTATTCGGCGCCGACTGCTATCCGCCTGCTCATGAAGGAGGGAGCGGAAATCATCCCCAAGCATGATCTCTCCAGCTTGCGCCATCTGGCCAGCGTGGGCGAACCGCTGAACCCCGAGGCCGTGATCTGGTCGAGAGAAGTCTTCGGGAAGCCGTTCCACGACACGTTCTGGCAAACCGAAACTGGCTGCATCGTGATTGCCAACTTTCCCGGGATGGAAATCAAGCCTGGGTCGATGGGCAAACCGTTTCCGGGAATCACCGCAACCGTGCTGGATCCGAAGACTTACGAACCGGTGAATCGGATCGCTGCGGCAGGTCTGATTGCGCTGCGCCCAGGCTGGCCGTCGCAGATTCGCGGCTATTGGAACAATGCCGCCGGATACCAGGCCAAATTCAGGAATGGATGGTACCTGTGTGGCGACCGCGCCTC
>Ga0187818_10000824_pt1 | contig 11787 bp, 9 predicted proteins | sample NC_wetland_sal_i_14_FD_130581 | JGI IMG/M metagenome (GOLD analysis project Ga0187818, IMG submission 130581) | Wetland sediment microbial communities from Neuse River Estuary, North Carolina, USA - SO4_3 | ecosystem: Environmental > Aquatic > Freshwater > Wetlands > Sediment | place: USA: North...
CTTTGGTTTCGGGGCGTTTTTCTGCTGCTCGCGCGCCTTACGTGCTGCCGCTGCGACATCATCGGAGCTTTGGTCCTGAGCCGGCAGAGAAAAAGCGGCTAGCCCGAACAGGGTAGCGAGTGCGGCAAGGCGGAAAAGGGTTGGCAAACGCATTTCGACTGACCTCCACCGGAGCGGGCGGGAAGCTCCCAAGACGCGGCCAATGACGGCCAAGTCTTATTTTACCTCGTTACGGGGAGGAGGGGGTGGAGATACGCGTAAGGGTAAATGCGAGGCGAATCAAGGGCGGTAGTCGAGATAGCCGGGCGAAAGGGTGAAGCCGAGCCAGGGAAGGGCATAGACGATGAGCAGCGCGGCGATGCCCAGGAATGAACCCAAGGGCAGCTGGTATTGTGCGGCGAGAGCACAGCGGAGGGCGGTGACGCTGCCAAGGCCGCGGCGGTGGGCGCGTTCGGCGAGATCGCGCTGCCAACCAAAGAGATAGAGGAAGGAAACCATGCCGAGTCCGACGATGCTGCCCAGGAACGTGCCGATCAGGATGGTAAGGAACGCTCCACGTATGCCCAGGAAGGCGCCGACCATAGCCATCATTTTGACATCGCCCATGCCCATGCCATCGCGCTTCCGAACGAGCTTGTACAACATGGCGGCTCCCCAAAGAAACAGGCTGCCGACGGCGGCACCCATCAGGGCATCGAGAACGCCCTTCATCATGGCGGGAACCTGGCGAATATAGGGCCCGAGAAGGGACAAGCGATCAGGGGGTATCTGCGTGGCGAAGGCGAGCGCTATGCCGAAGCCGAACCAGTTCACCACATCGGGAAGAAGGCGCACGCGGATATCGGTGACGATAAGGATGATCATCAGGCAGCCGAAGATGAGAAATTTGAAGGTGGGCAGCGTAAGGCCGAAGGTGTAGCAGGTGAGCACAAAGAACAGGCCGGTGAGGAATTCGACGATGGGATACATCGGTGAGATGGGCAGATGGCAATTGCGGCATTTGCCGCGGAGAAGGATCCAACTGAGGACGGGGATGTTGTCGTGAGGCTTGATGGGTGTTTGACAGCGCGGGCAGTGGGACGCTGGGGAAATAATGGATTCGCCTTCCGGAATGCGGGAGATGCAAACATTCAGGAAGCTGCCGATGACGATGCCGAAAAGGAAAAAGAAGAACGGAATCACAGAATTGACTGTGCCACAGGCGCGGGAAGGGCTCAATGCGGGGAGCAGCGGCGCGTGTCGGATGGCTAACGGGAGGAGGGCAGTCTAAGAGTTTAAGGAGAACGAAGAGAAAAGACTGACGCAGAGGACGCGGAGTTCGCAGAGAAGAGCGGAGAAAACAGATTCGGAGAGAATGGACATAAACGGGAAAGGAGAAGAGGCGCGGTACACTGAGAGCATGGCGATGAGCAGGTACGAGCATTGGATACGGCGGTACGAGCACCGGCGATGGACGACTGACGATAACCGCATGGTGCGGTCGTTTGAATGGGGGTTGGAGCATATCCTTAGCGGACAGCGCGCTCATGACGATCCGCGAGCTATTTTTGCGGAGTTTGCGAGCGAGGCGATTGCCCGGAGTGAGGAGTGGTATGCGCTGGGGGAAGTGAGCGACTACCGGCTGGACAGCGAAAATGTGCTGACTTTTACGAGCCCGGTGGAGTCGCCATGGCCAGAGAACAATACCGTGCATGCGCAGTTTTTTCCGGCACGAAAAGCGGGCCCGGCGGTGCTGATCCTGCCGAACTGGAACGCGAAGTGGCACGGGCAGGTGGCGCTGTGTCACTGGCTGCAGCGGATTGGCATTAGCGCGATGAAAATGAGTCTGCCTTACCACGATAGGCGTATGGCCAAGGGACATGAGCGCGCGGATCAGTTGGTGGGGCCAAATATCGGGTTGACGATTGCGGCTAATCGACAGGCAGTGCAGGATGCGCGTGCGTGTCTTACCTGGTTGGAACGGCAGGGGTACGACCGGCTGGGAATCTTGGGAACGAGCATTGGATCGTCGGTCGGATACATCACGCTGGTGCATGATGAACGGGTTCGCGCGGGCGGATTTTTTCATGTGTCCACCTATTTTGCGGATGTCGTCAGTCAGGGCATGACCACGAACCACGTGTGGGAAGCGCTGCGGCACGAGGTGAGCGTGGAGGAATTGAGAAGATACTGGGCGCCCATAAGCCCGATGCCATACGTGGAAAGAGGAATGGGCGCGCGACGAAGCACGTTCATGGTGTACGGCAGGTATGACCCGACGTTTTTACCGGAATTGACACGGAAGATGCTGGAATCGTTGCGGCGACACGGCGCGGAGCCGCGGACGCTGGAGCTGCCGGTGGGGCACTACTCGTTGGAGCTGGCGCCGTTTAGCTATATCGCGGGATGGCGGATGATCACATATTTTCTGGAAGCACTGGGGTGAGGCAGTTCTTAACTAGTGGAGGATTTGGGCGAAGGCGGCATAGGCTACTTGGCTGGCAATGGCGTTGATGTCGGGGGCTAGGGAGCGGTCGGCGGTGAGTTTGGGGGACGTGGCGCGGACGGCGGCGTAGGCTTTTTGGGCGAGGGCGCCGGTTTGCAGCGGGGCGAGGAGGTCGATGCCCTGGCAGGCACAGAGTAGTTCGATGGCGAGGATGTGGCGGAGATTGTGGAGCATGCGTTCCAGGCGGCGCGCGCCACTCATGCCCATGGAGACGTAATCTTCCTGATTGCCTGAAGTAGAAATCGAGTCGACAGAATGAGGCGTGGCAAGAGCGCGATTTTCGCTGGTGAGCGCGGCGGCGGTAACCTGCGCGATCATGAAACCGGAATTCAGGCCGGGATCGGGCGTAAGGAATGCCGGCAGCATGCTGGTGAGCGGGTTGGTCATCTGCTCGAGGCGGCGCTCGGAAATACCGCTGAGCGTGGCGAGGGCGATAGCCACCTGATCAGCGGCCATGGCGAGCGGTTGGCCATGGAAATTGCCGCCGCTGATGATGTCGCCAGCGCCGTTTTCCTTCACAAACACAAGTGGGTTGTCCGTCGCACTGTTAAGTTCAACGAGGGCCACTTCGCGCGCTTGCAAGAGCGAGTCACGGACTGCGCCGTGCACTTGTGGAGTGCAGCGGAGGCTGTAGGCGTCCTGAACACGCTTGTCAGCGTCAGGGGAGCGGTGGGATTCGCGGATCTGGCTGCCTTCGTTGAGATGCGCGAGGCTGCGCGCGGTGGTGGCGGCGCCGGAATAGGCGCGGGCGTGCATAATGCGGGCGTCGAATGCGCCAGGGCTGCCACGTAGGGCGTCGAGGGACAGCGAAGCCGCCACGTCGGCGGTGTCCGCGAAAATATCCGCTTCGCGTAGCGCTAGGCTGAGCAGGGCCAACATTCCTTGTGTGCCATTGAGGAGCGACAGCCCTTCCTTCGCTTCGAGGGCCACGGGCGCAATGCAGGCGCGCTTCAAGGCTTCGCCGCCGGGCAGTTTTTGATTTTTGTAGATGGCCTCGCCTTCGCCGATGACTACCTCAGCGAGGTGCGCGAGAGGCGCAAGATCGCCAGAAGCACCGACCGAGCCTTGCGATGGAATCACAGGATGCACGCCATTGTTGAGCATGGCACAAAGTGTTTCGACAACGACGGGCCGCACGCCGCTGAGGCCTTTGGCGAGGGCGTTGGCGCGCAGGAGAATCATGGCACGGGTTTCGGGCTCGGAGAGCGGGGCGCCGACACCACAAGAATGGGAACGCACAAGATTGACCTGGAGCTGGCGAACTTGTTCAGGGGAGATGCGCACGCTGGCGAGCTTGCCGAAGCCGGTGTTGATGCCGTAAGCGGTCTGGCCCTCGGCGAGGAGCTTGTCGACCACGGCGCGAGAAGCCTTCATGCGGGCCATGGCGTCAGGGGAAAGCGAAACCGCTTCACGCTGAAGTGCGACAGCGTAGAGCTGAGAGAACGTGAGATCGTTGCCGGTCAGGACGACGCTCATGCTGGACTCCGGTCGGGAGGAAGAGAAGCAACGATCGAAAGAAAGGCCCGCTTGTATTTGTCTGGGAAGTGCTTGACATGGCCGGCGCGGCTGCAGGCGATGTGGACGGTGTGACCAGTCGCGAGCAGCTTCTGATCTTCCCCGCGGAATAGTTCGTAGCCAAATTTGAGGACGCGATTTTTGGCTTCGAGAATACGCGTGCGCACCGTGAGGATCTCGTCGTAGCGGGCGGGATGATGGTACCGGCAGTGGGCGTCGGCAACGACGATGTAAGTGTCGTCCTGGATTTCCATTTGCCTGTAATCGAAGCCGAGGGAACGCATCAGTTCGACACGGCCGACTTCAAACCAGATGAAGTAGTTGGAATGGTACACCACGCCCATTTGGTCAGTTTCGGCGTAGCGCACACGGACGGTGACATCGTGATGTTCGATCATGGTCGTTGGGAACCCAGGCGGGTGCAGCGGCGCCGGAGCACAAGGAATAGTATGCCGGAAGAAGGCGAAGAATCGAAACTCGATGCTTGTAGCTCAGGCCTTCCAGGCCTGAGGGTTTCCAATAATGAGAACACGGAACTGGGCCGTACGCAATGGATGTCGCCCATAGTTGAGTGTCGTGCTGGGGATGGGAACCCCTCACCCATGAAAGCGGTGAGCTACAAGCTAGTGTTTTCCGGTTTCCCCATGCCAGATGGGCTTGCGCTTTTCTAGAAAGGCGGCTATGCCCTCCTTGAAGTCGGGGGTGCAGCGGACGCGGGCGCTTTCCAGTACGGCGCGTTCGAGGTCGTGATCGACACTGGCCGCGGCGGCGGAGACAAGTAGATGCTTGGCGCGGGTGATGCTGCTGGGACTGGCGGCGAGAATGGTTTCCGCGAGTTGGTGGGCGCGATTCATCAAATTCTCGGGGGAAACGATTTCGTTGACGAGGCCCATTTCCTTGGCCTCTGTAGCCTCAATAAGGCGGCCGGTGAGGAGCAGGTCGCGAGCGCGCTTCTCACCAACCTGGCGCGTAAGAAACACGGAGACGATGGCGGGCAGGAATCCGATTTTCACTTCCGTATAGCCGAATTTTGCTTCGGGAACAGCCAGCGTGAAATCGCAGAGCGTGGCGATGCCGCATCCCCCGGCGAGGGCGTGGCCATTGACGGCGGCGATGATGGGCCTGGAAAAGCTCCAGATCTTGCGGAACATTTTGGCGATGCGCCTGGAGTCCTCCTGATTTTCAGAGGCCGTCTGGCGCGCGATGGATTGAAGGAGTTCCAGATCGATGCCGGCGCAGAAGGCTTTGCCGTTGGCGGTGAGGATGACGACGCGCGTGTGGGTTTTTTCGATTTCGTCGAGCGCGGATTGCAGCTCGGCAATCATTTGTGTAGAGAGGGCGTTGCGTTTATCCGGCCGGTTGAAAGTGATGGTGGAGAGATGGCCGGAAGTTTCGAGAAGGAGAGTTTCAAAATTCATAACGAGCCCCCTTAGCTGGCAATGGCGCCGTGCGCGTACTTGGCGCGAATCTCGTTGGTCATTTGGATGACGCTGGCTAGTTTAGCGCCATCGAGGCTGGGCTGCGCACCGGCTGTGACGAGAGCAGCAAGAACGCTTTCCGTGGGGATATTGCCGACGAGCTCATCGCCCGCGAAGGGACAGCCGCCGAGACCGGTGAGTGCTGAATCGAAACGGCGGCAACCGGCTTGGTAGGCGGCCAGGATTTTAGCCTCGGCGGCATCGGGGCGCGAATGGAGGTGGACGCCGAGTTCGATGCCGGCGACGTGATCTTTGACTTGCGTGTAAAGGTCGTGAACGAGTTCGGGAGTGGCGGTGCCGACGGTGTCCGCGAGGGAGACGGTGGTGACGCGGATATCTTTGAGCCAGTCGAGCGTATCTTGTACGATTTCGGGGCCCCAGGGCTCGTCGTAAGGATTGCCGAACGCCATGGAAATATAAACGACCAGGGATTTGTTGGCGGCTTTGGTTTCACGCTTGAGAGTTTCGACGAGCGCGCGGGATTCGGCGCGACTCATGTTGGCATTGGAGCGGCGGAAATAGGCGGAAATGGAGTAAGGGTAGCCAACGGTGGAGACGCCGGGAGTGGCTAGGGCGCGCTCGAGACCCTTTTCGTTCACGACAATGCCGATAATTTCGGGGAGCATGCTGCCGTCGGGAAAGGAAGCGAGCAGCCTTGCCATGACTTCCTCGCTGTCGGCCATTTGCTTGACGTGCTTGGGCGAGACGAAGCTGACGGCGTCGATGTGCTGAAAGCCGGCGAGAATCAGCGACTTCAGATACTTAGCTTTGGATTCTGTGGGAATGAAATCCGGAAGGCCTTGCCAGGCGTCGCGCGGGCACTCAATTAGTCTGATTTTTTCGATCATGTCGTCCACGAAACCAAGAGATGGAATCGAACAATAAAACAACAAATGCGACGAGCGTCAGAACAAAAAGAACCCAAACAGCGCCATGCAGCGTGAGAGGAAGCGGCATGTCTTCAAAATACCAGTTTCCACCAATATGCTTGCTTTGCTCATAGTGCCAGCAGCCAAAAACGGCATACAGATGGGCAGTGTCGCCAGCAGAAGAATCCATCCGCGTTTGCGCATTGCATTCAAATTTTACCATTCAATCAGCTTTTCCTTGCGACTACGTGTGACCAACAGAAACCTGTAGCTCACCCCTTTGAGGGGTGAGGCTTTTCCGATTTGAGGGCGGCGAGATTCGTCAAAGGCCACGGGTCTCTTGTCGTTCTTATTTGCCTGTACAACTGGAAACCCTCAGGCCTCGAAGGCCTGAGCTGCACGGTTGTCGCACTTCAGGTTTGCAGCACGCCGGTTTTGAATTCGCGGATCTCGCTATTGAGAGCGGCGGCTTGGAGGGCCCAGATTAGGGCGTCGCGGGTTTGGGCGGGGTCGATGATGGCATCGAGCCAGAGACGGGCGGCAGCGTAGCGCGGGTCGGTCTGGTGCTCATAGGTGGCTTTGATGGAATCGAGCAATTCCTTTTTTGCTTTCTCGTCGACTTTCTTCCCTTCGCGCTCGAGTTGTTTGATTTTGATTTCGGCCAGCGTGTTGGCGGCCGCGTCGCCGCTCATCACCGCAAATTTGGCGGTGGGCCAGGCGAACATGAAGCGCGGGTCGTAGGCTTTGCCGCACATGGCATAGTTTCCTGCGCCGAAGCTGCCGCCGAGAATGACGGAAATTTTGGGAACCACGCTATTGGCAACGGCGTTGACCATTTTCGCGCCGGCGCGGATGATGCCGCTCCATTCAGCGTCCTTGCCGACCATGAAGCCGTTGACGTCGTGGAGAAAAATCAGCGGGATGCGGTTCTGGTTGCAGTCCAGGATGAAGCGGGCGGCTTTCTCGGCGGATTCGGTGTAGATGACGCCACCGAACTCGATGCGCTTTTCGTCCGAGTGGGGCGCGTGCGTCTGAACGTGTTTCTTCTGGTTGGCGAGGATGCCGACGGCCCAGCCGCCGATGCGCGCGTAGCCACATAGCAGGGTCTCGCCGTACTCGACGCGGTATTCCTCGAAGACGCTGCCATCGACAAGGCGAGCAATGATTTCGCGCATGTCGTACTGCTTGCCGGGATCGCCCGAAAAGACGCCGTAGAGTTCGCCGGCGGGATAGAGAGGTTCGGCGAGGCGTGTGTGGCTGAATATCGGTGGGTCCGGCGCGCCCATTTTGTCGACGATGGCGCGGATGCGCTTCAGGCAGGATTCGTCGTCGGGCTCGCGGAAATCGACGGTGCCACTGATTTGCGCGTGCATCTTCGCACCGCCCAGTTCTTCGGCGGAGGATTTTTGGCCGATGGCGGCCTGCACGAGCGCAGGGCCGGCGAGAAACAGGCCGGAGCCTTCAGTCATCAGGATGTGGTCGCACATCACCGGGAGATACGCGCCGCCGGCAACGCACATGCCCATGATGGCGGTGATTTGCGGGATGCCCATTGCGCTCATCACCGCATTGTTGCGGAAGACGCGGCCGAAATCGTCGGTGTCCGGGAAGACATCTTCCTGCAGAGGAAGAAACACGCCGGCGGAATCGACCAGATAAATCGTGGGAATGCGGTTGTCAATAGCGATGTTCTGCGCGCGAATGACTTTCTTGGCGGTCATGGGAAAGAACGCGCCGGCTTTCACTGTGGCGTCATTGGCGATAATCATGAACATTCGGCCGGAAACGCGGCCCAGGCCGGTGATGGTGCCGGCAGCGGGAGCGCCGCCCCATTCCTCGTACATTTCATAGGCGGCGTAGATGCCGAGTTCAAAGAAATGCGTGCCTGGGTCGATGAGCGCGGCGATGCGTTCGCGGGCAGTGAGGCGATTTTTCTTGTGTTGCGAATCGATTGCTTTCGCGCCGCCGCCTTCGCGAATTTTTTCCTCTTCGTTTTTCAGGCTGGTGAGAAGAGAGACCATTTGGTGGGAGTTCTTCTCGAATTGCGGGGATTTGGGATTGACGGTGGTTTTCAGAACGGAAGCGGACACGCGGTGACCTCGCCTCGGAAATAAAGACGCTTAAGTATACGGAGTAACTGCGAGGAGAAGCAAAAGGCAAGGGAGACAAATTGTAGCTCAGGCCTTTGAGGCCTGAGGGTTTTCGCAGCGCCGGCAGGGTTGTTGCGGGCCGAAGCAAAACTGTTCATGGTTTGCTGGGTTGCCGCGGTAGGGGAAGGCCTCACCCCTGAAAGGGGTGAGCTACAGGATATAACTGTGGGAGTGAGATAGGCTCGCGATATGGATTACCCCATTTTGAACTTGGAGTTGGCGCGGGAGATCGAACTGGCGGAAGCCGAGGCGGCGGTTGGGTGCGCGCAAATGATGATGAGCACGCAGGCGGAATCGGTGGGCGCAGTGGAAGCGATTGCGGGGGGATACGCTGTGCATTGTGGGGCCAACAACCCGGTCACACAGGCGGTCGGGCTGGGATTGCGCGGGCCGGTGAGTGCGGAAGAGTTCGACGCGCTGGAGGCGTTCTATTTTTGCCGCAATGAGCCAGTGCGCGTGGAAACGTGTCCGCTGGCGGACGCGAGTCTTCTGGAGCACTTCAAGGAACGCGGGTATCACGTCAGCGAGTTTTCGAATGTGATGGTGCGGCCGGTTTGCCGCGGGGCAATCGCGACTCCACCGCCGGGACTCGAGATCCGACAAGCGAGCAGGGACGAACTGGACCTGTGGGTACTGACGGTGGCGCAAGGATTTGCGGAAAATTATCCGGTGACGCAGGAGCTTCTGAGCGTGATGAAAATGTTTGCCCTAGGCAAAAATACGGAGTGTTATCTCGCGAGCTTTGATGGACGGGTTGCGGGCGGAGCAACACTGGCTGTTCGAGGGCGAATTGCGGGGTTGTTCGGGGCGAGTACGCTGCCGGAATTCCGGAGGCGGGGTGTGCAGACCGCGCTTTTGCAGGCGCGGCTGCGGAGGGCGGAGGAGGCGGGCTGTGAATTGGCGATGAGTTTGGCTCAGCCGGGGAGCGCTTCGCAACGGAACATTACGCGGCAGGGGTTTCAGACGTTGTATACGCGGGTGAAATTTGAGAAGGGTGTGAAGAAGTAAGGAAGAGAAGGCCATGTAGCTCAGGCCTTTGAGGCCTGAGGATTTTCGCAGCGCGTCGAGAACAATGTTGCCCGTGGCGAATTGAATTGCCGGGGATCGGAAAACCTCACCCCTCAAAGGGGTGAGCTACAGGCGCTGTATTATGCGCGGACGACGCGGGAGTGGATGAAATCGATGATGTCCTGTGTGGAGGTGCCGGGTAGGAAGATTCCGGCGATGCCGGACTGCTTGAGGGCGGGAATGTCGGCTTCGGGAATGATGCCCCCGACGAGGACGGTAACGTCGTGCATGCCCTTTTCGTGGAGGAGTTTCATCAGCTGCGGGCAAAGGGTGTTATGGGCGCCGGAAAGAATGGAGAGGCCGATGACGTCTACGTCTTCCTGGGCGGCGGCGGAGGCGATCATCTCGGGGGTTTGGCGCAAGCCGGTGTAGATGACCTCCATGCCGGCATCGCGAAGGGCGCGGGCGATGACTTTGGCGCCGCGGTCGTGGCCATCAAGGCCGGGCTTGGCAATCAGCACGCGTATTTTCTTCTCGGGCATCTGTTCTTCTCTCTGGATCAGGTGACGGCGACTTCTTCGTAGGCGCCGAAGACCGTGCGCATAGCCTCGCAGATTTCGCCGAGCGTGGCGTAGGCTTTTACCGCGTCGTAGATGAAGGGCATTAGATTGGCGCTGCCTTCGGCGGCCTTGCGCAAGGCAGTTAGGCGGCGCTCAACTTCCGTGGAGGAGCGCTCGGCGCGCAATTTGTTCAGTCGCGCGGCCTGGCGGTGCGCCACGGTTTCGTCAATCTGCAAAATTTCGATGGGCTTTTCCGGTGTGACGTATTCATTGACGCCGACGATGATCTTTTCTTTTTTGTCCACGGCCATCTGGTAGCGGTAGCTGGCTTCAGCGATTTCGCGCTGCGGATAACTTTTTTCTATGGCCGCGACCATGCCGCCCATCGCGTCAATCCTGCGAATGTAATCCCATGCGCCTTGCTCGGCCTCGTTGGTGAGCGCTTCGACGAAGTAAGAGCCACCCAGGGGATCGACGGTGTTGGTCACGCCAGTTTCGTGCGCGATGATCTGCTGCGTGCGCAGGGCAACAGTAGCCGCGAATTCCGTGGGCAGCGCCCAGGCTTCGTCGAGCGAGTTCGTGTGCAGCGATTGCGTGCCGCCAAGCACACCAGCAAGCGCTTGAATGGCGGTGCGCACCACGTTGTTTATAGGCTGCTGCGCAGTGAGGGAGCAACCCGCGGTTTGCGTGTGGAAACGCATCGACCAGGAGCGCGGATTGGTTGATTTGTAGCGCTCGGTCATGGCCTTGTACCAGATGCGGCGCGCGGCACGGTACTTGGCAATTTCCTCGAAGAAATCGTTGTGAGCGTTGAAGAAGAAAGAGAGTTGCGGCGTGAATTCGTCAACAGAGAGCCCGCGGCGCATGGCCCATTCGACATATTCCATTCCGTCGCGCAGGGTGAAGGCGAGTTCCTGGATGGCGGTTGAACCGGCCTCGCGGATGTGATAGCCGCTGATGGAGATCACGTTGAATTTCGGCGTGTGCTTCATGCCGAATTCGAAGGTGTCAATCACCAGGCGCATGGAAGGTTCGGGCGGGTAGATGTATTCCTTCTGCGCGATGTACTCCTTCAGGATGTCGTTCTGAAGTGTGCCGGAGATTTTCTTCCAGTCCGCGCCCTGCTTTTCCGCAACCGCAAGGTACATAGCCCAGATGACCGCCGCGGGAGAATTGATGGTCATCGAGGTGGTGACATCGGCGAGCGGAATTTGATCGAAGAGAACTTCCATGTCCGCTAAAGAGCTGATGGCGACGCCGCATTTGCCCACTTCGCCCTCGGAGAGCGGGTGGTCAGAGTCGTAGCCCATCAGCGTAGGGAGATCGAAAGCAGTGGAAAGCCCGGTCTGTCCGTGAGCGAGGAGATAGCGGAAACGTTGGTTGGTGTCCTCGGCGGTGCCGAAACCGGCGAACTGGCGCATGGTCCAGAGGCGCGTGCGATACATGCTGGGGTGAATGCCGCGGGTGTAGGGAGGCTCTCCGGGATAGCTGAGGTCGCGAGAGGGATTCCACCTCTCGAGATCGGCTTCGGTATAAAGGCGGCGGATCGGATAGCTGGAAGTGGTTGTGAATTCCTTCTGGCGCTCGGGACTTTTCGCTAGAGTGGGAGCAAGCGTGTTTTTCTGCCAGGCTTTTTCGGCAGGAGAAGGCTTGCGGGAGTTCGCCCGCGTGGCCGGGGATTTCGTTTTGATGTCCGACGGCTCACTCATTGGATAGCGCTCC
>Ga0187818_10000827_pt1 | contig 11781 bp, 7 predicted proteins | sample NC_wetland_sal_i_14_FD_130581 | JGI IMG/M metagenome (GOLD analysis project Ga0187818, IMG submission 130581) | Wetland sediment microbial communities from Neuse River Estuary, North Carolina, USA - SO4_3 | ecosystem: Environmental > Aquatic > Freshwater > Wetlands > Sediment | place: USA: North...
AAATGAAGCCCGCGGTGACCATGACGATAAAGATGAACGAACAGACGTAAACGGAGGCCATCCAGAGCTTTTCGCGGCGCGCCGTCCAGAGAGCTTTGCGGCGGGCGGCGCCGGCGGGCGGCAGCTCCACGGGCTGTCGGCTCTTCATTTCAAACAGCACCATCAGCGCCGCCAGCACCAGGATCGTAATAAAGAAGAAGAGGTCGTTGCGGACGATGGGGCCAATGATGGCCATCTCCTGGCGAGAGTGGGGGAACCACTCGACATTTTCGGAGAGTTCGTGCAGGCCGGCGATCACCAGCTGAGCCGCCACTAGAAACAGGATGGCGGTGGTGACGCGGAAGAATTTCTGCAGATTGATTTTGACGCTGCCCTTGACGAACATCACGCCGAAGAAAATGGCGACGACCACGCCGAGAATGGTGCCGATGAAGCTGAGCAGTTCGCTCGAATTGAGCGTGACGGCAGAGAGGATGAGAACAGTTTCGACGCCTTCGCGCAGGACCATCAGGAAGACGAAGAGGAACAGGCCGATCCAGGCGTCTTCGCGGGCGAAGAGGCCGACTTTGCCTTCGATCTGACCTTTGAGCCTGCGGCCCGTCTTCATCATGAAGACGATCATGGTGACGACGAAAACGGCAGCCACCAGCATGACCCAGCCTTCGAAGATGTCCTGATTCCACTTGAGTCGGGAGAGGACGACCGCCAAGGCGATGGACCCGGCAAAGGCGGTGCCAAGAGCCGCAAAGACGGACTTGCGCAGGTCATTGCGGCCGATCTTCGCCAGATATGCCAGCGTGATGCCGACGATCAGTGCCGCTTCAACGCCTTCGCGGAGAGTAATGATAAAAGCCTGGAGCATCTAACGCGCAACCTCGTTCAACCTGGAAACACCTGAGAAAGTTCTGATTCAGGGTCCTCCGTGCACCTCTGTGCACCCCGTGGTTCGTGCTTTTCGAAGGTACCTAAACCGGAGTCCCGGTCGAAAAACGCCAAGTTGAAAATGAATTTCAATTTCAATACGGATAGGATACGAGGTCAAGGCGAGCCGGGTCAACGCGCAGGGTCACCAATGGCTGTGACTCGCATCACACGGGGAATCGCGGCATTGAACGGTATTTCGCAGGAACACCCCGCATTGCCGGCGTCATTCCGCATCCATAAACCTGACTCCATCGAAAGCCGAAAGCCGGCTTATCCGTTACACTTCCTTTTCTATGTCCCTTCGCCGGCTGTTCGGGAAAAAACAAAAGCAGGAGCACAAGATCCTGCGCCAGATCGAGCGCGCAGGAGACCAACTGCAGCCGGAGTATCACCGGCCCACGCCCGAGTGCCCGCATCCGGAGCGCTGGAGCATGTTCGACTCCATGACTGCCGAGGCCGAAGTGCTCGAGTTCCTGCGCACCGTAGTCACCACGGTCAAGCCCGAACTCGTCGTCGAGACGGGCACGTTCAGCGGCATCAGCACGCTGTGGATCGCCGAAGGCCTCAAGGCCAACGGCCGCGGGCGCGTTGTCACCTGCGAATTCGATCCCAAGGTTTTCGAAAACGCCAGGGCGCGAATCGCCGCTTCGGGCCTCGCCGACTGGATCGAATTGCGCAACGAATCCAGCCTGGAAATGAAGGTCGAAGGCACCATTGACCTCTTCTTCAGCGACAGCGATCTGCCGATCCGAGAGCAGGAAATCCGGCGCTTCCTGCCGCAAATCAATCCCTGTGGCCTGATCCTGATGCACGACGCCAGTTCGCATTTGAAAATCGTGCGGGAGGCCGCAATGAAGCTGGAAGGCGAGGGCCTGATTTCTGTGGTGCTCCTGCCGACACCGCGCGGGCTGGTCGTCGCCCAGAAACGTGAGGGCCGAGAGTAGGGGCACCCTTTAGCGTCGTTTGGCAGGTTGACCAACGTGTCCGCCAATTGCCTGGGGGCGCCATGTTTGCTTTCTTGTACGGGTACCCCCGGCCCTCGCCAAAGCGTGGATGCAATTTCCAATGGCCTAGCGGCACGAGTACTCGTGCCCTTCCCTTTCCGCTGTCAAACAACGTTTTCCGCAGCCTGCTAACGCTCAGCCTACGCCCACCGTGGTCTGGACTTTTACTTTCCGCAGAAACTCGGCGGCATCTTCGGGGATTACCGTGTTGATGAACATCCCGGAGCCGAGCTCGAAGCCCGCGACGCGCGTCAGGCGCGGGATGATACTCATATACCAGTGGAAATACCTCACGCCGACGCACTCTGCAGGCGCCGTACGGATCGTGAAATTGTAGTCTGGATTCTCCAGCCCGAAGTACAGCTTCGCCAGCAGGGTGCGCAAAACCCGTCCCAGGTCGGTGATTTCCTTGGCACTGATGTCGCCGAAGCTGGCCATGTGGCGGCGCGGATAGATGTGCGTGAAAAAAGGCGAGGGAGAAGCAAATATTTCGAGCGCCACAAAGTGTTCGCTCGCCAGGACGATGCGTTTCTGTTCCTGCAGCTCTTCGTCGATCAGCTGGCAGAATATGCAGCAGCCATAATCGTCGTAGTGGCGCAGCGCTTCCTGAAAGCGCTGCCGCACCTGGTAGGAAATGACGGGCGTGGCGACCAGTTGGGAGTGCGAGTGTTCGAGGCTGGTGCCGGCGTCGGCTCCGTAGTTTTTGAAGATGGTTACGTGTGCGATGCGCGGATCGAGGCTGAGTTCATCGTACCGGGTTTTGTAGATGCGCAGGATGTCGGCCACGTCGGCATCGGGCATCGAGGCCATCGCCAGGGAGTGATCGGGCGTCTCGATGACCACATCGTGGACCCCGAATCCGGCCATGGAGCGGAGCGAACGACGGATGGTGCGGTCGGGTTTGGCTTCCGGAGATAAGGCTGCAAACTTGTTGGGTACCACGCGCGCCTTCCACCCGTCGCCTTCGGGCAGCCGCAGGATTTCAGGCGGTGTCTGGCTCTCGTTGCCGGGGCAGAACGGACAATTCGGCGAATACGAAACCGCAGGCTTGGCCGGGCGGTGCACGGCCAGTTCGTCGGGACGCTTAGCGCGTTCCGTGGCAATGACGACCCATTCTTTCGTCATGAAGTTCTGGCGCAGTTCTGGCATGCGGGAACCTCCTCATATCGGTTAGTTAGTGAATTGCTAAGTCGCCAGCCAGCAAACTCGCTTTCAGTGCCAGCGTTTGCGCTCTCGCGATGTCGCCTTCCTTCAGGGCCGAGCGCGAGCCTTCCATGTAGTGATGGATCTGCGACACGGTTTCCTGTCGCTGCTCATCGAGGGAGCGTCCGGACAGTTGCTGCAAAATGTCCCTGGTCGAATTCAGCAAGTCTTCCGTGTTCTGGCGCTCACGGCTCGCTTCCTCCGGAGTCAGGTTGCTGACGATCTGTGCTTCCGGTTCCTTCGCGCCGCCCTCGCGCACCACAATTCTGCGCGGTGTACTGCCGGGGGCGGAAACAGACGCGCCCTTTCCGCTCGCCTGCCGTCTGCTGCCCGCTTTCGATTGCTTTGCTTCCTCTTTTTTCTTCGGCGCGGTTTTCGGTTGCGCGCTCGATTCGCTCGCGCCCTGGCTGCTGCCCGTGCTCGGCGCCTCGGTTTTCGTTGGGCTCGGCGGTTCAGTTTGTGTTGGGCTTTCCCGCTCTGTCTTAGTTTCCGGCTTTGTTTCGGACTTGGAGTCCCCGGGTGTAAGCTTTTCGCCCTGTGGCACTGGCGGGTTATTGGGAGCATCCTGCGTTGGCGCAGATGCAGCAGGTTGCGGCTCCTGCTGCGAGGGCGCTTGCTGCTGCGGAGACGCCAAAGCTGCCCACGGCAGAGTGAGACACGATGCGATGACAAGTCCCCAAACGAAACGCATACCAACTCCAACGCCCGGATATTTCCGCCGGGAAATTTCAGTTCGGTCCTATGCGGACGCCACGAATCAAGCCGTTATTTTTTCCCGGCGTTCCGGTTTTGCTTCCAGCGCAGGGAGCCGCAAACGGAACGTCGTGCCTGCACCCACTACCGAATCGAACTCCACCGATCCATAATGCCATTGCATGATCTGGTAGGTCTGCGCCAGACCGATGCCGCTTCCGCCTTGATCGCCTTTCGTTGTGAAGTAGAGTTCGAAAATCTTCTCCTGCGCTTCCGGCGGAATGCCGCAGCCCTGGTCCCGCACTTCGCCGACCATCGTTTCCTCGTCACGGTAGGCGACCAGCGTGAGCGTTCCTCCCTTGGCCATCGCCTGCACGCCGTTGATCACCAGATTCAGAATCGCCTGCTTCATCAGGTCGGGATCAATCCGCACCAAGAGTGGTTCTCCGGGGAGGTCTTTTGCCAGATTGATGCCGTGCCGCGCCGCGTCGGGCCCCGCCAGCACGGCTACCTCTTCGAAGATCTTGCGCAGGTCGGCTTCCTCCAGGTGCAGATCCTGCGGCCGGGTGAAATCCACCAGAATCTGCACGACGCGGTCGAGGCGGTGGATTTCGTTTCCGATGACGTCCATGTGCCGCCGGGTCTCCGGTTCATCCTGCTTGATCTTGTTCTGCAGTAATTGCAGGTGGAGCACGATGGAGTTGATGGGGTTCTTGACTTCGTGCGCGACGCCCCGGGTGACGCGCGCGGCCGACGACAGGCGTCGCGAGATCTCAATCTCGTCCTCGATGCGGCGCACCGATTCCATGTCGCGCATGGTGAGCAGCGCGCCGATCGCAGTACCCTCTTCCTGGATGAAGTCGAGCGAGACTTGAACGCGCCGGCTATCGGCGGCGTCGAATTCATATTGCACCAGCGGCCTCTGCTTCTGGAACGCGGAAAGCACGACCGTGCCGAGAACGGTGCCGTCGGAAAAGATCTCTTCCGCGGTGCGGCCCAGAATCTCGCTGCGCGGGCGGCCCAGAAACTTCTCCGCCGAAGCGCTGACCAGCACCACTTGGGAATCGCGCGTGAACAGCATCAGGCCGTCCTGGAGCTTAGACATGACCTGCTCAACGTTGTCTTTCAGGGCGGAGAAGATCTGGTTGGTGTCGCGGATCCGCTGGCCAAGATGAGCAATCTTCAGCGACACCAGTCCGACTTCATCGGAACTGGACTCTTCGGCCGGCAGGGGATCACCGGCGCTCGCACTGTCCAGGCTGCGGGCGATGGTTTTCAACGGCCCCAGCGCCACGGTGGAAACGACCGAGGCGAGCACGATGGAACAGAAAATTGCTAACACCGAAAAGAAGGCGGCTTGTTGTAGTTTCGGAGTAAGCTCGCTGCGCAAAAACACTGTGTTGACGCCAACCCGTACGCTGCCAAACGTCTGCCCCCCCATTTCCAGCCCCAGGCTCACGTCATACACGGTGCCGGGACCATAGAGCAGGCGCAACTGGCGGCGGAATCCGGCGTTCCGCAGCACGCTTAATGGCGGACGCCCGGGAACGGGCTTGCCGTTCTTGGCAGGATCGGTGTCCAGAATAGCCACCCCGTTGGGATCGATGATGGCGGCATCGTAAATAATCCGCGAGTTCCCAACCACCGACTCCAGCATCTCGTTGAGGTTAGTGTCGGTCTGCAGGTAAGTGGTGATGGCGGCGCGCATCTGTTTCGGATTAGCCGTATCCACGCGCGTGCTGGTGAGATCGGGGACCGCTTTGGAGGCCGCGTACTCCAGTTGGTTGGTAAGCTGGGAGGCGGTTTCGTCGGCCCACTGCAAGCGCTGTTTGAGCAACTGGGAAAGATAGATCCAGGAAAAGGCCACCACCAGCGCCGTGAACAGCGTGGTGATCACGAGCACGATGATGAATTTGCGGGTCATTGAAAAACAGTTCTCAGTTCTCAGTTCCCAGTGAAGGCGCCGGGGTCAAGATCTGAGAACTGGGAACTGAGAACTCCTTCTCTACTGCTCGGACGCCAGCACCGTGTCCTGTGGCCGGCCGTATTCTTTCAGCTTGTTGTGCAGCGTCTTCAGGCTGATGCCCAGAATCTCCGCGGCGCGCGTTTTGTTGTTATTGGTTGCCTGAAGAGTTTTCAGGATCAGCAGTTTTTCAGCCTCTTCGACCGTAGTTCCCACGCCGAGATGAACGGCGTCCGGGTCATTGACGACGACCCGCACGCTCTGTCCAAAGCCCGGCGGCAGGTGCTTGGTTTCGATCAGGCCACCGTCGCAGACGATCACGGCGCGCTCCAGCGTGTTGCGCAACTCGCGCACGTTGCCCGGCCACGAGTAACCCTGGAACACACCGAGCACCGCTTCGCTCACGTCCGAGACCTTGCGGTCGTGCTTCTGGTTCATATCGGCGAGCAGGCTCTTCACTAGATCGCGAAGGTCTTCTTTGTGCTCGCGCAGGGCCGGCATTTGAATATTGAACACGTTGAGGCGGTAATAAAGATCCTCGCGGAGCTGGCCGGCCGCGACCGCATCGTCGGGGACCTTGTTGGTCGCCGCCAGCACGCGGACGTTTACCGCAGTTTCCACCTTGCTTCCCAGCCTGCGCAGTTTCCCGTCCTCAAGCACGCGCAGAAGCTTGGCCTGCGTTCCAATGGGCATTTCGCCGATTTCGTCTAGCAACAGTGTGCCGCCTTCGGCAAGTTCGAAGCAGCCGGTGCGGCGCTCCAGCGCTCCCGTGAAAGCGCCCTTTTCGTGGCCGAAGATTTCGCTTTCGATCAGCGTCTCCGGTATGGCGGCGCAGTTGATCGGGATGAACGGTTTGTTGCGCCGGGGGCTCAGGTCATGGATCGTGCGCGCGACCAGTTCTTTGCCGGTGCCGCTGGCGCCGGTAATCAGGACCGCGGCCGTGCTGGGCGCGACCAGTTCGATCAACCGGAATATCTCCTGCATGGGCGCCGACGAGCCGACCAGCAGGCCCAGGGCGCCCTTGTCGCGCAAGCGGCGGCGCAGGGTTTCATTTTCGGCGCGCGCGTTGAGGATTTCGCCGATGTTGGTGAGAATCGAGCGCAACCGGCGGAAATCAATCGGCTTTTCGATGTAGTCCTGCACTCCCAAGCGCCCCGCCTGAAACGCGTTTTCTGTGGTTTTCTGAGCGGTGACCATCACCACCGCTACCGACTGCGTCAACTCCGCCAGCCGCTCCACCAGTTCCATGCCGCCCATGCGGGGCATTTTCACGTCGGTGATTACGATGGAGGGTGAAAAAGTAGCCACTTTGTCGAGGGCTTCCACGCCGTCCGACGCCGTATCGGTCCGGTAGCCCCACCCGGAAACCAGTTCGGCCAGCCCGGTGCGTTCATTCTCTTCGTCTTCAACAATCAGTACACGTTCCTGTGTCATAAGCCACTACCAGCATTATTCAGGGAAGAACGTTGCGCCGCAACCCAGGCCCGCAACCCGGCCCGGAAATCCGCGGCATATCAATTTGAGATTTGGCCTCCTCCAACCCCCGCTGACCCGTGCATTCGCGCGCAGCAGGCGGCGATACTGCCAAACCCGGTGGCTATAAAGATACTGCGTTCTGATTCTTCCTGTTTTGAAAAACCGGCCACTTGCTGTATCATCCTCTGTTTCCAATGCGAGCGGGTCTTTACGCTGCACTCGGGTTTCTCTTTAAGTTTCTGGTTGCTTTACTAGACAGTCTTCAGTGGAGTCGATAGGAGGAATCTATGTCACTTTGTCCCCAAACTTACCGGCGATGCGCGAGTTTGGCGCTCGTCCTGGCACTCGTTCTGGTTGCGTTACCGGCGGTGATGAATGCGCAGTCGGATGAAACGCCGCCCAAAGCGGAATTATTTGTAGGGTATCAATGGTTGAATCCGGGAGGAAATGTCCCGGATGCCAACAAGCCGCCGCAGCCTTTCAAGCTGCCTTCGATCGCGCAAGGCGGCGGGGCGAGTCTGGCTTACAACTTCACCAAACTCTTGGCGCTGGAAGGCGATTGGGGCATCAACGGAAACCGCGGCGCCACCATCAACACCGGCATGGCCGGTCCCAAGTTGACATTTCGCGGGGAAGGCGTGACCTTCTTCCTGCACACGCTGGGCGGCTTCGAGCGCATGTCAACCCGAACCGGCGGCTCGAGCAATGGTGTCGCTGCCGCTCTCGGCGGCGGCATGGATCTCAAACTCTGGAAGCGGCTCTCGTTCCGCCTGTTTGAGGCTGACGCCGTCATTGCGCGCGAGAATTGGTCCGACGTCGTGCCGCCCACAGAGCCCCACCTCCAGCGGCCCACCTACATCGGCGCCCGCCTCCGCACCGGTCTCGTTTTCAACTTCGGCGGAGCTCCCGAGGTGCCGGTGGCTGCCACCTGCTCGGTGCAGAACGCGACCGTGATGGTTGGCGAACCGGTCCACGTCACCGTGGCCGCCAGCAACTTCAACCCCAAACACACGCTGACTTACAACTGGGCCAGCAGCGGTGGCAAGATTGAAGGCAAGGACACCGGCGCCACGATTGACACCAACGGTATGAACGCCGGCGACTATACCGCCACCGCCACCGTCACCGATGCCAAGGCGAAGAAGAACAACATGGCGACCTGCACGTCCAAGTTCACGGTGAAGCCGCTGAATCCGCCACAGATTTCCTGCTCGGCTAGCCCGTCATCGGTCCAAGCCGGCACGGCGGTCACCGTCAGTTGCACCTGCACTAGCCCAGACAATGTGCCTGTCACCATCGGTGGATGGAGCTCGAGCGGCGGCAGCATCTCCGGCATGGGAAATTCCGCCACACTGAACACCACCGGAGCCTCGCCCGGCAACATCACCATCAACGCCACCTGCACCGACTCGCGCGGCTTGACCGCTTCGACTTCGAGTTCGGTGACTATACAGAACCCGCCTCCGCCGCCGCCGCCGCCACCGCAAGCCTCAAAGCTCAACGAGTGCGAATACCCCAACGTCAAAAAGCCGTGGCGCGTGGATAACACCTGCAAAGCGGCCCTCGACGATGTTGCCGGCAAGCTGCAGCAGGATCCCGACGCTAAGCTGGTCGTGGTCGGAAACGCCGGCCCCAAGGAGAAGCGGAAAAACCTGGCTGCCGAGCGCGCAGTTGACGTGAAGGCCTACCTCACCGGAGGCGAAGCCAAGCAGAGCATTGATCCGAGCCGGATCGAGTGCCGCACGGCTACTGAAGGCACGGCGAACACCGAACAGTGGATCATCCCGGCGGGCGCAACCTTCCCCGAGGCCAGCACGACCACCCCGGTGGATGAAAAGAAGGTAAAGGCGATCCCGGATCATCCCAAACCAGCGGCCAAAAAGGCGGCGAAAAAGGCCGAATAAACTGTAGGGACGGGCGCGCCCCGTCTCGACACACCAAAGGCCGGTGGGGTTTGCCCTACCGGCCCTTTCTATTGTCCGTTCTTCGGTAACCTTGTCCCCGTCGTGGTAGCCTGTCACTCTGGGGCGCAGGCGAATACTGTTCGCGAGGGGTCATACGAGGCATATGGACCACAAGTTCGACTGGCGCGTTCTTCGTACTGGTTTCCTACTTCTGGCAGTGACTTTCCTAACCACCGCGCTCCTGGCTTCCGGGCCCTGGCAAGTGCTGGGCCCCGATGGGGGCGACGCCCGCAGCCTGGCTTACGACGCTCACAATCCCGATCACATTTTTCTCGGCACCAGCACCGGCCAGATGTTCACCAGCAATGACGGAGGTCGCACCTGGTCCCGCCTCGCCCACCTCGGCGGCGACGACTATGTCCTCGACCACATCGTCGTGGACCCGAAGGATTCCAACCGCGTTTACGTCTCCGCCTGGAGCGTCTCCAGCCAGCAGATTGGCGAGATCTTCCGCACCCGCGACGGCGGCCGTAACTGGGATACTCTGCCCGCCATGCACGGCAAATCCATTCGCGCTCTCGCCATGTTCCGCGGCAATTCCAACGTGCTTGTCGCCGGCGCGCTGGACGGCGTATACCGCACCAAAGATGGCGGCAACACCTGGGAGCGCCTGTCGCCCGCCAATTCCGACCAGATCAAAAACATCGAGTCCATCGCCGTCGATCCCCAGGATCCCAACACCGTGTATGCCGGAACCTGGCACCTGGCCTGGAAGACTTCCGATGCCGGCGCCAACTGGCAGCACATCAATAAGGGAATGATCGACGACTCCGACGTTTTCTCCGTCATCGTCGATCACGACAACCCGCGGGTCGTTTTTGCCAGCGCTTGCTCCGGCATCTACAAGAGCGAGTCTGCCGGCAACCAGTTCGAGAAGATCAAGGGCATCCCGTTCACGGCGCGCCGTACGCGCGTGCTCAAACAGGATCCCACCAACGAGAACATCGTTTACGCCGGAACCACCGAAGGCCTTTGGAAGACCATCGATCTCGGCAAGTCCTGGAAGCGCGTCTCGAACCCCGAAGTCGTCGTCAATGATGTTTACGTCGATCCCCGCGATTCCAATCACGTGCTCATCGCCACCGACCGCAGCGGCGTCATGGCTTCGAGCAACGGGGCCGCAACCTGGGAAACGTCCAACCACGGCTATGCCCACCGATATGTCTCCGCTCTGCTTGCCGATAACCAGAACGCGAATACGCTCTACGTCGGCGTAGTCAATGACCGCGAATACGGCGGCGTCTTCTATTCCCACGACAACGGCCAGCACTGGATGCAGAAATCTGCCGGTCTCGGCGGCCGCGATGTCTTCGCCCTCAAGCAGACACCCGGCGGCCTGTTAGTCGCGGGCACCAACCGCGGCGTCTTTGCTCTTGAGCGCAACGCGAGCGAGTGGCGTCCGATGAATGTTGTCGCCATCGAAAACACCGTGACCAAGCGCGTCAAAGGTTCGCGCAAGCCCGTCACCACCACCACGTGGAAACAGTCGGAGCTTGATGCCCGCGTCAACGATCTCGAACTCGATCCGCATCGCTGGTTCGCCGCCGCCACCGCCGGCATCTACACCAGCATCGACCAGGGTAAGATCTGGAAGGGCGGGCGGGTGCTTGGACAACAGGATTTTGTCAGCGTGCGCGCGCAGGGTGAGACGGTCGTTGCCGCGACCCGTTCAAGCGTGCTGGTTTCAAATGACAGCGGCGCCACCTGGAAAATGACGAGCCTGTCCTCTTATGTCACCAGTATCCGCGGCGCCGCCATTTCCTCCGACGGTCAGTTCTTAGTTGCGTCCCGCGAAGGCGCTTTCCGCAGCGCCGATGGGGGCGCGACCTGGGAGCACGTCCTCAACGGCTTGCCCGCCAAGGACATCACTTCCGTCAGCTTCGACTCCACGCACAAGCGCCTGCTCGCCACCAGCGACCAGACCGGAGTGATCTTTGAAAGCCGCGACGGCGGCCATTCCTGGCAGCGCGGGCCGGACAGCGGATTTCCCCTGCGCCGCGTGAGCGTAGTCGGCGGACGCTTCGTCGGCGCCACACCGTTTGACGGTGTTATTCTGCAGCCCGAAAACGAACCTATCAGCGCCTCCGCCGGCGCCGGAAGTTCGGAATAACAAAATTGCTGCCGACATAGGCAGCTCCAAGTAACGAGCGTGCCCCGCCCAAGCTTCTGCTTTGGGCGGGTTTCTTGCGTCCTCTTGTACACCTCCGCCTGCCTTAACGCTGTCGCGGCTCCGTACCTGCGAGCGCTTTCGCTGCCCCAAGTGTATGGACGCTGCAAACAATGGGGCAACCCTAAGTCCCTCACCGGCATCCCGCCAGTCAGGAGGTCTGCCATGAAAAGTGCCGTACCATTGTTTTCTCTCGGTTTGCTCGTCCTTGCTACGGCCATCGCTTTAGCCTGTGCCGAAAACCGCACCCTCCAATCCATTGCCGTGAGTCCCGCTACCGCCGACGCCAATGGCAACCCCGTGCAATTCACCGCCACTGGCACCTACAACGCACCGCCAGTCAAAGTTACTCCTCAGCCAGCTACCTGGGGAGCCTGCTACCAGAAC
>Ga0187818_10000828_pt1 | contig 11775 bp, 9 predicted proteins | sample NC_wetland_sal_i_14_FD_130581 | JGI IMG/M metagenome (GOLD analysis project Ga0187818, IMG submission 130581) | Wetland sediment microbial communities from Neuse River Estuary, North Carolina, USA - SO4_3 | ecosystem: Environmental > Aquatic > Freshwater > Wetlands > Sediment | place: USA: North...
AGCTCGACCAGCTTCTCGTGGGCTTCTTTCGCGGTGGCTTCAAGGTTCGCCGGAATCGGCCCTTCTTTGCCCTTGCCGCTTCCGCCCATATCGTAGGTGTAGGCCTTCATGCGGACCAGATCGATAATCCCGCTGAGACTCTTTTCGCTGCCGATGGGCAGCTGCAGCGGCGTAACGGCCCGGCCAAAAGCCTGCGTCAGCGACTCCAGCGTGCGCGTGGCGTCGGCGCGCTCGCGGTCCATGCGGCTGACCACGATCATCCGCGGCAAGTTGACTTCGTCGCAATAGCCCCAAACGCGCTGCGTGACCACCTCCACTCCGGCGACGCCGTCCACCACCACCAGCGCCGCATCCACCACCGGCAGCACCATCTTGGCCTCGTGGACGAACATGTTGAAACCGGGCGTGTCGAGAACGTTGATCTTGGTCTTGCCCCACTCGACAAACGCGAGGCCGGTCGAAACCGACATTTTGCGGGCAATTTCCTCTTCGTCGTAATCGGTAGTGGCGGTGCCGTCGTCCACGTGCCCGAAGCGCTGAGTGGCGCCGGCCGTCTGCAGCATGGCCGACACCAAAGTAGTCTTGCCCGCATGCCCGTGCCCGATCAGAGCAAGGTTGCGGAGATTGGCTCCTTCATAGACTTTCACAAGTTGTCTCCTTCAAGGACCGCGTAGGGACAGCCGCATCGGCTGTCCCGGTGGAGGACAGCTCCGCCGCTCGCTGGCTGGGCTATTTGTAGAAGAGAGCTGGTACAAGCCAGCCCAACGTCACCTGCGCAAAATACCGATGCTAACACAGGGGTTTGGGGGGCCTCAAGGAAGGGCACCCTACTTGGCTCCCACAAAACGAGCCAGAGGAATGACCTCCACGTTCTTTGCCAGCGAATACGTCTTGTCGCCAGGGTAAAGAACGTATAGGTGGTCGAGCTTCAGGTCGGCCAAAGCAATTCGCATCGATGGCGTTAAAGTGGGCGCATCGGCGCGCTTGCATTCGACGCCAATGCGTTGGCCATTCTTGAACAGCAAGAGATCGACTTCCGCCCCATTGTGAGTAGCCCAGAAATAGGTTTCGTCAGGACGGAAGGATTTGGTCACCTCTTCGATGGCATACCCTTCCCACGAAGCGCCTACTTTCGGATGGGATTCCAAGTCACGCCGATTGGCTATGCCCAACAGCGCATGCAGGAGGCCTGTGTCGCGCACATACACTTTGGGCGCCTTGACTTGCCGTTTGCCAAGGTTTTCAAACCAAGGAGCCAGCTGACGGACCATGAAAACGCCGGTCATCAGGTCGAGATAGCGGCGCACAGTCGTTTCCCCAACGGCCAGGGCGCGAGCCAGTTCGGCCACATTCCAGAGTTGTCCGTGATAGTGCGCCACCATGGTCCAGAACCGGCGCAGAGAAACAGCGGGGATTCCGATCCCAAGCTGTGGCACGTCGCGCTCAAGAAAAGTCTGTAGGAACTGACGCCGCCAGGCGAGTGAATCGGCTTCGGAACGAGCCGTATAGGCGAGAGGGAACCCTCCACGAAGCCAATGCCGCAGTTGGGCCGACGCTCCCAGGTCGGAGAGCCGGAAACCTTCGAGCGGAACGGTCTCAAGCCGCCCGGCAAGAGTTTCTGAAGATTGCCGCAACAATTCGGGCGAGGCGCTTCCGAGAATGAGAAAACGTGCGGGCAACGGTTTCCTGTCCACCAGGACACGCAGGAGTGGAAACAGCGCAGGGCGGCGCTGTATCTCGTCGATCACCACCAGTTTTCCGAGCGGGCGGAGTGCGGTTTCCGGTTCGGTGAGACGGGCCAGGCTCGCAGGGTCCTCGAGATCGAAGTAGTTGAGAGAGTCGGTTGGAACAAACTGCTTGGCAAGGGTTGTCTTTCCGCACTGCCGCGGACCCAAGAGAGCAACCACACGGCTGCGCCGCAAGGCGGCTCGGACCAGACCGATGTCGGCAGTGCGCTGAATCACGGTCAAAGTGTACCATGAAAATCCACCATGATGTAGTGGATTTTCATGGTAATGAAGAAACGGGATTTGCAGCTGAAAATGCTACGGCCCGAAGAAATGAGGACAGAAACAGGCCAGCCCACGTCACCTGCGCAAAATGGCGATGCTAACACAGGGGTTGGGCGGGCAACAAGGAAGGGGTGTGTCTAAATTGCACCATGAAAATCTAACAGCGAGCGTTAGATTTTCATGGTTGACTGAAACACTGAAATTACGGTTATTCAGCTTTGCTTGAGATCAGGGAATAATCTATCTCTGAACAGCTGGATGATGTCGCGGTCCTCAATCTCGACATTTCGCGTCCGCGGACTGGTTTGCACTTGAAAAGCTGAAGGCACCGGCGTAACCGATTCCGCAGTTAGGTCGACCACAGCCAGAAAAAGCTGAGCGATCGCCAATCCGGGATACAGGTAAATGGGAATCTCCCCCACATTTGAAATCTCAAGGGTCAAGATTCCCGAGAAGTTTGGATGGACTCCAATAGCTGTCGCGATTATAAGGCCGTCTCTCCCCCACGTTGATTTACCGATGACGAAAGCTGCCAGATTCTTTGGGAGGTGAATCCACTCCAACGTCTCGCCCAACACAAACTGTCCAGGATGCAGAACGAAATAGTCTCCAATCGGGACAAACGTGTCATCCTTGTACTTAAATAGATCTGCCTGGTGGGTCAGAGACAGCAAATTCAGTTGCGACAATTTTGCCCTTAGCGGGACATGAAAACGCTGACCCAACCTGACGTCTACTGAAGCGGTGGTCGGTTTGAGCTGCCTCTCCTCAAGCAGCGGGCTGATCACCAGGCGATCTGCTGGATCGGCGGCGGGGTGTTCCAACAATTCTCTAATTCTTTCCGCGCTTAGAATCACGTCGAGCCTCTTCCCATGCCGTCTTCATTTCGGAAATCTCGAGTGCCTCAAAGTCACATAAGTAGACATGCCAGCCAGCATTGATTATGGACGCCAATTCGACAGGCACTCCCCGACCGTAGTGCCCCGTCTCTCCTGGCGGTATGTGGTTGACGAACAGAGGAGCCAGTTCAGCAGCGTCTCTGTCAAACCGCAAAGCCGTATAAGACTGTGCTTCGGAAACCGCCGTGGCACTAGCCTGGAAGATGAGGTCGAGCGCCTTGTCATCGATTGACTCAATTGCGAGCTGATCGAACATGGAGCGCGCCACGATAGGAACGGCCGAAACCTCGTCCCAATCCCGCAATAGGGCTTGTAGGTTCTCGTGCAACTTGTCCACCGGGTAAAGCTGCTTCAGCATGCGCATCATCAGCTTTGCCCGAAGGCGTGGCGCCGGATGCGTCGTGCTCCCTTGGTCTATGTGTTTGAAAGCGGTCATCAGATGCACTGCCGCGAAAAACAGTGCTGGACCGAATAGACGAATGCCAATAGCATCGGACGAGAGTTCCATGACCCAGGCGGTTATTCTGCTTGCTACCTGTTCGGTCACCCATTCACGCAAGCGCAGCTCCGGGGGCGGGCCTTGCTGCTGCTGGCGGGCCCCTGACATCACTTTGACCAGGTTCTTGATCAGATCTTCTTTGACTTTGATGTTCGGCAGAAGCTTCCCGGCCAAGGCATGCTTCTTGTAAAGGGCATGGCCGAGCTCATGCGCCAAGACTCCGTGTATCAGGATCTGGCCAGACTCTACTGCCGGAATATTCACCACGAAAAGCCGGTCCGGCAGCAGTCCACAGCTGGACTGCAATGGGGTATCCGAGAATAGCTTCCTAAGCGGTTCAGCGATGTCCTGAATGGAATAGTTAAGCTCGGCCTTGGAGCTAACCACGATCTCCGATGCCGGAATGATCGAGCGGACGTAACGGCGCAACGGCTGTATCAGCTGGCCTGGAGAGCGATGGACGTCGGAACCCTCGACGAATCCAAGAAGCATGTGTAGAACGGGGATGAGCTTCGTGGTGCGCTGTATCCTGGTTTCAAGTTCAGAGGCGTCCAGTGGGTCAGTGTTCGCAACCGCCTTCTCGGCTTCGAGCAAGCCTTGGACCTTAGTGGCTGCATCTCCGACAAACGTTAGGACATGTTGCGATCCGGGCGACGCGTAAACCTTGTTCTCAACGCGCCTTTTCTCTTCGACTATCGCACTCGCACGGTCTTGCGCCGACTGAATCTTGAGCGCGACTATTCGTCGGTAACTATCCATTTCAGGGCGTCACCGCTACCCTCTCCAGCCAGCAACTGCTCCGTTCGATCGAGCTCTGACTGTGCCACATTGCGGAAGAAGGTGCGAAGTCTCTGAATCTTCTCACGCTCAGGGCCACACTCGCCACTAGATAACTGAGCAGCAGTCGCCTTCAGATCTGAGATGCTCTCCAAGAAAACCTCCGACGCGTACACAGTCGGTAGTGCATTTACCGCCATCCCAAAAAAGGTGGCGCAGGACTTCGTCTCGCCGGTCAGCTTGGGATTATCTGGCCAGTGGTAACCCGCTTCCGCCGACTCCAATATAAAGACGGCTCTGCCTAGCAGCTTGCGATCCTTTTCATCTAGTTGTTGGCCTTTTTCAGCACGCGCGAGGGCGAGAACTATATCGTCAACAAGAAAACCGTGCTTCAGGGACTCTGTCAGGTCGGAAAAGCGATGCTCGGAATGCATGTCGCGCCTCACCAGGGTTTGAGGGAGGGAATGGCTGGAGCCGGTAGCCAGCCAATCACTTTATACCAGCACGTTCTCTCCTTTAGCTAGCACAACCAATTCGGTTGGTTGTACACAACCACAATATATTGTTGTATACAACAAAAATATTTGTGTGTCTACAATAATATTCTGTGCCTCCGGAGATCAAACCAAGCACGCCTCTTTCACTCGCAATCCATACCCGAATGAAGGAGGTTCCACTCTCGCCAACCGAACTCGCGACCGAGCTCGATGTCGTGTATGAAACAGTACGCGGCATACTCAAGGGTGACAGACCCCCTTCCAAATTGCTTCTCCGCGAGATCTGCCGCGTGCTGACCCTCGACTTCGAAACCATGAATGAGATGCTAGTCACCGAGCAGATCAAGCGAAAATTTGACCGCGTGCCTGCTATGCGAAAGAGCGATCCAGGGTTGCAGTCAGTCGAGGAAGCATGGCCGCTTCTCCTGCCAGAGGAAAAGGAACACGTCGTTTTGCTAGTCGAGAAATACGCGGACCGTAAGCAAAAACATCAACCTCTCTCGTCGGTACCGCGGATCGTGCCTCGCCCGGTACGCTAGTTCACAGGCCCGCGCTCTTCTCCCCAATCAGCGTCCGAATTTTCTCCACAAACTCGCCCGTAGCCATGTCTTCGGTCTTCTCTTTCCCGCGCGTCCGGACGTTAACCTTGTTCGCCTCGGCCTCTTTATCTCCCACCACCAGCAAGAACGGCACCTTCTGCAGCGCGTGCTCGCGGATCTTGGCGTTCATCTTTTCGTTGCGCGCATCCACTTCCACGCGCACGCCGGCCGCTTTCAACTGCGCGGCCACTTTCTCCGCGTACTCCACGTGCCGCTCGGCAATCGGAATCATCACCGCCTGCACCGGCGCCAGCCACACCGGGAATGCTCCCGCATAGTGCTCGATCAGCACGCCAAAGAAGCGCTCCACCGACCCATATAGGGCCCGGTGCACCATGACCGGCTGCTTGCGCGTGCCGTCTTCGGCCACGTACTCCAGTTGAAACCGCTGCGGCAGGTTGAAGTCGAACTGCACGGTCGAGAGCTGCCACAGACGCCCAATCGCGTCCACCAGCTTCACGTCAATCTTCGGCCCGTAGAAGGCGGCCTCGCCGGGCATCGTCTTGTATTCGATATTCAGTTTCTTCAAAGCGTTCTCGAGCGAGCGGGTGGACGACGTCCACTGTTCCTCACTGCCCAAAAAGCTCATCCGGTGGCCTGGGTCCCAGGTGGAAAGCTCGGTCTGGAACTGCTCGAAGCCGAAGTCCTTCAACACCTCGAGCGCGAACTCCATGCAGCCGACAATTTCGTCTTCAATTTGTTCAGGCGTGCAGAAAATGTGCGCGTCGTCCTGGGTGAACCCGCGCACGCGCAGCAAGCCGTGCATCACACCGGAACGCTCATAGCGATACACCGTGCCCAGCTCGCCCAGCCGCACCGGCAAGTCGCGATACGACTTTAGCGAGTCTCTATAGATCAGGATGTGCCCCGGGCAATTCATCGGCTTCAGACGGTATTCGGCGTCATCCAGTTCCATGGCGTCGAACATGTTGTCCGAGTAATAGCCCTCGTGGCCCGAGGTATGGAAAAGCTGCCTTCGCGACACATGCGGCGTGCACACGAGCGCATAGCCGTGGCGCAGATATGCTTCCCGCATCCAGTCTTCCATCTCCTTGCGAATGATGCCGCCCTTCGGGTGCCAGAAAATCAGTCCCGGGCCCGCCAGATCCTGAATCGAGAACAGGTCGAGCTGTTTACCCAGCACGCGGTGGTCGCGCTTCTTCGACTCTTCGACCTTGTGCAGGTATGCGTCCAGCTCCTTCTTGGAGAAAAACGAAGTGCCGTAAATCCGCTGCAGCTGCGGGTTCTTCTCGTCGCCCAGCCAGTAAGCGCCCGCAATGTTAAGCAGCTTGAACGCCTTGATCTTGCCCGTGGAAGGCAGATGCGGCCCGCGGCAGAAGTCAAGAAACTTGCCCGTCTTATAAATCGAAATTTTCTCATCGGGCTTGGTGAACTGCTCGATGAAATGGCACTTCATGAAGTCGCCTTCCTTCTTGAAGCGCTCCAGCCCTTCGCTGTGCGGCAAAAACTCGCGCGCATAGGGCAGATCCTGCGCGACCAGTTCGTGCATCTTCTTCTCGATCTTCTCCAAGTCTTCCGGCGTAAACGGCGTCTCTCGGTAGAAATCGTAGAAAAACCCGTTCTCCGTCGCCGGTCCGTGGCCCAGCTTGGTCTCGGGGAACAGTTCCAGCACGGCGGCCGCCATCAGGTGGGCCGACGAATGCCGGTACACCTCCAGCGCCTCCGGATCTTTTTCCGTCAGAATGCGCAGCTCAGTATCCTCGTCGAGCGGTCGGGCCAGGTCGATCAGATTGCCGTTAGAGCTTTCGTTGGATGCACCGCTCCCTTCCTGGCTCGGCGGGTGCTGGTTCAATGGCCGCACTTTGGCCGCCAGAGCCGCATCTGCCAGCCGAGGGCTGATGGATTTGGCAACGTCAAGCGCAGTGGTGCCCTTGGGAACTTCCGTGGTGCTGCCATCGGGGAACTTCACATGGATGCTGTCAGACATAAGTTTGGGCCTTGTATTTCGCTGAATCTCTTGAGTTTAAAGGACCGCAAAAGGAGGGTCAAACAGCCCGGTACGCCACCGTAGGCCTGCGTATGCCTGCCGAGAATCGCGCGCCAGGGTCCGCGTTTGTGGGCCAAACTTTAGTTTCTCAGCCCGCTAACAAAAGGTCGCCTCTGTGCCCCCGGGACAGGTACGCTTGCACATCTGCTTCGCTGCAAATGGTCCTGCACGATTGCCCACGGTGTGTGACTGCCCGAAGAGCTTAACCCCCGCAGCGGCGGGGCGACGTTATATGGAGGTTGCACGATAATGAGGATGTCTTGGTTCGCATATCACACACGAAAGTGTCCCCGCATATTGTTGCTCATATTGATTTGCGGTGTGGCGGCGAAAACCGCGGCGGAAGCGCCGGGGGTCACCGAACGCCAGATCAAAATAGGCTCCTGCACCGTGCTGGATGGACCAAACCGCCAGTACGGCATCCAGATCGTGCTCGGCGCCACCGCCTATTTCAACTACATTAACGATCACGGCGGCGTAAACGGCCGGAAGCTGAGCCTGTCTTCTTTCGACGATGGCTATGATACTAAAAGGACCAGTGCCTGCTTCGCGTCGCTGAAGCGGGAGAATGTGTTTGCCGCCGGCTTTTTTTTCGGCTCCGCAACCACGGCCAAGTATCTGCCGCTGTTGCAAGCCGAGCACATGCCGCTGGTGGGCACATACTCAGGAGCGCCATTCATCTATGAGCCAGTGAAGCACGAGATCTTCAACCTGCGGGCGTCGTACAACGACGAGACGCGGGAACTAATCGACAATTTGTGGAGATCGGGCGCGCGCAGGATCGGCGTAATCTACCAGGACGATGCCTTCGGCAAGACGGTCCTCGACTCTGCCAGGCTGGCGCTGGCGAAACACCATGCCGGGCTCGTGGCCACCGGCTCTTACACCCGCAACTCGCTCGATGTCGAGGCGGCAATCGAATCGGTACATGCCGCCAAGCCAGAAGTGGTGCTCCTCGACAGTACGTATGCGGCAGCCGCCGAAGTCGTCAAACGGGTGCATGGGCAGGGCTGGTGGCCGCTGTTTGTATCCGGCTCCTATATCGGCACAGACGCGTTTATTACGGCCGCCGGAAACGAGGCGGAAGGGGTCATCAGCATGCAGATCGTGCCCTCCTACGAGTCCACCGATCTCCCCACCGTCAAGCTCTACCGCGAGTGCCTCCAAAAGTACATGTCGGCCAGCCCGCCCAGCCCAACCAGCCTGGAGGCGTTTGTGAATGCCATGGTAATGGTGGAAGGACTGAAACGGGCGGGGAACAATCCCACACGGGAAAAATTCATCGAGGCCCTCGAGTCGATGAGCGGCTTCGATCTCGGCCTGGGCGCGGCGGCACGGCTGGAGTTCAGCCCGCACCAGCATAAGGGACTCGGCCGGGTGTACCCGACGGTGGTGCGCGACGGGAAGCCGGAAGCATTCAGCGACTGGGCGGGCGTGTTGCCGCGGAAGTGAAAACTGCCCAGCTAGAGCGGCCACTCCAAAACGGTCGAGCGCGGTTTGTCCCTACGTAGTTCTTGGCGCCGCATGCAGCGCTTCAATCGCCGCTTTCACTTTGGTTGAGAGCGCATCTATGTCCGCCATGGTAAGCCCCGCCGTCGGAATCACCTCGCCCACCCGCATTTCGAGCGGCTGGCACTTGATGTGATACGTGTTCATTGGCAGCAGGTCGAACGTGTCCACCAGCGTGATCGGCACAATATCCGCCTGCGCCTTGATCGCCAGGAAAAACGCCCCCGGTAGAAACGGCTGAACTCGACCGTCCCGCGTGCGCCCGCCTTCCGGGAAAATGACCAGTGGCATGCCGCTGCGCAGGCCCTTGAGCGCCGACTTAATCGCGCCAATGGAGGCCGTCGGGTTCTGCTGATTGATGCAAATCTGTCCAGACCGTGTAAGGTGCCAGCCGATGAACGGGTAAGACAGCAGCTCGCTTTTGAAAATGATGCGGAATTGAAACCGCAAGTAGACGTAGAGGATCGGAATATCAAGCGCGGAAGCGTGCGTAACCGCGAAGACCCGCGGCCGGGTGAGGCTGTTCGCCTCCACTGCGGCCCTATTGCCGGTTACGGTTACCGGCGAAAGAATCGTCTTCATGATCAGCCACGACCAGGCCCGCGCCAGGTTGTGCTGAACGCGTCCGCTGCGGTCAAAGAGCGAACACGCCAGCGAAGTCGAACCCAATACGATCGTGTAGGCCCAGATCAGAGGATCAAGGATGAAGTACGAGCGCAGCCGGCTCAGCCACCCATGACGCTTTACCAAAGTCGACGGTTCGCCAAGCCAGGCCGAGATTGGCTCCTCACTCCCGGCCCCACTCAGCCCAGCCAGGCGCGATTCCGCCCGTTTCTTTTGAGGCTCTGCGGTTGTGGCTATCTTATTCAAGGTTTCGTTTGCGAGAATTCTTGCGCTACTGAGGTTTCGCCACAAATACCGCTTTACTAGAACCGGTCTCATAAATGGTTTTGTGGAAGGGCACGGCTTCAGCCGTGCCGCCAGTGGCCACAATTGATGCGGGCTTTAGCCCCTGAGGGCCAACGCCGTCGGCCCCCAGACTATTTATGAGACCAGCTCTAGTCATCCTGAGCGAAGCGAAGGATCTCTGTATTCCGTTTACACTTTTAAACTCAAAACGTTGCGTCGGAACAGAGTTCCTCGGCAAGGCTTGCCCGATCTCAGTTCTCGCTTTCCCCGTGTTCCTCTGTGTGCCCCGTGGTAGTTGCCTTTCTCGTAACCAAAGCATACACAGGAGGCAAATGTCGAAACCCGATCTCTTAGATGCGCACGCCCAGCGTTCGCATCGCCTCTCCCACAATGTAAATCGAGCCGGTAACTACTACCAGACCATCCGGCCCAGCGGCCTTCCCGGCCTGTTCCAGCGCCTCGGCAACGCTTTCGGCCTCGCTGATCTCCGCCGCAACTCGCGCTGCCGCCAGCCGAATCTCCTGCGGAGTCGCGGACCGGGGATTGTTCGCGCGCGTCACAATCACCCGCTCGGCGGTCGGAAACAGAATCTCAGCCATCTCCGCCACCGCCTTGTCGCGCAGGACCCCAAACACCAGCGTAATCGGTCGATCCCCGTAAACCGACGAGAGCGTTGAACGCAAAGCCCAAGCCCCGGCCGGATTGTGCGCCACATCGAACACATACTCGGGAACGCCCGGCCGTAGCCGCTCCGGGCTCTGAAAGTCGCGTCCCCCATCCTGAGCCCCGGCCACAACCTGAAACCGTCCCGGCCAATGCGTTTCCCGAATGCCGCGCTCGATCGAACCAGCCGTAATCTGCGAAAAGCCCTGCTCCCGAAGCTCAACCGCCGCCGCAATCGCCAGCGCGGCATTGCGCAACTGATGCCGCCCGATCAACGGCGAGTCCACCATGATCTGCTCCCCCAGCACCTGCAGTGGATACCGCTGCCTTCGCATCCTGCCTTTCTCCGCGAACTCTGCGCTGTCCTCTGCGTTCTCTGCGGTTAGGGCTTTTCCCTCCCTCTCCCAGAACTCAGCGCTGCCCGGCGAGACCGGCGGCACATAAGACACCGCATCCACCGCCCGCGCGCCTGATGCCAGAATCGTGTTCCCGATCACCTCATTCGCTTCCGCTAATTGCGGCAGCGTGGCCACAGCCTCCCCGGGCCGGATAATCCCGGCCTTTTCCCGCGCAATTTCGGTAATCGTTTCGCCCAGAAATTTCTGATGATCGAGCGCAATATCGGTGATGACGCTGACCCGCGGCTCAACCACGTTGGTCGCATCCAGGCGCCCGCCCATGCCCACTTCGAGCACCACCATGTCGGGCCGGCTCCTGGAAAAATACTCAAAGGCCATCGCCGTCAGCATCTCAAAAAAGCTGGGATGCCAGGGCAGATCTCCCTCCCCAACCAGCCGCTCCGCCGTCCGGCCCACCACATCGTGCAGGAGCGCGAAATCGTCGTCGCCGATGGGACGGCCCTCAAGCCGAATCCGCTCATTGATGCGCACCAGATGAGGCGAAGTGTACAGCCCTGTCTTCAGTCCCGAGGCCTGCAGGATAGACGCCAGCATCGAGGCGGTTGACCCCTTCCCGTTCGTGCCCGCAACCACCACGCTCGGGAAACTTCTCTCCGGGTGCCCAAGCGCAGCCAACAGCACGCGGATCTGCGCCAGATCAAACTTGTGCGCCGGCATCTGAGCCAGTTCATGGCCCAACGCATACATCTGCGCCACTGCGGTTTCGTAGGACATCGGTCGTCGGTCGCTGGTCGTCAGTCGTCGGAAAAGAAGGGCGCGACGCTCGGAAGCTAGCGTTAAAGATAGCGTATCAAGGGTGTGCGAGGAATGTCAGAGACCGTCATCGGAAGGCGACCAATGCAAACCGAAGTGCTCCCCAGGCGGTCTGAAAGGAAGCCAAGGCCGAAATCCAATCAGACCCTCCGGACGACCGCCGACGATTCTACGCTTTATCGCTGATGGCTGACGGCTGAAGGCTTTTTTTCACGCCGCCGCCCCGGCCAA